>Ga0302309_10002007_pt1 | contig 17525 bp, 15 predicted proteins | sample III_Palsa_N1_1_FD_200453 | JGI IMG/M metagenome (GOLD analysis project Ga0302309, IMG submission 200453) | Peat permafrost microbial communities from Stordalen Mire near Abisko, Sweden - III_Palsa_N1_1 | ecosystem: Environmental > Terrestrial > Soil > Palsa > Peat permafrost | place: Sweden... | reverse complement strand
TGCGCGGAAGCGTAAAGGGGATTACGTTATTGCTCAATATGTGGTTTTTGCCCAGTCTGCCCCACTTTTTCCACACCGCCTTTATTTAACTTACGGTAAACCATGCCCAATTATTAATCAAAACAAAAATTAATCTCTTATAAACAACAATATGGGTATTTACTGCAATGTTAAAGTATTATGGCACATATATTGCCTATTATTATGAGACAATGAAAAACAACAGATGAAAAACACAAACAACAATATACTTTTAATGCATAAAAACGATACATCACAATTATTACTTTTACTTTTTACAATAAAGCTGTATTATATTAAAAAAAATTATCCATCTGAACTATTATCTCTGGTAATAATTCGCTAATATTAAGTAATAAGCAATTTAACGAATTAAAAGCAGCAATTTAATATTAGGATTTTGTTTACAATGATAAATAGTGTTAATTTTAAGGAGTTAATTTTAAGCGATTTAGCTGACTTATATAATGTTGAATTTAAACCTTGTTTATTATGTGCAAACTTGTTGTAATTGATGATAATCCCACAGATCACTATATTATGCAAAGATTATTGCATAATAATTATAACTGTGAACAGGCCACATACACCTTTGATGGCCGGCTGGTTCTAGATTATTTAGAAGAAAACAAAGAAACCGGCAACAGGTTACCTGACGTGATATTTTTAGACCTGGATATGCCCGAGTTAACCGGCTGGGAATTTTTAGAGGAATTAGAAACCTTTAACGCGGGGGCAAAAAAAAATGTACAGGTGCATATTATGAGTTCGTCCATACGTTCTGCGGATATTTTCCATTCGAAAAAATATGCTTGCGTTAATTCGTTCATGACCAAACCCTTATCAAGGGAACTGGTGAACAAAGTATGCGAACAGGCTAATCCGTTGAGTAATCAGCACCGGAACATCGCCTGATTTTTAATCTTTAAAATTATTTTTGAGCAATACCTGGGCAGGGGAAGTTTTCTATAATTTCCCCTTTGCTTTTTTAAATTTTGTAGAGACGCCCCGATTTGCCGTGGCGTCTATGATAGCGTATAAATCTGTATTTGCACATCTGCATGTTAATAGCTTATTTTTACGGCAATCATGACCATCCGTAATAAATTATATTTTGCTTCCGATTTTCATTTGGGTACTGGCACTTTTGCCGACTACCGCGAACGCGAAGCCCGTTTAGTGCGCTGGCTTGATTCCATAAAAACCGATGCTGCCGAAGTTTTTTTGATGGGCGATGTTTTTGATTTCTGGTTTGAATATAAAACTGTTGTGCCAAAAGGCTATATCCGCTTTTTAGGCAAACTGGCCGAACTGGCTGACGCAGGCGTAAAACTCTATTTTTTTAAAGGCAACCATGATATGTGGATGTTTGATTATTTTGAACGCGAGCTTAATGCCACCATAGTAAGCGATGAGCTGGAAATAGAACGCAATGGCAAAAAGTTTTACCTGCACCATGGTGATGGCTTAGGGCCCGGGGATAATTTTTATAAAGTGTTAAAGAAAATTTTCCGCAGTGGGTTTTGCCAGTGGCTTTTTGCCCGCATACATCCAAACTTAGGCGTAGGGATAGCAAACTATTGGTCGACTCACAGCAGGATAGCTAACAAAAAAAAAGAAAACCATAAACCCGGCGAACAGGAATGGCTGATTATTTATTGCCGCGAACTATTGAAAACCCATTTTTATGATTACCTGGTATTCGGCCACCGCCATTTGCCATTAGATGTACAGTTAAACCCCCAAAGCCGCTACATTAATCTTGGCGAATGGGTTTTTGAAAATTCCTACGCCGTTTTTGACGGGGAAACGGTGACACTGCATTATTTTGAAAAGTGACTGCTATAATCGCGGCTCAACCAAATTCTTCAAATCGGTTTTATCCCTCAATTAAATTATATAACTTACGCGGTCAATAAACTTTATCAATTTGTTAGTTAAAACTTTTGGCAGTGCGGTGTATGGTATCGAAGCAATCACCATCACCATCGAGGTAAATATAAGTCCAGGCAAACTGGCCTACTTTATTGTTGGTTTGCCCGATAACGCCGTGCGCGAATCAATGCAACGTATTGAAGCGGCCCTGCAAACCAATAATTACCGTATGCCCCGGCAAAGGATCGTGGTAAATATGGCCCCCGCCGATATCCGCAAGGAAGGCTCGGCTTACGATCTTACCATAGCTACGGCCATATTAGCAAGTTCAGGCCAGATTGAAAACGAGAACCTTGATAAATACATCATCATGGGTGAGCTTTCGCTCGACGGTAGCTTGCAACCTATAAAGGGCGCATTACCCATTGCAATACAGGCACGCAAGGATGGCTATAAAGGCTTCATCCTACCAAAACAAAACGCACGCGAAGCAGCTATTGTTAACGATCTGGAAGTTTATGGCGTTGAAAGTATAAAAGAAATCGTTGGCTTTTTTAACGGTAGCTTACAGCTTTCCGTCGAAGTGGTAAACACCCGTGAAGAATTTTATAAAAGCCTGAGCAGTTACGACAGCGATTTCAGCGAAGTGCGCGGGCAGGAAAATATAAAACGCGCCCTTGAAATCGCCGCCGCAGGCGGGCATAATGTTATTTTGATAGGGCCGCCAGGTGCAGGTAAAACCATGCTGGCGCGCAGGCTGCCTTCTATTTTGCCGCCGCTAAGTTTATATGAATCGTTAGAGACCACCAAGATACATTCCGTAGCGGGTAAATTAGCTGCCGCCGATGCTTTGGTTACCGTTCGCCCGTTCCGTTCACCCCATCATACCATCAGCGATGTGGCGCTGGTTGGCGGTGGCAGCAACCCCCAGCCCGGCGAAATTTCGCTGGCGCATAATGGCGTACTGTTTTTGGATGAGCTGCCCGAATTTAAACGCAGCGCCCTTGAAGTAATGCGCCAGCCGCTGGAGGAACGCAAAGTAACTATTTCACGCGCTAAGTTTTCGGTAGATTATCCGAGCTCATTTATGTTGGTAGCCAGTATGAACCCCTGCCCCTGCGGCTATTTTAACCACCCTGACAAGGAATGCATCTGCCCGCCCGGAACAGTGCAAAAATATTTAAGCAAAATATCCGGCCCGCTACTCGACCGTATCGACCTGCATGTAGAAGTAACCCCCGTAAACTTTACCGAATTAGCCAGCGACCGCCTTGCCGAAAAAAGTGAGTTTATCCGCGAACGCGTAATAAAAGCAAGGGACGTACAAGGCGAACGCTTTGGCAACAAACCCGACCTGCATGCCAATGCCCAGATGAGCCCCCAAATGGTACGTGATATTTGCAAAATAAGTGTCGCCGGTCAAAACCTGCTTAAAAAAGCGATGGAAAAATTGGGGCTATCCGCCAGGGCTTATGACAGGATATTGAAAGTATCACGCACCATAGCTGATTTAGCCGGAACCGAAGAGATTGAGTTGGAGCATTTGGCAGAGGCAATACATTTCAGGAGCTTGGATAGAGAGGGCTGGGCGGGGTAGGTTTGAATAATGAACACAGAATGCGGAATTTCGAATATTGAAGTTAAACTTCGGTGTTGGACATTCGAAATTTATTATTTTAGAGGTTCGGATAGGGAGGACAGGGTAAGTAAAAGCTAAATAATAAAATGAAAAAGGAAAAAGCTATAAAATTATTTGAAAGCAAACAAGTTCGTACCATATGGAGCGATGAAGAAGAGAAATGGTATTTTAGCATTGTGGATGTGATTGAAGTTCTAACGGATAGCACAGTGCCTAAAAGATACTGGTCTGATTTAAAAAAGAAACTCACAAATGAGGGAAGTCAGTTGTACGATAATATCGTACAACTGAAACTTGAAACCACAGATGGTAAAAGATATGCAACAGATTGTTTAGATACACCAAATTTGCTTCGTCTTATACAATCTATACCTTCACCAAAAGCCGAACCGTTTAAAATATGGCTGGCTAAAACGGGTTATGAACGTATTGAAGAAACCGAAGACCCCGAATTGGGAATTGACAGATTAATGGAAACCTATCTAAAAAAAGGTTACAGCACAGCCTGGATAAACCAACGTTTGAAAAGTATTGAAGTACGTAAAGAACTTACTGATGAATGGGAAAATCGTGGCGTTAATAAAGGTCAGGGTTTTGCAATTTTAACCGACGAAATAACGAAAGCATGGGCGGGGAAAACAGTAAAAGAATATAAAAGCTTGAAAGGTTTAAAAAAAGAAAGTCTGCGGGACAATATGACCAATTTGGAGTTGGTATTGAATATGCTTGCCGAAGCAACTACGACCGAAATAAGCAAGGAAAAAAAGCCTGATACTTTTGAAAAAAACAGAACCATCGCTAAACAAGGAGGCACTATTGCCGGCAATACACGCAAAGCAATTGAAGAAAAATCGGGCAAAAAAATACTAACGCCACAAAATGCCAAAGGGCTAAAACCGGGAGCGCCAAATAAGAAATTGAAATAACAGAAGTCTTATAGAGCAAGTTTAACAACTATTGATCATCTGGCAGGTGGTAAAGAAATACAATTAGAGCTTTTGGCAGAAGCGATACATTTCAGAAGTTTGGATAGAGAGGGATGGGGCGGGGCGATATTCTATAAAATTAATGTGAAATTATTAAACACATGAAACTTAGCAAAAACACAAAGATCGTTATAATGGTAGTGGCAATTTTATTGGGCCTATTATTGGCTGTGTATATACTTAACCAGCCAATACATGCTTCGATTTACGATTATCTGCCGTATATTGTTGGATCAACTTCTCTTCTGACAGGCCTATATTTATTCCTGTTTGCATTCAGGATTTATAAGCCAAAATACAAAACAGAAGAGCAACAAGCAAAAGTTGCTGATTTACTCGAAAGGCGAGGTAAATCATGGAAATTTAGTTCGATATTTTTGATCTTGTATGGGGCATTTGTACTAATCAGGCATGATCCGGATATGTTCCGCCTTAACAGTACGATTGAGAATAACAAATGGACTGATCAAGATAAAACTGCACTAATAAAAAATTGCATGAAAGGTGCAGTTATTGCCTCAAAAAAATACCCAAAAATTACGCTGGACTATTGCACATGCGCAATTGATAAAATAATTCACACTGTGGGCAGGAAAGAGTATATCGAAAAGCCGTCTGATGAGGAATACAAAATAGATTCACCACTAATTCAAGGTTGTGTAATTACTTTTAGCCTCAGGGTTGATAGCGTAAAAAACAAGGAAAATAATATCCATTCCTTCGCTCCCTGGTGTAAGAACGGTCGGCAAGGACTTAATACTTTAAATGCGATACATTTCAGGAGCTTGGATAGAGAGGAAGGGGAGGGGTGATTTGAATAATGAATGCTGAACTTCGAATATTGAAGTAAAACTTCGGCGTTGGATATTCGACATCCGGTATTCGATATTTCAGAAGTTCTGACAGGTTGGAGCAAATAGGTAATTACCTCTGCAAACTTTATTCGAGCAAAACCTATCACTAACTGCATCATTACATAAAGGTATGGTAGATAACCGAAGCGGTGTTTATTATGATTGGGAACCAAATTCTAAAACATATCATGCTCATTTGGCAAGTCTACTTCCAAGGCCGAGATATAGCTCTTGGAAACCGCCCTATGCCGCATAATGTCGAATAATGCGCATATTATGTTATAATTAATAAACAATGAAAAAGAATACAGTGATTGAAACCCTTGATTCGTTTGAAGATGAGTTTGATCCGGAATTGCTGATAGAAAAACTATTATTTGTTGAAAAGGTTGAAAAAGGCATTAAAGATGCTGAAGAAGGCAGGGTGCTTGATTTTAAAGAAGCGAAACAAAAGTTTTTTGATAAGCGGAGCAAGTAACCATAACGAAGCACAGATTATTTACCCAGCAACACTATCACCACCCGCCTGTTTTGATCCTGATCTCGGGCGCTCATTTCAGGGTAAACTTTGGGTTCTTTACTTCCTAAACCTTTATAGCGCAACCTGTCAGGGCTTATTTTTTCGTCTACCAGGTAATCATAAATAAATTTTGCCCGGGCTAATGATAAATTATTCTTATTTGAATCAAAATCCAGGCCATCCTTACCGTCAAACTGGCAACAGATATGGCCCTGTATCTCTATTTTAAGGTTGGGGTTCGCTTTAAGGCAATCTTTTAAAGCCACCATATAGTAAATTGACGCCTGTCTTAAAAAATGCCTGCCCGGTATAAAAGTTAATTCTTTAAAGCTCACGCTATCACCAACATTCATCTTAGGCAAATTATTTATCCTGCTGTAAACACTATCATCCGGTCTTTTAGCGGGGATAATATCCTTTTTTATAATAACAGGCTCCTTCAAAGGGACGGCCGCGATCTTCATTTTTTTCGCCGGTTTTGCAATAATAATATCTACCCGCCGGTTTAATGGCTGCCCCAGCGGGGTGAAATTTTTGGTGGCGGCATCTACCTGGCCTTTGCCATCAGCAACTATTGATCTGTTCCCGCTATGCAGGTTTAGTAAATAAATTTTTACTGTTTCGGCCCGCGCTTTTGATAAAATATAATTAGAATCCCTTCTCCCCAAATAATCCGCAAAACCCCAAATATGTACTGTTGCGGTATCGCTTAACAAACGGCTAAGCGAGTCGAGTGTGTTTTTATGCGCGGGGGAAAGCTCTTTCTGGTTGATATTATAAAATAGCTTAACAGTATCCCGCTGGCATGACCAGGCAGAAGTGGCCTTTAGGAGAATAAGCAGGAGCGGTAAATTTTTAAGTTTCATTAGTCATTTGCTTGCTAAGTTAAGCAACATGTTTATATAAAGCAATCAAATTAAGGCCATCCGGTAGCCGGCAATATTCATGCCTGATAAAAAATTCCCACCTGATTAAAGATAGGATATCCAATTTACCCCTATCTTTATTTGCTAATCGGCTTATACATCAGACCCTATATAAACTCAAAAATTTACATCAAATGATCACAGGCGCACATTCAATAATCTATAGTTCCGATGCTAATGCGGACCTGGATTTTTTTAAAAATGTCCTCAAATTTCCAAATGTTGACCTCGGTCATGGGTGGCTTATTTTTGGATTACCGCCTTCCGAAATCGCGGTACACCCTGCAACTGAAAGCGGGCTGCAGGAATTTTATTTGATGTGTGATGACATTAAATTATTTGTGGAAGAAATGGCGGGACATAAAATCATTTGCAGCGCGATAGAAGATCAGCGCTGGGGATTTTTGACCTATATAACTTTACCGGGAGGCGGTAAATTAGGTGTATATGAACCAAAACACGCAAGGCCGGTCAACCCCTGACCGGTTTAAAGCCTGGAATAATAAAAAAAGCTGCTATGTATTACCTAACCTCATAACTTACCACACTGTTTGTTTGGGCCGGATCATAAGTTGTTTCTATTTTTTGGAAGCTAAAGCTGATCTCCTCAAGCAAATTATTTGCAGGGGATTTATCTGGTGTAGCCACGCCCTCATATTGAGCTATTTCGGAAATTACAGCATTAGTGAGCGTAATTTTTTGAATTAATTTTGGCTCCATGCCACCGCCGCCTTTATAAAATTCAATTGTAACTATTTTTAAGAACTCATTTGAATAATACGATTGTAATAACTGGGGCGAACTAGTGTCGAAATTTTTTATTATAGTTACAGTTCCCGCGTTGGCCCTGCCAGCGGTTATGCCGGTTGAAGTTGACCTTACCGGGCTTGTTGACGAAAACCTAACCCCGCTGCATTCGATTTTACCCTGATTTCCCCTTTGCATGCTGGTGCCTTTAACAATCCCGCTTTTTTCACCCTGGATGGTTACAAAAACGGTAACCTGGGCATTAACTGTTTTGGGCGCAAACTGGTACAACAAAAACAGTAAAGACAAATAGTAAAAATGATTCTTTTTCATAATGAAGATTTTAATTGATGAATGATAATTAAATTTATGCACATTAGTTTGATTAATCAAACTCTATTTCATTAAATATTAGGGGTTTAATTAACCGGAACAACTGATTTACTAATCAACAACCTAACCAATTCAAGAATCATTTTGGTTTAAAGGGATTTTTCAAAAGCTTAATATATGTAAGCTGAAAACTTACCAAATTTGAGGGTACTGATTCATTCCATTAGTTAAAATTCAACCATGCAAATCAGCTTTATAGACCATATCGTTATTATTGTAAAAAGCATACAGGAAACCGAAAAATTCTACAGTGGTTTTTTGGGATTGCCTGAATATGTTAGTGAAGAAACCGTTGTTTATAAAATAGGGGGGACAAAAGTTTTCTTTGTTTTACCCCATGGCGAATTTGAAAAAACAGATAAAGACAAAAGCGGCCTTAACCATATAGCCTTTGGTGTGCGGACTTTGGAAGAACTTAAATCATTTGAAGCCCTTCTCAACAAAACATCAATACAGCATAGTGGTATAAAAACTGACAAGTACGGGAATAAAGAATTTATCTGGTTTGATGACCCGAGTGATATCAGGCTTGAGATATATTGCCGTCCTTTGGAGTGAGTAAAAATTGGTTGTCAACAACTTTAATAATTGTAAATTTTCAATCCGGGAAACATTTAGGAATTTTGATAGTTTTATAACCGTAAGGTATCAACACCAAATTATTTAAAAAATAATGGCAGCATGTAATTTCAATATCAATTTTAGCAGTTCAGCAACTGATTTGGTGCAGAATATGAAAACCAAAATTACGGGGCAGGGGGGAACGGCTGACGGCGACGAATCGGCAGGGAGTTTTAGCGTGTCGTTGTTGGGGAGCAGTATCAGCGGTTCATATACAATTTCAGGCCAGCAGATGGCCGTAATTATCGATCATAAACCCTTTTTAATCAGCTGCAATCAAATTCAAAAGTATTTACAAAGCAATTTGTAATGGGAAAAAGGGATTGAACTAACGTGAGTCCGACGTATGCCTGTATTTGCCTCACCTAAACGGCGAAACCCTCACTCATCCTCTCCAAAGGAGAGGACTTTAACTTCGCTTTTTTTAGAACCCTCTCCTTTGGAGAGGGCAGGGTGAGGCAAACGAATGTTTTCATATAACGAATTGTATATCGGAGCCACGTGAAATTATCACTTGGTTTTTTCTCTTTTTTGACTGCCCGCGATTTTATCGATTTTGATTTTTTCCATTTTATAACCGATATTCCCGTTGCCATCGCTGCCCTCAATAATCACAGTATAAGTTGCGGGTTTATCAGCGGCGTAAAATGATATAGTTGCCTGCCCGTTTTTATTGGTTAGGATGTTTGGCTCCCAATCAATGGTTGAACGGGTATCTGGTAAATGCTTTGTTGTATCATTTACAATATATCGCGGTTTATAAAATTGCTTTGGCCAGCTAAGGGCCAAAGGTTTGTATAAATACATGCCCGGGGTATTTTTTATCCAGGGCCCCCGGCCAGAGCGTGTTGTAATTTCAACAAAAGCAATATCACCAGGGGATGAACTAAAAATATTGTCATACTTGCCTGTGTATTTTGATGAAGACATAACTTCGATGCCTTTTATATCCTCAGCTGAATGGGCTTTAAGATAATCTGTAATATCGGAAAAAGGGGGGTAGCCAATCGGTACGACTTTGTATATAGATATGCCATCAATTATAAGTTTAATAGGTTTGTCATCAATGAAATACCATTCCTGGTTTTTATAGCCATCTAAAAATGGATTGCCATCTATTACCAATGGATATAATATCCTGTCTTTCCAAACCTTTGAGCCATACAGTGGATTTCCCTGTACTGAAAAAACCCCTTCCCTAAATCCGGGAATCTTTTCGTATAATAATTGCAAAAATGTTTTCTTTCCTGCTTTCTCTAATTCTTTTTCATCTATCACTTCATCAGCATTACCAGACCCGTTTAAGTTTTTAGAGTCCTTTACAATTTTTTGCGCTTTAACCGTTACTTCTTTCAGCAAATGCCCATTTGGTGCAACATACTCCTGTTCAATGCGGGTGCGGTTGTTTTTTGCGGTATTTAATAAAGCGGTGTCGCTGCTAAGGTACCAGGGCTGCATGGCAGGGCCTGCCGCCATTGCATACAGCGGCGGTTTAACATCGTCTATTACAATGCCCACGTTAAAACTTTTATCGCGTCGGTTAACCGCCTTGATCACAAAGGCCTGCGTATCAATCTCCGGGAAATTATGGAATACAAAACGGCCGTCACTATCGGTCAGTGTATCTTTTGCAAAAAGAGGCGATTTGGATAAAAGCGTTACACGGGTTGCTTTTAACGATCCGTTAAAACCATTCTGTACTTGCCCTTTTACTTCAAATTCGCTTTCGGCGGCAAATAAGGTATTTTGTTTAGCCTGCCAATCATAAATAACCCAGCCTTGTGTAAGCAGCAGGTTATCAAGCGCCTGCCAGGCTTGACTGTTTTTTATTTGGAGATAATATCCAGGCTCTTCAATAAACCCTTTAAGATCGCCTGTCAGCAACATGCGGGTAATTATATTTTCGCTGTTTAAACTATCCTGTTTAACCTGTGCATCGTCTGTTACCGCCAATGAAAAATTACCAGCAACGGGTGTTCCTGATGTATCTGTAACCACGATATGCATGGCAATACTGTCACGCGGGGCATAAACTTGTTTATCTGTAGCCAGTTCAATATGCAGGTTATCATTATGGTCGATAAATACTAACCTTTCGTTCAAAGGCTGTCCTTTTGTATTTGCCAGGATGAAATGTGTTATGCCCGAAGGAAACAATTGCTTCGCAATCTTCCTGCTTACCGTCCCTTCCTTAAAATTCAGCACAGCCGCATAACAAATTATGCCCCTTGATTTGCAGATTAAAAAATAACTTTCGCCGGACTGTATTAAATCATTTGTCGCGGCTAATGATACGTTAACGGAGTCTTTATCAGTTGGATTTATCACCCTCAAAACCGTGCCTGTACTTTTTATGGCAGGCAAAGGGTATTCTTTTACCATACCACCCGGCATGTTCACTTTTGCCGTATAACTTTCGCCGGGCATGACATTCAAATCAAAACTGCCCATACCATTACGCAATGATGAAAATGATGCCACCTGCTTTTGGTTATGATCGGTTATTACTCCTGATATAGTGATGCCCTTTCCGTCTTCGCCAACGGCTTTAAAACCGATACGGGCCGGTAAGCCTGCAACCAAATTACCGCCTTCCGGTAAAAATTGTATATCTGCATGTTCGGCGCGGTTTAAATTGATGGGGATGGTTATTTTGTTTTCGCTTTGTTTATCCTCGGCAATCAGCTTTAGCCCGATTGCCTTGTCCGGCACTGTAAAGTTTAAGTCAATTATGCCTTTTTCATCGGTTTGCACCTGTTGTTTGTATAAATGGTGGTTCCCGGTCATTACCTGCAACTGCAATGCCTTATTTGTTATGGCTGTTTTATCCATATCGCTCAGCAGCAATTTTACGTTTGCCTGTAGCTTGCCATTTACAATAGATGATGATGTTTCACTATTTGCCAGCCAGGTTTGTTCATGGTCATCTGCTAGTCTGCCCCAAAATTACGCATCCAGGTAGTATAGGCACGAAGTGTATAATTTCCAGCCGGGAAATCGCTTGAGCTGATATTGCCCCAGCTCAGCCCTTCCTTAACCGGAAGGCGATATTGTTTTACTAAAACACTGCTGTCGTTGACAATATCCACATACATTATACCGCTTTTGGCCGAAAGGGACATCGTCGGCGCATGGAACAGGTAGGCTTTAAACCAGATAGTATCGCCAACAGCATAGTAAGGCTTGTCAAATTGCAGGTAAAGTTTTTCGGCAGAAAGGTTCTTAATATCGCTGTCATTTATTGTTGTTATTTTTAATAAGCTATCAGTTAAAGGGCTGTGTTGTGTGCTTGTAAGCGAATTTAGTAAAGTAACTCCGGCCACGGTGTTTTTACTTTGGGGCGGCTCATAGTCCACTGGTAAAAGTTCAGCTACCCTATCGTTTCCCCAGGTCCCGGTAAACGACACGCTGTTAGGGTCAATGATCCCGCCATTCCTGTCGAAGAAAGTATACGGCGCATTAAAGTTTAAAATGGTGATTTCTGTGTTATCAGGGTCATCTAAACGATTGAGCAAGCCTGTTTTCGAAAAATGATGGTTTTTATTATAGGTGATGTGCAGGGCATCATTTTCACACCCAAGCGCATATATTCCCGGCTGGTCGGTTGGTCTTATAATCTCCTCTGCATTTAATGGGAAATGCATTAATGTTTGAAGCGTTTTTGGCAGTTTGCCCTTTTGTGAATTAGGGGCGGTAGTTAATTGAAGTACCCTGAAACCTTCTTCATCCACCCGGTTTTCAAGTGCCGACCGTAAAAAATGCATCACCGAACCTTCGTAGACTTGCTCCCTTCTTTTTTGCCAGCGCCGTTCTTCCGATGGCGTTCCTTTCATTTCTTCAAATAACGCCGAACCTTCAAAATGGATTTTTTTGGCGTTATTGTCGCTATGGCCCATTACAAAGTTGGTGAGCAGGTATTTTATCCTGTACCCTAAAGCCTTGTTTTCAATCACCAAAAAGTCGACCGACGAGGCTGTAAGCGTACGGGTATTTTCATCATAATTTAAATCGAGCAATTCGGGGTTCAGTATTTTACATTCCTTAGCTAGATCGGATGTTCCTAAAAACTCCCTTTCAAACAAGTCCAGGTTGTATCCCCTGTCCGGGTCAGTTTTTCCTTGTACGGTGACTTCTGCTAACGCTATAGTTTTAGGGGATATGGCAATATCCGGTAAAGTAATATTGTTATCATTTACGACTATGGTTTGATGATACGCATCGAAACCAATAATAGATACCACCAGTTCGTATTTCCCCGGTTTTGCATTGTGCAAAATAAATGTACCATCATTCGCGGTTTTAGCACCGATGGTGGCATTGCTTAAAAATACACTAACATTGGCTACAGGTTTTGTATCCGCCTGGTTTAAAACCCTGCCCGAAATGGTAAACTGCGCAAAGCACCCAACCGGCAACAAAAGGATAAAACAGGTTAAAATTTTTAACATGAGCTTTACAATTTAGTATCAGGTTTTTGTTTGCTTATAGTGATCCTCTCCATTTTATAGCCTATGTTCCCATTGCCGTCGCTGCCTTCAATAATTAAAGTATAAACGGTTGGTTTATCCGCAGCATAAAATGATATAGTCGCTTGTCCGTTTTTATCGGTTATGATATTTGACTCCCAGTCAATTGTTGAACGGGTATCAAGCAAACGCATTGTTGTATCATTTACAATATAGTGCGGCTTGTAAAATTGCTTTGGCCAGCTAAGGGCTAAAGGTTTATATAAATACATGCCGGGTGTATTTGTTGTTAATTCCGATCCCCGGCCTGAGCGGGTAGTAATTTCGATAAAAGCAAAGTCAAGTGCTGATATAGCCAATTTAAAATCCACGTCTCTTACTTTTAGTGGCCAGTCATCAGGCATATATCTTTCGAAATATGAACTGCTATATTTGCTGGAGCTATTGACTTCAATACCTTTAATGTCTTCAGCATTGTGCGATTGAAGATAGCCTTCGATGTCCTTAATATTTGGACTTCCTAAGTCTGAAATTTTGATATTAACGCCAAATGGAATACCATCAATAATAAATTTGATTGGTTTGTCGTCCACCAAAAGCCACGGAAAAAATCGACCCGGATAAGAGTTAATACCACCTATCTCGCCGAAAAATTTATGTTGAACATAAAATCTTGTTATATAGTCTTTAATATTCTCTTCGTGAAATCCTTTTACGCGTTCTTTCAATATGTCCATCCAGTTCTTTTTACCCGCTTTTATCATATCTGCTTCATCCAATACTAAATCGGCATTGCCGGGACCATTGACATTTTGCGAACCTTTTACAATTTTTTGCGCTTTAACGATTACATCCTTAAGCAAATGCGCGTTAGGCGCAAGATACTCCTGTTCAATACGGGTGCGATTGTTTTTTGCGGTGTTTAATAAAGCGGTATCGCTGCTGAGATACCAGGGCTGCATGGCAGGGCCTGCCGCCATTGCAAACAGCGGCGGTTTAACGTCGTCCATCACAATGCCCACGTTAAAACTTTTATCGTGCCGGTTAACGGCTTTGATCACAAAAGCAGGCGTATCTATCTCCGGGAAATTGCGGAATACAAAACGTCCGTCATTATCTGTCAGCGTATCCTTTGCTAAAAGCGGTGATTTGGATAACAGCGTTACACGCGTTGCTTTTACCGACTTGTTAAAACCATTCTGCACCTGCCCCTTTACCTCAAATTCGTTTTCAGCCGCAAATGCAGGGTGTTCTTTATCTGCCTGCCAATCGTAACTTACCCATCCTTGTGTAAGCAGCAGGTTATCAAGCGCCTGCCAGGCTTGTGAGTTTTTTGTTGGAAGGTAATATCCCAGTTCTTCAATAAAACCTTTCAACTCGGCTGTTAGCAGCATGCGGGTAATTATATTTTCGCTGTTCAAAGTATCCTGTTTAACCTGTACATCATCAGTAACTGCTAATGAAAAATTACCGGCAACAGGTGTTCCTGCTGTATCTGTAACTATGATGTGCATGGCAACACTATCATGTGCGGCATAAACCTGTTTATCTGCAGCCAGTTCAATATGCAGGTTGTCCAGGTGGTCAATAAACACCAGCCGTTCATTCAGGGGCTGCCCATTTGAAGTTGAGAGGATAAAATGAGTGATCCCGGATGGGAACAAACTTTTTGCAATCTTCCTGCTTACCGTACCTTCCTTAAAATTCAGTACCGCCGCATAACAAATTATGCCCCTTGATTTACCAATTAAAAAATAGCTTTCGCCGGATTGTATTATATCGGTCGTAGCAGCTATTGATATGGTAACGGAATCTTTGTCAGCCGGGTTTATAACACTCAAAACTATACCGGTACTTTTCATGGCAGGCAAAGGGTATTCTTTTACGATACCACCGGGCAGGTTCACTTTTGCTGTATAGCTTTCATTGGGCATAACATTCAAATCAAAGCTGCCCATGCCATTGTGCAATGATGAAAATGATGCCACCTGCTTTTGGTTATGATCCAATATCTCACCTGATACTGTAATTCCCTTCCCGTCTTCCCCAATAGCTTTAAAACCGATATGCGACGGTAAACCTGCAACTAAATTACCGCTTTCGGGTAAAAACTGTATATCAGTATGTTCGGCACGGTTTAAATTGATGGGGATGGTTATTTTATTTCCGTCTTGTTTGTCCTCTGCGATCAGCTTTAGCCCGGTTGCTTTATCCGGCACCGTAAAGTTTACATCCAGCATGCCTTTTTCATCAGTTTGTACCTGCTGTTTATATAAATGATGGTTCCCGGCCATAACCTGTAATTGCAATGCTTTATCAGCAATGGCTGTTTTATCCATATCGCTCAGCAGCAGTTTTACATTTGCCTGTAGCTTGCCATTAACAATACTGGACGTTGTTTCACTATTTGCCAGCCAGGTTTGCTCATGGTCATCAGCTACCATAAACCGTTTATAGAAAAATCCATTTGGATCAAAATTCCGCATCCATGTAGTATAGGCACGAAGGGTATAGTTTCCCGATGGGAAATCGCTTAAGCTGATATTGCCCCAGCTAAGCCCTTCTTTAACGGGAAGGCGGAATTGTTTTACTACAACATCGCTGTCATTTGCAATATCAACATACATTATACCGCTTTTGGCCGAAAGGGACATTGTTGGTGCATGGAACAGGTAAGCTTTAAACCACGCAGTATCGCCAACGGCATAATAAGGCTTGTCAAATTGCAGGTACAGTTTTTCGGCAGGGTGGATTTTAATACTGCTATCTGCAGCTGACTGGAATTGCAGCAACTTATCCTTTAAGCTACCTGTTTGACTGTATGCGGGGTATTTGAATAAAATGAGCAGGAAAAGTAATAACCAAAAAGATTTCGGGGGAATAAAATGAACAAAAACTAACCACGCTGAATATTTATTTTCAGTGTACTTGCTATCATTTCCACAACAGATTAATTGGTGGGTTTTCAATTTGCCAGCTGTAATTCGGTTTATTAGAAGGAATCATTAAAATTAATTAAAAAAATGTAAAAACCAATATTATATAAAAGCTAAAAGCTGAATGAATAAATCAGAAAGCTAAATTATTGGTTATCAATATAATTGCTCAAGACCTCACAGGCAGTTTCGCCTCACCTAAACTGTGTAGCACTCATGAACGCCTATAAAAATAAACAACTTCTTGAATAACCCTCTCCAAAGGAGAGGACTTTAACTTCGCTAAATGATATATCCCTTTTAAAGCTTTCTTTGGAGAAGGGTTGGTATGAGGCTAATAAACATGCAATTATACTCAAATAACAGCCCCTCCATCAACACTAATAACAGCGCCATTCACAAAGCTTGCTTCATCAGATGCTAAAAAAAGATATACATTAGCAACCTCTTCTACACTCCCCAAGCGATTGGCCGGGACTTTTTCTTTCATACTATTCATTATATTTTCAGGAATGGATTCGATCATCTCCGTTACGATAAAACCCGGTGCGACAGCATTGACCGTAATTCCTTTACGCCCCAATTCCCGGGCCCATACTTTCGTCATACCTATTAAACCGGCTTTTGAAGCCACATAATTTGTTTGTCCGAAATTGCCATACAACGCTACAACCGATGAAGCCTGCACAATACGCCCGTAACCGCGTTCGATCATGAATGGGGCAACTGCCTTTGTGCAATTAAAAACGCCTTTAAGGTTCACGGCCAAAACGGTATCAAATTGTTCTTCCGTCATTTTCAACAAGGTAGCATCGCGCAGGATGCCTGCATTGTTGATCAAAATATCAATTTTACCAAAATCCTTTATTACAGCGGTAACCGCCTCTTGTACCGCCACAGCATCAGCCGTATTCACTTTATAAAAAATAGCTTTGGCGCCGATTTGGGAGAGAGCTTTTATTAATGCCTCACCTTTATTCTCCTGCACATCCCAAATGGCAATATGTGCACCTTCGCGGGCAAACTTAATAGCTGTTGCCTTACCGATACCATTTGCGCCACCTGTAATAATGGCGACTTTATCTTTTAACCTTGGCATGTCGTTTATAATTGAATTGAAATATAAATCAATTACTTTATTATTTCATTTATCAGGCATAAATAATTTAATATGATTAAATAATGGGCAAAAAATTCTTCTTCGGCGGAAGTTGGGATTATTTAAATCAATAACAAGAACAATTGAAATCCAGGTTTGTTGGGAATGTAGTTGACTTTGCTTTAATTCATATCTTTCCATCATCATTTATTAAAAACTATGGAAAATTCAAAACCTGCGCCTATAGCCATTGGCGCCAGAGACGGGCAAAATGTGTCGGTAGTTGGCGATACTTACCGCATCCTGGTTACCGGTGAGCAAACCGGCGGAGCCTTTGCGACGATTGATATGCTTGTGCCACCCGGGGGTGGTCCGGGCCCGCATTCACATGCGGATTTTCAGGAAACTTTTTATGTTATCGATGGAGAAATCGAAGTAAAAT
>Ga0302309_10002003_pt1 | contig 17536 bp, 20 predicted proteins | sample III_Palsa_N1_1_FD_200453 | JGI IMG/M metagenome (GOLD analysis project Ga0302309, IMG submission 200453) | Peat permafrost microbial communities from Stordalen Mire near Abisko, Sweden - III_Palsa_N1_1 | ecosystem: Environmental > Terrestrial > Soil > Palsa > Peat permafrost | place: Sweden... | reverse complement strand
AAAGATATTTTGGGCGGTGCTTATTTTTCAGGTGATGAAGAGCCAGGCAAAAAATCAAAACGCAAGAAAAAAGATCTGATTGATAAAACCGCGTTGATGAGCACCAATGACTTGATTAAACACATTCAAAAAACAGAACAACGCATGCTGAAACATGCGCATGATTTGGAATTTGAGGAAGCGACGCGCTTGCGGGATGAAATTAAGGTGTTGAAGGATAAGTTGATTTCTCTTAGTTGAATCATTTGTTGACAATGATTCTCATTCGTATCATAATTACATTTACAGGTTTTCAACCAAGATAGCCGATAACATGTACATATGCATTTGCCGCCAAATTACCGATAAAGACATACACAATGCCATTGCAGAGGGCTGCTGCAATAGTTTGCGTGATGTTTGTAAAAAATTTGAATTGGGTAAGCAGTGTGGAAAATGTTGTTATCAGGCGCGTGAGGTGGTCGTTGATGCGCTGAAGCAGCAACAATGGGTGCAAGTAGCACATCAAGGTACTGTCGGCGTTTAATGTGCGCCGGCTTCTCTTAGATGTTCTTCAATGGCTTCCATCACCCATTGATTTAAACTTTTCCCGCTTTTTTTAGCAAAAATATACGCCCGTTGATGCAAAGAAGGATCAAGTCTTAAATTGAACTTACCTGAAAAAGGTCTGTCGGGTTCTTCATTACGTTTGGCACAAAACGCAAGATAATCGTCTACTGATTCGGTAAATGCTTGTTTCAGCTCTGTCACACTGCTTCCTTGGAATGTAACGACATCACGAATATTCATCACTTCTCCATGAAAAATATCCGCTTCGTCATCAAATGTGACATGGCCGATATACCCTTTATAATTCAACATGGCTCTGCTCCTGCAGTGATTAAAAATCTTCTCATTGATATCACAGCACCTTTATCTGTTTCTTTATGCGGATGGGGCCTGTGAAATACAGCCCGTACATTCTGTAATACAATATGCACCCTCGATCCTCTTCCTTCAGAGATTTCAGCACCCAAAGCAAGCAGTAGTGCTTCAATATCATTCCAGGGGATCCCTGCATGTACTGGTTTTTCGAAAATCCGATTGAGTGTTTCTTGGTGCTTTGAGTTCATACGCATGTGAGTGAAACATATAATGATTAAATGGTACCGTATAATAGTACCACCGTCAATGGTTCCTTCAGGGCAAGCGCATCTAAATATCTTTTCATTACAATATGCTCTGTATTTCCCCCCTTTGGAAAAGGGGGGTTAGGGGGGATTTACAGGATGACTCGATGAACCAAGCAATGAAAAGCGCGCTGTATCGGAATAACATAACAATAAAGTTCAGCTGGATTAGCAGGCAAATCCCCCCTAGCCCCCCTTTTCCAAAGGGGGGGAAACAAGTAACAACAATAAGTGTAATTAGACGATCTGGCCCTGTGGTTCCTTTAATTTTCTTGACAAATACTGCAATTTTCAGTATAGCTGCCACATGTATTTGAAAATAAAAGCAACGCTTATATGTTAAAACCCAGCCAAGTCCCCTTATACCGCCGTTTATTCGGCTACACACAACGTTATTGGAAAATATTCATCGTCGCGGTGATTGCCAATGCGCTGTATTCTGCCGTTGATGCGGGTTTGATCCAAATGCTGCAACCATTAATTGATGATGTATTTGTGGCCAAGGATGCGGCTAAAATTGCACTGATCCCGATCATTGTGCCACTTGCTTTTTTATTGCGCGGTTCCATGAGCTTTATATCCGACTATGGCATGTCCTGGATTGGACGTCAGGTGGTGGTGGTGCTTAGGCAGGAAATGTTTGCGCATTTGCAACGTTTGCCGGCGAGTTTTTATGATAGACATGCCACGGGTGAATTATTATCCAAACTGTCGTTTAATGTGGAACAGTTTGCAAAAGCGTCGACGAGTATTGTGATTGATTTTGTGCGTAGTGTTTTTTTGATCGGGATGTTGCTGGTGGTGATGTTGCATACCAGTTGGAAACTGACTTTGTTGTTTTTAACAGTGGGACCGTTGGTGGGATATCTATTTCGCAAAACATCCCAGCGCTTTCGAAAAGTCAGTCATGATATTCAAAAAACCATGAGCAATGTCACTCACGTGGCGGAAGAAAACATTAAATCTTATCGCGATGTGCGAACCTATGGCGGAGAGAAATATGAAATCAACAACTTTAACCAAGTGACACAACGCAACCGTCAATTGGAAATGAAAATGGTGGTGGCCTCTGCCGCCAGTTCACCTTTAATCCAATGCGTGGGTGGGATTGGTTTGGGTGTGACTATTTATTTTGCAACTTCGCACCTGGGACCCAATGTATTGTCTGCTGGACAATTTTCTGTGTTGATCAGTGCCATGATCGGTTTATTGAATCCCTTAAAACAGTTAACGGCGGTCAGCAATAAATTACAACAAGGATTGGCCGGCGCAGAAAGTGTTTTTTCATTTTTAGACACGCCAGTGGAGCAGGATCTTGGTACAAAAATATGTCATAAAATCGTCGACAATATTGAATTTAGACATATTTCCTTTGCCTATCCACACACGGAAAAACAGATATTAAAACAAATACAGTTAAATATTAAATCAGGTCAAACCATTGCATTGGTCGGGCGTTCTGGCAGTGGGAAAACATCATTGGTGAGTTTGTTGCCACGTTTTTATGATAATTATCAAGGCAGTATTTTATTAGATGATGTCGACAGTCGCGAATATACATTGACCAGTTTGCGTCATCAGTTTGCATTTGTGGCGCAACAAGTCACTTTATTTAATGATAGCATTGCGCACAATGTTGCTTATGCGCAAGGTGAAGAATATGACCAAAATGCCTTGTGGGAAGCGTTAGATGCTGCACATGCCAGCGAATTTGTGAAGCAATTGCCGCAAGGTGTGCATACGTTGGTCGGAGAAAATGGCGTTTTACTATCAGGTGGACAACGTCAACGTTTGGCCATCGCGCGTGCGCTTTATAAAAAAGCCAGTGTTTTAATATTGGATGAGGCGACATCCGCGCTGGATAATGAGTCTGAAGCCATGATCCAACAAGCCTTGGCTCAATTGCAAGCAACAAAGCGTTGTACAACATTAGTGATTGCACATCGCTTGTCAACCATTGAACGTGCTGATCAAATTATTGTGATGGAAAAGGGCAATATTGTTGAAGTAGGGACGCATACTGATTTACTTGAAAAGGGCGGTATTTATACACAACTGTATCGCATGCAATGGCAAGCAGAATTACAACCATGATGAAAGACTATTTACAAACACTTTGGTGGGAGTCAACCATCCCTCCTTTATGGTTAAGAATACTTGCTCGGCTCTTTTCCTGGGTGGTGTTTGTACGCCGCAAAATATATCAACGGTTTACGCATTTGGTTTGGCATGCACCAGTGCCGGTGTGGGTGGTGGGCAATTTAAGTGTGGGTGGCAATGGCAAAACACCTAGTGTGATTGCATTGTGTGAATTGCTGAAACAACAAGGGTTACGTCCTGGAATTGTCAGTGGTGGTTATGCGGGGACACATAATAAGCAAGTCCAGCCCGTGACTGCCAGTAGCGATCCACTGGAAGTGGGTGATGAAGCGGTGTTATTGGCATTAAAAACAAATTGTCCGATGGTGATTGGACGAGATCGTGTGGCAGCCACAAAATATTTATTGAGCCATTATTCTTGTGATCTGGTGATTAGCGATGATGGTTTACAACATTATCGCTTAGGGCGAAACAAAGAAATCATCTTAATTGGCTCACGCGGTTTTGGTAATGAACATTTACTTCCTGCCGGTCCGTTGCGTGAATCACTGCATCGACTACAAACTGTCGATGCTGTTTGGAAACAAGGTGAGCAGTTTACACTACAATTTCAACCTTTACAGTTATGGGGCGCTTCACAAAAACATGCGCCAACGCCAAACACATTGGCCATTTCTCAGCCCATCCACGCAATGGCGGGTATTGCCGCACCCGAGCGATTTTTTGAGGCTTTAATGGACATGGGGTATGCGACGATTAAGCATCCGTTTACAGATCATCATCGCTTTACCAATCAAGATTTTCCATTTAATGATGATTTACCGCTTGTGATGACGGAAAAAGACGCGGTAAAATGTCAGTACTTATTATTGGATCTGCCGATTTGGGTATTGCCTATGAATTTGGTATTATCTGATGAGGTTAAAAAGCAAGTTTTAGAGTGGATTGTTTAAAGCAAGAGGATGGTGTGGTGGATAAACGTTTATTAGAATGGCTGGTCTGTCCTTTATGCAAAGGGCCATTACAGTTTGATAAAGCCCACGATCAGTTGATCTGCGCTGCTGAAAAATTACTCTATCCTATTCGTGATGGTATCCCTGTTTTGTTGGCAGATGAAGCAAAACTGCTAACGTCGTCCGACGATGCTGCGTTTTAATCATCGTGCATTGGGATCTTATTATTAACGCTTGTTACCAAGCCAATCACCACCCCGGTCGTGTTATACAGTTGGATCAACAGGCACGACCTTATTTCGTGAGCATGGCGCAACGTTTTGCTGCCTACCCCTGTCATCTTGTTACTGATGATCCTAAAGTCAAAGCCGTGGGCGCATTGTATGATTTACCGGTTGATTATCAACCACAAATGACGCAATATTGGAGTCCTGCTGTATTGGCTTATTTACGGACTTATTTAAAAACCGCAGACGATGCGATTGTGGTACTGCCCGGCGATGATGAGGTTATCGATAATGTGTTTTTGCAAAAAATGTGTGCTGTTATCGAAAATCAACACGCCAACGTGGTGTTAAGCGCGTTTTATACACAACGCAAAAAAGATGTTTTTTCTCAAAAACAAACAAAACTGGTATTAACGCAAAATGGGTATTTACGCCACGCGGCGACCTATCCATTGTGGCAAGATTCAGAGCAAACGTTTGCATGGTGTCAGTATCCTGCATATGCTGTCAATGCAAAAGGATTGGATACATTAGAGTTTGGTAGCTTAAATAATATTTTATGGCAAGAAAACGTCATTAACGTTCAAACCCTCAAGGAGAGTGAACATGCGGAAAATATGGACAATGATGTTGTGTGCGTTGATCAGTACCGCCGCGCAAGCAGAAAGAAAAGTGTCGGTAGATAATAATGAATGTACGTCTTTAAAAGGGCGATCCCTCTATGCGTATGTCAATTTTGATGCAACGCCCAGTTCTAAAAGTACAGCGGGTAATCACCTCACGCCGATGACGATTAAAAAAACAAACATAGAATTTACCGATGTGATTTTAAGCAATTATTACGAATATGATGGCGAAGCCATTTATAAAATGGTAGGGCAATTTGATAATGGTCCTTTTGACAACGACACGTCAGAATGTGTTGCTGATTTGCGTCAAGGCGGACGCTTAGTGGGTTTGGAAATCGGGACGATTTCGATGCGGATGATTTGGCGTGAGGGAATGTCACGATATATTGGTAAAACGGCTGATGGTCGTAAATTTAGTGCAACAGTTTCAAAAGATTAACAAACAGGCAGGATGAAATATGCAGGCGATTGCAAAACAAATTGCAGAAGAACTAGGTGTGAAAGAAGCACAAGTGACCGCAACGATGGCTTTGTTAGATGATGGTGCAACGGTGCCATTTATTGCACGTTATCGCAAGGAAGTCACGGGTGCGCTGGATGATACACAATTGCGGCAGTTGGAAGAGCGCTTGTTATATTTGCGAGAACTATTTGCACGTCGCGATGTGATTTTAAAAAGCATAGAAGAGCAGGGCAAGCTCACGCCGGAATTAAAAGCCGATATTTTAGCCGCTGACACCAAAACACGCTTAGAAGATTTATATCTGCCTTATAAGCCCAAACGTCGTACCAAAGGTGAAATTGCCAAAGAAGCAGGACTGGAACCATTGGCCCTGGGTTTATATGAAGATCCCACGTTGGCACCTGAAGCAGAAGCGCAAAAATATTTAAATGCTGAAAAAGCAATTAATACCATTAAGGACGCATTAGAAGGCGCCAAATTTATATTAATGGAAAAGTTTGCAGAAGACGCAAACTTGATCGGAATGTTGCGTGATTATTTATGGCAAAATGCGCAGATTAAAAGCGCTGTTATCGCTGGGCAAGAAGAAAAGGGTGAGAAGTTTTCTGATTATTTTGACAAATCAGAAGCGATTAAAGTCACACCATCGCATCGCGCATTGGCCATGTTACGTGGCAGACAAGAGGGTGTTTTAGACTTAAAATTGGTGTTGCCCGATACGGACATGCAATCACCACAGGCTTGGCAAGCGTGTGAAAACATGATCGCCAAACAGTTTGGCATCAGTGATAAAGGCCGAGCGGCTGATGCATGGTTACAACAAGTGGTGCGTTGGACTTGGCAGATTAAATTATTATTGTCACTAGAAACCGAACTGGTGGGGCAATTGCGTGAAAGTGCCGAAATGGAAGCCATTAAAGTATTTGGTGCCAATTTGCGTGATTTATTATTGGCATCGCCTGCGGGTGCACGCGTCACCATGGGATTGGATCCTGGTTTACGCACGGGCGTGAAAGTCGCGGTGGTTGATGCCACGGGAAAATTATTAGACACTGGCGTCATTTATCCGCATGTGCCTAAAAATGAATGGAAACAATCCATGGCGACATTGGCATTGTTATGTCAAAAGCATGGCGTGGAATTAATCAGTATTGGTAATGGCACAGCGTCGCGTGAAACAGATAAACTGGCGGCAGAATTAATGCAACATTTTCCACAATTAAAATTAACCAAAATCACGGTGAGCGAAGCCGGTGCATCGGTTTATTCCGCGTCAGAATTGGCCGCATTAGAATTTCCTAACTTGGACGTGACATTACGCGGCGCAGTATCGATTGCGCGTCGCTTGCAAGATCCATTGGCAGAATTGGTGAAAATTGAACCCAAAGCCATCGGCGTTGGGCAATATCAACATGATGTGAGTCAAAAAGCCTTATCTCGCGCCTTAGAAGGCATTATTGAAGATTGTGTGAATGCGGTCGGTGTAGAAGTCAATACCGCATCGGTTGCATTATTATCACGTGTTGCTGGATTAAATAAAACATTGGCCACCAATATTGTGATGTATCGCGATCAACATGGTCGTTTTACCAATCGAAAAATGCTCAAAAAAGTGGAGCGTTTGGGTGAAAAAGCCTTTGAACAAGCAGCTGGATTTTTACGTATTCGTGAAGGGGAAAATCCACTGGATGCATCTGCTGTGCATCCTGAAGCGTATATTGTGGTTGAGAGTATTTTAGAAAAGCAAAAAAAATCCTTAAAAGAAGTGCTGGGCAATGCGCAAATTTTAACGCAATTAAATCCTAAAGATTACATCAATGAACAATTCGGTGTGCCGACGATCATTGATATTATTAAAGAGTTAGATAAACCTGGTCGCGATCCACGGCCAGACTTTAAAACCGCTACATTCCAAGAAGGCGTGTATGAAGTCAGCGATCTGCAAGTGGGAATGGTTTTAGAAGGCGTTGTCACCAACGTTGCCAATTTTGGTGCGTTTGTTGATATTGGCGTGCATCAAGATGGTTTGGTGCATATTTCCCAATTATCAACACAATTTGTCAGTGATCCACGCACGGTTGTGAAAACGGGCGACATTGTACAAGTGAAAGTGTTAGAAGTGGAACCAAAACGCAAACGGATTAGTTTGACCATGCGTTTAAATGAAAAAGTCATGCCGGTGAAAAGAGATGAGAACACAACACCAGCCTCTGTTTCGCCTAAAATAATACAAAAACATTCTGCCGCATCACAGCAACAACCCAATGAATCAGCATTGTCGTTGGCATTTAAGGCGGCGTTGCTTGATAAGAAATAAAAATAAGTGAGTATGATAGGTGCTGTTACCAGCATCTATTAAATTGATGCTGGTTGGTATCCCTTTGGAGCTTGACTTGCACGCGGAATAAGCCCATCATGTCCTTAAAGTTACATTGGTAGTAATTTTAAGGACATGGTGAGCCTATTAACTTGCAATCATATATAAAGGATATCCGGAAAGATGGAAAGCGCTGCTTTACTGCTCTGGATATCGTTGAGCAATTTCACGTTTCGCATAGCCATGCGAGGGTTGCTTTACATCGGTTACTTAAAACAGGAGACGTGATTTCACCTGCTAGAGGTTTGTATGTCATCGTTCCACCTGAACACCAACCTCATGGTTCTATTCCAGCACAAGAGTTAGTGCCTGTGCTCATGCAGTACTTAGGTGCTAATTATTATGTTGCGCTGTTAACCGCAGGATTGTTCCATGGAGCTACTCATCAAAAACCCTCTAGATTCCAGGTTATCTCTGATAAAAGAATTAAACATCCATTGGCTTTCGGCGATGTGGAAATCGATTTTATTTATAAGAAATCCATATCAAGATTGCCAACTCAAGATTTCGTGGTTAGTACCGGTTACCTTAAAATAGCAACGCCTGAATTGGTCGCGCTTGATTTACTTAATTACCCTAATCATGCCGGTGGATTAAACCATATTGCAACGGTATTTTCAGAACTGATTGAGAAACTAGATGCTGTAAAGCTAATCAATCTAGCGAAAGATATCGATGCTGAACATCAATTGCAGCGCATTGGTTATATCATAGAACATATTGAAGTTGTTGATGATAACGATGCTGAAGTAATTATTAATGCGCTTGCGCCCTATGTCACGATGCGCAAACAAAAATATTTACCTCTTGCCTCTGAAATACCTAAAACCGGTTATCCCAGATGTAAAAAGTGGAGAATTATTGAAAATGCAGAAATAGAGAGTGATTTATGATCCCAGAAATTTTTATTGAGCATTGGCGTAAAACTGTCAAATGGCAGACACTTGAACAAATAGAACAAGATTTAATTATTAGCAGGGCTCTAGTTGATTTGTATAATGAGCCACACATAAAAGAGGCTCTTATATTCCGAGGTGGTACTGCCCTCAATAAATTATTTATAAAGCCACCGGCAAGATACAGTGAAGATATTGACTTTGTTCAAAGAAACTCTGACCCAATCGGACAAACGATTAATGCTATCAGAAAATTATTAAAACCGTGGCTAGGTGATCCGAAATGGAAAATTACACAGCGCAGCGCAAAGCTGATTTATCAATATGAATCTATTAGCAAAATGCCGGCAAAACTAAAAATAGAAATCAACACTACTGAGCATTTTCAAGTATTACCGTTAAAAACAATTCCTTTTTCTATGGATTCAGGTTGGTTCAAGGGGGCAGCAGATATTATTACCTATGAAATGGATGAGTTGATGGCGACCAAGCTACGTGCCCTGTATCAGCGCCGTAAAGGACGGGATTTGTTTGATGTATGGTATGTGGCAACCCACGAATTAATCAACTTGAGTCGGGTTTTTGACATTTTTTCTAAGTATTGCATTTATAACGATGTGAAAATCTCGCGAGAAGAATTTATCAAGAATCTTGAGCAGAAGAAAGATCATCGTGATTTTCATATGGATATGAGTATATTACTACCGTCTACATTGCATTGGAACTTCAAAGAAGCTTATCAGTTCGTTGTAGATAGAGTTGTTAGCAGATTGCCATGAAATTAATTTCGAATGCAAGATCCTACCAACTGGCGGAGAGAGAGGGATTGATTCGTGCCATCCTGGCACTCACCCTGCGGGCGCACTATGTGCGTCAAAAAACAGCATCCTGCTATTTTTTTCGAACCATTATTTTAACATCGAGAGTTCGAATGCAAGACCCTACCAACTGGCGGAGAGAGAGGGATTCGAACCCTCGATACGGGATGAACCGTATACACACTTTCCAGGCGTGCGCCTTCAGCCGCTCGGCCATCTCTCCAGAACGGCCATTCTACCCAATTTTCGCGCCAGATGCTAGAGCAATATGAAAATTAGCGCTCAAGAATATTTCTTATTGACAACGATTCTCATTTGATAAATAATAGCAATCATTAGGAAATCGCTATAACAAACGCGGTGGTATAAACAATATGCAGGCATCTCATTTGCAACGAATTTTCATCACATTGGCTGATCTCAAAAAGGGCCAAACCGCTGTCATTACTCAATTCCAAGATCAACCAGGCCATGATCGAGATGTGCTAGAAAAGCGTTTATTATCGATGGGTTTTGTCGAAGGGATGACGGTGACGGTTCGACATTTGAACTGGTTAGGCGGTGATCCGATAGTGGTAGAGATCCATAATGGAGCAACCATTGCATTGCGTAAAAAAGAGGCGTTGATGATATGCGTTCAAGAATAGCGTTAGTCGGACATCCCAATTGCGGGAAAACCAGTTTATTTAATGCACTTACCCATGGCCACCAAAAAACAGGTAATTATCCTGGTGTGACAGTGGAACGTAAAGAGGGCGTTTTATATGGCAAAGATGATACTGCCTATACGATAGTGGATTTGCCCGGCTTATATAGCTTGTTGGCAAAAAGCCCCGATGAAGCCATTGCGCGTGCGATGATTTTAGGTGAATCGACGAATGAACCGCCGGTGGATATTTTGGTCTATGTTGCCGATGCAACGCAGCTCAATTTTAGTTTACGATTTTTATTGGAATTAAAAACCATCGGCAAACCGATGATCCTTGCGTTAAATATGATGGATTTGGCGGAAAAACGTGATGGTCGTTTGGATTTAGAATTATTGTCGAAAGAATTGGCCATGCCTGTTGTGCCTGTGGTAGCGATTAAAGATCAAGGTTTGGATGCATTAATACAATGTATTGAACAAGTCGCACAAACGCCTTCAACGCTGCGTCCTGAACAATGGCAAGAATCAACCGTACAACAAATGCGGCATCGCCATAAACAAGCACAACGCATCGCTTCCTGCGTGCAACAACGTCCGGTTAAACCCGCTCGGTGGACACCGCTATTGGATAAAGTATTTTTACATCCGATTGCAGGCCCGATCATATTATTGTCTTTATTATTATTAATTTTTCAAACCATCTTTAGTTGGGCGGCCTTACCGCAAGAGTGGATTGAAGAAGGCTTTGCCTTTTTACAACAAGTGGTGGTGACGGTTTTACCGGATGGACCTTTCACGCGCTTATTATCGGATGGTGTGATTGCCGGCGTGGGCGGTGTATTGGTTTTCTTGCCGCAAATTTTATGTTTATTTTTCTTTATTTTATTATTGGAAGATTCTGGTTATATGGCGCGTGCCGCTTTTTTAATGGATCGTTTAATGGGCAGTGTGGGATTAAATGGCCGTGCGTTTATTCCATTGTTATCCAGTTTTGCTTGCGCCATTCCAGGCATTATGGCGGCGCGCACCATTGAAAATCGACGTGATCGCTTGATTACCATTTTAATTGCGCCGCTGATGACGTGTTCTGCGCGGTTACCGGTTTATACCTTATTAATTGCTGCGTTTATTCCAGCAGAAGCGGTGTGGGGATTTTTTAATCTACAGGGACTCACCTTATTTGCATTGTACATGTTCGGTATTGTGGGATCATTCTTGGTGGCGTTGATCCTTAAATTTACTTTGGTAAAAGAAAGAGCGCAGCCATTATTGTTGGAATTGCCTTCTTATAAGCTCCCCAGCCCGCGTAATTTATTGCGTGGTTTGCGTGATAGAGCCATGGTCTTTATTCGTCGCGCAGGGACGATTATTTTAGCGTTAACGATCCTATTGTGGTTTTTAAGCAGTTATCCACATGCGCCTGTCGATGCAACAGCGCCTGCCATTACTTATAGTTTTGCTGGGATTATGGGCAGTTATTTGGAACCATTATTGGCACCGATTGGTTTTAATTTGGCGATTGCCATTGCGCTCATCCCTGGCTTTGCAGCACGCGAAGTAGCGGTGTCTGCACTCGCAACCGTGTATGCCATTGAAGCGACAGAACAAGGCATAGAGACGACATTAAGCCTTTCTTTATCCAGTTCTTGGGAGTTGGCCACCGCACTGGCATTCTTGGCCTGGTATGTGTTTTCACCCCAATGTATTTCTACTTTGGCGGTGACCAAGCGTGAAACCAACTCTTGGCGTTGGCCGATCTTTATGTTCAGTTATATGTTGTTGTTGGCTTATGGCGCTGCGTTTGTGACTTATCGTTTAACGAACTATTGGTTGGGATAACAATGATATTGCAATATATTATGATGAGCTTGATGGTGTCGGCAGCGGTATTTTTCTTGGTTAAACGTTATATGCCAAAACCCAAGCGTGCAAGCAGTGATGGTGGTGCTTGTCGTTCAGCGTGTGGCGGTTGTGGCACGGGTTGTGGTAAAAAGAAATGAGATTGGAGCATTGATTCAATCCATCCCTTCAGTGAGGTGATGGTGTCGATACATCTTGATTTTCAGGCCCCTTTTGCAACACGGCCAGTCCTATCCATTGACCATAAAGACGGACTTCATTATCGTTTGCACCTTTTTCTTTAATTAAGGTCTCAAACGCAACAGATATCTCTTTTGTTTGTTGTTGAAATCTTGAACGATACAGTTGCTCTTGCATGGCTGGGGTTGAGGTTAAAAATAATAAGATCTAACGCGATAATAAAATATTTTTGTCCTTTACCAAAGCGCTGAGTAGTTCAAGACACACTTTACAATAATCTTCATTATTATTTAATTTCCGCATTAAATAAGTCAATACTTTCGGTAAACTTCTATTATTTTGCCAAGCAGCAAAATAAATATTATCGTCTTTCTGGGGCTTCATGGATCCATATAATTTCTTGAGCTGAGGCGTGCAAAAAAGTAGCCGGTCTTACGCCGTGCAATTGTAACTTTATAAACCCATAACCAGGCATGGTTCCTTGAATCGGTAGTATTCGTCGATAATTGTCCCCAAATTTTGAAAATTGTATTCTGTTATGGATCTCAGCGGGTACAAAAAAATAGTGGCTTCCTTTCAGTTGTAGCCCCGGATTTTTTACAAGTGCTTTTTCTACCCCTCTTTCAGTATAATCAGGGCAAAATATTTTGACTATTTTACGTTGCCCTGCAGGAAGATCCAGCAATAAGTGTTTTATTTTTGCCAGCTCTTCTGGTGTGTTTTCTGAAAATCCTCTCAAAGAGGATGTTAAGTACTCTGAAAAGTCACTGGTCAATTCTTCTGTATCATTAAATATGGACGCTTCAGTATAAGCGGGAGGATATTCTCTAACGAGTTGCGTCACACGACATAAATCAATATATTGTTCTAATGTAATTTTATCTAAGGTAAAAAGCATTAACCCATAGACGGCTAATTTTTCATCTCGCATTATCTGTGAATTAAAATCCATCCATTTGTCTGAGCGTAAACACTTTTCTAATGCTTGTAGTTTTTCTTTTAAGAATGCATTTTCTGTTTCGTAATCACCTGTAAAAACGTCAATCCAGTCTTTTGGTTGAAAGGGCAGACTTCCTTGCAACATGGCAAATTTTGCAATTCGTTTCATCATCGCAGCAAGTAAGGTTTATTATGGGTATAAACAGACCATAACGGGTTTATGTCCAAGGTTGCCTTGCGCTAGCGGTGTGCAACTGATTTTTTGCGCAGCGGATAACTCTTTTTCCCACGTCTCTTCGTTGAGCATAACCAATAAAGGACGCGGTGTTTGTTGCGGCAATTGTTCCCATTGCGAAACGAATACAGGTGACAATGGTTTATCTGCCTGTACCATATATTTAATGGCCAGACCATCGCGGGTAATTTGATAAAAAGCCAATTGTGCTTGTTCTTTATTGCGTAATTGTTCAACGGTTTGTACAAAATTAAAAGAGCGATTTAAGTGTAAATTAATGGGTTCAATAATAAAAATATAGGTACTGGCCATGGTTAAAACAGCCGCATATATATTTTTATCTTGCCAAGACACATAACGTAAACCAAGCCAAACGCCAAATAAAATCAAACTCACATTTAAATAAGCAGCTGGCCATAATACGACGGTATAACGTTGATATCCCCAAATCACCACACAAGCCAATGCAATGATCAATGGCAGATGACGACATAACAGCGAAAAGACTTGTTTGACATATTGTAAGCGAGGATTGTCAAACGTGTTGAGCCAAACACACGCACCGATCAATCCCAAAGCAGGCACCATCGGTAATAAATAATGTGATTTTTGTCCGGAGGCTAAACTAAAACCAAATAAAATCACTGCCGCCCACATGAAGGTGAAGCGCAATAATTGTTTCAAGGGATCGTTGCCTGGTTTTAACCAGCTAGAATAGCCAACAATGGCAATGGCGACACAAAACGGATATAAAATAGCGTAGTCACCCAAGGAAGATAAAAAATAAGACGAGAGACTTTTTATACTGATCCCATCGACGCGAGAAGAGACTTGCATGTGTAAAATTTCATCAACAAATGCGCTGCCACCTTGCAAAAATCCCAGTCCCAATAAACTTTTTCCAAAGCACAAGATCAGAATAATTCCTAATATCGCTGTCACGATAAAATCACGCCAACGTTTTTCCAAAAAATAAAAACCACAGACCACCACACAAGGCACAACGATACCAATGGGACCGCGAATGGCAAAGCCAAGACTCCACAACAAGATCCAACGCCAAAATAAATGTTTTTCAGTGCGAAATTTTTGTTGATACACCCAATAGAAACTCACAATGGTAATCAAACTAATATATTGATCCAATGCAATCGTGCGCGCTTCTTGCCAAAAACCAAAGGCCAATAATGTCATGCAAACGGCGACAAAACCTAAACGCTGCGTATGCAATGTTCCAATTTTATAGACATACATTAAGATCAAACTGGAAGCGAGTAACGTGGGGAAAATTGCCACAAAAGGGGTGAGGGTACCAACAATCAGCGCCAATAAATAAATAATAAACGTGGAGGTGGCTGGATAATCCGCATAAGGCATGCCATACGTGGTGGGGAAAAAAGACGGGCCTTGCCGCAACATTTCTTGGGCAAACAAACCGAATCGGGATTGAAAGCCTATAAACTCATCAATATGAAATGCAAAACTCAGCAGCACAAGCGCTGCCCAGAAAACACCCCAGGCAGGAAATGGACGTGATGACGTTGGTGTTGATGTATTCATGATGTTGATCTATTTTCATGCCCTTCATACGCGGTGAGTGTATTTTCTAATAATTTAACGACCGTCATGGGACCCACGCCACCTGGCACCGGCGTAATCCAACCCGCACGCTGTGCCGCCACCTCAAACTCAATATCACCGGTCAACTGACCGTTGGCTAAACGCGTAATACCGACGTCAACGACAATGGCATCGGGTTTGATCCATGCACCTTTGATTAAATGTGGCTTACCTACCGCACTGATCACCAAGTCTGCGCGTTCAACGTGTTTTTTTATATCTTGCGTAAATCGATGACAGACGGTGACGGTTGCGCCAGCCAATAATAATTCCAAAGCCATTGGACGACCGACGATATTGGACGCGCCAATGATCACCGCATCCATGCCACGCAGTTGACGACCCGTTAATGCCAATAAATCCATGATCCCTTGCGGGGTACAAGGTCGCAATTGTGGTTGACGCAACATGAGCCAGCCCACATTTTCAGGATGGAAACCATCGACATCTTTATGTACGGCAATATGTGAAACAATCTCACTTTCATTAATATGTTTAGGCAAGGGCAACTGTACCAAAATACCATCGACCGTCTGATCGTGATTGAGGGTATGAATCAATGCCAATAATTCCTCTTGAGTCACGTTGCCATCCAGACGATGCACGTGCGACAAGATCCCTACTTCATTACAAGCATTTTTTTTATGTTCAACATAAACGGCTGAAGCGGGATTTTCCCCCACCAAAATAACGGTCAAACCCGGTATGCGTTGCCCACCTTGACGATAGCGTTCGATGTTTTGTCGGATCACTTGGCGTCGTGTGGCAGCCAGTTGTTTTCCATCCAATAATTGTGCAGGCATATTTTGCTCGTTGTGAGTGTTTTGCGTATTATACAAGGAGAACATTTTTAAATTCAATGTATTTCAATACTTGTGCCGTCAATATGGACAAATGACTTGACGGATTTTTACGCTGTGATATGATGTCGAAATCTTCAAATAGATGTATTATTTAAAGATAACGGGGCATAGCGCAGCCTGGTAGCGCATCTGCTTTGGGAGCAGAGGGTCGGGGGTTCGAATCCCTCTGCCCCGACCAATCGAGAAGCGTCCGTAGCTCATCTGGATAGAGCACCGGCCTTCTAAGCCGGGGGTAGCAGGTTCGAGTCCTGCCGGACGCACCAGAAGGCTCGGCGAAATATACATAACGTGTTCTATAATACGAAAAAGTTAACCGAAGTTAACTATCTATAATGGTGAATGTAGCTCAGTTGGTAGAGTCCCGGATTGTGATTCCGGTTGTCGTGGGTTCGAGCCCCATCATTCACCCCAGTTTTTGACAGCTTGTGGGCCGTTAGCTCAGTTGGTAGAGCAGCTGACTCTTAATCAGCGGGTCGTAGGTTCGAAACCTACACGGCCCACCATTATTCTCAATTCTTGTATGTAATATAATTGAGTTGAAGGTGTTGTAACGTAAGCGAAAGTGGCGGAATTGGTAGACGCGCTGGATTTAGGTTCCAGTGGGGTAACCTGTGAGAGTTCGAGTCTCTCCTTTCGCACCATCTTATTATCAAACGAATTATTAATGTTGCAGAGGTAAATGTCATGCAAACGTCCGTGGAAACCATTAGTACTTTAGAACGTCGAGTGACGGTCGGTGTGGAAGCTGAACAAATTCAAAAACAAATTACCACACGTTTAAACGAGATCGCACGCACTGCGCGTTTAGATGGTTTTCGTCCTGGAAAAATACCTTTTGCGGTGGTGGACAAACGTTTTCGTAAAAATGTACATCATGAAGTCATTTCTAATTTGATTGATACCAGTTTCCGTGATGCATTGCAAAGTGAAAAGATTGAAAAAATCGTCGGTCAACCGCATATTGATTTGGTCAAAGATGGTGAAGACGAGACAGGATTAGAATACACAGCGACCTTTGAATTGTTTCCTGATATCGCTGATTTAGTTGTGGATGGTCTGGTATTACGTAAACCCAATGTTGACATTACCGATGCTGAAGTGGATCAAGAAATTGAACGTTTGCGTGAACGCAATGCAAACTGGGAAATAGTGACCGTCGCGGCGAAGAAAGGTGATCGTGTGCTAGTGGATGTGGTTGCCAGTGTCGATAATGCAGGACAATTAGACGTACTCGAAGACACACGCATGGACAATCTCCCTATCATCATTGGTCAAGGCGAAATGGTGGATGGTGTGGAAGATCAATTGATCGGCGTCAAAGCCGATATGGATCATCAAATAAAAGTCACGTTCCCCAATGATTATGTGCATCCTAAATTGGCGGGTCAACTAGTGACCTTGGCCATGAAAATTCGCACAGTGGAAAAACCGGTATTGCCAGCGTTGGATGTTGAATTTTTTAAAAAATTGCATCTACCTGAAGAAGGTGGATTGGATGCATTGAAAGAGCGCATGAAAGAAGCATTGATCAAACGTGCAACGGATCTGAAAAGCCGCT
>Ga0302309_10002002_pt1 | contig 17546 bp, 8 predicted proteins | sample III_Palsa_N1_1_FD_200453 | JGI IMG/M metagenome (GOLD analysis project Ga0302309, IMG submission 200453) | Peat permafrost microbial communities from Stordalen Mire near Abisko, Sweden - III_Palsa_N1_1 | ecosystem: Environmental > Terrestrial > Soil > Palsa > Peat permafrost | place: Sweden... | reverse complement strand
CCCGACCTGGATGTGGCCATCAATACCTGGAAATATGATACGCTGGCGTTAAAATTCAGGAGTGGGGTTGGATGGAAACAGGATAATATTTTTGCCGCGCGAATGGGCCTTACTAAAGAAGCCGCCGACCTGACCATTTTTAAACTTAAAGATTCATGGCGCCGTTTTCCAGCCTTCTGGGGGCCGGGTTTCGATTGGGCGCCTGACCATAACTGGGGAGGATCTGGTATGATAGGACTACAGGAAATGCTGATGCAGGTAGAGGATAAAAAGATATATCTGTTCCCGGCATGGCCAAAAACATGGAATGTTCACTTTAAATTGCATGCGCCTTATAATACTACGGTTGAGGCCACGGTTAAAAATGGCAAGGTTGAATCCCTGATCGTACTGCCAAAGGAACGGGAAAAAGACATTATAAATATGCTTTAAAGGCTACCTATTGAACGGGATCCAGGTTTCCATATCTACGTGCCCTCGGTTATCCCAGGCGTAATACGGTACCAGGCGAATATTTATTGCCGAAGTGGCGCTTGTGGATACTTCTTTATACAAACTGTTTTGCCAGTTATTTTCATTCCTCACGTCGGCAGTACCATTTAAGCTCATTATATCGCTGTTTGCTATTTTAATGAGCTGCGGCTTCAAATGTGACCTGGATGATAACGCCATATCAACTACTTTATCAGCCTTTGGCAGATCAACCGATTCCAGGCAATAAACAATCGGCCCGCGTTTTACAGCTACCTGGTTACGCGTTTCTTCTACCAATGGGTTGGCTTCCATAAATTTTACCGGCATAGGCAGGTTTAACACCACCTGATCGCCGGCTTTCCATTTATTTGCCAGTTCTGCATACGTACCCGGTGTTAATTTGATTTGAGCAGGCTTGCCATTGATCATTAACGATGCAGTATTACACCAGCCGGGTATCCGTAAAAAAACAGAAAATTGCTTACCCGAAGTTTCATCAAATCGGATGTTGATATTGCCGTTCCAGGGATAATTAGTAGTTTGAGTTAGTTTTATACCTGATCCATCCTTTAATTTAGTCGATAGCTTATTGCCGCCATATAAATTGAACCACAAGCCTTTATCGGATATATTATAGGCATAATTACTTACTTCTGCTATGGTACGTACCACATTCGGCGGGCAGCAATCCGAATAGGCAATGTACCCTACCCTATCCCTCGACCACCGCTGCCTGAAGGGCAGATCATCGTTAACACTAAGCGGGTTGGTGTAAAAGAACTTTGTACCATCAAGGCTAATGCCCGATAACATGCCATTATACAAAGTAAGCTCCATTACATCGGCATATTTGGCATCGCCGGTAATTTGGAGCATGCGCCAGTTCCAGAGTACATTGCCAACGCTGGCGCAGGTTTCATTATGGGCGGTAAAATTAGGCAGCTGGTAATCGCGGCCGTAGGCCTGGTGTACTTCCTGCACATCTTTTAATAAATAGGAAGTTCCATCCGGCGAAGCCCCATCATATAAGGCCCCGCAACCGCCGGTTATATACATTTTACGGTTAACCACATCATTCCAAACCAAATTAAGGGTGTGCATTAAGGTGGTATCGCCGGTTTCGGCATAAACATCGGCCGCGCCGGCATATAAATAATTGGCCCGTACCGCATGCCCTGTGGCCTGTGTTTGCTCCCTGAACGGCAGGCGATCCTGGTTATCGTCCGTACCATCCTTCATCAATCCGCGAATATCGATCAGGTTTTTAGCCAGCTCCAGGTACTTAGGATCATGTGTAGTGCGGTACATCTCCACCACACCCATGTAATGCGAGGGGCAAATAGCATTCCGCGCCAATTCCGGCGAAGCAGTTTTATAAAACCGGTATAAATAGTCTGTCGCTTTAATGGCAATGTTCAGAAAATTCCGTTTGCCTGTTGCCCGGTAATGCACACAGGCGGCTGTCATCAAATGGCCCAGGTTATAGGTTTCAAAATTAAGCCTGTCCTCAAAAGCTTTTGCTTCTTTTGGATGATTGCGCTCCTCTATCAACGTGGGGGTATGAATATAGCCATCGGCACGCTGCGCTTTAGCAAACAACGCGATGGTTTTATCCATCAATTCATCCAGTTTTGGATCTTTAGTGGCGGCATACATACTTGCTACAGCCTCAAATAACTTATAAAAATCTCCATCCTGGAACGGCGGCCCCACGTGCGATCCGGTATCCAACCCGGCAGCTATCTCAAAATTTTGTATGGCATGGCCCATTTTGGGGTCGCTATATATCTTCCACAAATTAGGGATCATCGTTTCGCGGCAAACCTTAAAACGGTCGGCCCAAAAGCCTGTGGTCCAGCTTACATCGCCCATATCCACACTGCTCAGCTTAGCATACGGGCTGGCCCATGTATTTACCAAAGCCCTATCCTGCGCGTACAATTTATTGCAGCATATTATCAATATAAATAATAACACGATCCTGTTCAGCACTTTTCTCATGATCCAATAAATTTATTCATTAATAATTCAGCTTAATTATCCTAACCGGGCCCAGTAATCCCGCCGGCAACAGGGGCTTGTCGTCTAACCGGTAAACAGCATTTGTCCAGGTGATCTGCTTCTCCTTCGGCAGGGCATGGTCGCCGATCAGGCGGTTAGCCCAGGTGTTGCTTACCTCAATTCGGATACTATTGCTGCCATTTTTTAGCGCGTTGCCAACATTAACCCGGTAAGGATAAGTCCAGGCTGTACCGCAATACATCCCGTTTACATATACATCTGCAAGATTATCCACCTTACCCAAGTCAAGCCATACCGTATTATTTTGCTGTTTATTGCCATACCAGTTAAAAGTTTGGTTGTAATTTGCCGTACCGGAGTAATATTTGATACTGTCATTGGTATTTTGTCTCCAATCACTTAGGTTATTAAATATTACCGGTTGCAAGGGGCCACCGAAAGCCTTATCAAATTTTACGGTCCATTTTTCGCCAAGCGTTTGTACCGGTTTAATTTCAGCCCAGTTTTGATGCGTTTTGGAGGATATATTTACTGCCGATTTTCTAAAAACAACAAATACCGATCCATTGGCATCCAATTTCATGGGCAATACTGTTCGTCCGTTTTGTGATTTCCAAACGCCTGCTGTTTTTATCTCACCGGTTAATGGATTCCACAATTCAGGTATTTGTCCCTTAACCCTTAATGATAACGTAATTGTTCGCTGCCGGTTATTTTGGTTGGAAATAAAATAGCTATCAAAGCCAGTACCTGCCCTATGGTTCCAGGCAATATTATCGGCATAATTTCCTGTGGAATCGGTAACTACCACATCCCTTGCTATGCCCAGTTTATTAAAGCTGTCATCCTGATAAGGAGCCATTATTATTTTTCCTTTGGTTCGGATCGATGGATCAAACAGCTCATCAGCAATTTTTTTCACTGTTTCATCATCCGATAATCCGGGTGATTGGGTTGGATGGGCACCCCAAATGATCGTAGCGCCCTCATTAACCAATTGCTGTATTTTTTTGATAGCCTGCGGCGACATTGAACTGCTATCCGGCGACATAGGCCGGGCGCCAGGGATTACCAAAACGCCATAGCTGGCTCCTCCGGGTAATACGATCCGGCCATTTTTAACAGTAGCCAGCCTGAGCAAGGCGTCTAAATTAAAAGAATCGTAGGCATAGCCGCGCAAAGGGTTTATCCACTGCTGCGGTTCCGCCATATTTGCCGAACTGCTTACCCCATCGGGGATGATCTGCATAGGTTCCCCTTTATTAGCGAGCCTGATTGCTTCCGATCTAACGCGATCCTGGCCGAATATTCCGGGTAAGGTGCTCAGCAGCCTTTCGGGTAAAATAGCGCGGCGCGGGGTTTCTTCGCCTGTAAAAACGGCAATATCCGTTACCGGGTGCCCCATTTGCAGCATGGCCTGGCAACGCTGTACATATTGAACCCAGGCCCTGCCGGGTTTCCACCAGGTTTGGTCGCGCTGAAAAAATGAACCGATACCGTCCAGCGTCATCCCGGGTTTGCGGTTTAGCCAGGGATTATGTACATCCACATGAAAAGTAAAGCGGTTAATGCCTAAGGCAAACTCCCTGTCGGCAATAACCTTCAGCATGGCGGGGTGTTCATCCCACATTAGGCGCAGTTCGGTAAATGCCTCGGCCTGTATAATCCTTTTACCATAAATATGCCCGGCCGATATGGCATCCAAAATATCATTAGGCTTATCGTGTGTAGGGCTGCGGAGCCAAAACTCACCCATAGGTATATCAACCTGGTTATAATGCAACATGCCATCGCTAACCATTGTGGGGGCAACACTTTCGGCGCTGAAACTGCACCCCTGTGCGTGAGCAAGTTTGGCCATGGTACCAAAAAAATTATCTGCCAGCAATTCGGCAATGGTTTGCCTTACATCACTCAATACTTTTTCGGCCGTATCCGCGCTTTGAACCGGGACACCGGCCATTACCGGTAAATAAGGCAGCAGATCATACCCACGGCGCTTTTTAAATTCAGCCGCAAATACCGGCGACCAATTCTGGCTGCCACATTCCCAGCTATCTACATGAAATATTTTTAAAATACTCTTCGCCAATTCCGGTCCGGCCTGTTTAACAGCCTCGCCAAACCAGTTATCAAACTGTAGTTTGACCGCTACCGGATTAAATTTATCACATTCCAAACCGCTGCCTGCTCCTCCGGTAGCATTGGTGTGCCCGGTTGAGGTATGACCGATACGTAATATCGTCCAGTTGCCGGGCGGTACGTTCCAGTTCAAGCGCCCGTTGGCATCCAATTTGTCGCTTATATCTATTATCTTATCTTTTGGCACACATAAATTATCGGGCACCTGCTGTGTATCGGTACGCTTGCTTATCCGCCATACTTCGCCTGTTTTACCTTCATACTGATTGATAAGCGCCTCTGACGATAGTTCGATACCCGACAATTTTAATGATGGTTTCCACTTGGCAAAGTCCAGGTCTTCCGATCCGGGTTCTGATCCTGCCTTATCATAAACAAAACGAAAATACCGGGCTGTGGTAGCTACAATATCATTGGTGATGGGCGCGTCGCCATCCTGCCAGCCATGTCGTGGCGGCTCTAAACGGGTTAATGGCTTAAAATTTATGCCGTCGTCGCTTGTCTCCACCAATAACCGCTCCGACTCATAATTGCTGGCATTGGTATGTATAACCAATGAGCGGCAGGTGAAGGGATGGTCAAATTCCAGTTGTATCCAGCAGGGTTCGCTACTTGCAAAGTTGGTTTTATTGCCGGGTGCCGCTAAATATTGCACATTAACGCCGGTACTGGCTGTAACTTTAGGCACTATAGTTTGACTTGTTACTCCGCTGCCGGCTGGCGAAGGATAAGCCAGTATTTTTATATCCTGATAGTAACCTTTATAACTTTGCGGGCGGGCCACGGTATCATGATAGGGTTTGCCGCCGCTAATCAATGTTTTTGTCCACACAATTTTTTGCATGGATAATTCGGGTGTTATCCAGGGGCCGCCGGCTACCGCGAAGCCATCACAATCGTGCAGGGCAAGTTTTATGCCTATCCTATCGGCCTCGCTCATGGCAAATTTCACCATTTGCCACCAGGGTTTGCTTAGCTGATTGATTGGCGGATCCATATAAGGCGGATTAGCCGGGCCTTTTATGGTCATCAGATAAGCACCAGCAATCCCTTCAGCTTTCATCGATTCCAGATCGGCTGTTATACCATCTTTCGAAACACTGGCCTGCATCCAATACCAGTATATCCAGGGTTTGGCTGCTTCCGGAGGGTGTAAAAAGGCTTGTTTTAGTTCATCCGTTGCTTTACTATTACCTTTTGTTTGCGCGAATACCCGCCGTACAAAACAATTGCTGCACAGGTAAATGAATAGGACAAGGGTAAACTTTTTCATAAATTAGTTTGTCGTGTTAAACTTTATCGCCCGCGATAGCTTAACGGCCTTTACCGTGTCGGTTGTGCAGGGCAACAGGTAAAAGCTATAGCTATAAGCTTTTGCAGGTATCTGATATTTAGCCAAAGGCGCCCCCACATCCGACCAACTATCATTACCACCCACTCCCATTTGCGCCAGGTCGATGTTTAAGGTGATGTAGCCTGCATCCTTCAATTTATTGGTGTGCTTGGCCATCTCCATATTCTTTTCGGTGTTAGGCCAGGCATTCATGCTTAGCAGGCTGTCGGCAACTACCAGCAATCCGTTTGAAGTTTTGTTGGAGAGATACATCCAGCGTACATCCGTACGGTTACCTGTTTCCTGTGGCACCACGTAAGGCTCATTAAACTGATCGATAGGCTGCGAATAAATACCTGCTTCAAAGCCCGTACGCCTATCTACATAGTTTTCATACAAACCCCTGCCATACCAGCTGATATTGGTGTAGCCGCGCTCAATACCGCATTGCATGCCAACTTCAGGAATATTAGGCAATCCGGGTTTCGTGCTTAGGGCATAGTTAACTTTTATTACCCCAGCGCCATTTATTATATAATTAACCTGAACCGCCGCGCTATCGTTAATGAGCGTGTAGTTACTGGTTATTTTAACAAGGCCGCCGGTTAAATTTTGAGCTGATATGTTTGTTAGCTTTACGCTATCCTGGTACCAGGGTTTCAGCTTTTTATTTGCTTTCCATCCGCGAAGGTCATTATCCGTAAGCGGGCGGGTAAAATGCGGCAATAATGGCGCGAATATTTGTTGCCGGTTATTGATAAGATAAGAAGTTAAAGCGCCGTTATTTTTGCTGATAGTTATCGCGAAGTTTTTACCATCAATTACATAAGCCGACGAATTCTGCTGCAACGATACAGCCGGGTAATGTTTAACGCTATTACTGATGATGGGCACAGGGCTTAGCGCAAACTGATCGGCAGCTATTTCGAAACCTTTGGGTGCCCAGGGTTCATCTTCGGGTAAACTAAAATGAATATCTGCCAGATATTCATGGCCGGTTTTTAGAACGGGTAAATACTGGGCCAATGAAAATAAGGTATCTTTCATTGCAGGTACATCTATAGGCGGTAATATTTTCCGCAGTATGATATTGCCATCTTCACGCACCTGAAGTGTTACGGTATAATAACTTAATGATCTGACTGAACTCCAGTTTTTTATGCGGATAATTTGTTTACCTGTATCCACCAACTCGCATACGGCGGGCTGAAAAACATGCTTACATTCATACATGGCGGGCTTAGGCCTGCCATCAGGCGCTACTAAACCTTTGATGGTAAAATCGTCAAAATATTTTTCGCCGTAATCGCCGCCGTAGGCATAGAACGAAACGCCGTTCGCGTCTTTTTTAAGCAAGCCCTGGTCTTTAAATTCCCATATAGCGCCGCCAATTATTCGGGGTGTATTGCGCCATATATCCCAAAACTCTTTCAGGTTTCCGTTGGAGTTTCCCATGGCATGCGAATATTCCACAAAAAATATAGGCCGGTGATCGCCATTTGGCTGATTAGCCAGCAGAGCAGCGGTATATAAACCAGGATACATGCGGCTGATAATATCAACATAAGGCTGATCGACCGGGTTCTGTATGCGGTGCGAGTGGTCGTTGGTTTTAGGGTAACGTGGATCGTCCGGTTCAATATATCCCTCGGCTTGCGGCGTGCCCTGCGCGGGTTCATAATGTACCGGGCGGGTGATATCAAAATCATGCGTCCACCCTGCCATAGCCGCGTGGTTTGGCCCTTGCCCTGCTTCGTTACCCAAACTCCATACAATAATGCTCGGATGATTTTTATCGCGCATTACCATACGGGTCATCCTGTCCATATACGCTCCTGCCCAGGTTGGGTCGTTGCTTAGTTTTGAACCCAGGCCGTGCGTTTCCAGGTTGGCCTCATCAATTACCATAATACCATATTGATCGCACAGATCATAGAAATAAGGATCTTTGGGATAATGACTTGTGCGGATGCAATTAAAGTTAAAGCGTTTAATGGTTTTGATATCCCGCAAAATATCTTCGCGCGATAGCGCCTTACCTTTTATCGGGTCATGATCGGGCATGTTTACACCATACAAATAGGTTACTTTACCATTTATCAGCAGTTTGCTATCGGTTTTAGAAAATTCGATACTGCGGAAACCTACCTTACAGCTTTTTACTTCCAGTATATGCCCGGTGCTATCCTTTAAGGCGAGCGTAAGCGTGTATAAATTAGGCTCTTCGGTACTCCATTTGTCCGGGTTTTTTATCTTGGCCTCCATCACAGCGAACTTTACATTACCCAGGCGCGGATATATTTCATTAATAAGGCTGTCGACTGTTTTTTCCAACGGCTTTTCAAAAACAGGTTTATTATTTTTATCATACAACTGCGCCTCCACTTTATAGCCCGATATTTCGTTGCCGGTAAGGTTTTCTATCCTGGGCCTTAGTTCAAAAAGCGCGTCTTTGTAATCTTTATCCAATTTGGTTTGATAAAAAAAGTCGGCAATGCGCAATTTAGGTTCAGCCAGCAACATCACCTCGCGGTGTATACCGCTTAAACGCCATTGATCCTGGTCTTCCAAAAAATAACCGTCCGTCCAGCGGATAACCTGTACCGATAATATATTTTCGCCGGGCTGTAAGTACGGTGTTATATTAAATTCCGAGGTCAAAAAACTATCCTCGCTATAACCTAAAAATTTACCGTTGAGCCAAACTTTAAACCCGGAACTAACCCCGCCAAAATGCAGGGTGATATTCATATCCTTCCAGCTATCGGGTATAGTGAATGAGCGCTGATAATTACCCACGCTGTTATCAGTTGTTGGCATGTGCGGCGGGTTAACGGGCCTGAACGGATAAACCGCGCTTTTGTAAATGGGCCGCCCATATCCCTGCATTTCCATACTCGATGGCACGATGATCTTTTTCCATCCCTGTACCTTGCCCCTATAAAACCCTTTAGGTGTATCAATAGGCATTGGGGAATAAAAAAAGTCCCAATATCCATTTAAAGACATCATACGACCGGATTTCTCCCTATCACCAGCCAAAGCATCCGCAATATTACTGTACGAATACGCGGTGGCATGCGCGGCTTGCCTGTTTATACCATCTACGGATGGATCTTCCCAGGGATCAAAATGGTATACATCCGGCGCAACCGGAACCGGCGCGGGGGTTTTATCAACCAATTGCGCATGCACAAGGCATGGAACCAGCCCAAGCATCAACAACATATATTTACTTATCTTCATCATCACATCGCGTTATAATCAACTACTAAATCTTGTCCCTTTTGTACCTGCAATTCGTAAACATTATCGCCTTTCGCAATAATTTCAGCCTGGTTACATACCGGTTTATTTTTACTTTTAAATCGCAACATACCAACGCCGTTATCGGCGCTTACCTTTATTTGTTTGGTGCTAACGTAAACCCTGATATCGCCGTTGGGTGTAGGTACGGTGCCTTGCATCCATTGTAAACCGCCCAGGTTTGGTTCAATTATATAATCCTTGTAACCGGGAGATACCGGTTTTACACCTAAATAGTATTTGCCCAATAAATAAATAGGGCTTGCACCCCAGGCATGGCAAAGGCTTTTACCATAAGGCCTGCCATACATGGCATAATGCTCAGCTCCGGTTTTTGTGGGGTCGTATTGTTCCCAAAAGGTGGTGGCACCCAGTTTAAGCATGCCGCCCCAATAGTCTTTTATCTGCTTCAGCACATAAGCCTGCTCGCCCATTGCACACAGGGATTCCAGTTCATAAAACTGCATGTAAGGCGTAGTGATCTTCGGCACATCATTATTCAGCAGCACATATTTTTTAACATCCTGCTTTTGTGCATCATTCAAATAATTAAAAAATATGGCAAACATGTTGGCATAACGTGTTACGTTATCGGTAGGCTGGCCATCAATACGGCTATGTACCAGCGCGTGCTTTTGATCGCTCCAATAATATTTAAATATTTTCTCTTTAAGGTCGGCGGCTATTGCAGCGTATTTTGCTGCGCCCGCAGTATCATTAGCTATCATGGCGCATTTGGCCATAGTTTCCAGGCTGCGGCATAGTAAAAGCTGTTCAAAGCTTACCTCGCCCTGCTTGCTTAGGCCATCGGCCCAGTCAATAAACACCCAGTCGCCGGTAAGGCCCTGCATCAAGCCATCCTTATCGCGCCGTGCCAGGCAAAAATCCATCATGCTTTGCATGGCGGGATAATTTTGTTCAACAAACGCCTTGTCGCCTGTATATTGGTAATAGTCGTTTATCCCTAAAAACCAATAGAAGGTGTAATCCATAATGGTGTTGATGTGGCTGCTTACCGGATCTTTTCCTCTTAGTGCCAGCAGTGTATGGGTTACTGTAGGCGAATCAAAAAACAGGTAATAGTTCATCAAATAACTCTGGTAAGCATCGCCCGACCATACCCAGCGGTCGCGCTTTATGCCGTCTATAAAAAATTCGCGGGTGTTCAGGTGCAGCGTATAGGCGGCTACATCCCATATTTTATTGATCGCGGTATCCGAGCAAGTAAAACTTCCGCGCTGCACAACAGGTGAGTACTCGTACAGCATGGATACATCCTTTATGCTGATGCTATCGTCATATTGAATATTTACGTACCTGAAAGCCCTCGATCCGTCAAAGGTATAATCGCCGGTTTGCGGCTGATCTATATTTACTTTATCTGCCAATTCACAATGCGCGGTATCCCTTGCTTCATCGGGCGATTCACCAAAATAAAACGCGACTTGCCCTTTACCTTTAATACCGTTCAATTTAAGGTAGCCAAACGTTTCCTTGCCAAAATCCACAAAAATGGAATGTGGCTTTTTAATGGTTTGAACAGCTTTTTGCGGTACTACCGGTAAATGATAGGCTGATGGAGGAACCAGAGGATCAGTAAAATTCCAACTGCCGGCCTGCCTGTATTTAGTGGCCGATACATCTGATGTTTTGCCCGATGCATCTATCCATTCCTTATCTTCATAAGTAAGCAGCCACGAAGTATCAGATACCAGGTGAACACCCTGAACAAATATGGCAGGTACGCTGGCTTGGTTATAAACCTTTAAACTTATACGATGCTTCCCTGCCGGGATATGGATGATGTTGGGATAGCCACGGATCGTTTTCCCATCCAAACTCACGTTATACTGGCCCTCAACATATAATTTCGCGTCTTCGGGTTGCTGAAGTTCAAAATCCTTATGGAAATTCATCAATACATAATGGCTGTTCAATTTCCAGAAGGGTGGCAAAAAAGTTCCCCGCTCCGTTCTGCGGTTTTGCATTTTATTGCTCAGCCAAACCTCATAATCACCGGGGTACCATATCCATGATGCTTTTTGGGCCCTTGCTTCAATACCTGTAAGCAAAAGATATACAAATACTACTACCGGCAATAATTTCTTTAAGCTAATCACTTTAATATCGTTCATATTTAATGTCCGTTAAAAATTAAATAAAGGCATATCATCACAATAGCCAATACCAGCCAGGCAATCTTTACGCGTTTGGTGGGTTTGATAATATTGGCAGCAACCTGTTTATCTTGTATATAGATCACGGGGCTTCTATCCGCCAGTGAAATAATAACCGCGATAGCCATAAGGAAAACAAAAATGTAAAACGATAAAAGCAGGTAGTGTGGCCAAAAGGTATATTTATCGGGCGTTAAGATCCATAAATAAACAATACCCGTACCGAGGCTAAATGCCGATCCGGCTGATAAGATGGTATTTACCGCTTTGCGGGTGGTACGTTTCCAGAATACCGTGAGCAGGAAAACAACGGCCAGCGGCGGCGCTATAAATCCTAAAACAGACTGAAAAACATCGAACAGGTTAAGGCCCTTTATATTGTCAATGGCCAGCGCCACCACAACCGCGACCATGCAGCCCGCAACAACCGATATGCGCCCTACCTTAATGATCTGCTTATTGGTGGCCGTTGGATTGAATTTTTTAACGTAAACGTCCATAGTAAAAACGGTGCTTAATGAGTTGAGCGATGAGCCAATAGTGCCCACCAATACGGCTATCAATACCACTATAACCAGGCCGTTCAATCCAGGTGGAAAGAGATGCGTTACCATGGTCATGTATGCCTCGGCAGGATCTTTAAGGCCCGGAAACAGGATATAGCACAATATCCCCGTTAGGATAAACAGCGGTAACGACAAAATTTTGAGCCATGCAATAAAATTTATGCCCAATTGCCCCTGTTCCAGGTTTTTTGCGCCGAGAACCGATTGAACCATAGCCTGATCGGTACAAAAGAAGGCCACCGCCGAAACCGGGTAACCCAATAATATGGCATACCAGGGATACTTTTTATCGCTTGCGGGGTGTATCAAATTCCAGAAATCATGAGGCACCTTGTGATAAACTGCGGATAAGCCGCCCGCCTTTATCACCCCCATAACGGTTAGTAATAAAGACACCGCTATCAGTAAGATCATCTGGAAGAAATTGACTTTCGCGATAGCCTTTAAGCCCCCTGCAAAGGTGAATAAGCCGGCAAATGCAACCAGCACAATTACCGATTCCCACATGGGGATGCCCAATATCTGCCTTACCAAAAATCCCCCCGCAAAAAGGCCTAATGAAAGCCACGAGATGAGTATTTTGATGAGCGCATACCAGGCCAGTATATTTTGGGTGGAATCGCCATAGCGTTTACCCATAAACTCGGGCATGGTGCTTACTTTGGCGGCCAGGTACTTCGGCGCAAAAACTACGGCCAGCAAAAACAGGAATACGAAAGCATACCAGTCGAAATTTACCGCTACTATCCCGGTAGTATACCCAATGCTGGCAAAAGCCAGCAGCATAGATGGGCCCACATTGGTACCCCACATATTAAAGCCGATACTTGCCCAGCCTAATGATTTATTGGCAAGGAAAAGTGTTTCGCCTGATTTTTTCTTTTCCACAAAACTGGCCCGGTAACCAATAACCAACAACACAACCAGGTATGCCGCAACAATGGCATAATCAAGCATTGTTAAATTGGTTGCCAAATGCCCCATTGCTAATATCATGCGTTTAATATTTCAGGTGATAAATGGTACTCGGCAAGTATATCCGCAACCTTTACCGGCAGGCCGGTTTGCAGCGATCTGTCCATTGCCTGTAATAAAGCAATAGTGCCTATCCCCTCTTTAATATCCGGGTAAGCGATAAAGTTTTGCTCAATACTGTCGGCAAAATATTCCAGGTAATTCTGGTATTCGCCGGCATGATGGCTTTGTCCTTCAAAACGGAAATAATAGTTCAAGGTCTTATCGCCCCAGCAAACAATTTTTTCTTCGCCGGTTTTATCTGTAACAGCATAGCGGAGTTCGTGGTAATCAGCCTGAGAGGCACCCTCTGTACAACGGAGAATAACGCTCATACCGCTATCACGTTGCGCAGGCTGCGTGGGCCCGGTATAGGCACCGCTTACACGGGCTATTCTTCCATCGGTAGCTTTAAAAATGAAGTGCATGGTATCCTGATTTTTAAGACCGGCTGTTTTGCCATTACTGCTGATCATGCCATAACCCATCACTTCTTCAATTTCAGGTAAATACCAGCGTATAAAATCTACCGGATGGCTCAAGCCACCATACAACCATTTAAACGACTTTTCCAAAGCCCAGGGTTTTTCCAAAAACCAGCGATGGTCCGCATGGTACTGACTTTCCACGGTGATGAGTTCGCCCATTAACCCTGCTTCAAAATCTTTCCGTTGCCTTTTCGCCGGCTCAAAAAAACGGGAACTTTGCCCTACAAATATTTTTTTACCGGTTTGCTGCGCCAGTTCCAATAGTTCGGCAGCGTCAGACAGGTCATCGATGAATGGTTTAGTACATACCACATGCTTGCCTGCCAGCAATGCCTGTTTGATGTGTTTCGCATGCAGATGATCGGGCGTATAAATGGCAATTATGTCGATCTCCGGATCGTTCAACATATCGTTATAACTGGTGGTATAACTATGAAAATTGAATTCTTCAGCACGCTGTTTGCAAACATCGATATTCATATCACACACCATCTTCAGCGTTAACTTATTGCTCTCCAATGCTGCCGACATGGTACTGCGGCCCTCGCCTAATCCTAATATTCCTAATCGTAACATTTTTTTTATGTTTATTCTATGAATTTATTGTCGGCCACGTTCTTGAAAAACACCCACACCTCACCTTTATTTGTTCCTTCAATACCTTGCTGATATTTCTTCATGATGTTATTCCAATCGTTTACCCTGGGGTTATTTTTGGTGGTAAGCGGGTTAAGCTTATCTAAACTCGCTCCTTTTGGTATGCTGATCACCAGCATCAACTGCCGACCGCTTTTAAACACCAATAATTGCTGAAAGCCCGCGTTACAAAATCCCTGCGAAACCTGGGGCCACTTTTGAAACTGCGTAGCGTGGTAATTCAAATATTCCTGCTGGAGTTTTGGATCTTTAACCAGGTTTGCCGTAAGGATAATGTTATCCCATTGCTTAGCAACTCCTTTATCGCTACAAATCTTCCTGTTGAAATTGTAGAAGGGATTTTCAAAAAACACCACACTATCACCCGGATAATCCTCTTTTATTCTGCCAATCAATTGCCTGGGATTTGTAGTATTTGCATACACCACCACACGGTTTTGCCATTGCTTTATATCGGTAATTCCATAGTCCTTCATATCAGCAAAAGCGCCAAATTTGAAGTCGGCATTTTTAGGTGCTATTATTTCCACAATCACCGGTTTACCGGGTTGCGCATGGGCATTCATAGCCGCCAGAACCAGCAATAAAAATAATTTCCAACGCATTTTCTTCAGCATGACTAATGATTTATGGGTTGGTTATCTATGTTAACTTTTATTCCGTTTAACAGGTATTTATAGGGTGCCTGCAAACCAGCAGATTGTTTTACAGCAGCAGCTACCTGCGGCCCGTTATTTTCCCATACATTGCCGGGGCCGTTGGCATTCTTCAGGAATTTTTCTGCCGGGCACCAGTTATTTTTAAGGGTGATATACGACGAGCCTTCGTCGGTATATAAATAGAACCAATGCTGCGGATCATGTGCATAGGAAACCTTGTAAATACTATCGATATAATTACTGTCGATAACTGTATTTGGCTGTGCCGATAAAGTATAAATTCCCGATACATCATACATGTGCTTAGCGTAATGTTGTATTTTATTTGCCCGGATGATATTATCGCTCATGGCATTGGCCACTTTGGTCCAACCCCAGCCCACGCTGATACCTGTGTAGGACACATCACAAACCTCGTTATGTTCAATTGTGATATGCTTAACATAGCCCGCACTAATGCCGAGGCATCCCCAATCCTCGTTAGTGGCATCCACCACCAGGTTGTTACCGATATATTCATTGGTACACACCTCCCGCATATCCTGCGGGTTATAAGGCAAATGCGCCTCTATAGCTTCATCAGAATAAACGCCTACCTGTATACCCGTACCGCCAATATCTTTAAACAGGTTGCCTTTTATTTCATCATCATGCGTACCACGTATATAATCCAAAGCCGTTGAAGCCAGGTGAGTAAAAGTGCAAGCTTCAAAGCCTGTATGGTTTACATAAGCCAGTTCAACCGCGGCGGGCGGGCGGCCAACCCATGCCTGGTTTTCGAGGCCGCTTTTTTCAGGCGTTCCTTTTATCTTTAATTTATAGGCATCCAGCAAATACATACCCGCTTGTAAAGGCACATGCCCTTGCAGCGATGGCCGCAGCCAGGTAGCATATTCAAAGCTGATCCCCTTAAAAAACACATAGCTTACCGGCCTGTCGGCAGTTCCTGTTACCTGCACCAGTTTTTCGAGCGAGGGGCCAACAACTTTCGCGTTAGTTAGGTTCTCGCCTTTACGGAGCCAGTAATAAACCTTGCCGGTTTGCATATCTTCATACCATTCGCCGGGTTTGTTTAAAAACGACAGGGAATTGCTGAGATAAAATGCCGAGTTACCATTCATTTTATGATCCTTATCAATTACCGGTGGCGGCCAGGGATGCTCAAATTCTATTTTACTTTCAGGCTGATAAAAGGTTAATCCGGCCTTATTGCCGTCAATAGTTATAGTTTTTACGCGCAAATTGGCTATGGCCCACATCTGGTGGATAACCATTTCCATTTGCCCGGCTTGTTTGGGCAAACCACCGGCAGGTATGGGTATCCAGATCTCCTGCTTTTGTTTATCCAGCGATAATATGCGGTTCATGCCTTCATCTGTATCGCTTTCCCTTGCCCGTATGGCCTTTACACCATTTATCCATAACTGCCTGAACAGTAAGCTTTGCCCTGCCGTTTGCGGAACTTGCGCTTCCCATACCTTACCTTGCGCGGATTTTGGCAAACCCGGTATATGACTATTAACCCTATTCCAGTTGCTGATATATACGCCTCCGCTGATAACCGGCTTTGCACCCGGCGCGTTTTCAATTACAGTGGGCGATAACACGGTTCCCGAATCTTCCGGACGAATAAAGAGTGATTCATCAAGTATATACGCGCCATCACTTAAAATAATATAAATGCCACCGCTTACTGATGGGTCATTCAGCCTGCGCAGTTCCCTTGCCTGGCGTAATGCTGCTGCAATGGTGAGTTTCGGACTATCTTTTGTACCTGTGTTCGCATCATTACCATTAGCGGCTACCCATATTTCGGCAGCGTAAGCGTTGATGTTGGTAACGGATAGCAGGCAAATACATAAGGATAGCACACAGATCATTTTCATTTTTGGCTTTGGAATATTTAAAACAACTAATCAACCGGGTTCTTTTCGCGCGGCGCTGTAGCAAATACCTTTTGCAGATTTGCAAAGCCCTTTATAGCATCTTTGGGCAGGCGTTCGCCATGATCGCCGAAAACATACATCAGTTTCTCAGGTTCAATAGTAACTTCCGATTCATCTATTTTCCCATTCTTATCTTCTATGGATTTAATATCCAGCTTAAAGTTACGTGCCACAAAATCATAAAGCGCGTTACGTTTAGATGGGCCGTAATCGTGCCCCTCATTGGGCAGGTGTACGTTTTCAACCAGGTTGGTTTTGCCGTAGTAGCCATACATTTTTTGCAGGTATGGGAAATCATGCTCGGGCATGTGGGCCGTCCAATCCTTGCCATCCGTTATCAATAATTGCGGGTTCGGGGCGGCCATAGCGGCCAGTTCCACATTATCGGTACCGCCGCCGCACATATGTATGGGCATACCGCTTTCGCAGGGGCAGCCGCCATAAAAATACGATGATACGGCCACTACCGGCGCGCTCAATTTAATGCGCTGATCAATAGCTGCCATCAGCACCGTATGACTGCCCCCGCCAGAACCACCGCTGATACCCACCCGTGCCGGGTCGGTTTCTTTTAAACTGAGTACATAATCCAAAATGCGGATGGCTCCGAGCGTTTGTACCACCTGAGCAATGCTGGTGCGGTGATCTTCTGATTTAAACTGCAATAAGGATTCGCCCCAGGCAAAAAGATCATAGCTATAGGCCATACAGCCCATACGGGCAAGTGTGGCACACCTTAACTGGCAATCGGCACGGTAACGC
>Ga0302309_10002000_pt1 | contig 17554 bp, 22 predicted proteins | sample III_Palsa_N1_1_FD_200453 | JGI IMG/M metagenome (GOLD analysis project Ga0302309, IMG submission 200453) | Peat permafrost microbial communities from Stordalen Mire near Abisko, Sweden - III_Palsa_N1_1 | ecosystem: Environmental > Terrestrial > Soil > Palsa > Peat permafrost | place: Sweden... | reverse complement strand
CACCGCTTCTTGCTTGAATTCCAGCGTGTAACGTGCCCGTGTTGTCTTCGTCATGTAGTTCTCCTTGCGTGGATTGAATCACACGGCAAGGGATACGTTCCTCGGGGGCAAGGTCAGTACTTCTGCATAAAGTGCGGCAGGTACGCACAATGCAAAGATCGCCAGGCACTTACTCAACGACGCGATGCGGGGTGCCATCATCGGCTTTTTTGCTGAAATGCCAGTCATCGAAATATATGGTCCATTGTGGCGGAGCAATTGCTTCTAACCGATCAATAAGGGTCCTTAGCCCGATCAGCTTCGCAAGGAGTTGGATGTCTAAGTTAGTCGCAAAAAACCACGTCCGGATGAATGGGTGCCTTGCAAACAGTCGCGTCAGGGGCGTGAATGGTGATGATCTTATCCGTTCCCTCGTATCCACAAACCAAATAGGCATCAGCCCCTTCCAGCCCCTCCAAAACATCTCCCTCCGCGGTTATCGCAGGCTCGAGCGAGGCCATGTTCTTTGGAGGTCCAGCGAAAACCTCGATGTGCGAGAGCGAGCGCTTGACCTTCCCGTCGATAAGCGCAGACGGGCATGCGTAACGATGATGGGTCGCTGCGAAGAGTGCAGCAGGAGTGCACATGGCCAGGACAGCAAAGAAGTATCTACTCGACGACATGGTATTGGGTTCCGTCAATTTTTCGCAACGAAAGTCCATCCTGAAGTTGAATAGTTTTCGGTTACGGAGCATGGCTGCGGGCTAACTGGCATGGCTATGACATGGTTGGCTTCGTTAGATCGCGTTAGTCGCAAAATGCGGAAAGTGGCTTATCAGTCGCATCGCAGGAGCTGGCCCCTTTGGCATGAACAGCGACGGTTTTAGTCGTCCCCCTGTACGTACAGACCAGATAAACATCAACATGATTCAACGAGTTCCACCCGATGAGAGATGCCATATTTTCAGGTGATCCATCGTAGACTTTGGCGTGCCAAAGCGAATGCTTGCCCATCCCGTCAATAAGTGGGGATGGGCATTGATAACGATGGGCTGTCGCCGCATAGCATGTCGCGCAGGTGAAAAGCGCTAACCATGCAGTCAAGCACATAGTCGACGACGTGAAGCCGAATTCCATTACTGACTCCTCCGCTCCGGAAGACCCTTAATCACAAAAAGCCGCCGATGGATGATCAGTTCCCTTGCAGACGGTCGCGCCCAGGGCGTGAATCGTGATGATCTTGTCCGTTCCTTTGTAATCACAAGCCAAATAGGCATCGACATACTCCAACTCATCCCACATGTCTGCTTTACCAGCAGGGACAGGAATGAGCGACGCCAAATTTTCTGGAGGACCGTCGTAGACATTCACATACCTGAGTGCGTGCCTGGTCTTTCCTTCGATAAGCGGGGATGGGCATTCATAACGGTGATGCGCTGTTGTACAGAGAATGGTGGGTACGGATAAGGCAAAGATGGCAACAAGGTACCTACACGACGACATGGTATTGGGTCCCGTCAACTTTTCGCCACGAATGTCCATCATGAAATTGGATAGTTCGTGGTTGCGTAGTATGGCTTTTGGCTAACCGGCAACGGGCTATGACCTGGTCAGTGTCCTAAGATCGCGTCAGTCGCAAAATGCGGTCGGCGGCTTGTCGGTCCCATCGCATGAGCTGGCCCCTACGGCATGAATGGCAACGGTTTTATCCGTCCCCCTGTAGGTGCACACCAAGTAGACATCTATGTGATTCAGCGAGTCCCGTCCGATGAGAGAAGCCATATTTTTTGGCGGTCCATCGTAAACGTCGACGTGCCAGAGCGAGCGTTTGAATTTTCCATCGACAAGCGGTGAGGGGCATTGATAACGATGGTGTGCAGCAGCAGGGCACGTCCCGCACACACAAAACGTCAAGAGCGCAATAGAGAACTTAGTCCACAACATGGTATTGCGTCCCGTCATCGACCTTGAACCCGGTGTGGTCTCGATGGAAATGTATAGTTCTCTGCTTGGGAGGGTGATCCCATTGCTGCATAGCCCCTTTCCACTGATCCATCACTACGATTCCATCCGTTGTTTGGTACAGGTAAATCGCTGCGTGGCTGGTGTGATTGGTGTGGTTACCGTAGGTGCCGTCGTCATCAAATGTGGCGATCACGGTTCCCGGTTGAATGCTGTGGTCATCCATAACAAGACCCCCGCGTTCCCAATGCGATGTCTGCGGGATGTAGACGACGGCGTGCACAAAGGTCACGCATTGACCGTTGCCGACCAGCTGCCCAGCGTCCTTGAAGGCAGTCGCCTTTTTCATGTCGGCGATATAGGGCACACGGCTCTCCTGATGCGGTGGAAATAGGAAAAGTCGGGGCGCATCTAGCCGTCACTCCAGGCGTCGCGATAGACCAAGTTGCCATCGAGGTAGCTCCACGTAATTTCCTCATAGCGCAACTTCACTTGCTCTACGTGGTTGTAGGCAAGCGCTGCGTCTTCTTTGATGTTGGACACTTTCGGCATCACTGAGACGACTTTGACGTTGCCCAGCATCATGTTGAAGTACTCGACTTCGCGGCCGGAGTCATCGACTCGATACCACTTGATCTCGGCGGACTTCAAAGTCTGGCCGCGTGCCAGTGCCAGGTAGAGCATCGGCGAGGAGCGATCGATCTCTTTTTCGATCAACACAGGCATGTGCAGTCGGCTGCCAAGCAACTTTCCGGTCACCCCGTCGGCTGGGGCGTGCATGCCATGTTTGAAGCCCAGCGCTTCAATGCTTCCTTCACGACCTGCGACCAGGCTGGATCCGCGAATGTCGCCGCCGTTGCTGTCTTTCAGCCATAGATGCAAAGGGATCGGCACGTGCAAGTCCTTATGTAACGTGTGTTGCGGTGGCGTTTGTGAGCGACGACGTAAGGTGATCTCGACTCAATTTCAGCCGGATACTCTTCATTGTTGGCACTAGCCGCAACGCTGATCTATGAGAAAATTCTCAAAGTTGTCAGTCGAATCAGGGATCGAAATCAACGACTAGCAGGAGGCCGGGGCCAGAGTGAGCTGCCCAGCTTTTTTCAGGCACGTTAAGCAGGAAATCATGGCGTCGCCATCCACGATCATTGGCGTCCAGTCGCCGAGCGCTTGATGTTGCCGTTGCGGCTGCCGAAGCCTTCAATACGGTTGACGATCGCCAGTCAGGCAGTGGCACACGCAACGAAGGTATGACCGTGAGGGAGTTCGGTCTTCAAGATCGAGAATGAAGCTTCCGGTAAACGCATGCTCGTAGCAGTCGCCGTGGCGACTCATGCTGCGAAGAAGGCACGGCTTCAGGTCCTAACTGGCTCTTACCAGTTAGCCCTTTTAACTTCCTCCGTCCCAGTTTTTCCGACCTGATCCAGAGACCCGTCAGTGGCCGGTCATCTTGAGCGCAGCTTCTGGCAACCGCTCGCCCTCAACTTTGATCTTCGATACTTCCTTGTCGATCTCCGCTAGATCTTCGGCACTCAACTCAAGGCTGACAGCGCCGAGGTTTTCGTCCAGACGGTGCAACTTGGTGGTACCGGGAATGGGCACAATCCATGGCTTTTGTGCAAGCAGCCAAGCCAGTGCGATCTGAGCCGGCGTCGCACCCTTGTGTTCCGCCACGGACTTGACCACATTGACCAACGCCATGTTGGCGCGGCGCGCCTCAGGGGAAAATCGAGGCACGATATTGCGAAAATCGGTCGGATCAAACGTGGTGTTCTCATCGATCTTGCCGGTCAGAAATCCAGCACCCAGCGGGCTGAACGGCACGAAGCCGATGCCGAGCTCTTCAAGAACCGGCAATAGCGCTGCCTCGGGCCCACGCCAGAACAGCGAGTACTCGCTCTGGATGGCTGCTACCGGCTGCACGGCATGCGCGCGGCGAATGGTCTGGATGCCTGCTTCCGACAAGCCGAAGTGCTTGACTTTGCCCTCTGCTATTAGCTCCTTGACCACGCCGGCCACGTCCTCAATGGGCACTTGAGGATCGACGCGGTGCTGGAATAGCAGATCAATGTAGTCAGTTCGAAGACGCCTAAGGCAGCCCTCCACCGCAACCTTGATATGTTCGGGACGGCTGTTAGTGCCACTACCCCGCTCACCCGTTTGCGGATTGATGTCGAATCCGAACTTCGTCGCAATCACCACCTCCCTGCGAATCGGTGCAAGTGCTTCACCGACCAGTTCCTCGTTGGCGAAAGGTCCATAGGCCTCGGCCGTATCGAAGAACGTGATGCCGCGCTCATGGGCGGTGCGGATCAGAGCCATCATGTCCTGCCTGTCTGCGGCCGGACCGTAGGCGGAACTCATACCCATGCAGCCGAGCCCAAGGGCGGAGACTTTCAGGTCGCTGTTGCCGAGCTTGCGGTACTTCATGGGTCTACTCCGTTCGTTGTTTGAGCCAGTCGCTCACACGCTCCGTGGTTTGTCTCTCGCGGATCAGCGCCCTACGCGCGCTTGCAAGGCAGGCGGATAGCGGTCGCCTTCAACCTTGACCTCCTCTAGCAGCCTCGCGAGCTTGCGCCTGTCGTCTTCGGTCAGGACGACGGCAGCAGCACCAAGGTTCTCTTCCAGGCGGTGCAGCTTGGTCGTACCTGGGATAGGGACGATCCACGGTCTCTGGGCCAGCAGCCAAGCGAGCGCGATCTGCGCCGGCGTCACGCCCTTGTCCCTGGCGATCTGGCCGAGCAGATCCACCAACGCTTGGTTGGCCTCGAGTGCCTCAGGCGAGAAGCGAGGTACGACACTGCGGAAGTCGTCGCTGCCGAAGGTCGTACCGGCACCGATGGCGCCAGTCAGGAAGCCCCGGCCTAGCGGGCTGAAGGGCACGAAGCCAATGCCGAGCTCCTCAAGCGCCGGCAGAATTTCTTGCTCGGGCTCGCGCCACCACAACGAGTACTCGCTCTGCAGGGCGGCCACTGGTTGCACGGTGTGCGCCCGACGGATGGTTTGAACACCGGCTTCCGACAAGCCGAAGTGCCTGACCTTACCCTCGGCGATCAGCTCTTTGACCGTACCCGCCACCTCTTCGATCGGCACATCGGGATCGACTCGGTGTTGGTAAAGCAGGTCGATCACATCGGTACGCAGGCGCTTGAGTGAACCCTCGACAGCCCATCGGATGTGGTCCGGTCGACTGTTGAGAATCTGCTGTTTACCGTCCTCGCCAAAAGTGAAGCCGAACTTGGTAGCAATTGTCACTCGCTCACGCACCGGGGCGAGCGCTTCGCCAACGACCTCCTCATTGAGATAAGGCCCATAGACCTCGGCTGTGTCGAAGAACGTCACGCCCCGATCCACTGCGGCACGGATCAGCGAAATCGCTGCCTGCTTGTCCAGGGCGGGCCCATAACCATGGCTCAGGCCCATGCACCCCAGGCCCATGATTGAGACTTCGAGTTGGCTGTTGCCGAGTTTGCGTTTTTTCATAGTGTTCTCCATGCGGTCAATCTAGGGCCGAAGGATTGCCAGCACTAGATGGCATAATCGGAAAGGGTTTATAACCGGAGTGGATAAATGCCCACCGAAAGCTACGACCAGCTCGCGATCTTCTCGGTCGTGGCGCGAGAGCGCAGCTTTACTCGCGCAGCGGCCAAGCTCGGCATGTCACAGCCGGCGCTGAGCCGAGCCATGCGCCAGTTAGAAGAACGATTAGGCGTCCGGCTCCTTGCGCGCACGACTCGCAGCGTTTCGCCCACAGAGGCGGGCGAGCACCTGCTGCTGGTGATCGCTCCCCGATTCGAAGAGATCAATACCGAACTGGCCTCACTCAGCAAATTCAGGGACAAGCCGGCAGGTAAGTTGCGCATCACGGCGGGCGAACACGCGGCGATCAAGGTTCTGCAGCCCGTGCTCGCGAAAATCCTGCCGGATCACCTGGATATCCAGGTCGAGGTAATCGTTGACTACGGCCTCACCGACATCGTGGCCGAGGGCTACGACGCTGGCGTTCGGCTGGGCGAACAGGTCGCCAAGGACATGATCGCGGTGTGCATCGGCCCCGACGTGCGAATGGCCGTAGTCGGGTCTCCGACCTATTTCGTTCGGTATCCGCGGCCAAAGACACCGCGCGATCTCATTCGGCACAACTGCATCACTATCCGCCTGCCGACCTACGGGGGCATCTTTCCCTGGGAGTTCGAGAAGAAAGGGGAAGAGCTGAAAGTACGTGTCGAGGGCCAATTAGTGTTCAACAACATCGCCATGCGACTGGACGCCGCGCTGAACGGATTGGGACTTGCGTACATGCCCGAAGACCTCGTGCAGGCGTATATCGCGAATGGCAAATTGATACGTGTGCTCTCGGACTGGTGCCCACCGTTCGCGGGGTACCACCTCTACTATCCGAGCAGACGTCAGAGCTCACCTGCTTTCACGCTGTTGCTAGACGCCTTGCGCTACTCGGACTGAATTCTCGCTCATCGTCGTCCAGCGGCTTCGGTTACATACTGATCCAATGCCCCGTGGACGCGTTTGGCGCATCGGCATCACCTTGCTCGGCCAGCACCCGCATGAGTTTCCGCAGCTGCGAAGCGGTCACCCGGTGCACATAGAACCATTTCATAACGACGGCAAACGGCTGACCACTTCCGGCAACGCACTGCCCACTGGGCAGATGGATGGCGAGGCTGGTCGGTTCATTGGCCTGGACTGGTCAGCTGTGACGGCAGTAGGCGGGCAGTTCGGTGGCAACACGCGGTATGCCGAGCCAACGCGGCACCGACTCGTGGGCAGCCGCCCCGAACCACGCCTGTAAGGGGCGCTGACCCAATTAGCTGGCTATCGCCAGTTAGCCCTTTTAACTTCCTGCGTCCCGGTTTTGCACCCACGTTCAACAGCTCGTCAATCACTGATGACCCTGTGTCAGAAAAAAAACTCAAAGCGGCCCCTGCATATCAAGCCTTCTCCCTCTCCGCATCAGGCCACGCGAACCCCAAGCCACGTCTGTAAGGAACTCTGACCCTGTTAGCTCTTCTCCATTTTCGATAAAGTCCTTGCCACTTGGAGCATCCTAAAGACGAAGCAACCCTCAGGGAGAGGCAACGCATGGAATCACCGAAGCTCACGTTTGCCGGGTTGGATGCAAGGATCGAGGCGCTGCCGGAATCTCCATCAGATACGGCTGCCTTTCCGAAGAAAGCCAAATGGGGATTGTCTGCTGCAGCCGCCGGCGCGCTGTTTGGCTTGCTGTGCGTCAAGCTCCTTCCGAGCAACGCGATGTACACCGTCGTACTCGCCTATATCGGCTTGGCTGTGGAAATCGCTGGCGTCGTCATCGTTGCCATTTCTCAGATACCGCAGCGGTGGCCGACGTTTGCCAACGAGCGCCGCGATTTTGCTGAGCAGCTGGATTTCGACTTGCCTCATCATCTGGCGCTGGTCGAGTGGTTACGAACCTTCCCGCTCGACCAACGCGAAGCGCTGAGCGAATTCATCAGCTATCGCCACGAGCGAATGAGGGAGAAGCTTCCCATGCTCACAGGCAGCATCGAAAAGCTTGGCGCACTTCCCATCGTCGTTGCACTCTATTTGCAGTTCAAGGATATGCACTGGCCACCACATTCCAGCTGGGTGGAGATCTTTTTGATCTTTGCGTTGGTCTTGGGTTACTGGCTGAGCGTGATGCAGATCGGTGTCAGACTGCGACTTCAGCTCTACGAAACGTTGCTCAGAAAGGCGCGCTCTTAGGCTAGCGCCCGAGCAGAGAGGACGGAGGTTGTCCGATTTTATGGGTGGAATTAGGGGCTTAATGATATGAGGAAGAATACAGCTGCCAACTTCGCCTTATGCTTGACTGCTATTGGATGGGGATTGTCTTGCTTGGGGTTATTCGCCCATCTTGGGGACCCGGACCCTCGGGTGCCCCATGAAGTAATAGATGCGGAAAATCGCTTCTACTGGGCAATGTTCTTCGCAGGAGTGATCTCGATAGTTGGCGCCATGTGGCTGGCTGGATTCGGATATTCGGAAGCCAAGATTAGATCGCTCATTGCAGCGGCCCTGACCATCGCTCCGCTTGTCGCGTTTGGAGTTTGGATGGCGATTGCTTCTTAGCGTAACGAGGCCTGGAAGCAGTCACGCGGTGTCCGCTTTCGACCCTCAGACTCTTGCTGGCTCCGACCAGTTAGCCCTTTTAACTTGCTCCGTGCGGGTTTTGGAGCCTCTGTTCTTTGACCTTGTCGAAGACCTCCCGCACGGCAAGGGCCGCGCTAAAGATGGCCTCCCCCACCGCAGGCACGCTTTGGGGATGCAAGGCATCCGTGCAGCAGTTCGTGACCATGTCTCCATGGGCAGTGATCGTACGTAGCAGACTGTTGAGCTCGTCGATTTGGTCGATGGTGACTCCGAAAACTAGGCGATCGTGCGTCATGGCATCCCTGCTCCGGTGATATCGCGAACACAGCCGTTCGCCTGACAACAATATCTCGTTTTCCGATATATGAAAAGCAGATATAGCGTCATGCCTGTCTTCACGGATGGTCGTCATGCCCGCCAAGTCCATACACAAGAGCGAGTACCTGGTATTACAGCGCCGCCTGCGCGCACTACGCACTACGGCCGGCCTGACCCAAGTCGAGCTGAGCGCAGCACTCCAGCGTCCTCAGTCCTATGTCAGCGACATCGAACGTGGCTCACGTCGGATGGATCTGCTGCAATTGCGAGAACTCTGCAATGCCTGCGGGCGCTCACTGACGGAGTTCGTCGATGAATTCGAACAGGAGTTGGGACAAGTAAAACCTACCCGCAGGCCGTCAAAGCAAACACCCCGATAAGTGAACTTGAACCTCTTGAGGCCAGCACGTACTGTGGCTTGGGACTCTGCCCCGGTCAGCTATTCGAATCTTTGATATCGTTCGCAGGAACAGGTACGAGGCTGGCAATCATCAGGATGGAATGCACCACCCAGTTGGCGACCCCCATTCCTAGAATGTTTTCGTGCGCCAGCCCATGGGCGACCTTGTTCCGAAGATTGATCCCCCGCGGATCGGTGTAAAGCGCTTTGAGGTGAAATGACACATCCTTCAACACCTCCATGTTGAATGGCTCTTTGCTTAGGATGTCGCCAAACGTCAACACCTGGGAACCGCCGAGATGCGGATTTTGCTTCCGCACTGACCAGCCAAAATGGGCGCGCAGCTCACGGCAGGCCGCTTCAACCTGGGGAACCAGCAAGTGGATGGCTTTGATGGGATCGCCGATCTCCCATGCTGACAAGCCTTCGCGCAAAATAAACTGCTGGCGAGAGTGGAAAAAGGGCGACCCCTGGATATAGGCAAGCAGCGCCTCTCCATCCGCTCCATGTTTTTCCTTTGTCCTCTCATACGCTTGATGTAGGAACGGCCCTTCCCAGCTAAACCGATTCGCCGCCTGCTGCAACGACCGGCCCAGAATGTCTTCATCAACCGGGCCGATCGTGGCCTCGGTGAATCCATCCATGCTCATGATGGTGTTGGTGATGCGCGAGGCCATTGGCGCATGCACCTGCATGTCATAGACACTTTTCCTGACCGCGTCTTGTTTCATCATGCATGCGATGGCGATACGCTTAAACGCCTCTTGCACCGAAGAGCCCGCGACGCTGTCGGCCCAGTGGCGGATTTCGTCTTCTGGGATCTCCACTGACGCGGAGAGCCGACGCATTCCGGAGCTGGCCTCTTCAGAACGGTTGCGGATCATGCCTTCAATACGCGCGACGTCCTCAATCAAACCAGCCTTGCGGTATCGGGGGATCAGATCTTCCAGCCAACCGAGCGCTAAAAGTCCCGACGCCTTTTCAGCCGCGCTTTCGAATGCCCGACAAGCCACTCCGGTAACTCGCTTGATCTCGTCCTTGTCTGTCAAATAGGGAAGGAGACGATCGGCGGCGCTGGCGGCCTTATGCGGATCAAAGCTTTCTCCTCGCGTGAAGTCTGAGCTTTCTGCCAGTGCCTTTTCCAAAGCGTGCAGCACAGTTTGCTGTTCCTGCGGACTGAGCGCGAAAGCATTTTCATGCATCGTAATCACGTCATGTAGCCGCCACCACATGAACTTGGCTCCGCCTTCATCCAGGCGGTGGTGATAGTCAAAAAGGATTTCCTTGGTCCGCTTCGCCCTAGCTGCGTCGGAAAGAGAAACCGACAAACAGATGGCGCGTTCTACGAAGGACCATCCATGAAACTCATCGCCTGCAATGTTTTTCTCGACCGCCTCCAAATAGCCGTCGATCGCCTTTTGAGCGAGGTTCACAGGGATGGCTAACGAAATCTGTGCGGCGGCACACTCCGATCGCTGAACCAGTGGCTTGCGGAGGTAGCGACCTAGATCCCAAGCCAAATCCGCATAGCGCGCACAGATTGCCGGATGTTTCGTGGTTGCCGAACGGCCGATCCAATGGGCAAGGATCTCTTCATCAAGATCGGCCACATCTGGGCTATAAAAGGGAGTGGATCGATCCGCAAGGACGCCGGTCGCCACAGGCGCCCAGTAAGTGCCCCATGGCTCACCTTTGCCTCCGGCGGATCGCATGAAATGCCAGGCAACATTTTCGGCAAATGATCCGCGGAACTGATCCTGTTCCATGGTCTCACGCAGTGGAGTGGCCTTCGATAACTCCTTTGATAGGTCGTCTTCATCGACGGGGCCTGTATATGACCCAAATCGTTGGATGACTTCTTCCATCGCGTTCGGGACGATCAAGCCCATGGGATCCTTCCTCTGTGGTTGTTTCATTCGCGCATGCGCACCGTGTGCGGCAGCATTGCTGGTCTTGCAATGACTTTACCGCCAAAGCTGCAAATCCGGGCCCTCTCAAAGGCACTTTCCCGGATTTCTGAATACCGCATGGCTGCATAGCGACACCAACGCATTCGCGGTATGGTTCTCCGGTGGCGCATCACTCAGGGGGAGTCATGGCAAAACGCAAGGGAAGCGGCGTCGGGGTCGTCATCTCGCTGCCATGGCCGGTCTGCATCGCGCTTGGTCTGCTCGCCTACATCGGCTTTCGCTACGGCGTCGGCTGGTATCTCAGCTCAGGCAGCAGCGCTGTGCTGATGGGTGTGGGCGAGCAGGCCTCTACCGGTATCTATGCGCCCCTCGGGTGGATGGCATTGGGCATCTGCTGGGCTGGCGCTCTCATTTCCTTCTTTCGTCAACGTAGCCGCAGACGCTTGCTGGATACGCAGACCGGGCTCGACAGCCTGCACGCCATGAGCTGGCGTGAGTTCGAGATGCTCGTGGGCGAGGCGTTTCGCCGTCGCGGTTACGCCATCCAGGAAACTGGGCTGGGCGGCGCGGATGGCGGCATCGACCTGATCCTGCGTAAGGACGGGAAGACCACGCTCGTGCAGTGCAAGCAATGGAAGACCCAGCGCGTCGACGTCAAGGTCGTGCGGGAGATGTTTGATTTGCTGGCGCATCACGGCGCGGCGGCGGTGAAGATTGTCGCAGTTGGTGACTACACCGGGGACGCGCGACGCTTTGCGCAGGGCAAACCGATTGAGCTGATTCACGGTGAGGCGTTGGTTGCGATGGTGCGCGAACGTCAGGAGCCGCCGTCCCCCAAAGCAGCGACGACAGAGACCATAGCCGCCGTCATGACACATCCTGACTCGACGCCTTCAGCCAGTCCCAGCTGCCCAAAATGCGGCACAGACATGGTTCAGCGCTCAAACCGGAAAACGAACGATCACTTCTGGGGTTGCGCAAAGTATCCAGCTTGCCGAGGCACGCGAACGGTGTGACCAGAATAAATTGCTCTGAAGACTCGTGACACCGCCTCAAACAAATGAACCGACTCCCTTGATTCTGCCGGCTATTACATCAAATCGTTGTTGTCGTTGGCGCCAGTGACGAAGCTCGCCACCCATGAACCTACTATGCCGGCAATGGTGGCAAGTGCTGCAACCACAAATGTAGAAACGCTGTGATTAAGCCACCAAACTAAGAATGCCATCGCGAATGCTGTCATGTTGCGTACTTTCTTGAACCGCTGGACCGGGCCCGCAGCTATGCTTATTGAGTACGCGGCGGCCACATAGGTCGTGGCACACCAAGTAGGCGCTCTCGCCACCCATCGCCCTATCCTTGTTAGCCGATATGTCTGTCCACTGTGCGGATAAGGATATTGGTACCTTAAAAAACCGAGCTCACAACAAACCCAGAATAGGCGCGCGACGTGCTCGGACGACCACCGATCAACCTGCTTTAGATCTTTTAGCCACGACGGACTACCTGATTCATCTAAAAAGCGTTGGTCAAATTCTCTACCCCTGGGAATATCCGCGCGTTGCGCTAAAATGAATTCCATTAGGCCACAAATGACTTCACATTTTTTTATGAAAGGTAGATTTATTTGTCTAAAATAATAGGTGTCCATAAACAATTTTCTTCTCTCGCCTAGAAATGCAAAAGACAACAAGTTAAGCGACGTTTCAAAAGGTTGAATCGGCTTTTGCAACTCTGACAGTTCTAACACGAAGAATTGTGCCAGGGACAATTTGCATCTGGTGACAGAAATCGACATGAATTGTTCCTGCCACCCTTTCGCTTCGGCTAGGGTACCTGAGGAACTCCGAGTGCAGTCGGCACAGGCATGCCCCCCCAAATGAGGCGGTTATCTGCACTCTTGAGGTCCCAGGTTCCCTCATGCAGCCCGCATACGATATTCATTCCATAACACTTCTGCATCGCGCCAATCATCTTCAGGTGCAGGGATTTCGCCGTTCCACCCACAAAGAGAGTGGGCGCCATATGACCAGGGCCGCTAGTCAACGTGACTCGACCTCCAGTGGGGTACCACTCGTGAGCCGTGACAAGCATACCGATGAACGAAACTAGAAGCTCTGGGAACGGGTTTGTTGACTTGCATTCGTGAGCAGCAACGACGTCCACGCTAGATACTTTGAAGAACGGTCGTTTTCCACCGGCGAAGTCCGGACGGACTTTAGCCGAAACTGTTGCGTTCTTGGCGAGCACCACCAGGTCGGGAGTAAAACAGATGTTCGGATCTACGTGAGACTCAATGCGGACCTGCTGGCGAAGCTCAAAATCACCGTCCGCACCCCGCAACGCTACATGAGAAAAATTGCTAGGGTTTCCAGATGGCGTGGTGAGATACCGGTACTTGCCATCAATAAGATTTGCGGGTTTCGCTTCGTAACCGTAAAGCTCGTAATACTGGAGCAAGGCATGAAAGCACCCAATTTCAAAGGATGCAGATATCTGCCTTTCAGTGGCTTTAACGACCACTTTGTATTTCAACGCAAACGCCTCCGATAGCTGTTCCGCCTTCTTCACCCACGCAGTGGTGGCAGTGTCAACAGTTGAACCACTGACCCTGGGCTTGGCCGGTAATTTCGGCCTCGCCTTGTTGGTCGGACTGTCTATGCTACTCATCGGTAGCCCCGTCTGACTCACGCTCCCATCGCGCAATCCAGTAGACCAGATCACCAGCGGTGTTCTTTGTTAGCCAATCGGCTTTTATGCTTAAAGCCTCAACGAATGATTTATAAGCGGCCACCATCTCATTGACCTCACGAGCTTTTGACCGATCAAACAGATCAGTTCCATGGGAAATCGGAATCGTCAGCCCGAGTCCCACAGTCGATCGTGCTGATGCATGAAGGGGTCCGATCGCAAGTTGATAAACGCTATTGAGAACCAACAAGACCTTCAGTCTCTGTTCAGTCCAGCCCTTCTCATTCAAGTAGGTGAGTTCATCTGCACGGTTTGCTTGGAGATATTTTAACTCTCGAATCATCGCGTCGAATCTCCGATGCACCGATCTTCTGACCGCCGGATCCAGCACAGCGACGAGCTTCGTGAGTGGCATCGTCCGCCCCTCCTGCTTGGCCATCATGACCCCCTAGGCACACCGTTTGAGCCGACCTTCGACTTTCAGCGTATCTGATTCTGATTCGGAGCGCTCCGACCGCCAACGGGTCCACCCGGCTCCGCGGTGCCTTCATTTGGCGACGCAATCGTAGATCTGGGGGGCAAGTTCATTTCCTAACGCTCAGAGAGGTCGCCGGAGGTTGCGGATAGTGAACCTGACCCCAGGCTCCGCCAGGTTCCGCGAATTAACTATCTCCACCCCATTGCCTCGGTCCTGATGCTAGAAATTGGCCTTGACACTTTTTTTGCCTTTAGCTTACTTCGACCACTTAGCGAGGTTCATATCGACAGCCTTGATGAAATTCGGAAAGACCTCCGCAAGGCTTAAACGGCTTCTCACTTCGCGGTCGTATTGATCAATCTTGCCCGGATCAAACGACGCTCCGATGTAGCGAGTTTCGGGAGCATAAAAGGGAACTCCCACCGCCACCGTTAGAGTAGTTAAATGACTGTAGCGATGGTAGAACTTACGTGCGTCCTCGAGAGGACTGAGCGCGCTTTCGAGAATTCCTAGCTCATCTCGATGGTCTCTTAGATTGCGTAACGCACAATCGCTCCGATACGAACCTTCCCTGAAGAGCCTTAGGACGTTTGGAATCTGCCCGGAACAAAGCAGCGCCACAGCTATAGCCTCAATCACCTGCCTAGAGAGGTTACCTGCAGCGATGATGTGGCCGCTTAGAAAGAGCTTCATCGACTGGATATGAAGCATGGCAGCGCAATCAACAATGCTCATCACATAAACCACGTCCTCATGATCCCCGAGCCAACGCGTCGCAATCTCGCTCTGCGCGAACTTCGCGCCTGCCATGTACTGAGCAAATCGGCAAACGTCGTCTTGATACCGATCCAGAAAACCGGACGAAACCTCAGGGTCGTTCGACGTTAGCTCGCTGAGAATTGCCCGGACGCCTCCGTCAGTACTTATCATCGCGCCTCCCATTATACAGGGCCAAAGCCAACGCAAAATAAGTGGTCAGAGATATTTCCTGAGAGGAAATATCACCCCGACCTCTATTTACATAAAGTTATACAAACATTTTCACTATGTGGTCGTTTCTAATTTGTCGGGCCTTCGTGCTATTAACGCCTTCAGACGCCGCCAATTTGTAATCCGCCGGGGTATCGCGCTCGAATGCTTGCAACCGAGCCCCGACAGCCGCAACGTCGACCTCCTCCCCGCTCTTATGAAAATCGATTATCGCCACAAGTAGGGAAAAGATGTTTGCCTTATTGAACCAGTATGACTTTGGCTTTAGTCCAAGCTTTAAGACGACTGCAGCCGATCTCTCAAGATCAGACACGATCTGGTCTTTAGCCACGAACTCCAATGCGTAGTCGTCAAGATGTTCGGTTGCCTTTTCGTTTCGATTGTAAAAGCCACCGATGCTAGTCGACATAATGTTTAGAACATGCATAAGATTGGTCTTTCTAGCGATCTCTCTTGGCTGAAACACACCCTTTTCATTGATGAGCTTAACGAAATTTTTGATCGACATCTTACGCGCCCAAGCGTAAAACGAATCGGGAATATTTGGGTCCTCCCGAAAATCCTCATCGCCATTCCGCTCAAGATCAATTTGGTCCGATAGAAATTTAGCGACTAACATATATTCTGATGTCGAATACTGTGAAGCCAGCTTCTCAATTGATGTCAGGGAGTTCGAGGTTCTATTTATCCTCTGAAAAATGTCCTGAACTTTTGGATCGTTGTTCTCGAGATCAAGCTCAATTACTGCGACCTCATACTTCAGAAATTCTGATTTCTCATGCTCTGTGAGGTCCGAATAAAATCGACCATCAACGTCAAACTCGCCGTCAATAAATCCGACGATTGCGTTCGATCTCTGCTGTCCATCAACGACGCACGAAATCGTCTCCATCGCAGCAACATCGACCTTTCCCTTTGAAATAAATATCTGAGGAAAAGGGTATCCTAATAAAATGGTCTTAATGAAATCCTTTTTATGAACCTCACGCCACACCAGGTTTCTTTGAAAGTAAGCATCCGGAATTAGTCTTTCTTTTTTAATATCGTTAACCAAATTAAGCAACGAAACAGACCTTACGCGATAATCTATCATTTCAAATCGGCCTATCAGCTTGATAGCTATTGATTACGGATCGCTGCTTTTGCTCAAAAAAGGCTTGAGAGAGATACACCCCTGCGCTAATTGATTTGAACAAATCTGAGTGTTTTCTCGACAATTCGCCAAAAAAATTATTCCACTGCGCGCGAGCCGGACCAGCCGGCATTAAATCTGGGCGGAAAATTCCTCGCGCGACGTATTCCACATATTCGCCAAAAACCGACAGTCCATTTCGAATGGGGAACCCCGTTCGGTCGGAAAAACCCTTCGACGTGCTTAAGACTTGAGCAACACAGGCCGAAAACAGACGAGAGTCTAAAATGGCGACGTCAAGATCGGACGTCTTTGGCCGGAAATCGGTCTTTTGGTGAAGGCTACGACCTATTTTTGCAGATCCACACACATGCACGTTGTGGATCGGGACGTCAAATTGGACGGAGATTTCGTTGAGAATTTGATATTGGCGCTCCTCATCCCCGACAAAAACCTTGGTCGGATAGGTGAGAAACACTTTTCTTGCAATTTCTTTGTAAGGCTTCCCGGCTTCAAGCCCTACTGCTATCGCTTCAAGATGATCCATCCAATGACCTAGTCGGCTCCCTATTGTGAACATACGACCGCGAGCACCCCAAGCACTCGAGTGGCCTAATTAAAACTACATATTCCGCCGATACTCCCCACCCACGTCGTACAGCGCATGCGAGATCTGCCCCAGCGAGTTGTACTTCACCGCCTCAACCAACTGCTCGAACACATTCCGCCTATCCCGCGCCGTCGTCTGCAGCACCTTGAGGCTATCTGAAGCGAGCGCGTTGCGCGCCTCCCCATAGAGCTTCACGTTTTGGATCTGCTGGCCCTTCTCTTCTTCGGTCGAGCGGATCAGCTCGATCTCGGTGGCGATTTCGCCGCCGTGGTCCTTGGGCAGGAAGGTGTTGACGCCGATCAGTGGCAGCGAGCCGTCGTGTTTCTTGTGCTCGTAGTACATCGACTCTTCCTGGATCTTGCCGCGCTGGTACATGGTGTCCATCGCGCCGAGCACACCGCCGCGCTCGCTGATCGCTTCGAACTCCTTGTAGACGGCTTCTTCCACGAGGTCGGTGAGTGCGTCGACGACGTAGCTGCCCTGCCAGGGGTTCTCGTTGAAGTTGAGGCCGAGTTCCTTGTTGATGATCATCTGGATCGCGACAGCACGGCGCACGCTTTCTTCGGTGGGCGTGGTGATCGCTTCGTCGTAGGCGTTGGTGTGCAGGCTGTTGCAGTTGTCGAACAGTGCGTACATCGCCTGCAGCGTGGTGCGGATGTCGTTGAACTGGATCTCTTGCGCGTGCAGCGAGCGGCCACTCGTTTGAATGTGGTACTTCATCATCTGGCTGCGTGCGCTGGCGCCGTAGCGCTCGCGCATGGCGCGCGCCCAGATGCGGCGGGCGACGCGGCCGATGACGGTGTACTCCGGGTCCATGCCGTTGGAGAAGAAGAAGCTGAGGTTGGGCGCGAAGTCGTCTACCTTCATGCCGCGCGCGAGGTAGTACTCGACGATGGTGAAGCCGTTGCTCAGGGTGAATGCAAGCTGGCTGATCGGGTTGGCGCCGGCTTCGGCG
>Ga0302309_10001999_pt1 | contig 17557 bp, 13 predicted proteins | sample III_Palsa_N1_1_FD_200453 | JGI IMG/M metagenome (GOLD analysis project Ga0302309, IMG submission 200453) | Peat permafrost microbial communities from Stordalen Mire near Abisko, Sweden - III_Palsa_N1_1 | ecosystem: Environmental > Terrestrial > Soil > Palsa > Peat permafrost | place: Sweden... | reverse complement strand
CAATTTGGCAATCTCTGTAATGGCTGTGGGCTACGTAAGCAGTGCACAACCTCTGAGCGGGGAAGGTCCGTTCAACTCCACGCTCAAGAACGACTGATCCAGGAGGCTCGCGAGTTACAGGCTACGCCTGAAGGAAAAGCAAAACTGCGTCAGAGGATAATCGTCGAGAATGGGTTGGCCCGTCTGGGCCATCTGGGAATTGGACAAGCACGCTATATAGGAAGAGAAAAGACCCGGTTACAGCTTGCTTTAGCGGCAGCTGTGGCGAACTTCAGGCGAATCTGGAATTGGACGCCGCCAGAACCAGGCAACAGACTACAGACATCACCGGTACCGGGATAATAGACGCAAATTGAGGTAAATGCCATAAACAAGGAGCCATATATCGCAACAGAGGGCCGTCCGATACCCTCGAAACTGACCACATGCCGCAAAGCAACGGTCAACTCTACCCGGAAATCGCACGGCCGTCCAACGGCACTAGAAAACAAGGGGGCCCACGAAAAGGCCGCTTTTCGGCCGCGCTTCTAGCAGGCCAGGCGAGCATTGCCACGGCTATCAACAACCTGGGGGAGATCGTCGGCTCATCGCAGCGCAGCGACGGGACTGTGGCGTCATTCTTCTGGGAGAACGGGACCATGCACGACATCGGCCGCGTGGGAGGAGACGACCGCGGAAGGGCCTGGGCGATAAACGACCTTGGCGAGGTCGTGGGTTTGAGCTACGGAGGCAACACCGACCTAAATGGTCCGGGCGGCCATCCTTACATATGGGATGTGGTGCACGGGATGCGGCCATTGGCACCCCTCGTCCGGGGGGACCGCGCCGACGTGCATCGTGTCTTCCAAAATTACACTGTGTTCTCGATCAACAATAAGGGCGAAATACTAGGCTTGAGCTATTTGCCGAAAACGCGCTCGATGGTTCTGCTGCGGCCGATAGTTCACGCCCCTGATTAATTGAGATGGTCGCGTATCATGAACAAAACAACACTGGTATAATGCCTTACTCATACGCCGAGCCAAGGGAAACCACAAATGTCCATAGCCCGCACCCTATGCGCCTGCTGCTTAGCGTTCCTTACCCTTACCCCCATCGCCCGTTGCGCGCAAACTCCCAAACAGCTCGTCGACACCGGTCTGGCAGCCGCGGCCGCCGGTAAATATCCCGCCGCCATTACAGACTTCAACAAAGCAATCGCCCTGGATCCCACCTATGCGCGCGCCTACGGCAACCGGGGCCTGGCCTACACGTCCACCCAAAAATACGATAAAGCAATTCTAGACTACACAAAATACCTTACGTTGAAGCCCGGCTCAGTGGATGCCTACCTCGCCAGAGCAGAGACTTACCTGGCTCAGCAAAACTATGATCTGGCTATCCCGGATTTAACAAGTGCAATTCGACTGAAGCCGGATGTCGAACAACCCTACACAATCCGCGCCTACGCCTACATGGAAAAACAGCAGTACGACCTTTCGATTGCAGACTATAGTAAGGCCATAACCCTGAAACCGGACGACCCGGCAGCTCTCTTTAATCGTGGATATGCCTACGGCTACAAGCAAGAATATGATTTGGCGATTGCGGACTTCAGCAAGTCCATCGCATTGATGCCTGACATCGAGAATTCGTATCTTACTCGAGCCGGCGCTTATGTACTAACGAAAGACTACGACCGGGCAATTGCGGATTATACCAAGTGCATCGCCCTGGAGCCCGATAGCGTCTACCCCTATAATGGACGCGCCGGCGCCTACAGTCAAAAGCAGTCATATGACCTCTCGATAGCAGACTACACCAAATCCATCGCATTAAAGTCCGACGATCCCGCCGTCTATGTTTCCCGTGGCTACGTCTATTACGAGCAGCAGCACTATGACCTGGCCGTGGCCGACTACAGCAGTGCAATAACACTTAAGCCCGATTACGAAGAAGCATATGCCTGCCGCGGAAACGCGTATAACGATACCAACCAGTACCCGCTTGCGGTAGCGGACTGCAGCAAGGCCATAGAACTTAAACCCGATGACGAACAGACCTATGTTGCTCGCGCATACGCCTACTGGAGCATGAGCCAATACGACCAGGCAGCACAGGACGGCATTAAGGCAACCGGACTAACACCAGGAGACAGCCAGGCTCAGCTAATCCTCGGCCTGATCTACGCCACTCAGGATAAATGGGATGAGGCTAAATCCGCCTTAACGCTGGGGCTAGCGACGGCCACTCCGGAATATATAACAACATACACCAACGATGCCAAATATGCCCTCGCACATAACCCCAACTCCCTGGCGCTAATAAAGGCCGTGCTTTTGCTGCAGTCCGCTCCCACGCCAAAGTAAGCCGTTCAAACACTGCAACCTTTTGCATTCACAACGTGTCTCAACCTCTCGGTAGCACCTGAAGTATAATGTCTAAAGAGGAAACCGATATGCTCTCCGTATCTGCTCGTCGCCGTCTCAAAAATGCGACATCGTCCCTTCCCATCCTGTGTGCATTTACCGTTTATACAGCCTGCCTGCCACCTGCGGCCCATGCCCAGCAAACTCCCAAGCAGCTCGTCGATGCTGGCCTCGCTGCGGCCAATGCAGGCAAGAATGACCTGGCAATCGCCGACTACACCAAAGCAATTGCCCTCAAACCCGATTATGCTCGAGCCTGGGGCAACCGGGGCGTCGCCTACGACGCGATAGGAAAATACGACGCAGCAATCCGTGATTACAGCAAAATTATTGCGCTAACGCCTCACGACGCAGTGGCTTATACGGACCGAGCGAACACGTACACTCACGCTGGAAAGTACGATCTCTCGATTGCAGACTCCACCGAGGCGATCAAATTGAAGCCTGACGATGCGATGTTCTATATCAACCGCGTGCAAGCTTACATTGGAAAAGTAGAATTCGATCGCGCGATCGCTGATGCCAATACGGCAGTTCGTTTAGAACCAGATCAGTTTTACACGTTCTACTGTAGAGCAGGTGTATATTATGCAATGCGCAAGTACAAATTAGCAATCATCGACTTCACCAGTGCAATCCGGTTTAATCCTGGCTTTGAAGCATTACACTTGACGCGTGCATATCTATACTATCGAAATCAGCAATATGACCTGGCAATTGCCGACTACACACAGGCAATCACCCTTGAGCCCAACAATGCAGATTACTACCGCGGCCGTGCCGCAGCCTACGAAAGCGAGAACAACTACACTCTGGCACTTGCGGACTTAAGCAAGGAAATCTCTCTCAAGCCAGGGGATGCTTATGCCTATACCGCGCGAGCATACGCCTTTGACCAGAAACAACAGTTGGATCAGGAGATAACAGACTACACCGCCGCAATTAAACTAAAGCCCGATCTCGAAGAGGCCTACCTAGATCGGGGAACAGCTTACGAAAACAAGGGGCAGTACGACCAAGCGATAGCAGACTTTGGCAGCGCCATAGCATTGAAGCCTGACGATGAGTTGGCGTACTACAACCGCAGCAGGTCATACGATCTGAAAAATGAGCTCGATTTAGCGCTTCCCGATATCAACAAGGCAATCGGACTAAAACCCGATGATGCGGATGCCTACAGCGTTCGTGGCAAAGTTTACAACCTTAAGGGACAGTACAACCTCGCCATTTCGGACTACAATAAAGCTATCGCCTTACAGCCCGCTAGCGAGTATCTTTACAGTGGACGTGCAGACAATTACTTGCGAGTAGAAAATTACGATCTGGCTATTGTTGACTACAGCAAAGCAATCGAACTGACATCCGAGGACCCATATCTCTACGATAGTCGCGGGTACTGTTACAATGAAACGAAAAAGTACGATTTAGCAATTGCCGATTATGACAAAGCAATAGCGCTGGCGCCCGACGATGAAGAAGCCTATACCTATCGGTCGGTTGCTTACGGAGAGAATAACCAGTTCGATTTGGCTATAGCAGACAGTAGCAAGGCGATCGGACTAGACCCCCTCGATGCGAATGCTTATCGAAGTCGTGGATATTGTTACTGCTATAAAAAGGAATACGACCTGGCGCTGGCGGACTTGACCAAAGCGAGCGAAATAGCTCCTTCGCCAAGTTACGATCAATTTGCTCTTGGACAGCTCTATGCCTCTCAGGGAAACTGGGAGAAGGCCAACATTGCCTACACGGAAGCCCTGAAAACAGCCACCCCCGACCAAATCAAGGACAATATCTCGAATATTCAGGATGCCCTCTCAGAAAATCCCAAGTCAAAGGTGTTGAAAGAGGTTCTGGCTTTATTGAAAAGTGCACCCGTGCATAATTGACTGTGAGGAAACCGATATGCATTCTGCATCCGCTCGCCGCCTCAACAATGCAGCAGCATCCCTTCCCATTCTGTGTGCCTTTAGCGTATATACAGCCTGCCTGCCACCTGCTGCCCGTGCCCAGCAAAGCGCCCAGCAGCTCGCCGACGCCGGCGTTGCCGCGAAAAATAACGGACAATATGACCTGGCTATATCAGACTTCAGCCAGGCCATTGCTATGCAGCCCGATAATGAGTACCTTTATAACCGTCGTGGATACTGCTACGATCAAAGCCAGGAGTACGATCTGGCGATTGCGGACTACAATAAAGCAATTGATCTGAAGCCGGATGATGTTCAAACATACCTTTTTAGGGCGACCGCTTACGGCCATAAGGGTTTGCTCGATATGACAATTACAGATTGTAGCAAAGCAATTACTCTAGCGCCTGACAGACCCGACCTATATGTCACACGAAGCTTCGCCTATAACTTGGAAAAGCACTACGATCTCGCTATTGCAGACTGTACAAAAGCTCTTAAACTCAATCCCAATGATGAGCAAGCCTATACCTACCGAGCAATTGCTTACTCTGACAACAACCAATACGATCTATCAATTGCGGACAGCAGCAGAGCAATCGGACTAAACCCAACGGATGCGGAGGCTTATCGGAGTCGGGGGTACAGCTATTGCTTTCAGAAAGAATACGACCACGCCCTGACAGACTTCACCAAATCAAGCCAATTAGCGCCAGAACCTAGTGATGATCAATTTGCTTATGGGTACGTCAATGCCTGCCGGGGAAACTGGGACAAGGCCAACGAAGCCTACACGAAAGCCCTGAAAACGGCCACCCCCGATCAAATCACAGGTAATATCGAAGATATTCAGACCGCTCTCTCAGCAAATCCTAACTCAAAAGCGCTAATGAAAGCCCTGGATTTATTGAAAACTGCATCCTTGCCGTAAATTACTAAGCAATCCAACCCAAGAAAGCGCAATGTCCTTGCGGCCCCTGACAGTCTTCCAATATGGTCCCAACCACTGAAATAACCGCAACTCGGAAGCCGCATTCATCACGATTGCTCAAGATCCTTTTTCCGTTAGCCGCTGTTGTGGTTCTCGTCACTGTCTTCCCGACAGCCGCTGCCCATGCCCAGCAAAGCGCCCAGCAGCTCGTCGAAGCCGGGATTACCGCGCAGCAGGCTGGGAAGAGTGATGAAGCACTCGCGGACTACAAGAAGGTCATTGCCCTGATTCCTCGAAATGCCGGCACATTCGTCGCGTGTGGAGATGCGTACTGCATGCTCCAGGAGTATGACCAGGCCATAGCAGACTTTAGCAGCGCGATAGCACTAAGACCCAACGATGCCGACATATACATTGCCCGCGGAGGCGCATGCTTTGCAAACGAACAATACGACGGGGCGATAGCGGACTTCAGCAGTGCAATTGAGCTAAGGCCCAGCGATCCGATAGCCTATTACGACCGCGGTAATTTATACACCATAAAGGCAGAGCCCGATTTGGCACTGGTGGATGCCAACAAGGCAATCAAGCTGTTGCCCAAGTATGCGGATGCCTATACCGTGCGCGGCATCGCTTACACCCAAAAGGGAAAGAACGACCTCGCCATAGCGGATTTCAACGAGGCCATTAAGCTAAATCCTGATGATGAGCGGAATTATACTCATCTTGCGAACACCTATAGGGCTCGTGGCTTCGACCATTGGCATAACAACAAATACACTCTGGCCCTAATAGACTTAACCAAAGCGAGCAACGTGGCGCCCGAAGAAGGCTACGATGAATTAGCCTTCGGATTGATTTACGCCAGCGAAGGAGATTGGGTTAAGGCCGACAGCGCCTATACAAAGGGACTGAAAACCGCATCTGCCGAAATCATTTCAAATAACCTGAGCGATCTTCAATACGCCCTCTCAAAAAATCCCGGCTCCCCTGCACTGACAGAGTCCCTGGCATTGCTCAAGAATGCAACGCCACAAAAGTAATGCACCTCAGTCCTCCGCAATCTAATATTAAATCCTTGTTGACAACAAGCTAACCAGTGCAGTATAATAGATCACATGTTCGGTTCATAGACTACCTCTAAGGACAGAAATAACACCAAATAAAATGTCCGGTCAAACCCTTCCTACAGAGTAAACATTTCCAAAAAACCGGACATTTTCGGCACTTAGCCACAGCCCGCAAGTATTCAAAAAGTCTTTCTTATCGTGGGTTGGGCGTCCCTGCCCGACACATGTTTAAGTTGGCTTCGTATATAGATGTTTTAATTCACACTGGGCAGCAGCGCCTAACTGTTAATTTTTCTCCCACCCAGCAACCGTCTCCCCGCCATTTTATGCTATCCTCTCTTTTAACGCAAAACCATTTTCGGGAATCCACCTACAACATGAACCAGCAAATTAGTACCGCTTCGGACTGGCAAAACCCTACCCTGCTTTCTCGCAATAGAATTACCGTCCTTTCCGCCGGCGTCCCTTACGCAAACCGCTCCGCCGCGGCCGATCTGACCTCCAGAAATACTCCCTATGTCTCACCGCTTAATGGAGACTGGGCCTTCTTCTATGCACCAACCCAGGACGATGTTCCCGAAGGCTTTGCAGAAGCAAGTTTCGATGCCGCTAGCTGGAAAACAACCCCGGTTCCAAGCAACTGGCAGTTCCAGGGATACGGCATTCCCGTATACACCAATGTAAACTATCCCATTCCCTGCGACCCTCCGTTTGTACCCGACGACAACCCTCAAGGCATCTACCGCCGCTCCTTCGACCTTCCAACAAACTGGGACGGACGCAAAACCATCCTGCACTTTGAAGGCGTTAACTCCCTCCTCAACCTCTGGGTAAACGGCTCTTATATCGGTATGAGCAAGGTAAGCCGCCTGCCTGCGGAGTTCGACATCACGTCCGTAGTAACCGCGAAGGACAACATCATCGTCGCCCAGGTCCTGCAGTGGAATGACGGAACATATCTGGAAGACCAGGACGCCTGGCGCGTCAGCGGGATCTTCCGCGACGTCTATCTAATCTCGCAGCCCAATCAGCAAGTCGCGGACATCCGCCTGCGTACGACCAAAACCCCCGACACCGCGGACTTCATTCTCGATATATCCGTCGATGCCCCTTCCGGAACCAGCCCCTCCATCGAGCTACTCCACGGCGAAGAGACAGTCATCCCGGAACAGCCGATCCAGTCTGTGTTGGGTGACCCACGATACGCCTTCCACGCTGAAATAGACGTCACAGCGCCCAAGCCCTGGACCGCCGAAACTCCAAACCTGTACACGGTCCTGGTCACCCTACGCGGTGCAGACGGCGCCGTCCTCGATGTACGCCGCCAAACCGTCGGCTTTCGGGAAGTTAAAGTCAGCGGCAAGGGACTCTTCATCAACGGAACGTCGATAAAACTTAAAGGCGTCAACCGGCACGACACCAACCCGGACCGCGGCCAGGCCGTAACACGGCAGGACATGCTCGCGGATATCCTGCTCATGAAGCAGCACAACGTAAATACGGTGCGCACCTCCCACTATCCCAACGATCCCTACTGGCTCGAACTGTGCGACACCTATGGACTCTATGTCCTTGATGAGGCCGACCTCGAGTCGCACGGGATGGGAGCCGGTGGCGACGGAGAGCGTGTGACCAACGCCCCAGAGTGGCAGGCAGCTTTCCTCGACCGCGGAAACCGCATGGTGGACCGGGACAAGAACCATCCCAGCATCATCATCTGGTCCCTTGGCAACGAATCGAGCTACGGGCCCAATCACGCCGCCATGTACCGAAGTATTAAGGCTCTGGACCCAACCCGTCCCATCCACTATGAAGGGGACTACCACGACAAAACCGTCGATCTTCGAAGCCAAATGTACCCAAGCGTGGCCACTGTCATCGAAGAAGGCCAAAAGACGGATAAGGACTATCCCTACTTCCTCTGCGAGTATGCCCACGCCATGGGCAACGCTCCCGGCAATCTCAAGGAATACTGGGACGCCATCTATGAGTACCCCCGCAACATAGGCGCCTGCGTCTGGGAATGGGCCGACCACGGGATAAGACAGCATACGGCCGATGGAAAAGAATGGTTCGCCTATGGCGGCGATTTCGGAGATCTGCCAAACGACGGCAACTTCTGCATCGACGGTCTTGTCTCTCCAGACCGAGTCCCAAGCCCCGGACTGCTCGAACTAAAGAAAGTCATCGAACCCGTGCATGTTGCTCCAGGCGATCTTCGCGCCGGCCGAGTGCATATCAGCAACAGATACGGCTTCCTCTCTCTCTCACACCTCAAGGCCCATTGGTCTGTCGTACGCGATGAAGAAACTCTAGAAGAGGGAGAGTTAACGGGGCTCGATATCCCCGCCGCCCATACCCACGATACTCAGATCCCCTTCCAGTGGCCGGCTGCCGCTCCCGGACGCTACTGGCTGAACCTAAGCTTCACGCTGGCGGAAGACACCTCGTGGGCCAAAGCCGGACACACCATAGCCTGGGCCCAGTTCGAACTGCCGGTCAACGCGGCCGTACCGCAGCTTACGACTCCCGATCATGCTCCAATCACAGTCACGGAAACAGACAAAGAGGTAACGCTGACCGGAGCCGACTGGAGCATCGTCTTCCACCGCCGCCACGGATCCCTGTCCACTTGGCGGAAAAACGGAATAGACCTCATTGAATCCGGACCCATCATCAACCTGTGGCGTTCCCCTATCGACAACGACCTGGGAGGCGGCGGCCCCGCTAAGCATTGGTCAGGTCAAGGGCTGGATAAGCAGCAGCAAAGGGTGGAATCCTTCAACGTTGAGCAAACAGGATCCGGTGAAGTGACCATAACGGTTGACAGCGTCCAGTCCCCCTACACCCTGGGCCCGTCCGCCAGAACGCAATATATCTATGTTGTGCAGGGAGACGGAAGTATCCGCCTGACGACCAAAATAGAGCCCGCAGCCCGACTCGACTTCCTTCCAAGAATAGGCCTCTCCATCACGACGCCAGGGGCGCTGGATCAGTTCTCCTGGTACGGCCTCGGACCCCATGAGAACTATCCGGACAGGCAGGAAAGCGCGCGGTACGGAATCTACGAGCTTCCCGTGCGCGATCTCTACGTGCACCGCATTCGCCCTCAGGAAGGCGGCGGCCGGGGCAATGCGTTCTGGGCAAAGCTCACCGACACACAAGGCCATGGACTGCTTATCACAGGAGAAGCCCAGTTCCACGTCAACGCGCTCAAATACAGTCCTCAGGATCTGCGTACCGTAAAGCACGACCACGAGCTGGTAGAGCGAGATACCGTCTACCTGACCGTGGACCATAAGATGGCCGGCCTGGGCAACCAGAGCTGCGGACCCGAGGCGCTCCCGCAATACAAAGTACCCGCAGAACCTGTGGAGTTTACAATTACTCTCAGTCCCACAGGCTAGCAGGCAGGCTGTGACCCGGTTGTGAATCGGATCTTTGAATCGCGTGAATCCGGGTCAATGATGTGTTAGGGCCGAGTTCGAGTTCACAGCAGGGTCACAGCTTGACATCCTGTGATCAGGCTGTTGCAGAGAAGATCGAAATTTCCGATTCACACGCCGTGAATCGGCCTAAATGGCCAAATTTGCTCTGCTATTGCTTAGTCCCAGCCTATGGAAGGAACGGTTCAGGCTCGTAAAACATAGTTTAACGCCGATTCCAGACTCTGCATTCACAGGAGATTCACAACTCTACTACTACCCCTAATAAGATTCATTATCTTTATTATTAGAGAGTAAGATTCATACATGCGCGTTGTCTCGCTTGAGCTGGAACAATTTAGAAACTATGCAAAGCAGAACTTAAGCCCAGGTCCGGGCTTAAATATACTCGTCGGTCGAAACGCTCAGGGTAAGAGCAATGTCCTCGAAGCGATCTATGTTCTGGCAACCAGTAAGTCGACACGCGCAGGCAAAGATACCGAGCTTATTCAGTTCGCCTGCGTCTCAGGCCGCATTCATGCCGAGATAGACCGGGAGCGCAGTCCCGAAGTTACCGTGGAGTATGTCTTTTCCAACGTCGAAAAGAAATCTGCTCGTGTGAATGGAGTTCGGCACGCGAAGCTTGCTGAAGTTGTCGGCCAGTTTAACGCCGTCCTTTTCGACAGTGGAGATCTTGAGATTATTCGTGGAGAGCCGTCCATTCGCCGTCGATTTCTAGATCTTGAAATTGGACAGACCTCACCAAGATATCTGACCGCGCTCGGACAATACAAGAAGTCTCTGGAACAGAGGAACCGCCTGCTCAAGGATCTGCGCGATGGACGCGGAGGTCCGACACTTAGAGACAGCCTTGGGGTATGGAGCCACCAGGTAGCCATTCATGGCGCACGTCTCATGGAACGCAGGCGCCTCTTCCTGACAAGGCTTGCCTCGATTGCGGCTGATATCCATGAATCTCTGAGCGACGGTCAGGATCACCTGCAGATCAGATACATTCCGTCGTTCCCTGTGGGCGGTCTGGACGATGGGCCCGCTATGCATGGACACTTTCTGGAAGTGCTGCGTGCGGACGCGGGAGAAGAGCTGGCGCGCGGCGTAACCCTCCATGGACCGCACCGCGACGATCTGACCTTTCTGGTAAACGACAAGGAGTGCCGCCTCTACGGCTCGCAGGGTCAGCAGCGTACGGTGGCGCTCTCAGTAAAGCTCGCGGAACGCCAGCTTATCGAGGAAATGGTGGGAGAGCCTCCAGTTCTGCTCCTGGATGACGTACTCTCCGATCTAGACGACATACGCCGCGGCCATCTCTTCGCACAGACGGCAAGAGCGGGATCCCAGACCTTTCTAAGCTGCACGAATCTGAGGTCCTTTCCGCCGGACGTTCTTTCTGCGGCCACCGTATATACGGTTAAAGAGGGTATCGTGAGAATCGGACTGCCCGAGAGCGATGAGGACGTTGAGGAATGAAAAAGATCGGCGGATTTTCCCGAGCCATAGATTCCGTGGAGAACACGCTCCAGGCTGGAAGCCTCATGCGCGGCCTGCGACCGTACATGGCGAAGATATGGTGGGCCGAAGTCGTCGGTCCGCAGGTAGCCGCAGTCACACAGGCCGACCGCATCGAGATGGGGCCTGACCGCTGCATCCTTGTCGTCAGGGCAAAGAACAGCGTCTGGGCCAATGAGCTAACCCTCCTCAAGGGACCCCTGCTCAACTCCCTCAATGAACGGCTCGGAGGAAAGGTCCTCACAGATCTGCGGTTTAAGGCAAGCGGATTAGCCCGCACAGGCGAAGCCGCACGCGGCGCACGAGTGCCAAAACGCACTAAAGAAGAGGCCGCGATCCAGAAACAGAGCCGGGATGCCGTAGCCCTACACGAGTCCGAACGCAGCCGGATCGAAGTGGCCGTCTCAGAAATTACAGATCCCGAGCTCAGAGACAAAGTCTACAATAGCCTTGTAAAGGCCGCACAGACGTCCATGTGGCGTCGCAAGCAAGGCTGGGTGTCTTGCAGCCGGTGCGGCAGTCTTACGCCCCCTGTGGAGGGGAAATCGGAAGTTCGCTGCGCCGTCTGCAAGGTCGTCGGACCCGGTCGATGAACCATCGTCCCCTGCTCGCATTTATGCTTGCCCTGGCGGCGGGGATCCTTGCATCGCTTGAATGGGGGTCGCCTGCGACTCTTTTTCTGATCCTTGGAGCATCCGGCCTTGTGGTCCTTCTGTCCGTAAGGCATCCTGCAGCCTTTCTCGGCGGCATAATCCTTCTAGGCATGGCAGCCGGAGGCCTGCGAACGATATGGTACGCCACTCTTTGTCCATCAGACATCAGTCATTTCACACAGGGCGAGTTGGACCGCGGGCCCTATGTAACTCTTTCCGGCGCCGCGGCAAGTGAGCCGGAATCGGCGCATGACCGGCAAACCTTTTACCTGTCGGTCGATCGGATCAAAATCTCAGGCAGACAATGGAGAGTAACGGGAGAGGCGTATCTTTCGATCCCTGAATCTACAACTTATCCCGTAGGGTACGGCGATCGTATCGACGCTACAGGCTTCCTCGTTCGCCCGCGCGGGGCAACAAATCCTGGAGGTTTTGACTGGGCCGGGTATCTAAATCGGCGCGGCGTGGGCTGCACTATGGCCGTGAGTTCACCAGGTGCCGTGCATCAGGATACTGCAGGTTCCGGCAGCCTGCTGCGCGGTGCAAGAGCCCTGAGATCGAGAGTCCAGTCTAAATCTGCTGACGCCCTTCCAGCAGCCCAGGCAGCCGTTCTCGGCGGAATTATGGTGGGCACGGGAGCCGCCATCCCGCCCGATCTGCGCGCCGATTTCGTGCATACCGGGACCGCCCACATTCTTGCCTCCGCCGGCCTGCATGTTGGGGTGCTCCTGCTCTGCATCCTTGGACTTGCAAAAGCCGCAGGCGCTCCAAGAAAATTAGGGGCGGCTCTTGGAATAGCCGCCCTCATCGTATTTATGTTTGCCGCCGGCGGGAGGCCGGCTGTAGTGCGAGCCTCGATAGTCGGGATCGTCTGGCTTACAGGCAAGCTCTTCGAACGCGAACCGGACTTCCTGACCAGTCTTGGCTTCTCGGCCGGAGTCATCCTCTGGTGTCAACCTACCGCACTCCTTGAGCCAGGATTTCAGCTAAGCTTCGCGACAGTCGGCATTCTCTGCGCCGCCATGCCGGGCTGGAAAAGACTGACCGAAACCAACTTTGGCGTGATTAAGTTGAAAGGAGTCAAACGGACAGCAGCAACATGGATTGTGGATCTAATAGGCGTCGCGATCTTCGCCGACCTGGGCAGCCTCCCTATCGTAGCAGCAAACTACAACGAGATTTCCATCTGCGGCATCCTGGCGAATATAGCAGTCGTCCCACTCGTCTTTCTAATCATCCCGATAGGCTGCCTCGCCGTGGCTTCACCCGGCATCGTTTCAATCGCCCTGTTCAAACTAGCAGGGCTCCTGGTCACCTGGGTGGACGCGACGGTACGCTTTTTCTCGAACGTCCCGCTTGCCTACATTGCTGTGCCCAGCCCATCGCCGCTCACGATCGTTCTTTACTACGCCGTTTTACTCACAGTTGCAATCTTACTGGATCAAAAGACTCGAGCCATGGAGAAGGCCAGCGAGGCTCATCCCGTTTGAAATTGCTCCCCTGCCTCTTGAACTACAACGCCTTGATTTCGGGATCGTTCGGAAAAGCCTCTTTTACTAGTTTTAAAAAGGCAGATCTATTCCCTATCTGGCCATACCAATCGGTGTATCCGTGGCCCTTCGGTACGTGACAGGCGACCACCATTTCGTTGCAGTGAAAACACTGAACGATGTCTACGTATCCCTGCGGCGACTTCAGCCTTAGAATTGTGCCAGGATCGAGGATACACTTTGTATCATCGTGATAGAAGGATTGTCGGCTCATCAGCAGGCTTTGAAGTTGTCGCAAATAGTCGCCCGCTTCTACAGGACCGATTTTAGTCACTTGGTAGTAATCATAAGGGGCAAGCTTTTCCATTTCCTTATCTCCTTCTGGAGTAGTATCGTCGATCATGGGAAGCTCGACCCGGAAGGTTTCGACGGATGTGGCACTTTGAACCAGCGCCACGGTCTTGGCATTAAGCGGATACGGAACAGGGAATGTTATGCCTCCGATGAAAAACTCTGCAGCAACAATTAGAATCACGACTGCCACAACGATACCGATCACTTTAAGGATAATTTTCATAATAGGTGGAGATGCACGATAATAGTTTCGAATTCCTACGAAACTTTGAATTACTGGTGAACATCATTGGGAAACGCTTCTTGCGAAAGTTTTAGAAACGCATTTTTCTCATTGATGTTTCCGGAGTAGCTTCCTATACTCTGGCCTTTTGTATCGGTTTCAAGTATTCCAACCTGATTACAGTGAAAGCAAAGCTCAACATCCATGCTGCCGTTTGGGGAAATCAGCCTCAAAATTACTCCGTAATCTGGAACACAGCCAATCATGAGAGGATCGGATATCCCATCGCCCAGAATAAGACTCTTTACATCTGTCAAATATTTTCCATGCAGTGGGGGAGATTTCTGTATCACCAGAGAGCCGCCAATTGTCTCTATTCCGCTCCGGTCTACAGTAGGATCTTTTGTTGGGTCGTAATCCGAGTCAACCCGAAAGACTTGAACGGACGTTGCTTCGCGAATCATCCTGATACCCGTAAAGCCTAGCCTTTTGGCGGTGTCGGGTGCAGGGCAAAACAGTGGGTATCCGCTCAGTGCATTCTTTAAGGCTGGGTCGGAGTACAGAGCCGTAAAGGTAATTGTAATAAGTCCGGCTGCTACTAAGGAAAATCTTCGAATTAAAGTCTTGATATGTCCTGTATTTGCGGTTGTTCTTGTCCCCATATTGGTATTGTACACACAAATTCGGGTAGAACGTCCACGGAATTTGAACTTAAACTGAGGATGCCGTCGTGAATCTGGATCTTACTCAACCCCCCGACTCTGTCTTTGTTGCGACTGAAAATGGTTCGGCTGTTATGACAGCCGCTGGAACCGCGGCATGGGCCCACGCAGACACTGAGGTGAAATGCGCTCTGGCGGCAGACGGCCTGTCCGTTGTGCTTTCGTCCCCGAAAACTGCTGTGTCCAGACTGCGTTTGCACTGGCGGCAGTCCTTTCCCGCAGGAACCCGTTATCTGGGAGACCACTGGGAGCGCGGTTATGGTGATCTGGAATGGCGGGGACTGGTTCCGGAGCGCATTATGCCCTGGTACTTCCTCGCTCACAACGACGGCGGAACTTATGGCTGCGGTGTCAAAACCGGAGCTGGAGCCCTGAGCTCATGGACCGTCGATTCAAGCGGCATCAGCCTGTGGCTTGATGTCCGATGCGGTGGTTCCGCCGTGGAACTTGGAGATCGGGAGCTGCATGCAGCAACGGTTGTCTCCCAGGGATATGAACCGGATCGATCGCCGTTCTCGGCGGCATCCCTGTTTTGTCGCCTTCTCTGTGATGCGCCAAGGCTTCCCGGGTTTCCCGTCTATGGCGGCAACAACTGGTATTACGCCTACGGCCAGAGCTCCCACGGCGAGATCGTTGAGGATAGTAAACTGATTGCTGAACTCTCTCCCGCATCAGGCCCGCGCCCGTTTATGGTCATCGATGACGGCTGGCAGACATCCGGCACATGCTGCGGAGGCGGACCATGGATCTCCGGCAATAGCAAGTTTCCCGACATGCCGGGACTTGCCCGCGAGATGAAAGAGATTGGAGTAAAGCCCGGAATATGGACCAGACCATTGCTCACCGAGGATGACCTTTCCGCAGAGCTTATCCTGCACCGGTTTCCGCCGAACGAATCAAACGGGGCGGCTGTGCTGGACCCAACTCATCCGGACGCTCTCGCCATCGTGCGGGAAGACTGCAAACGGATAGCCTCCTGGGGCTTCGATCTGCTAAAGTTCGACTTCAGCACCTATGATATTTTCCGAAGATGGGGCTTCGAGATGGGATCGTCGATCGGAGGCTGGCGCTTCCACGACGGGTCCAGGACGACAGCCGAGGCCATTACAGGACTCTATCAAACAATACGCGAAGGTTCGGGAGAAATGCTCCTTATCGGCTGCAATACGATTGGGCATCTTGCGGCGGGGTACGTTGAAATTCAACGCACGGGAGACGATACCAGCGGCAAAGAGTGGGAGCGCACGAGAAAGATGGGGATAAACACCCTCGCCTTCCGTATGCCGCAGCACGATGTCTTCTTTGCCGCCGATGCAGACTGTGTCGGCATAACGCGTCAGATGCCCTGGGATCTCAATGAGAGATGGCTGGAGCTCCTGGCCGCAAGCGGCACGCCTCTCTTTGTCTCCGCGGCTCCCGATGCACTAACCCCGGAGGTGAGGCAGGCGCTCAAGGATGCATTTGCTATAGCCTCGCAGCCGCAACCCGCGGCGGAACCCATCGACTGGCTGGATACGACCTGTCCTGAAAGCTGGAAGTTTGGAGACCATGTGAGGTCGTTTAGCTGGTCAGATCCGGGCATCGGTGATCTATCCAGTTAGACGCAGTCGATCAGGAATGGCGCGTGCCCGGTAGTTTCAGAATCCAGTGGTGCGTGCCAGTCAGCCGAGTATGCACCCATATTACGACAAGATTTGCTCTCTCCGGGTGGGTGGATCTTAAGAGTGTATCGATACTGTAATTCAGCCTGCGGACTATCAAAAAACGCCGGCCGCTTGAGATCTCAAGCCAGGCCCTTTCATAGGCGATTGTGGAAGGAACCCACGGCTTATCCGGCAGGCTTATGTGTTCCAGAAACTCGGCGAAATGTAGAGCGTCTTCGAGATGCTTGTTCTTGGCCGGAGGAAGATAGTTTGCTGCGTGTTCGTTGAACAAGAGCCGATACTGGCCGCCCAGCGCCGCCACGGTTTCGGGAAGCAGCTTGGCTACCTCCCCGCGGCGCTTGCTGCGCAGGGAGGCCGCGAAAAACTCCAGTTCGGCAGCCGAGAGATGTTTGAGATGCTCAAGGTCTTCGTCGCTGAGCCCGCAGGCGCGCTGCAGGGCTTCCGGATCGTTCTCCAGCATCTCACGAAAGGCCGGGTCGGTGTAGAGCCGGGCAAGAGCCGCCTGGACTTCTGCTAATCCCATCTCTTGTGGAGCTTTCCAACCTCCCTTGCCCGGGCCACCTCGGCGGCCAGCTCGGCAAATGGAGGAATGTTTTCGTCGCGCTCAAGAAGGACGCCCTTTACGGGAGCGCGCTTTACCACTTCATTCAATAGATCCCAGATTTCGTCCGGTGTGGGTTCGGAATGGGTATCGACATAGACATTCTGCGACCAACGGCCGCCCACAAAGTGGAGCTGCACGATGCGCTCCACGGGGATGCTGTTTAAGAACTCCATGGGATCGTAATCAAAATTGATCGAGTTGATGTGGAGATTGGTGACATCTAACAGTAGTCCGCATCCTGTGCGCTCGATCACTTCTGAGAGAAAGTTTGCCTCCGTCATCTCGGCGCCCGGCAAGTTCACTACGTACGAAATGTTTTCGAGAATGAACGGTGTGTCTATGATCTGCTGCACCGCGCCTATGTTGCGGCAGAGAGTATCGACGGACTCCCTGGTGAATGGAAGCGGGGTTAGATGGCCGATATCCACGCCGCCTGCTCGTGTAAAGGCCATGTGTTCGCTCCACCAGGGCGGCTGGATCTTGTCTATCAGTTTGGCGAACTTGCGGACATAATCCAGGTCAATGCCTTCTGCGCTGCCCACGGAAAGGTTTATCCCGTGCGGAATCAGCGAGAAA
>Ga0302309_10001994_pt1 | contig 17577 bp, 17 predicted proteins | sample III_Palsa_N1_1_FD_200453 | JGI IMG/M metagenome (GOLD analysis project Ga0302309, IMG submission 200453) | Peat permafrost microbial communities from Stordalen Mire near Abisko, Sweden - III_Palsa_N1_1 | ecosystem: Environmental > Terrestrial > Soil > Palsa > Peat permafrost | place: Sweden... | reverse complement strand
GGCTATGCCATAAAACCTAACCCTCACTTCAGGACTCGATAATGCCCTGGAGCGGTACAGGTCTTCCACCTGGTTTACTGCTAAAGCCGGTTGGTTATAGGCACAGGTTATCACCTTAAAGCCTTTAAGCGCAAAGTAAACAGCGGTGTTATTATCCTGGTCGTATTGCCAATCGCAAATTACAATGTCGCGGGGTATCATATCAATAGCCTTATAAGTATCGTTATAGCTGGCCCCCCATTCGCCAATACCGGTTGTATGGCCATCAAGCAGGCGGTCACCCCAAATCCATAGTTCTTCGTTATGCTCGGCCAGGTGGTCATGTATGGCTTGCACCTCGTTGGCAAAAAGTACGGCCTTATCACGCCCGGCGCAGCGCGGGCATTTATCCTCGCCCAAATAAAACACCTCATCCATACCCGCGTGGAAGGCTTTGGCCTCATACACATCCATCACCTCGTCAATCAAATCGAACACAATTTTATGCAGGCCGGGCGCCAGCGGGCAATAGCTTTTGCAGTACAGGTTATCGGCATTGGGCCATTTATAATCGGCCGGGGCGGGCATTTTTACCCAGGGCGTTTCATCAAACTGCGGGTAAACTTCCAGTAACTTACCCAGCTTGCCCGCCCATGATTGGTGGCCCAATAAATCAATCAGCGGTACTATGGTTATGTTATTTTTTTTGCAAGCCGCCACTATCTTTTTCACATCGCTTTTGCTTAGCGCTGCCGAATCGCGCAGTTCGGGGTGGCTGGTAAACTGGTAATTAAAATCGACCCGCAATATCAGCGTATTTACTTTACGAGGGGCCAGCTCATCATTAATAAACTTAATAAAATCGGCCACGCCGTTGGGTTTTGGGGCGGCTATTGAAAAGCCGCGCACCTGGTAAGTGCTATCAGTTTTTTGGGCAAATAAGTTGCTGCTGAACAGGCAGGCAAGCAGTAAAATCAAGTATTGGTACTTTTTCATTTTGGTAAATCAACAGGTAAATTAATCAGGGTTTCGACGAACAAGTTAAACAAAATTTGAAAAAAATCCATTCACCTTTCATTTATAAACATCAGCATCTATATTTGCAGCCGTATGCTCAAAGCCGCCCTTGCTTACGTTTTAATATTATCACTGATTGCCACCAACTTTCAGCAGTTTTTTGTGTACGCGGGCTTTGAGATGAACCAGAAGTACATTGCCACTAATTTGTGCGTTAACCGTAACAAGCCCTGGCTGCATTGTAACGGCAAGTGTTATTTTATGCGCAAAATTAAAGAGGCCGAGCAAAAACAAGCCACGGACGAGCGCCAATCGCAAAAAAATCTTTTCCAGGAAGCGTTTTTTACCAGCGTTTCAATCATTAAATTTCATACACAGCTCTTACATATTATACCTATACCCAACAACCGCTTCGCGCTGCCGCAGGTGCAAAGTACTATATTCCGCCCTCCGCAGTTAGGCTGATCGTTTCTAAGAAACTGTCTAAAAATGAAATGATGTCATTTCGAACCTGCAAGAGGTGGGAAGGAGCGCAGAGCAGGTGAGAAAACTTTTTGAAACATGCAATGCGCGAATGCCCGACAGTGATGCAAATCGAAAAGTTTTCTCCTCACTCCAATGCGCAGTCCAACCCCTGTTCGTCGAAATGACACTATTTTTTATTTTTTGTAAGATTTAGACAGCTTCTAAGCTTTCCCGTAATAAATACCTAAGCAGTGATTAAACTGTTTAAAGTGTTTTTTTTGTTTAAAGTGTTTAAACTGTTTTTTCTGTTTTTTTCGATAACACTGTTGTTATTGTTGTAACCGTTTTTGCTGATTAACGCTATTTACTGCCGGGAAGCTTCCTTTAAAATCATCACCCTATAATTCATTTACCGCTGTAACAGGCGGTAACAAATACTATTTATGCTACACATCAAAAAAATGATGCTGCCCGTTATTGCCGTTTTGGCAATGGCACAGGCAACATACGCCCAAAATATATTTAAAGGGAAAGTGCTGGACCAAACCACCCGCGAACCGGTGGAATATGCCACGGTGCGAACATCATCGGGCGATAAATCGACCATTAGCGACAAGTTCGGCAATTTCCGCCTGTCGCTGCCCACAGATACGGCAACGCTGCTCATCTCCTACATTGGCTACAACACCAAAACAATACAGGCACACAGCGAGGCACAGCGCATTATTATCCCGCTTATGCGAGGCGCTGTCGATTTAAAAGAGGTACAGATATCGCCCAACGTTAATAATGCCACGTTCCATACCTTAAGCGCTATCGACCTTAACTTACGCCCGGTAAACTCATCGCAGGATTTGATGCGACTGGTGCCGGGCTTGTTTATTGCCCAGCACATGGGCGGCGGCAAGGCCGAGCAGATATTTGTGCGCGGTTTTGATGCCGACCACGGCACGGATATAGATGTATCGGTGGATGGTATGCCGGTAAATATGGTATCGCACATACACGGGCAGGGTTATGCCGATCTCCATTTTGTGATACCCGAAACCGTTGCCGATTTTGACTACGGAAAAGGCCCCTACTATGCCGAAAAAGGCGATTTTGCCACCGCAGGCTACTTAAACCTGGATACCAAGGATGCTTTGGATAAAAGCATGGTAAGCCTGGAAGCAGGCAGGTTTAATACTTTTCGCGGTATGGCGATGCTGAACCTTTTGGATTCGGTTGCAAAAAGTCGTGGTGAAAACTGGTACATAGCGGGTGAGTATAACTATACCGATGGCCCCTTTACCTTTGCCGAGCATTACAAACGCTTTAACGCCTTTAGCAAATACACCAAACAGCTAAACGCCGATAATAAGCTTACGCTAAGCGCTTCGGCGTTTACTACTTCGTGGCGTGCATCGGGCGAGATACCCGAGCGCGCGGTGGAGGCCAACAGCATCGCCGTTAATGCCGCCGGGCAGGCCTACACCGTACCCGAATACGCCAATCCTATTGGCCGCTTTGGTACTATCGACAGCGCGCAGGGCGGGAAAACCAGTCGTTTTAACTTTATCGCGAAGCTGAATACCGATTTGGGCAATAATCTAAGCATGGAAAATGAGGTGTATTATACCCATTACAACTTCCTGCTGCATGTAAATACTTCGTTTTTTGCGGAGGATAGCCTGGGCGGCGAGCAGCAGCAAAACCAAGACAGGGATATGTTTGGCTATAACGGCAAACTAAGCAAGGTGAGTTATTTGGGCAACAGCGTACTTACCTCCAGCGTGGGTTTGGGTACAAGGTTCGACCGCACTTATGGCACCGAGCGCAGCGATGTTACTGAGGATTACCAGTTGATAGATTATATTGAGTTGGGCAATATCAACCAAAACAATACCGATTTATTTTTGGACGAAACCCTGCAAAGCGGCAAATGGCTTATTAACGCCGGTGCCCGGGTTGATTATTTTAACTTTAACTGGCACGATACCACCCGTACCAAAACCGTGGTAAGCCCCAAGTTAAACATCCAGTACACCGCAAACGACGAGGTGCAGTTTTATTTGAAAACAGGCAAGGGTTTCCATTCTAACAACGCTATTACAGCTATAGGCGGTAACAATATGGGCACCGTGCCTGCCGCTTATGGCGCAGATTTGGGTTTAAACTGGAAACCCATCCCGCGCTTATACATTAACGCCGCGGTGTGGTATTTATACTTGCAGCAGGAGTATGTGTATGATGATGACGGCAACATTGTAGCCAGCGGCAAAACCAAACGCGAGGGTATCGATTTTTCGGGCCGGTACCAGTTAACCAACTGGCTTTTTGCCGATTTAAACGTAAACCTGGCCCGCCCCCGCCTGGCCGACAGCGCCAAAAACACCGGCTACCTTGCCCTGGCACCTACCTTTACCAGTACAGGCGGCCTCGACTTTAAACTGCCAAACGGCATAAACGGCGGTTTAAGTTACCGTTATCTGCACAGCAGGCCGGGCAATAATACCAGAACCCTTACTGCCGATGGTTATTATGTTACCGATTTAAAGATTAACTATACCCAAAAAAGGTATGAGGTTGGCCTAACCATTGAGAACCTGTTTAACACGAAGTGGAATGAGTTTGAGGCCGAAGAAGTAAGTCAGCTAAGAGGCGAATCCGCACCGGTAGACCAAATGAGCTTTACGCCCGGAACACCTTTTGCTGCTAAGTTGAGGATTGCGGCATTTTTTTAGGTGAGAAAAAGGCTGTCATACTGAGCGACAGTCGAAGTATGCGTGCGAAGGCCTTTACTCACATGCTTCGACTGTCGCTCAGCATGACAGCCTTGTATGTACTACGCCACCGGCATCCTCAGCGTAAAACTGGTTTCCTCATCGGTAGAGGTAACTTCAATTTTGCCATTGTGGGCAGCGGCAATTTCAGAAATAATATACAGGCCCAAGCCTAAACCCTCCTGTTCAGGCCTAAGTTCGCCGCGCGAAAAGGGTTCAAAAAGGCGTGCCATAGCATCATCAGGTATTTTATTACCGCTATTAGTAACCGATAATAAAAATTCGCCGCCGGCGCTTGTAGCATGTACCTTTACCGGGCTGTCGGCTTTACCATGACTAAGGGCGTTATTTAACAGGTTCGACAATACCTGCCCCATGCGTTTGGCATCGGCAGTTACCGGCTGGGTTAAATTATAGGCTGTTTCAATGTTAATATTAGGCCGTATCGCCTGCAGCTCGTTTATAACATGGCCAAATATTTCTTCCAGCGGTGCGTTTGGCAACATTTTCAGCCCTATACCATCGCCCAGGCGGCCGCGGGCAAAATCCAGTACGTTTTCTATCAGCCCCGTCATACGGTAGCTGCTGTTTTGTATAATATTGGCTATGCGGCGGGTACGCTCATCAGGGTCCAGGTGTAATAACAGTTGGGCACTGCTCATTATCGCGCTTATGGGGTTGCGTAAATCGTGCCCCAGTATGGCAATAAATTGCTCGCGTAATTCGGCATCCCTGCGTTCTTCCAGCAATTTTTGTTCAGTGATGCCCAATTGTTCAATGGCATTGAGGTGAAAGGAAATCAAATCGGCATATAAAGTAAACATGCCTATTACTTCGGAAGTGTTTAATACATGCGGCCTCGGGTCAATGGCGCATAAAGTACCAAAAAAGGTGCCGTCCTTACGTATAATGGGGATGCTGATATAGCTTTGAAAACCATACATAGCAGGTGTATGGTGATTAACAAAAACCGGGTCTTTACTTACCTCATCAATAATAACCGGCTTACCGCTTTGCCTTATTTCGTGGCAAATGGTGGTTTCCAGCTTTAACTCGCCGCCGGGTAGCAAGCCAAACTGGATTTCATCCTTTACGCTGCATATTATCCATTTTTCATCGGTAACACGGGCAACAGCAGCAAAGCCCATACCTGTAGTACGGCAAATCATATCCAATATGGTGGGCACGGCAGTTATTTTGCCGATATTATCAACATCCGCCTGGAGTTTTGGGTCGAGGTTAGCCAATTATCTTTAATGCAATTTTATTAACAAATAAAACAATTTAATCGCAAAAATGGAAACGGTTTTTAGAGTTTAAAGTTGTGGGGCTTGGCTTGTAGCTTCACCTAAATCCTATAAAGCTAACTGTCATTCTGAGCAAAGCGAAGAATCTGCAAAGCGGTGCACCAAGCGGACAGATTCTTCGCTTCGCTCAGAATGACAATTCCTCTTATTCCGCCTTCCACAAATGAACCAATGACCTATTTTTTCCCATTCTCCACCGCTTTAATATCAGCAGCGTTTATCTTTTTAAAATTGTAGTTTTTAAAATCAGCCGTTTGGGGTAAATCCATGGTAAAGCTGGTGAGTGTTTCAACTTCTATGGCAATATCTGCGGTAACCACATCAACCACGTGGCCGCCTTTGTCCTTGTTATCTGATAGAAAATGAAAATGATACCCGCTGATAAATGAGCCGGCCATAAACTCGGGGGTTTTAAAGCCAATCATATCGCCTTTAATATTTTCGAAGGTAAAAAAACGTTGCTTATCCATCATCGCCGCCAACGGCACATAGGGCTTGCTAACCGGCGGAAAAGCCCTGGTTCTTATCATTTTAAAAGTGCCGGTAATATGTATGGCGTATAAGCCATTCTGATTGTTCAGCACACTGTCGAGATACTTAAAAAGTTCGGCCTTGTTTAAGGCACGATGTGGCCTGAATACTTTATCGGCATGAAAAAAGCAGGTGATGGCATAGGGCGTTTTGCCAGTATCGGGCATTTGGCGGGTGAGGCCAGTGGCTTCGGTTTGGTAAAACTTGCCTTTAAATATCATCAGCTCGCCATCCAGTTTATCAGGCGCGCCAAGGCCGAAATCGCCATGCTTTTCCAGTTGTTTGTAGGGGTAATAACTATCAAATAAACCATCAACAAAAGCGCCCGCATGCCCCGCGCTAAACAAATTGCGGTTTATGGTTTGCTGCGCGAAGGCACCTGTACTACCGCCAATTAAAAACATGGCAATGCAGGCATGGATAATGATTTTGGTCGAGGTTTTCATATTAGCACAAGTATATCGAATATCGGGCTATTTGCTTTAAAGTATTTTTACTTTGCCCTTACCATAATAAAAAATCGGAGGGTTAAATTTGTATGAATAAAATTAACAGATATGAAAATTGAAATATGGTCGGATGTAATGTGCCCGTTTTGTTATATCGGCAAACGCAGGTTTGAAGATGCATTGCAGAAATCGGGACATGGCATTGAGGTGGAGGTTGAATGGAAAAGCTTTCAGCTCAATCCCGATATGGTAACCGACCCTAACATAAATATTAACCAGTATTTGGCAGATATAAAGGGCTTTACGCTCGACCATGCCAAACAGCTAAACGCCCAGGTAACCCAAATGGCTGCCGAAGCGGGACTAACTTATAATTTCGACCGTGCCATTGTAGCCAACAGCTTTAAAGCACACCGCTTTACCCACCTGGCTAAAAAGCACGGCTTAGGTGCTGATGCCGAAGAGCAATTATTTAAAGCCTACTTTACCGATGGCAAAAATATCGATGATATCGCTACCCTTGTTGAATTAGGCACCGCCATTGGCCTTGATGCCGCCGAAATAAAACAAGTATTGGAAAGCGATACTTATGCCGAAGATGTAAAGCACGACGTTTACGAAGCGCAGCAGTTAGGCGTTCGCGGCGTACCTTTTTTTGTGCTGGATAGAAAATACGGCATATCCGGCGCCCAGCCCCCGCAGGTTTTTGAAGATACCATTACCAAAGCCTTTGGCGAGTGGCAGCAGGAAAATAAACCCAAACTGGATATTATTGAAGGCGATAGCTGCGAAGTTGGGGGAGATTGTTAAGAACCAGGATTGGGAACCGGGATTTGTGGGATTAAACAGATTTGCAGGATGCTAAAGTGGGGTGTCATGCTGAGCGTAGTCGAAGCATGTGGGCAAAGGCCTTTGCGCTTACTCTTCGAGTGCCTCAGGGTGAGCCCCAAAACCAAAAAAATTCACTACCATTGTTTTGGCTAATCCCCCAATCAATAATTAATCGATGAATACACTGAAACCTGTTTTAACTATTGTTGTTCTATTCCTCATGCTAACTTCTTTTACCTCCGCGCAAACAACCGACCCATACGCCAATTACCCCGTTTATACCGGGAACGATTTAGGAATAAATTACTCCTCCCAAAAAACACTATTCAAAGTGTGGGCGCCCATGGCATCGGCAGTAAAACTACGCTTGTATAAAGCAGGCGATGGCGGCGATGCTATTTCTGTTTTGGATTTAACCGCCGGTAAAAACGGCGTTTGGCAGGTTAACGTTACCGGCGATATCAAAAACACGTATTATACTTTCCAAATAATGCAGGATGGCAAATGGCTGGCCGAAGCGCCGGATATTTATGCCAAAGCGGTTGGTGTAAACGGCCACCGCGGTATGGTGGTGGATTTGCAGGCTACCAACCCTGCCGGCTGGCAAAACGACAAAAGCCCTGCGCTTAAAAATGCCACTGATGCCATTATTTACGAGCTGCACATCCGCGATATATCCGAAGATGAAAACTCGGGCATTAAAAATAAAGGCAAGTTTTTAGGGCTAACGGAAACCGGCACTAAGTCGCCCGATGGCAAAGCTACCGGCCTCGATCATTTAAAGGAATTAGGCGTAACCCATATACATATATTGCCCGCCTTCGATTTTAATACTGTTGATGAAACCAAACCATCTGCCGGGCAATACAATTGGGGTTACGATCCGCAAAATTATAATGTGCCCGAGGGTAGCTACTCTACTAACCCTTATGATGGCAATGTGCGCATAAAAGAGTTTAAGCAAATGGTACAGGCGCTGCACAAAAACGGCCTGCGGGTAATACTGGATGTGGTGTACAACCATACCAGCGATATCGACCATTCCAACTTTACCCAGTTTGCGCCGGGGTATTTTTACAGGCACAATGCCGATGGCAGCTACAGCAACGGCACGGGCTGCGGAAACGAAACCGCAAGCGAGCGCCCTATGATGCGCAAGTTTATGATTGAATCTGTCGTGTACTGGGCAAAAGAATACCATTTGGATGGTTTCAGGTTTGATTTGATGGGCATACATGATATTGAAACCATGAACGCCATTAGCGATACGCTGCATAAAATAGACCCCACCATTATTATTTATGGCGAAGGATGGACGGCAGGCGGAACACCATATCCCGAAGACCAGCGCGCGGTTAAGAAAAACGTTTACGAACTGCATCAAATAGCGGCATTTAGCGATGATTTGCGCGATGGTTTAAAAGGCGGTTTTAGTGATGTAAAATCCAAAGGCTTTGTGAGCGGAGATCAAAACTCCAAAGAAAGCATCATGTTCGGCATTGTGGCATCAACCCAAAACAATCAAATAGATTACAGCAAGGTAAACTACTCCAAAGCGCCCTGGGCAGCGGAGCCATCGCAAACCATCAGCTATGTATCCTGCCATGATGATAATACTTTGTTTGACAGGCTGCAAATATCAAACCCCAACGCTTCCGAAGCCGATTTAATAAAAATGGATAAGCTGGCCAATACCATTGTGCTTACCTCGCAAGGCATAGCCTTTTTACATTCGGGTGCCGAATTGTTGCGGACCAAAAAAGATATAGGCAACTCCTACAACTCGCCCGACAGCATTAACGAGATAGATTGGAGCCGCAAAACCAAATACGAAGCAGTGTTTAATTATTACAAGCAACTGGTAGCTCTGCGCAAAAACCACCCCGCTTTCCGGATGCCAACCACCCAAATGATACAGGGCCACTTAAACTTTATTGAAATTAACGACCCATCGGTAATAGCTTACAAGCTAACCGGCAACGCTAATGGCGATAAATGGAAAACTATACTGGTTTTATTAAATGGCAGCGCCGATAGCAAACCTGTTATCGTACCTCAGGGTAACTGGACTTTGGTTGGAGATGGTGAAACGATTAACGAAGCAGGTATAAGTAAAGTAAGCGGGGAAATTATTAATGTGCCGGGCACTACGGCTTATATATTGTACAGCAACTAAATTTTGCTGTACTTTTTACTGCCGCAGTTTAAAGCAGGTGTGTAACCGGGAGTAAGCATACAAGGGACAAAACAACTAATTCATTGAATTAAATTTGCTGTCGGTTAGCTGAACGTTTTTGAATTTATCCAGCAACAATTCCCTTTTTCTTTTTAAAACATCAATTCGTGCAGATAGTTTACTAATGGAAATTATCAGGCTATGTAATTTCTCTTTATCCGCTTCCAGCATCTTCATCATACTTTATTGTTTTTAAATATAACAAACCCGTTACAATTAAACAAGGGAAATGCCTAAATAAATAAAAACCAGGCATTTACACAATTGCGAATATCTCCCTGCGTATAAATGTTTAATCACCTATCTTTACATTAATACTAGTGTACCACACACACAAATGAATAACATAGCCGCGCCCTATCCTCATCCTAAAAAAACGCTCCGTGTAGTTGTAGGTATAATGTTCTTTTTAGCGGGGCTATGCTTTGCCAGTTGGGCATCGCGCATTGCCACTGTGCAGCAAACATTAAGCTTAACAGATGCAGGGCTTGGTGCCGTATTATTTTCGCTGCCTGTGGGCTTAATGTGCTCCTTGCCATTTTCCAGTTGGATTATTACAATCATCGGCAGTAAAAAACTGCTCATTGCAGCGCTTAGCACCTACCTGCTGGTGCTGGTAGGCTTAAGTTTGGCGCAAAATATCTTTCAATTAATAGGCTGCCTGGTTTTATTCGGCTTTGCCGGTAACGCGGTAAACGTTTCGGTTAATACCCAGGGCGTTGCAGCCGAACAATTGTACCAAAAACCAATCCTGGCATCATTTCATGGCTTGTGGAGCCTCGCCGGCTTCACCGGGGCCGGCATTGGCGATCTGATGATCGCGAAAAACATATCCCCCTTCTATCACTTTGTATTAATAGCTGTTACCTGTATCATCAGTATCATCCTGGTTGCCCGTTATCTTAAAAATGACAAAGTAACCGGCGAACGCGTACCTGCCTTTGTTATACCCGATAAATCACTGATAACATTAGGCATTATTGCGCTTTGTTCGCTCATGTGTGAAGGGGCTATGTTCGATTGGAGCGAGATATACTTTAAAAAAGTGGTACATGCGCCTACGGCATTAATTGGCGCGGGCTTTACCGCCTTTATGTGTACCATGGCCGGCGTAAGGTTCATTGCCGATTGGTTTGCACGCTTGTTCGGACTAAAACGCATATTACAAGTAAGCGGCTCATTAACGGTTACGGGTTTATTAATCGCCGTTATCTTCCCTTATTTCTATAGTGCTTTGGCAGGATTTCTTTTGGTTGGCGCGGGGGTATCATCAGTAGTACCTATGGTTTACAGCGCTGCCGGAAGGTCGAAAACCATGTCGCCCGGTGTAGCGCTGGCGGCTGTATCCACCATTGGGTTTGTCGGCTTTTTGTTCGGGCCGCCTATTATTGGTTTTATAGGCGGGCTGGCCACGCTGCGTGCGTCGTTTTTATTTATAGCGATGATGGGCACTTGCGTAATCATCTTTTCCACCAAAGCCAAATTTGATTAAGCCTTATTCAAATCATCATCGCCGGGGTTAAGCAAATACTCAAACTGCTCATAGCCGTTATGAAATATAAATTTGAGCCGGTGCTTTTGCTCCTCAATATCCAGCGACATGGCAGCCAGCGTAGCAGGCAGATTATCCCTTACCAGTTTTAAATCGGTAACGTGGGGCATCTCTATAAAAATATCCTCGCCCTGTGGCTCAATTTTCCAGCCCTGTAAGTGAGCGCTATTTAATAATTCTATCCACTTTTGTTGATACGCGTTCATAAAAAATGCTTTATGCAAATAAAAAGGATTGATAGCGCTAATGGTTTTAATTGTGCCATTTTATTTTATAACCATTCGGGTCAAATGTCCGAAAATTGCAATAATTATTAAAAACAGCAGGGCAAATTCCATAATACCAATTGTTGCTGTAATTTTACGCTGTAAATATTTATATAAAAAAACAGTCTTTAATAACAGCATTACTGATATCACCGACATATTGCCGATATTTATTATTGAAGTTTATAGATTTAATACTAATTGCTTAAAACATATTCCCCTTAAAAGCATTAATTAGTAAATTTAATACAAGTATATTTTAATACATATAACGTATTTTTTGCAAGCTTGTCATTATACATTATGGTATATTAATACCTTTGCCGCAATTAATGAACACAACCGATACAACTGATACCACACCACCACTACCCGTACACAAACGGGGTGGCAGGCTTAAAAAGCAGATAACTGACTTTTTTGTCAGCCTTTTTAATATCAATAAGTTTATATTTCGGTTTTTTAGAGAAGCATTTGTTCCCCCTTTTGAATTTAAAGAAATTATACGCCAGTGCTACGAAACCGGCGTACGTTCATTTACGCTGATATCGCTTACCGGTTTTATTGTAGGTTTGATATTTACCAAGCAGTCGCGCCCTTCGTTAGAAGTATTTGGGGCGGTATCATGGCTGCCGTCGCTGGTATCCATAGCTATTATGCGCGCGCTGGCACCACTGGTAACCGCGCTGATAGCCGCAGGCAAGGTAGGTTCCAGTATCGGTGCTGAATTAGGCTCCATGCGTGTAACCGAGCAAATTGACGCTATGGAAGTATCGGGCACCAAACCCTTTAAATTTTTGGTATGTACCCGTGTTATAGCTACCACGCTTACCATACCTATTTTAGCTACTTATACCGCTTTTATCGGTTTGTTGGGTGGCTATGTAAACGTTGCCGTAAACGAGGGCACCAGCTACCGTACTTTTATGCAGCAGGTGTTCGATCCGCTTAGCTTTGTTGATTTTTCCGCATCGCTTATAAAATCAATTGTATTTGGGTTTACTATAGGCATAGTGGGTTGTTACCAGGGTTATAATTCAAGCAAAGGCACCGAGGGCGTGGGCAAAGCGGCCAACGGCGCGGTGGTAACCGCCATGTTTTTAATATTTATTGAAGAAATTGTTATTGTACAGATAGCCAGCTGGTTTCGCTAATTATGGAAAAGGCAAAAGCACTCATCGATTCAAAAAATGTGGTTATACGCATTAAAGGGCTCAAAAAATCCTTTGATGATTACCATGTGCTTCGTGGTATCGACCTGGAACTTTACCAGGGTGAGAATTTGGTGGTGCTTGGCCGCTCGGGTACGGGAAAATCGGTATTGATAAAAATTATATCAGGCTTATTAAAGGCCGACAGTGGTTCGGTAGAAGTTTTGGGACAGGATATGGATAACTTGTCCGACAAATTATTGCAGGAAATAAGGGTACGGATAGGCTTTTCTTTCCAAAACAGCGCTTTGTACGATAGTATGACGGTACGCAAAAACCTGGAGTTTCCGTTGGTACGCAACAAGCGTAACCATACCCAAAAGGAAGTAGATACCGCGGTAGAAAGTGTGCTTGACGCGGTTGGATTAAGCCAAACTATTAACCAGATGCCATCGGAGCTTTCGGGAGGCCAGCGCAAGCGCATTGGCATTGCACGTACGCTGATACTGAACCCCGAAATTATGCTGTATGATGAACCTACCGCCGGGCTCGACCCAATTACCTGCATCGAAATAAACGAACTGATAAACGAGGTGCAACAGCGGTATAAAACATCGTCGATAATTATTACGCACGATTTAACCTGCGCCAAATCAACCGGCGACAGGATTGCCATGCTGCTGGATGGCCAGTTTCAGCGCCAGGGTACTTTTGAACAGGTTTTTAATACGAACGACGAGCGGGTAAAACCGTTTTACGAATACAATTTTATACAATAGATTAATATTTATCACAAAGATATATGGAGTCATCAGATAACAAACGCGCAATAACAGTGGGGCTATTTTTAGCACTGGGGCTGTTGGTTTTTATTGTGGGCGTTTTCACCCTCGGCAGCCAGTCAAAAACATTTAGCAAAAGCATACACATCAGCGCGGTATTTGATGATGTTGCCGGGCTAAAAACCGGTAACAGCGTATGGTTTTCGGGCGTAAAAGTGGGCGGCATCAGCAAAATAAACTTTATAGGCCCGGGCGAAGTGGATGTTACCATGAGCATTGACGAAAGCTCGCAGCAATACATACACCGCAACGCGCAGGCGCATATCGGCTCGGATGGGCTTATCGGCAACAAAATCATTGTGATAGATGGCGGCAGTCCACAGGCGCCCATTATCCATAATAATGATGTATTGCAAGCGGCAAAATTATTATCAACCGATGATATGCTAAAAACATTGCAGCAAAATAACGAGAACCTATTGGCTATTACCGGCGATTTTAAATTATTGAGCCATAAAATATTACAGGGCAAAGGCACGGTAGGCACTTTAATGGCCGATAGCAGCATGGCGTTGCAACTAAAAGCATCCATGAAAAACCTGCAGATTGCTACCGAAAGCGCCGCACGTATGGCCGCGCAGTTAAACACCTTTAGCGCTAAAATGAATACTAAAGGCGGCTTTGCCGATAAATTGCTTACCGATACCACCTCGTTCAATAAAATTAAGGGCGCTATTGGCCAATTGCAGCAGGCAGCTACTAATGCAAATACTATTACTACCAACTTAACTAAAGCCAGCGATAAGTTAAACAGTAACGATAACGTAATAGGTGTTTTACTGAACGACCAAAAAAGCGCCGACCAGGTAAAAGCCAGCATAAACAACCTGCAAGCAGGTTCTGTTAAGCTGAATGACGATTTGGAAGCCGCGCAGCATAACTTTTTCCTGAAAGGCTTTTTTAAGAAACGTGCCAAAGCACAAGCTGACAGTATAAAAAACGCCGGTAAGTAAGATTCACTAAAAGGAATGTCATTTCGAACCCGCAGCGTTGGCCTACGCCGTGGCGCGGGTGAGAAAACCTATACGCCATATATGTAGCTACTTATCTGCGTATAAGTTTTCTCCTCACCCCAACGCACTATCCACCGCTTCTGTTCGTTCGAAATGACAATTTATGTTCGGCAATCCGCTTTATTAAAAAACAATCCCCGTCGCCCTACGTATTTATAACTGAGCCCATTTAACAAAGCAATTATGAAAGCGAAAGAAGCAGCAGAAATCCCCGAAAAAAAATCAATCCCAAACAATCCTCCGCAAAAGAGTGAAGAATTGCATACCGATTTCCCTTTAAGCGAAAAGGATGAGGTAAAAGCGGCAGAGAAACGTACTAACAGCAGGCCGTTAAGAAGGCGGCTGTAAGCAGGCTCAGGATATTGTTTCATTTACTTAATTTAGCAGGCAATTTATATCAAATATGACAAAATATAAGCTGCCTGCTATTTTTTTGCTGCTGCTACTGGCCTCATGCAAACCGTTCATGACGCCCGATAGTTTATACGGCACCTGGAAATATACCAAGGTAGAAAACCCCAACCAAACCCCGCCCGACAGCGTATCGAAGTACGATTTGCAGGAACAAGCACCATATATCACCTTTACCAAACAGGATAGCCTGAAAATTATTTGGGGCGGTAAACTGCTGTCCCACGGCAAATTCACAATCGACGGCCATAATATCCAATACACCGAAATTTTACCCGGTGGTAAAAGCCGCACCTTTCCTTTTTGGGTATCCAAAATAACAGCAAAGGATTTAATATTTGAAACCAGCGGCGAGGATGGTACACGGGTAACAGCGGTTAAGGAGTAGTTTTTTAGTTGGCAGTGGGCAGTTTGCAGAGCTTCTGTAGAATAACAGATTTACGAAGTTTCTAAACTTCGTAAATCAATGTCTGGTGCAAACTTCTAATTGCAAACTGAAATATCAATGCCCTGCAATCACCGTACCCGCATCTACTTCAATGGTAACCGCAATATTTCTTCTCCCCACAAACAGCGCCACCAAAGCCAGCGCGGTTGACCCCGCCATAATTACAGCCATTGGCAAAGCCGATTGGTTATCGAACAAACTGACAGCGTAAGTTGCCAATGCTCCTACACCCAACTGCATGGCGCCCATGAGCGAAGCAGCCGTACCCGCGTTTTTAGAAAACGGTGCCAGTGATAGCGCCGAAGCATTGGGGTTACAAATACCCACACCGCACAGCACACAAAATATCATTACGATAGTGCCCGCTAAACCAAACCAGCCATTCAGGGAGCCGATTAAGAAAATAACTGATACTGCTACCTGCCAGATTAAGGCAACAGCGGCAATCTGCTCGCTGCGGTAGCGCTTCATCAGCAAGTTGTTTAGCTGGCTGGAGCCGATAAAGCCTATGGATAAGCCCGCGAATATCCAGCCGTAAACCTTACCGCTTACATGAAAATAATCCATAAATACCGATGGCGAATCGGCCACGTAAGCGAATAACCCGGCAAAAGCAAATGAACCGGCAATGGCATAGGTATAAAACTGCGGGTCTTTTAGCACACCCAAAAAAGTATTGATAATGGGCATGGGTTTTAGCGAATAAGTGGTATCGGGCTGGTAACTTTCGGGCAGGGTAAATATTATGGCCAATAGTATGAGTATGGCAATGCTCATCAGCACAATAAACACCGATTGCCAGCCAAAGGCCGCGGTTAAATAACTGCCAACCGTTGGCGCTATCATAGGCGATGCACCCAAAACCAATATCAGCAGGGCAAATACCTTGGCGTTTTCCTCTACCGGGAAAATATCGCGCACCATAGCCATTGCCGCTACGCCTGCCGCGCAGCTGCCTATTGCCTGTACAAAGCGCAGTATAATTAAGGTATTGATAGAGGTAGCCGAAAAGCATCCGATAGAAACCAAAATATACAAGCCCAAACCAAAGTACAATGGCTTTTTACGCCCAAACCTATCCATCAGCGGACCGTAAAGCAGCTGCCCGACTGCCAGGCCGATAAAAAAGCTGGATAAAGAGCGGTCCACTTCCTCAATAGTAGTATTTAGCGCTTTGGCAATAGCGGTAAAGCCCGGCAAATACATGTCGATAGAAAATGGGCTAAGCGCGGTAAGCGTTCCCAGTATCAGGATAAGGAAAAAGTAGCGTTTGCGGGTCATGATTTTTAGTTCATGGTTGATGGTTCATAGATCATGGCCGAAGATAGTAATACGTTTATTGGTTGAATGTCAAAAGGCAAAAAGTAACCAATTGACTATCCAACCTTTTTACTATGAACTATGAACCATCAACCATGAACTACACTACTCCTCCGCAGCCATTTCCCAAAGCTCAATTTTGTTGCCTTCGGGATCGAGGATGTGCACAAATTTACCGTATTCAGAATCTTCTATATTATCTACAACGGTTACTCCGTCGGCTTTTAACTGTTCAACCAATCCCTCTATATCCTCAACTATATAGTTAATCATAAACTCTTTGGTTGATGGCGCGAAGTATTTGGTATCCTGCGGGAAGGTACTCCAGGCGGTAGAACCTTTTTTTGTTGGGTCTTCGGCTTGCACCCAGTCAAAGTTGGCGCCGTAATCAGTTGCAGGCAGGCCAAGGTTGCCGGCATACCATTCGCGCATTTTTTTCGGGTCGGCACATTTAAAGAAGACACCGCCTATGCCTGTTATTTTTCCCATGATTGTTTTTAATGAGGTGAATGATTTTTTCCTCTAAAATATAAATTCTTTATGTAAAAATACTGTGCCTTAAAATCCCAAAATCAACAATTGTTATTACTTTAGTCGGGCAATGGGTTACACGTTTAAAATCGCTTAATTATAATGGTAATACTCACCATACTGCTTTGTATTGTTTTGCTGGTGCTGCTCATTACCTGGGCCAAAGTAACCCCGTTCCTCGCTTTTCTTATAGTTTCAATAATTGCAGGCTTAATGCTGGGCATACCTTTGGGTAAAATAAATGCCTCGGTAGGAAAAGGCCTGGGCGAAACGCTCAGTTCGAGTTCTGGCTCGCTGGTTGTTATTATTTGCCTTGGTGCTATGTTAGGCAAACTGATAGCCCACAGCGGTGCGGCCCAAAAAATTGCCGATGTTTTAGTTAACGCCGTTGGCGAAAAGCATATACAATGGGCATTGGTGGTAGCGGGTTTTGTTATCGGCTTGCCGTTATTTTACGGTATTGGCT
>Ga0302309_10001991_pt1 | contig 17584 bp, 24 predicted proteins | sample III_Palsa_N1_1_FD_200453 | JGI IMG/M metagenome (GOLD analysis project Ga0302309, IMG submission 200453) | Peat permafrost microbial communities from Stordalen Mire near Abisko, Sweden - III_Palsa_N1_1 | ecosystem: Environmental > Terrestrial > Soil > Palsa > Peat permafrost | place: Sweden... | reverse complement strand
ACTGAATCCGCGCCTGCTATCCCGGCCATCTTTCCGGTCTGTAAATCGACGTGGTGGGCAGGCGTCAAAGCGGGTCGCTACCCACAACCAGTGAAGCTTGGCGAGCGCATCACTGCTTGGCGGGTTGAAGATATCCGGGCGCTGATCGAGCGGGCGGCACCCTAGCCGTGAGCACCCGCAAACCGAACCATCGGCTCGCCAAGATTCACAGGTCGTACTCCGTGGAGGAGGTTGCCCGGCTGTTTGGCACCCATCGCAACACTGTCCAGTCATGGATTCGGGCCGGACTCCCCACAATCGACGGCAGCCGCCCGACCGTGATTGCTGGCCTCGACCTAGGCAACTTTCTCCGCGCTCGGCGCCAACGGAACGCGCGGCCGTGCGGAGTCGGAGAACTCTACTGTTGCCGGTGTCGCATTCCACAGAAACCTGCCGACAATCGCGCGGCGTACGAACCGATGAGTGTGACGACTGGGAATCTCGTCGGGATTTGCTCGACGTGTTCGGCGCGGATGAATCGCCGAGTCAGCTTTGCCAAATTAGGGAATGTTCGGGGTGATTTGGCTATTGCGATGCCGGTGGCACAAGAACACATAGGCGAGAGCCATCAACCCTCCGTGAACTGTGCTTTGAGCTAGGAGCGTCGCATCATGAAAAAGTACAACCCGAACAACGAGCGAATCAAGCGTGAGTATTTCGCGTTTCTGAAAGAGGCCAAGCGCCAGAGCGAGAATGCGGTGGACGCGGCCGCCATGGCCATCGCGCGCTTTGAGACCGATACGAAACTGCGGGACTTTAAGGCTTTCCACTTTGAACAAGCCGTCGCCTTCAAGCATCGTCTCGCCAGCGGGAAGCTAAGCAAGGCGACGCTGAACTCCACGCTCGCGCATCTGAAGCGTTTCTTCCAGTGGCTGGCGCTTCAACCCGGCTATAGATCGCGATTGAGTTATCCGGACGCCGAATATTTCAATCTATCGGAAAAGGATTCACGCATCGCGACTGCACGTCGCCAGTGCGCCGTGCCGACCCTGGAACAGATCAAGCACGTCCTTGCCAAATGCCGTGCTTGGCTCGCAGCCTTGGGTTGGTAGCGGAAACCGGGACGAAACGCCATCCGAACTCGAACGGCGCCTGTCCCTTGATCTAGAGACGATCCAACGGGCTTACGGTTTTTCGGATGGCGTGGTGAACGTGTGTGTAAATCATCGTTGTCTTCAGATTGCGATGGCCAAGAAGCAACTGGATGGTGCGGATATCGGTTCCTTCGGCCAGCAGGTGCGTGGCAAAGGAATGACGAAGGGTATGCACGGAAGCGTGCTTTGAAATTCTGGCATCAGAAAGTGCCCGCTTGAAAGCGATCTGAACGTTTGATTCCGACGCGTGCCAGCGTAGAAATCGCCCGCTATGGACGCAGGCTCGGGTTACCCGAGACGGGAAAATAAACTGCCAAGCCAAGCTTCGACTGGCGCTGGGGTACTTCCTATCCAGAGCATTGGGCAACGGAGCAAAGCCGCGACCGTGAGTTAAGTCGTGCTTATGAAGTGCCGCGACCCGCAAGACATGCTGTTGCAGCGGCTCTAGGAGTCGGCTTGGGAGTACAGACACCCGGTCCTTGCCGCCTTTGCCCGAGCGGATACTGATTGTGCCCTCGCGGAAATTCAGATCCTTTATCCGAAGCGTCATGCATTCGGTGACTCGTAGGCCCGAGCCGTAGAGCAATTCGGCCATGAGTCGAGGCGTGCCATGCATAAGTCTAAGGACATCTCGCACCTCTTCAACGGCCATCACGACGGGGAGCCGAGCTGGGCGCTGGATGCGCTTCAGTCCGTTCAACTGACCGACGTCGACTTCAAGCACGTCGCGATATAAGAAAAGGATGGCGTTAAGAGCTTGAGACTGGGTAGAGGCTGCCACGCGCCTCTCGGTGGCTAGGTAGTTCACAAAAAGCGTGATGCCCGCTGGTCCGACGTCGCGCGGGTGCTGTTTGCGATGGAACAAGATGTATCGCTTTATCCAGAATCGGTATGCCTCCTCGGTGCGCTGGCTGAGGTGTCGTCGTCGGCAGATTGTGGAGACCTGATCCATAAGACGTGGGGCAGGGAGGGGTAATGCGGGAAGTTCACCCCATAACGGTCGCTCCTTGTGGACAAAATGGGAGGAGATTACGCGATTGAGCCAGTTCACTGGGTCCGGTTATACGTCCGGTTGTTAGCCGGATCCAGCGCAGCTAAGCTCCCGGTAAATCAGGGCGTTGCGTCGGGTCTTCCGAAAGTGACCAAAGATGTATAGCCGGACCGCGGGGTCCGTATATTAGGTAGTTAGGCTCTATGGAATCTCCGGACCAAATTATTTGTTACCAAGCCATCGGCAAAGCGCTAGCTGACGCTGCCCCTGCTGGCTGGTCGTCCATTGAGGCCAACATCACGTTGGCGGGTTCGCGCGTCGATGCCGTTGTTTCCTATCAAGCCACTCAGGGTTCTGGCTACCTCACAGGTGTCCCAATGCTTGCCCGTAACTTTTATGAACTTGCACGCCTCATCAGCACGGAGGAAAAGGGTTTATTCAAAAGCTGCACCTTCAAGCTGTATTCCTCAGGCAAGTACGATGCGAGCTACACGTATTGAGCCTAACCAGTCATCCAAGCGGACGGCTCCGCCGCCGCTTAACTCCAGCGTTAGGCCGTAAGGGGATATTCCATGACGCTTGAAGAAGAGGCGGAACGTGCCACTGAGCTTCTGGCCGGAAAAACTGTTGAGACTGTCTGGCGTCACCGGCCAGGAGAAGTCGTCATCCAGTTCAAGGACGGCAGCCGGTTCTTCGCAGACATCAACGGAGCCTCTATCGAGCTTTCGATTACCGTTGGAAATAAAAATTAGACTTCTGCAGCCGGTCACGTCTCTGCATTCGTGGCCTAACATTTCGTTCAAGGCGGACGGCTTCGCCGCCGCTTAACTCTAGCGTTAGGCCGTCATAGGGGAGTTCATGGAAACGTACTACGCGTTGGGCAAGTTGGTCGTCGCGATTGCAGTTGTTGCTCAGTGTTCGGCGCTTGCAGTCCAAGTTTGGGCGTTCAAACTTCATCGTCAGCACTGCTTTACCTTGCTTGCTTCGGGGGCATTGATCGGCCTCATTTACGCTGTTCTCGCAGGCATTCCATTCTTCGTCCGCCTAGACCTTCCGACGTCCATATTTTTGGCAAAAATAACAGTGGTGCTCTTGGCTATTGGCGTTGCTCTTGGTTTGTGGGGCATGATTCTTCTTGTGCGCTCGTACGCACGTCCCACGAAGCTCGCCCCGAGCGAGCCTCATGCGAGCGCCTAACCACTCGTTCAAGGCGGACGGCTTCGCCGCCGCTTAACTCCAGCGTTAGCGCTCATGAACAGAATTCAAATAATCCTCATAGTCGCCTTTAGCTACCTGCTCTTCGCGGCGCCGATGGCTTTCGCAGCCGACGGAACATGTACGCCGGCAGTAGAGTGGTCGGACATTCCTTCAGGCATTCGCGCGCAGGTTGTCCAAACGGTCGGCGGGGAGGTATCCCCCCGAGGCGGCCCCTTCAACGCTTCGGACGTAACTGGGGACAACGTGCCGCAGAGCCGATTCTTGGGTGCATGTCTTTCAGCGGGGCAGTGGACAATCGCCGTCGAGCGTGGCGGAATTGGATATCACATGCAGATCATTCAGTTCGCGGGTGACGTTGTTGCTCGGACTTGGACCGCTCTTGTACCGGAGGGCGGCTTTACGCCGAAAGCGCTTGCACCTCCGAGTGCGCGCTAACCAGTCATCCAAGCGGACGGCTCCGCCGCCGCTTAATTCCAGCGTTAGGCCTCAAATGAACAAAGACTCGGCAGGTTGGCTCGCACTACGAATCATTGGTCTGCTCGCGATCGGGCGCGCCTTCTTGTCTTTGCTCAGCATTGCAGTAGACGCCTTCAGCCTCTGGAAGCTATATGGCGTTACCTCCGAATCTCTCGCTTCTCAAACCCAGCGCCTAATCCTCCAAACGTGGGTTGGCATAGAAATCGCTCTCGTACAATCAATTTTCTTTGCTCTTGTCGCCTTCTACTTTCTTCGTAGGGGCCACGCTATCCATAAGCTTCTCATGCACGAATCTGCCTAGTAGGCTGCGGCCTAACAATTCGTTCAAGGCGGACGCCTCCGGCGCCGCTTAACTCCAGCGTTAGCTGCCTATGGAAGATCACGTGCAAACCGATTGGAGCGCCATCTACGCTGACGTTGAGGACTTCCTTATCCCTGGGCTGGGCCTCAGCGCATACGATAGGTCGCTGTACTACCACCTCCTGCGCCATACAAGACTAAAGGGACGCGATTCCGCGATGTTTGCTATTGGCCCACTGTCAAAAGCAACCGGCGTTAGTGACTTCAAAGTTCGGGAGGTCATTCGCGCCCTCCATCAAAAAGGCTGTGTTTGCATCGAGGACCGGACCAGACTCGGGCACAAAATCTCCGTACTTCTACCCTCGGAAATTTCCGGGCTTGTAAGGCCAACTCCACGAGTAGAGCCCATAGATTTGTTGGCCATAGATTTCTTCGCCAATCGCCAGCATTTGGGTGCCATTCTGGCGCGGGAAAATGGGGCCTGCTTCTACTGCCTCAAAAAGCTCAGCCACGAAACCTGCGAGCTTGACCACGTCTCCCCGCAAAAGGACGCGCAGGACAATTCTTACAAAAATATTGTTGCCTCCTGCCACGGCTGCAACAAGGCAAAGAGTGATCGCTCCGCCGAGGACTTCGTGCGTTTGCTATATCGTTCCGGTACGCTCAACGACAGAGAGCTGCAACTTAGGCTTTCTGCCATTGAGTCCCTTCGCGCGGGTCACCTTGTTCCAGAGCTGGCTGCGTAGTACGGCAGCTAACAAGTCATCCAAGCGGACGGCTGCGCCGCCGCTTAATTCCAGCGTTAGGCCTCACAGAAAAGGAAGTCGATGAGCATGGTTCTTTTCAAGTTCGGGGTGCGACGATTCGCTATTGTGTTCGTCGTTGCATGCGCAGCACTGGCAGTTCTGGAGTGGCTACGACATGGCGACAATCCGTCATACCTCAGCGCAGTTGTTTGGGCTGGTGTTGCGGCGTTGGTCGCAGCTTCAATCGCCACCTTCTGGGCTTACAAACATGGTTGCGCTATTTCACGAAGTGCATCGCGACCGTGAGGCCTAACAATTCGTTCAAGGCGGACGGCTCCGCCGCCGCTTAACTCCAGCGTTAGGCCTCAGAGCAAACGCCCACAATTCCATGTCAGCCAACTACACCTCACTTGTTTTGTCCTATCGTGTTTGGCACTCCCGCATGACCACGGAGCGCTTGGACCGCCGGGGGCCTGCGACCGGATTTGCGGCCATGCAAGGGCTTAATGTTCTCAGCTTGTTGCTGCTCATGCCGCTAAGCATCATGCCTGGGTGGTTTTTTGTCGCTATCCCGTTCGTTGGCGGCTCTTGCGCGTTTTGGCTGGTTAGTCGCATCTACCGTGCGCATCCCATCACTGCCCCTTACGCCGCCAAGCTCACTGACGCCGTGCCGCGTGTCCGGGAGTTTCCAATTGTCTATGCGTACCTGCTCTGCACACTGCTACTGTTCGTTGGATGCATCTATGTGGCCGTGCACAGAGCGGCCTAACCACTCGTCCAAGCGGACGCGCGAAAAGCCGCGCGCCGCTTAACTCAAGCGTTAGCTGCTATGAAGAAAATCTTAGCTACGTTTCTTTATTTACTGGTTCCGACGGCCTTTGCTGCCAGCCCGGCTACTGGACATCATCCGTGCGAGAAGGAAACAGCAGCTCTTATGGAGATCTCGTCGTCATGGTCAACTATGTATTCGGCCGCGCAAGTTCTCCCCAAGAGATGCTTCGACGGCTATTTTGCCGAAGGCATATCGGATGCCCTAGTTCGGAAGATGGGTCAAGACTGGCCAGGATTCATTCTTCTGGTTGAGGAGCATGCTGGTGACAGCCACTTCTTTCCCCTCGTGCTGAGAAGCATTAATCAGACACTCAACCCGGACGACGTCGCGAAAGTTAAGGACTTGGCCGAACATTCTTGTCCGGCCCAAACGTCGGTAAAATGCTTGGGGCTCCTCAAGACAATCAACGCAGAGTTCGGTGGGTACTTTAGGCAGCGCGTCCACGGCAGCTAACATTTCGTTCAAGGCGGACGGCTTCGCCGCCGCTTAACTCCAGCGTTAGGCCGTATATGGAAATTCTCGATACTCAAACGGACAGAGACTCGCTGCTACAACTCGCAGCGGAGGCAATTGGTTTGCTGGTCGCAAGTGACTTTGATGCGTTGGCTAGTCGTTTCGGTTACGCACTGGCTTACGGTCGAGACCGTCCCACTGCAATCAGAGACGACCTCGCGGTCTACTTAAGTGAGCTCAACAGTAAAACACTGATGCTCGCTGGCGACCTCACCCAAGCTTCTGTGTCGTACTTCAAAGCAAACGCCACGGGTCTATTTGCAGCCGTTGAATGTGTCGTGCCGACCGACAAAGGCGCCGAGATATTGGTATCGTTGGTAGTGACTTCAAAAGGTACAGAGAAACACCTCAGCCTAGAAGGCCTTTGTACGGTGGCCTAACAACTCGTTCAAGGCGGACGGCTTCGCCGCCGCTTAACTCAAGCGTTAGATTTTATAAGCCTCGATGCACAAGGAAAGTCAATGCTAGGGCACTTTCGTGAATGGTTTGGCGACTTCAGGATGGTTATAAACCGACGTGTCGGTGGCCAAAGTATTCCAACTTTCAGAGAAAGCATCCCAAACCTTGCACCCCTAGCGTTGCTCATCTGGCTTTTCGCAGTCCACGAAATTTATCAGCGTGCTGCAATTTCGCTACGCGGGACCGTAGTCTCATCCGAGACCAGCTGCGTTCAGCCCTATAACAATCGATGCGACACTGTTTACGTCATAGAAGATCTGGATCGCCTGCAATCCACATACGTCGCTGGACCAACTGATGAATCTTTAGAGAGGCGTTTGCCTGTAGGCACTTTGATTCGCAAAGACAAGTGGTCGCTCACATACTCGGTCAACAATCGAAAAATCAGCGACTTTCCAATAAAGTCCTACAGCGGTCTAATTTTATTTGGTGTTCTATGTGCTTTGTTCGGTCGCCCTTCGGCCAAAAAGCAAATCTAACATTTCGTTCAAGGCGGACAGCTTCGCCGCCGCTTAACTCCAGCGTTATGTCGCATGAAAATTACTCCAATACTCATAGCTCTCTCTTTTTCTTTCTGCGGAGCTTCGTGCCCAGCTTCAGTCATTGCTGCTGCGGGCAACACGCTGACTTGTAACATCGGCCCATTGGCAAAGTCATACGGCGGCGGGCAATGGCTTGTTTATGGTTGCAGCGACGGCAAGAGTGTTGTTCTCATCACCCAGGACGGCACACCGGGGGCTCCGTTTATTTTCTCCTTCCTGTACACCGGCGAAAAAATGACGCTTCACGGCGAGGGTACCGGCAATCAACAGGCTACAGACGCGGCATTCAAGGAGCTAAAGGCACTTAGTCAAGCAGACGTCGCTGCTTTATTTCAACAAGCAAAGGCACGGGCAGCTAGGATCGCTGGGTAGCATGCAACATAACAAATCGTTCAAGGCGGACACCTTCGGTGCCGCTTAACTCCAGCGTTAGGCTCCAAATTGAAACTAAAGGCAACGATTGCAGAGTTAGGAGATATTCCGCGGCCACTGGGTATGGTCGCGGTGGCGTCGATCGTTCTGAGTGTTGTTTTGTTACTCACCGCTATCATTCCCGGCGCAGGCTTCAACCTCGCAGGCACACCCATGTCGCATGAAGTAATGTGGGCTTCGGGCGAGGCAGTTGCCATCCTTGTCTCAGCTCCGCTCATGTTCGCGGTAGGCATTGGCGTCGTGCGCCGCTGCGGCTGGGTCCGTCCTCTGCTGGTTGTCTTGCCAGTACTACAGTACCTCCCGTTTCAACTTTTGCATTGGCTGTTTGGCGCACCCAACCCGACTCCGTCGCTTTTGTTCTATGCAGTTTCCTGCCTATCTTGGGCTGCCATCGCGTCTATCTATTTATTCGCAAACTCAAAAGCACAAAGGTACTTCCATAGTGTGCGCGCCTAACCACTCATTCGAGGCGGACGGCTTCGCCGCCGCTCAATTCCAGCGTTAGCAGTCACAGCAAGATCGTCTCAACCGAATTTACCTTAGAGCAGATAAATGGAGCTATTGCTAACCATCCTCGCCGTTCTTCTCGCCGCTTTGGTCCTGATCCTTGGTGCAATGCTGGCGCACATTTCAGCAATGTCCAAAAAGGGCAAATCAGTCTCGGCTGTCGTCTACAAGAAGTCCGACATCGAGGATCTTCTCGCCGAGGGGAAGACACTTTCTGCACGAACTGCGGCGAGCGATTGGCTCCGCGCTCAACCAAGAAACGCAACTGCGTACTTACTTCTCGCCAAGGCTAATTTTCAACTTGGTGAGCTGGTCGAGACCAAGCGCATCTTGGAAGAGCTTATTGAATTCTCTCCCGATTCCAAGTTTGCAGCCCGTCCTTACCTTGAGCGGGTCGAAGAGTCACTCGGGAAACGTCGGCCTCGGGCAGTCGAGTAGGCGCCTGCTAACATCTCGTTCAAGGCGGACGGCTTCGCCGCCGCTTAACTCCAGCGTTAGATACCAGGGCAAGTTATGTGGCAATACGCAGCAAAAATCTTGATTACAGTTGTTCTGGTAATCGCTGTTTCCGAGGTCGGTCGACGCAGTTCGTTTTGGGGAGCAATACTTGCCTCGTTGCCGGTTACGTCGCTTCTCGTTTTTGTATGGCTTTACACGGATACCGGCAATGTTGAGTCGGTGGCAAAGCTCTCGCACAGTATTTTTTGGCTCATCCTGGCGTCGTTACCGTTGTTCTTGATCCTTCCAGCGCTGCTCAGGCGCGGCATCACGTTCTGGCCGGCGCTCGCAATCGCTTGTTGCGTCGCGGTCGTTGCATACTTCGGTTTGGTCTGGGTACTGGGGCGTCTCAATGTGCGGCTGTGACCGTCTGGTATCTAACATCTCTATAGGCGGACGGCTACGCCGCCGCTCAACGCCAGCGTTAGGTGACCATGACCGACTACATACCCACTTCATTTGTCATTCTTGCAGGCGTCGCCTTCCTGATCACGTACGTCGCAATGCAGATCAGCCTAAGACGAGTAGTAAGGCGTCTAAAGCAAATTAATATGCCCTTATGGCTTGCAATGGGTAGTCCAGAGCCAACATATTTTACGAGATTTAGGGACTACACCACTTCGAGGCCAATAAATTTGGTCGCGCCGCCACCTACGGAGTACAGCGAATTATCAATTTGGTTAGCTCAGCGTAGTTACGAGCGAATGAATGACGTCGAGATCACTGTAAATGCTGACCGATACAAGCTGCTGCGTAACGTGCAATTTGCAATCTGTGCCATCGCGGTTTGCGTGTTTCTGTACTTTCGATTCGTGGCTCACCGGGTGGTCACCTAACCATTCGTTCAAGGCGACGGCTTCGCCGCCGCTTAACTCAAGCGTTAGGCAAAGCATTTATGAATACGCGATATGGCTTCGGACTTTGCGCGGCACTCATGCTAGCGGGTTGCGCCGCAGAAGCGCCGACCGCTTTCCCGTATTTCGATCAAGGGCAGACGATCACGCTTAGCGCTGGGCAGAGTGTGATTTTAGCTCGGGGTCAACGCGCCAAAGCGCCGTTTGGTGTGACGGTGATAGAGCCTGGCCCGGGAGGCAGCACGGTGATCTTGAAAGGTCAAAAAAATACGGTGAATGCTCGCCCTGGAGTCATCGTCACCGTCCCGACCGATGCGACCGGGCCAGCAGATAATTTTGTCGTCGTTAAGTAACGCTCTTCCGGTTAGTTATTTTGCAATGTTTTTAATATTTGCAAGCTCGGAAGAGATTATGCGGCGGTAACTTTGCCGCCTAACTACTCATCCAAGCGGACGAGCGTACCGCCCGCCGCTTAACTTCAGCGTCAATGCCACTTCCGGTCGAGGGCAGTCGACTCGCGCAATCGACCGGGCAGGCGAAGGCTACTCGGCCACGGTGTATAGGTAGAGGCGGTGAGAGGTAGCTCGCTTCTTGTGACAGTAACTTTGACAGTAACTGTCTTGTAGACCGTTACAGAAAGCTCATAAGGCAAGGCCTTTCAAGCCATGTTTAGGTGCCTATTTCCGCACCAGAAAAACAAAGGCCCGCGCAAGCGGTTTTTTTGTTTTTCAATAACCGATCCGCGCGCATGGAGCATGAACGGTGTTTACTTCAATCCGGACAATGCCTATACGCCGCCATTGAAGGCGGATGGCACGACGGCGATGCCGGACTCGACTTATACCAAGGCATGGGACAACGGTATCCAGATCAATCGACCGGTCAGTCCGGTCGCCGTGCAGACTTCCGGAAACAACCAGAACACGCGTGACCTGAGTGGTGTCTCTTTTTGCGGAAAAACCGGTGCGGGTTACTACAAGTACACTGGCACCAAGGCCAGCCTGCCACTGGATGCCAAGGGCCAACTCAATACGGCTGCTACAAACGCTCTTTACACGAGCGGTAGCTGGACTTGGGTGGCATTGACTTCGTCGGCGGATCAGAAGAATTTCGCGAACTGGTATTCGTATTACCGCACCCGCACGATGGCCGCGGTGACAGCGATCTCGCGTGCCTATGCACCGTTCGACAAGGGTGTGCGCGTCGCCTGGCAGAACATCAATTCCAACAGCCTGAGCAACAGCACGGCGATCTACAAGTTCGTGGATGACACCACAACCAACAACGTACGTACTAAGTTCTACAACTGGCTGTTTGCCACGACGGCCAGTGGTGGCACGCCGAATCTTTCGGCTGCGAAACTGGTGGGCACCTATTTCACCAATCGCACCGGCGCCGTGGACAGCAACCCCTACTGGGACAGGGACGTGGGCAAGGAGTTGGTCTGTCGGCAGAATTTCCATATCCAGATGACCGATGGCATGTGGAATGGTGATACCGGAATTACTTTGCCAGCGACCAGTGGCAACGACACCGCGAACATTTCGCTGCCTGATGGCCGATCGTTTTCAACGGCCGACAAGGAAAGTGGGATCGTCTGGAATGAAGCCAGCAACTCCGTAGTGACGATGGCAGATCTGGCGTTCTACTACTGGTCACGCGATCTGCAGGCTGGCGTCACCGGCACCAGCCTGTTCGCCACGCAGGTCAATCGACGCAAAGTGGCGTCGTATATCACCGATACCTCGACGAACCTGTTTGGCACGCCGCTGACGGCGAACAGCGATCCGCGCGACAACAAGGAGATCTTCTGGAACCCGGCGAACGATCCGGCGAGCTGGCCACATCTCGTGCAGTACATGATCGGCTTCGGCGCCTCTGGCTCGCTGGCCAACAACGACACCACCTACGCCAGCTTGCGCAAAGGCGGTACGCAATGGCCCGTACCGATGGTTGCTACCGACGACGGCAAGAAGATCGATGACATGTGGCATGCCGCACTGAACAGCCGCGGCCAGTTCTTTGCTGCCAGCAGCCCGAGTGAGCTGATCGCCGCGCTGACCAAGATCATCAGCAGCATCGTGGCGCGCAGCACCACGGCAGTGGCTGCCAGCTTGAGTACGTCGGTGCTCGGTCCTGCGGCATTGACCTACCAGGCCGGCTACGACACCAACGATTGGACGGGCACGCTGACCGCCAATCAGGTGAATTCCGATGGCACGGTTTCCACGACGGCGATATGGAACGGTCGCGATCTGCTCGATGCCCGTGCGAAGGTCGGTGATAGCCGGGTGATCCTGACCAGTACGGGAGTGGGCACCAGCAAGGGCGCAGTCTTCAGCGGCACCTCCGTGGTCAACGCGATCAACGCGGTGGACTCCAATTTTGGCACGGATACGACAGGTGCCGACCGGCTGGCATGGCTGCGTGGGAACCAGAGCAAGGAGGGCACCAGCTTCCGCCAGCGCAACCACATCTTGGGCGCGGTGATGAACGCGCAGGTGTTGTACGTGAAGCAGCCAGCCGGTGGTTACCGCAACATGTGGCCGGCCTCCTCGAGCGAGGCCAAGGCAGAAATTGCCGGTACTGGATATGCCAAGTTCCAGACGGATCACGCCACGCGCGCACCAACGATCTACGTGGCGGCCAACGATGGCATGCTGTATGCGTTCGACGCCAGCGTGGCCAATGACACTTATCCCGGCACCGTCGACGTAGCGACGAGCCCAGGCAAGGAGCGCTGGGCGTATGTGCCGTTTTCAGCGTACGGGAAGTTGACCAACTGGTCCTCGCTGACCAACTTCAGCTTCCAGCCTTCGGTGGACGGTACTCCGGTAAGTCGTGATGTTTATTTTGGCAGTGGCAGCAACTTGGGCTGGCACACTATTCTTGTGGCCGGCCTGCGTTATGGCGGCCGTGGTGTATATGCGCTGGACATTACCGATGCGTCGGCCAGCGAGGCATCGCCGAGTGCGAAAGTGCTGTGGGAATTCAACAACACCAGTACGGGTGGCGCCAATCTTGGTTACACCTTTGGCCGTCCAAATATCGGCCGGCTGGCCAGCGGTCAATGGGTAGTATTGGTGCCAGGCGGTTATTTACCCAACGGCAGCACGGATGCCGCGGCGAGCAACAACTTCAACTCGCTGTTCGTGCTGGATGCACAGACCGGCGCGCTGATCAGGGAGGTCAAGACACCCACCACGGTCAGCGGCGTCACGGGCACCGTCGTGAGCTATGGTCTTACTACGCCGGTGCTGGGTGACTACCAGGGTGATCAGATCGACGACGTGGCATTTGCCGGTGATCTGCAGGGCAATATCTGGCGCTTCGATCTGACCGATAGCACCAGCACCAATTGGAACGCCGAGCTTTTCTTCCGTTCATCCAATCCGGGCGATCGCCCGGTGACGGTGATGCCGCGGTTGTTCGCCGACCCGATCGGCGGTGGTCTGGTGGTGGTGTTTGGCACGGGCAAATATCTGGCCAGTGCTGACAACGTCATCGACAGCAACACCAAGCAACAGGCGGTGTACGGCATTCGCGATTCCGGGCAGTCAGGTCAGACCGTGGTGGTGGAGGGTACGGCCGCCACCCCGTTGGTGGCACAAGCGCTGACCGAGAAAAATTCCACCCGGGGCCTGACGACCAACGCGGTGCCTGTAAAGGACCCGGGAACGGGCATAACGAACCGCGGCTGGTACTTCAACCTGTATATCAACGATGGTACCAATCAGATCGACAAGGGCGAGCGGGTGGTAGTTGATGCCACGTCGTTGTCCGATACCAACCATGCCGTCATCGTGACACTGATTCCGCAAGACAACGATCCTTGCGACCCCGCACCACGTGGTGCCGTGATGTTTGTGGATGCAGCTACGGGAGGTGCTGCATCGGGCGTGGATTTCGGCGGTATTTCAGGCTGGCCATCGGGCTTCACGCAGGCTGGTGCGCTGGTGAAGAATCCGCCGACCGGCGGCTTCCTGCCGGTAGCTACGGCCGTGGGCGGCGGTCAGATCTATCTGCCGGGGCTGACGCTTGAAGGTGGCTCACAGGCTGGGAAAACACCGAGCGCGGGCGCGCCGATCTGGCGCAGACGCTCATGGCGAGTACTTAACAATGACCAATGATGCCGGCAAGGGGATAAAGGGTATGGCACGTGCACGCGGTTTTACCCTGATCGAACTGATGATTGTGGTGGGGATCATCGCGATCCTCGCCGCTATCGCGATTCCAGCGTACGGCCGCTATGCATATCGTGCCCGCCGCTCGGACGGTCAGGCGCTGCTGCTGCACATCGCCAATGCGCAGGAACGATATTATGCGACCTACAATAAATACGGCACGCTCAGTGGTGCAGCGGGGTTGGGCTATGACGATCCGGCAATCTCGGAAAAGGGTTATTACTCCGTCGCCGTGACGTTCCCAGGCGGCAGCAGTTCGTCGTTTCTTGCCCAGGCTACCCCGGTCGTTGCGCAGGCAAAGGATGTCTGCAAAGTATTGTCGATCGACAACACCGGCACCAAATTGCCAGCGCCGACCGATGCCACCTACAACACCAATGGCAGCTGCTGGTGAGCACGATGATCAACAAGCCTCGCCAGCATGGTTTCAGCCTGCTCGAACTGATGATCACGCTTACGGTGGCGGCTATCTTGCTGGTGATCGCCGTGCCCAGCTTCCGTGACGTGATCCATCGCAATCAGGTCAGTTCGGTCAGCAACGAAATGCTGGCCAGTCTGGCGTATGCGCGCACCGAGGCGATCACCCGCGGCCAGCTGGTATCGATGTGTCCAAGCGAGAATGGTACGAGCTGCACTAGCGGTGGCCAGGCATTCGGTTCAGGCTGGCTGGTCTACAGCTACCCGGCGGGTGTGGTATCCGCCAACAAGCCATACGACTCGACCAAGTCGATATTGCTGCGTGCCACCACGATGCGTACCGGCGTGTCGGTCCAGTCCAGGAGTGCTGAAATCGTGACTTTCGGCCAGCAAGGTCAGCTGAAATCAGCCACGACTTCGCCTACGCTGACCTTCTTGGCCTGCTACAGCGATAGCACTTCCAGCAGCAATAGCACCAGCACCACTGCAGTACCCGGCGTCGAGCTGGACGTGAACGGTTCCGGCAGCGTGCAGACGAGGACGTTGACGGATGACGGGTCCTGCACACTTGGCTGATCCGGTTTGCATCGCAGGGCCGGTACCGCTCGTCATCTCACCAAGGTGTGAAACAACTGTGCAAGCGTTCGCATATGGCACCTGGTAAGGGCTTCTAAGAATTGAAGCCCCGCAATGGCTGACCCGACTGCAGCCGCTCGCGCAAGCCGCCCTGACGCTGGATCGGACGGCTCAAGGCCGTGCACAGCGACGTGTCCGTGGTCCAGATCTCGGCATGACCTCTTGCGCGCGAGATCGCGGTGTAAATCAGTTCGCGGGTGAGCACACGGTTGGTTTCGTCCGGTGGCAGGACCACTGCGACACTTTGGTATTCCGAACCCTGGCTGCGATGGATGGTGATAGCCCACGCGCTTTCGTGGGCAGGTAGGGCGCGCGGAGAAAAGCTGCGCAGACTGCTGTTGCCATCGCGGTCGCTTAATTCGAACCACACGCGCAGTCCATCCTTGCCTTGCAGGGCGATGCCGACGTCGCCGTTGAAGAGGCCACGCGCATAGTCGTTGCGGGTGATGATCACGGGGCGGCCGTGATACCAGGCATGGCTGGTGTCGACATCGAAACGCAGCCCGAGTCGACGCGTCATGAGTGCATTGATGCCTTGTGCGCCGAACGCGCTGTCGCGCAGCGCACAGAGAATTTGAAACTGATGCAGATGCCGGAGCGCGTCGGCGGGCGTCATGCTTTCGTCGAGAAGGGACTTTAGCGCTACGGCGTGGCGTTCGATCCAGGCATCGACGTTGGTGCGTAACGCGTCGGTATCGTCGCAACGGCGCAGGTGCAGGTCGCCATCTGCACGCTGCTCGAACAGAGCATCCAGCCATGCGGGATCGGCTGCATCGCGTAGCGCGTCGATGCCTCGCTGCAGGCCGCTGCCGGCACGCCACGTGTGGGTGAGCGTCAGTACGTGACCGGTGAGCGGCGTATCACTTTCCATACCCGTCTCGACTTTACGCAGCAACGGTTTGAGCAGGTGAGTCAGCGCTGGAGGAAAGGCGTTGGCCGGAGTACTTGTCACAATATCGGCAAGCACCGAACCGGCGTCAACCGAAGCCAGCTGGTTGGGATCGCCGAGCAGGATAAGCACGGCGTCAGGGCGCAAGGCCTGCATCAGCTGCCGCATCATCGCCAGGTCCACCATCGACGCTTCATCGACCACCACGATGTCTTGGGGCAGGTGTTGTTGGCGACCGCGGCTGAAGGTGTTGTCCATCGGCCGGTAGCCGAGCAGCCGATGCAGGGTGCGTGCGTCGGCATGCGGAATGGCTTGCAGCAGTTCGCTGAAGGGATGCGATGTTTCTGTTCCCCACGAAGCCTGCAGGTCGGCCTTGCCTTTGGCAATGGATTGCGCGAGTCGCTGCGCCGCCTTGCCGGTGGGGGCGGCCAGCGCGATCGATGGCCGAGCGGGCAGGCCGCAGGCCTGTGCGTGGCGCAACAGCATCAGCAACATGCGCAGGACGGTGCTGGTTTTGCCGGTGCCGGGGCCGCCGGTGAGCACAAAAAATCTTGCCCCCGGTACGGCCGCTACCGCGGCGCGCTGCCAATCGTCGACACCGGTGGGTTCGGTACCGAATAGCGTCGACAAATCAGCGGCCAGGTCGTCGCTGGAAATCGGTAACGTGCGGTTTTTGCAGCGTTGCAAAATTTCTCTGGCCAATATCGATTCGTGTTGCCAGTTGCGCCACAGATAGAAGCGGTTGCTGATATCGAGAACAAAGGGGGTGAAGCGTTGCCCGTTGCCGACCCAGGCGTGCTGGCGCAGCGAAGCCAGCGCTTCGGCGTCAAAACCAGCATCCGTAAGCGGGTCGACCAGCCACGCGCAGGAGTGCCCCTGGCCTTCGGCCGTGCTCGCTGCTCGCACGGCGCTGGCCAGCAAAGCCGAGCCGGTGCGCGCCAGTATCCATTGCGCGAGGGTTTGATCGATGACGCGTTCGTCGGTTGCGGCAAGCCCCACCAATACGTGATTCATGCATCCGCCTCCTGCAGTCCGGCAAAGGCGTCATCGAGAGCCTCGATCAATGCTGCTGGCCAGCGATGGCGCCATACGCCAAGCCCGATTTGACTCGTTGACTCCAGGCCGACGGCGCGAGCGAACAGGTACCAGCTATCGCCCAGATGGGATTCGGCAGTATAGCCGTCCATTCGCTGACGAAGATAGCGGTGCAGTGCCACGGTATAGAGCAGCGCCTGCAATGGATAATGGTGCTCGGCCATGGCGGCATCGAGTGATGTGCCTTGATAGTCATTGAGCCGCGCGCCGAGCCAGTTGGTTTTGTAATCGAGTACATGAAAGCGCCCATTCCACTGCACGATAACGTCGGCAAAGCCGGTCAGCATGCCGTTGAGCGTGGTGGCGTCGAGGCTGGCCGGCACGACATGCGGTTGGCCATGCATCGCGCAAAGACGGCGTAGACGCGCCAGCGGCACGTGCTCCACCGGAAACTGGAATTCGAATTCGACGATGCGCTGATCGGATGGAATGTCGGCCAGTCGCAAGCCATCTCCCAGATCGCTCTGGCGGATGCGGTCGACCAGGCGACCCACGCGCTCCAGCGCTTCATCCGGCGACACGCTGTCGGCCACGATCGCTTGCGCGGTAAGCTGCTGGGTCAGCAGCGAACGTTGTTCAGGCCAGACCGGGCCGGGACGCGCCAGTTCCAGCACATGGTGTACGGCGTCGCCGAAGCGCGGGCCACGCAACGGGTATAACGCCAGCAGCCGGGCATCGTCAGCCTGTTCGATCATCGGTTCGTTGACGGCGCCATCCGGCGCCATCTCGATGCCTTCCATACCCGCTTCATCGGCGGCACCGCTGTCATCGATCGACACGGCCGCCGCCGCGTAGCGCGTGAGGCCACTGAAACTGTGCAGCCACTGGAACGGACGTGAGCGTGGCAGCGGCGTATGCGTG
>Ga0302309_10001989_pt1 | contig 17604 bp, 23 predicted proteins | sample III_Palsa_N1_1_FD_200453 | JGI IMG/M metagenome (GOLD analysis project Ga0302309, IMG submission 200453) | Peat permafrost microbial communities from Stordalen Mire near Abisko, Sweden - III_Palsa_N1_1 | ecosystem: Environmental > Terrestrial > Soil > Palsa > Peat permafrost | place: Sweden... | reverse complement strand
GAGAAAGTGTACCTGTAGATAAATCTCCGGTATCCGATCCTGACAAAGAACACGACGATAAATCCCTCAAAGCAGAAAATAAGGTGTTCGCCGGAACGATTAACGGCAGCCAGGTGTTAGAAGTAAAAGTGACCAAGTTGGCGGCTGATTCTACGCTTTCACGCTTAGTGAAACTGGTGAACGACACTGAAGCGCAAAAATCGCCCACTCAATTATTTACAGATAAATTGCAGAAGTATTATGTGCCGGGCGTATTGACATTAGTAGGCTTATTGCTGTTGGCGTTCCTGGTGATCGATGAACCGTTCAGCAAAAGCTTTTATCGGGCGATGGCCGTATTGGTTGCCGCAAGCCCATGCGCATTGGCAATTTCAACACCGAGTGCTGTATTAAGCGCTATTGCAAGAGCAGCGCGAAGTGGCGTATTGATTAAGGGCGGTGGTCCGTTGGAAGAGTTAGGCGGCTTGACCGCTATCGCATTTGATAAAACAGGAACGCTTACCGAAGGCAAGCCGCAATTAACAGGTGTAGTCGCTTTAACCAAGCTTTCAGAGGATGAAGTGTTAGAGATCGCGATTGCCGTTGAAAAACTAAGCGACCATCCTTTAGCAGCGGCTATAGTAAAAGGCGGTTTGGAAAAATTGAAGCAGAAGGATATTCCTTCAGCCAAAGATTTACAGGCAGTAACTGGCCATGGAGTGAAAGCTACGGTTGGAGGCAAAAAGATCGTTATCGGTAACCGCAGCTTATTCAAAAAATTAGATGCTGAAATCAATGGTCAGGTAGAAAAACTGGAAAAAGAAGGAAACACCACCATGCTGGTGGAGCGTGACGGTGAAATCATCGGTTTAATTTCTTTAATGGATGTTCCCCGTAAAGAAGCGAAGAAAACATTGGCGGAATTAAAGGAACTCGGTATTAAGAAAATGATCATGCTGACCGGTGATAACCAGCAGGTAGCCGAAGCCGTCGCCAGCCAGATTGGTATAACCGATGCCATGGGGGGCTTATTGCCGGAACAAAAAGTTAAAGCTGTACAAGACCTGATCAAAAAGGAGAAGAAAGTGGCGATGATTGGTGACGGTGTAAATGATGCCCCTGCAATGGCCAAAAGTACAGTAGGTATAGCCATGGGTGCTGCAGGTTCCGATGTAGCCTTAGAAACCGCTGATATTGCCCTAATGGCCGATAGACTGGATAACCTGCCGTTCGCCATTGGATTGAGCAGACAGTCCCGCCGGATCATTAAGCAAAACCTTGTGATTAGTTTAGGTATGGTGGCTATATTGATACCCTTAACCATTTTGGGAATATCTGGCATAGGCCCTGCAGTGATCGGGCATGAAGGTTCGACGCTGGTTGTAGTCTTTAATGGCTTGCGTTTACTGGTTTACCAGAATAGCCGAAAATAGACAGGGAGGAATTATGGAAGCTTTTGAAGAAGTTGTAAAAGACCATTCACCAAAGATCTATTATTTTCTGCGGAGAATGGGTTTGGCGCATGAAGCTGCGGATGAAATAGTGCAGGACGTATTTATTTTGTTTTGGCGGGATTTGAAAAATGGGCATGGACTGGAGGGAGTGCATTTTAGACTATATCAGCATGCTGCAAAAAAATTGCTTAGTTCGCTCAATAAAACTGCCAATATTCCGTTACAAGTTAGCGCGATTAAAGATAAGTTGGTGTTTGTCCTGAAGCAGCAGGAAGACTTTGATTTCGACGATATTTCTGAAATGCTGAATTGGACTATTAGTGACGTAAGAAACAGCTTTAAGTCGGCATTGAAAATTTAATATATTTGTTTGATGAAGTTCATAGCAGTTTTGCTTATTGGTTGTATGTTATTCCTTTCCTCGATTCCGGGGATGGCGAATGCTAATGCGGCTAAAATAGTTTGCTGTAAAAAAATGGCTGGTAAAGATGCTTGTAACCACAAACCTGCAAAAGACCAGACCGGTGGATGCGAAAAGCCGGGTTGCGCCATGTTATTCTCTTGTAGTATCTGTGGGTTTATTCCGGTAGCGACATTAAGATTACCTTCTAATATTTCATTGATCATCGAGCCGCCAGTTCCTCTTTATAAAACCGGTAATTTATCCGATTACCATAAAGCCGACTGGAAACCACCGAAATCCTGTTAAGTAATATCCGAACAGCCTAAACCGCAACAACGAGATTATTTAACTTTTAAAAAGAAAAAAAATGAAAAAGATAATGTTAAGTATGCTGGCAATCGCATTTGCCGCAACTTCTGTAATGGCAAATACTAATGCACCACTTAAAAAAGCGAAAGCAAAACAGGCTACCTGCACCAGTTGCCCTAAAGGACAGAAATGTGCTAAGACAACCTGCACTAAAGCTGATTGTTGTAAATAAGCATTAATTGCATATAGAAGCCCCGGACTTATCGTTCGGGGCTTTGTTATTTAATAAGCTTTTCTAAGCCTATCTGCCAGTTCATCCGGTAACGGACTTTGCAGTATGGCCGTTGCTGCTTTTTCAATGTCGTAAGCGAAGCGGATAAACTCAACCTGAATGCTATCCTCAATCGTAAGCAGTGCATAGCAGCCATTGCGATTGCCGTCTTTCGGTTTACCTACCGAGCCAATATTAATCACATGCTTATCGCCAATAATGCGGTGATAAGGCAAATGTGAATGTCCCACACAAAGCACATTAGCCTCTGCTTCTGCCATCATATCCAGTACATAGCCTTCGTCCGCATCTTCCAATACGTATTCGTTGATGCTGCGGGTGCTGCCATGTGCCAGCACAATATTTAGGTGGTCATTGTTAAGCTGATATTCCAGTTTGATATGTGCCGGTAAGGTATTCAGGTAAGCGCGGTTTTCTTCCGTGACCAATTCATAAGCATAGCCTTTTACCTTTTGGTCATGGTTGCCTGCCAGCGTAGCAATACCGCGCTTGCGTATTTCGGCAATAATTTCATTCGGCCAAATGTTGTAGCCTATCATATCGCCTAAGCAATAAACCGCATCCACCCTACGAGTGTCCAGGTCAGCCAGGAATGCATCGAAAGCCGGTAGGTTGGCGTGTATATCTGAAAAAAGTGCGATCCTCATGTTATCCGTTCCTTAACATATCCGCGTACTCATTGGGCAGTGGACTATCCTCAACCGCTTTTGCTGCTTTTTCAATATCATAATCAAAGCGGATAAACTCCACCTTGATACTGTCTTTTTCTGTTTTAGAACTGCTTTCGTTGATATGCAATAGCACATAGCCGCCGCGCGGATCTTTATCTTTTGGTTTACCTACGGAGCCGATATTGACGGCGTGATAAAACTGGCCGTTATCCTCAAGTACACGGTGATAAGGCTGGTGGGTATGTCCGAAGCACATCACATCAGCATCAGCCGTTTCCATTATACGCAACATGCTTTTTTCATCCCGGTCTTCAAACAAGTATTCGTTTACTTTACGCGGACTGCCATGCACAAACAGTACATTCAACTTGTCATTGTTCAACTGGAACTCTAAACGGATATGTGCCGGTAAAGTGCGCAAATAAGCCCGCTGTTCGTCTTTCACTACATCATTGGTATAAGAAATGGATACTTTGCCTAAAGCCTTCTCCTCGTCTGTTTTATAGGCGCAGCCACAATCATCGCTATGTCTGCCGATACCAAAGTCGTAATTACCGGTTATGCACGGAATATTACGTTTACATATCTCATCGATCACTTCGTTTGGCCAAATATTATAACCTACCAAATCACCGAGGCAATAAATGGCATCAGGTTGTTGTTTTTCTACGTCGGCAAAGAACGCCTCCAGTGCAGGCAGGTTGGCGTGTATATCAGAGAAAAGGGCTATTTTCATTTAGCTACAGATAATGGTTTGTTATAATATTTCTTACGGAAATAAAAGGCCAGGTTCACTAAAGCAATCAGGGCAGGTACTTCAACGAGCGGTCCGATCACCCCGGCAAAAGCTTCACCTGAATTGATACCGAACACGCCGATGGCTACGGCAATTGCCAGTTCAAAGTTATTGCCGGTAGCAGTAAAGGCGATAGATGTAGAACGGGAATAATCAGCACCAAACGACTTGCCAATAAAAAAGCTCAGCACGAACATAATCGTAAAGTAGATCACGAGCGGTAATGCGATACGCAGCACATCAAAAGGGATCTGCACGATCAGGTTACCTTTCAAACTGAACATCACAACGATGGTGAACAGCAAAGCAATCAGCGTAATTGGTGAAATGAATGGCACATATTTAGTTTGGAACCATTCTTCGCCTTTTAATTTAATTAAAGCATAACGGCTGATCACCCCGGCCGCAAACGGTACACCAAGATAGATGCCTACGCTTTTGGCTATTTCACCAATGGTAATGTTGACGGCTAAACCTTTTAACCCGAATAATGGTGGTAGTACGGTAATAAAAAGATAAGCATAAACACTATACAACAACACTTGAAATATACTGTTCAAAGCTATCAGGCCAGCGGCATATTCGCGGTTGCCCTCAGCCAATTCATTCCAGACTACCACCATCGCGATACAACGGGCAAGCCCGATAAGTATCAATCCGACCATGTAAGCCGGATGGTCGCGTAACAAAGTAATCGCCAAAACAAACATCAGTACCGGCCCGATGATCCAGTTCAGGATAAGCGAAGCGCTTAATACTTTTGTATCCCTAAAAACCTCGCCCATGTTCTCATATTTCACTTTTGCCAGCGGCGGGTACATCATTAAGATCAAGCCGATAGCTAAAGGGATATTGGTTGTACCACTCGAAAAGGAGTTGATAAAACCAGATGATGAGGGAATGAAATAGCCGATACCTACACCAATGGCCATTGCCAGGAATATCCAAAGGGTTAAGTAGCTATCGAGGAAACTTAGTTTTTTACGTTCGGCCACCGGGGCACAGTTGTTTGCTGACATAATTTATTGCGTATATCGTGTTTTAATATGAATTGAGGATTAACTACTTCCAGTTTTCTTTGAATTTTGAGGCTGCGAATAACATTTCCGCTGTTATCAGTTTGGCTTGAGCATCGTATTGCTCATCGGTTGCACCCGCCGGTAAAGCCGTGTATTTCAGTTTAACTGCAAACTTATCAGGGCTGGCCAGTAAGGTTGCCGCGCTTTCCTGTACCAGTACATGAATAGCCTGCGGATTTGACGGTGATGTTTCCATCGTCACCGAACCGCCCTGGTCATTATATTTGACTTCATCGCCGCTGATCTTAAAGCCCAGTTTCGCTAATGAAGGTGCAACTTTAGCAGATGACGCTGCACCTACCACAAAGATCTTTACATCATTGATACCGTAAGATGCTAATGATGATTTTAGTACCGCTTTGGCAATAGGCGCGCTAAAGCCATCGTTTCCTACAAACTCCACGATCACCGGCTGTTTCTTACCTTTGGTAACAATCCCCAATTGCTGGATACCATAAAGTACTTCCTGGCGATCATCCGTAATAGCACTGCTCTTTCTGATCTGTTTAAATGCTTGTGCCAGTTCAGGATAAATAGGGTCTGCCACAGGTGCAAATGCAGAACTTACTACCAGTAAGCCAGTTAAGAAAAGTAAGGATAAGTGTTTCATTATTTTAAGTTTTATGATTAATTGGTTTATTGCTATTTAGCGATTGATAAGTCTAAAAAAAGGTTAGTTAACGTGTTCCTTTACAAAATCGGCCGCGTAGACTTTGATCATATCCCTAACCCGGCGAAACTCGGCCATAATTTCTTCAGGTGTACCGGTTGCTTTAGCGGGATCTGGAAAGTTCTCGTGGAAACGTTCGACCTTTCCCGGAAAGAATGGGCAGGCTTCATTCGCGTTATCGCAAACCGTGATCACCTGGTCAAATGGGATAGTGATGTATTCGTCTACGTGGTTAGAGGTATGCTTCGAGATATCAATATGATCTTCTGCCATTACCTGGATGGCTTTTGGATTAACGCCGTGTGTTTCTATGCCCGCACTGTAAACGTTCGCTTTTTCTCCTGCAAAGTAACGCAGGTAACCTTCGGCTAATTGGCTGCGGCAACTATTACCGGTGCACAGTACTAATATGTTTTTCTTGCTCATAATTCTTTTTTCATAACTATTGCTGATACCGGGCAAACATGGCTGAACTCAGATGATTGCTGAACTTCGACGGGCACTTCTTCCCGTTTAATTTTGCTGTATTTCTTCCGCTCGAAGTATGCTGGTGCGGTTTCTGTCAGCAGGTACAAAGCAGAAAGGCCATTTTTTTTGCTTATGCTATCCAGTCGTGCTAATAGTTTGCCAGCAATACCCGTTCCCCGATGGTCGGGATGCACGGCTAAAGAGCGTAACAGCCCATAATAACCATAAACCTCTACACCGCCTACACCAACCACATTACCATCCTGAATGGCCACAATAAAGTTATCCAGCGTGTCCGGCAGGTCGGCTACCGGCAGCTTTTCAGCTGCCAGCAGTTCAACTATCTTGTCGCGGTAGGTTTGGGCCTGGGCAATGATCATATTTTTTAGCGTTAGCAGCAGCCTCCGCCCGGTGTACAGCAAGCTTCCGCAGGTGCTGCCAGGTTTACTAATTGTACTTTGGGTTTTTCCGCAACCGCAGGTGTGCAACATTCTTCTCCCTTATCATCCGTACCGCAACTACCACCACGGCCTATCGCTTTACATTGTACCGCATCAGGGCGTAAATCAACCGTTAAAGCATTACCGTCCACGATCATTTCGTTAGGGAACATTTGGCGGGTATCAAACTCGGAATTACCAAACTCGATCTTTACCGTACCGTTCGGATTAAGGGGTAACATTTTTTCTACAACATCAACGATAGACAAAGCTTTGCCAACTTTCATCGAGCGTTCCTGCTGTTCTGCGTTTTCCGGCACCCAAAGTTGCACAATGATTTCTGTCCAGGCATTCATGACACCGCCGCAGTCTACCGAGGTGATAGGCGCTTGTTTGATCTCAGTGATATGGTAAGCGGCATCAACCAATTTACCTTCCGCGTATTGAAATTGCAGGTCAAGATCGGGATGCTGTAATAAGGTGTCTTTAAAAGTTTTCCAATTGATCGCTTCTACTTTATTCATGGCTTTCTATTTATTTATATTGTAATATTACGATGGATTAATTCAAATTTTTTTAACAGCAGGTCGCCTTCAAATCATAAGCCGCAAAGAAGCCGCCCATTTGTTCTTTTAGCTCGTTCCAAACCGGAGGATTAATGCAATAGCAAACACTAACGCCTTCAATGGTTCCCTGAATCAAACCGGCATTTTTCAGTTCTTTCAAGTGCTGTGATATGGTCGGCTGAGCCAAACCCAATTCATCCACAAGGTCGCCGCAGATACAAGTATTCGATTTGATGATTTCCTGTAAGATAGCGATACGTGCAGGATGTGCGATTGCTTTCAGCATCACAGCTAACCTGTTCTGTTCGTCGGTGAATATCTCTGTTTTTGTTAAGCCCATACTTTATATTGCAATATTGCGATTAATATTCGATATATCCAAATAATTCTTATTTCCATTTTATAAAGCCATAAGAAATTAAATTACGTAATTTATATATGCTTTTGAAACATTCGTTCAGATCTGCTTTGATGTTGCTTTTCATCCTTTTCGGGGTATCGGTCAGTGCGCAAACCAAAAAGGTCAAAGCCACAAACTATATCAAGCTGTCACAAAATTTCCTATATGCTGCCAAAACAGGAGATAGTACCGCAGCATTTATTGATACTTTAAAAAATTCAGATCCAAATATTTTAGCGGAGCAGTTGAATAATGATCATAAAAAACTGGCATTCTGGTTAAACCTGTATAACGGTTTTACACAAGTAATCTTAAAGAAAGATCCGGATCAGTATAAAACGCGCGGTTCCTTTTTTTCCAGTAAACAAATCTATATCGCCGGTCAGGAATTAAGCCTTGACCTGATCGAGCACGGGATATTACGCCATAGCAAGGTAAAATGGAGCGAGGGTTACCTGGGTAAACTTTTCCCTTCGGGGTTTGAAAAAAAGTTTCGGGTTGCAAAACTGGATTACCGCATTCATTTCGCTTTAAACTGCGGGGCTAAAAGCTGTCCGCCCATCGCTTTTTATGAGCCGGAACAAATCGACAAACAACTGAATGTTGCGGTTAAAACCTATTTAAAAGGCGAGGTAACTTATAGTAAAGCGGCTAATACCGTGGAGGTGCCGGCATTGATGGGCTGGTTCCGTCATGATTTTGGCGGAAAAAAAGGTATGCTGGAAATCTTAATCAATAATAAGATCATCCCGGAAGGAACTAAACCAACTATCCATTTTAAAAAGTACGACTGGAGTTTATATTTGAATAATTACAAATCTGAAAACAATGGCTGATCATTATTACAACGCTGAAGACCTCGGCAAATTTGGAAATATAGGGGATTATCAGAAAGAAATGGCCGACAAATTCTTTTCCTATTATGGGGAAGTATTTAAAGACGGCGCATTAACTGCTAAAGAAAAATCGTTGATCGCTTTGGCGGTAGCCCACGCCGTTCAATGTCCCTATTGTATTGATGCTTACAGCAGCGATGCCTATGAGAAGGGTTTTAGCGAAGCGCAAATGATGGAAGCGGTGCATGTAGCCTCGGCCATTAAAGGAGGCGCAGTACTGGTACACGGTGTACAGATGATGAACAAGGTGAAAGAAATCAGCATGTAATGATCAAATCCTTAAAAGTCCTGCAGAACCCTTTAGCTAATAGTTCATATCAGCTTGATATACTGGAACATAGCCCCACGCATAAGCATGCTTCGTTCAAAGATAAAGTTGCTGCAACCGGTATGTTCCCACTGTTAGCCAGCGGTGTAGACATCTTCCAGGTGAATATGGGTAAAATGTGTAACCAGGTATGCAAGCATTGCCATGTGGACGCAGGGCCGGATCGCAAAGAGATCATGACGCGGGACACGATGCAACTTTGTTTAAATGTGTTAGCTAATTCGCCTATCAAAATAGTTGACCTGACAGGCGGCGCACCCGAATTAAATCCTGATTTCAGGTGGTTTGTGGAGCAGATCAAAGCATTGGGGAAACATATTATTGTCCGTTGTAACCTTACCATTATATTGGCCAATAAGCGTTTTAATGATCTTCCGGAGTTCTTCAAGCTCCATCAGATAGAAGTGGTTTCTTCACTACCCAGCTTCACCCAGGACAGAACGGATAAACAACGTGGGGACGGTGTGTTTGAAGATTCTATTAAGGCGCTTCAAATGTTAAATGCAGTTGGATACGGAATGCAAGATACCGGCCTAACTTTAAATTTGGTTTATAACCCGGCAGGTGCTTTTCTTCCACCATCGCAGGATGCGTTGGAGAAAGAATATAAGTTCGAACTAATGAAGAAATACAACATTAGTTTCAATAGCCTTTTTGCCATAACCAATATGCCCATCAGCAGGTATCTGGATTACTTATTGACGACCGGTAATTACGATAAATACATGGATAAGCTTATTGCGGCTTTTAATCCCGCGGCAGTAGCCAATGTGATGTGCCGCAATACCATTTCGGTAGGCTGGGATGGCTACCTGTACGATTGTGATTTTAATCAGATGCTTGACTTGAAAGTTACCCCGGTAACCTCACAGCACTTGTCAGATTTTGATTTGAGTTTATTACAAAACCGAGAGATCATTTTGAAACAACACTGCTACGGTTGTACGGCTGGGGCAGGTTCGAGTTGCGGCGGTGCAGTAGCTGAATAAATATTGGCCGAATGAAAAAATACCTTGCCGAGTTCATAGGTACGTATATTATGGTCTTTTGCGGCACAGGCGCGGTCGTTATTGATGAACAGGTACATACTGTCACCCATTTAGGAGTAGCAATTACCTTCGGGCTTGTGGTGATGAGCATGATCTACGCATTAGGTAGCGTTTCGGGTGCGCATATGAACCCGGCAGTTAGCATTGCGTTTACGCTGGCCAAACGATTTCCGGCTAAATGCCTTATTCCTTATATTATTAGTCAGCTTTCGGGGGCAACATTTGCCAGTTTAACCTTAAAATTTCTTTTCCCACAAAATACAGATCTGGGCTGGACCGTGCCTTCCGGCTCAAATGCACAGTCATTTATTTTGGAACTCATACTTACCTTTATTCTAATGCTGGTAATTATCAACGTAGCCACAGGAAGCAAAGAGCAGGGTATGTTTGCAGGGCTTGCTATAGGGGGTGTAGTTTTATTCGAGGCACTTTTTGCTGGCCCTATCTGTGGTGCCTCCATGAATCCTGCCCGGTCTTTTGGCCCTGCGCTAATCGCTGGGAATTTAAGCACCTTATGGATTTACATATTAGCGCCCGTTTCAGGAGCCGCACTCGCTGTGCTATGCTGGCGCTATTTTTTTAAACAACCGCCCGAACTTAAAACGATAACATAATGACTAATTTTAACAACTTAATGAGGACAGCGCTCATTATATTTGTCAGGCACCCGGAGTTAGGGAAAGTTAAAACCCGTTTGGCAAAAGGGATAGGAAATGAAAAAGCGTTGTCTGTTTACAATTTATTATTAGGCCATACCCGGCAGATCACGATTCCATTAAACTGCCGGAAATTTATCTATTACACAGACCAGGTTATCGAACACGATATCTGGACTTTCCCCGGATATACGAAAAGGCAGCAGTTTGGAGAGGACTTAGGCGCAAGGATGTCCAACGCTTTTAAAGAATTGTTTGAACAGGGTTTTAAACGGGTAATGATCATCGGCAGCGATTGCTACCAGTTACAGACACACGTATTGGAGCAAGGGATAGACGCGCTGAATGATAACGATGTGGTTGTTGGGCCTACTTTTGATGGCGGCTATTACCTGTTAGGCTGCAACCATTACATTCCTGAATTGTTCACGGATAAGGACTGGAGTACGGATCAGGTCGCTACCCAGACGATTTCGACAATAAGCCAATTGAAACTAAACCATAGCTTACTTGAAAAATTGCATGATGTCGACGAAGCTGCCGATCTGGAATTGAACGGAATATCCCTTTAGCGGTAGTTAAGCATTTCTTTATACTTTAAAACCATGCTCTCCTGGCTGGCTCCCTTCTGATACATTTTGACGATGGTGTAGTTAGCTTTTTGAACCGTAAGCCAGCCATTGGTATCATACTTTCGGGCAGAAATCAATACGGGCTTCTTGATAATTTTGTACTTACCCTGTTTGCGGGCGCGGGCGCAAAACTCAAACTCTTCCATAATTTTCATGTTGCCGTCAAAACCGCCAGTCTGTTGAAACAGATCTTTAGTGATAAACAAGGTTTGATCCCCACCCATACCGCCGAACGTATCCAGCCGGCTCAGCACAGCATTTAACTTGAGCAGCCAGCTTTTGCTATCATAAGTAGAAAGATACCTACCCAGATCATATCCGGCTTTTACCGCGTTTGTAATGTCTGTTACGTAAGTCTCTGGCGGTAAGGTGTCTGCGTGAACGAAGTAAAGCAAGTCGCCCTTAGCCAGCGAAGCGCCAAAATTCATTTGTGCTGCACGGCCTTTTTGAGGGCTAATAACGCCCTTTGCGCCGGAACTATTTGCCATTAGCAAAGTATGATCACTGCTGCCGCCATCTACAACTATGATCTCTGCCAAACTATCTTTACCAAAGCGCGTTAGGTAGTCCACCAGTTTGCCGATATGTTCAGCTTCATTAAAAACAGGAATGATAATGTTTATCTTCATCGTTTAATTCACGCATCTGATCGGTTAAAATGTACGTATATCAATCAGTGCACGTTAAAGTTAATTAAAGTCATGACAAATAAAATTCTATATACGATTGCCTTTTGCTTGCTGTTATCAGTTAGTTTAAAAGCCCAACAGGTTAAACTCATTTCGGTTTCCCAATTAGAAAGCCGGATGAAACAGGGGAAAGACACCACTTACGTGGTCAACTTTTGGGCAACGTGGTGCAAACCATGCGTAAAAGAACTGCCCGAGTTTGAAAAATTTAAGGCATCGGTAAAGGGCAGGCCTGTTAAAGTGATCCTAATCAGCACAGACTTGAAATCTAAACTGGAAAGCGGCGTGCAACCCTTTGTTAAAACACATCAACTAACCGGCGAAATTTACCTGCTGAACGAAGCACCAAATTCATATACTGAAAAAATAAGCCCTGACTGGTCTGGCGCATTACCGGGAACCTTAATTGTAAAGAACGGGAAAAAAAGATTTCACGAAGCGGCTTATACTTATGATGAACTGGCTACGGCTGTTAAGCAGGTTGATTAAGCCAGTCGAGCGTTTTGCTTACACCTTCGCGTAAAGGCATTATTGTGTAGCCTATTTCCTGTTCTGCTTTTTGAGAGCTAACGATCCAATGTTTGTTGTATTTGCGTACAAATGGGGGTGTGATCATCGGTTGTTTTCCAAACAATTGAGCCATCATTACCTGTACACGAGAGAGGAACAGCATCACCGGCAAGGGAACATTGTACATTTTTCTCTTTACCCCGGTTAACTCATCTACCAAGCTGAAAAAGTCATTGTAGGTGGCATTAACGCCACCCAATAAATAACGCTCACCGGGCTTTGCTTTTTCCATCGCGGCTATCAGCCCGTTGATCGTATCATCTATGTAAACGTAATTGCCAATGCTTTTGCCATTGCAGGGTTTGATCTTCCATTGTCCGTGAATATACATTTTCATCAAACGGGTAAAGCCGTTACTCTCGGTTAATATGCCTGGGCCATAAACCCGGCTGGGGTTAACAATCACACCCCGGATACCTTTAGGTATATAGCTTTTCAAAAGCTTTTCGGCTTCCACCTTGCTTTGCTCATACAAGGTTTCCAGTTTTGGGTTGGCGTTCGTGCCTTCACATACTGGATTGCCATCTACAGAATCTCCTACAACCCCGGCAGTTGAGGTGAATAAAACGTCTTTAATGCCCGATGCCAAGCAAGCGTCCAAAACGTTTCGCAGCCCGCTCACATTGATCATGTGGAAGCTTTGCGGGTCTTTATGCCATACGGATGCCAACGCAGCGAGATGGTAAACCTGATGGCAACCCTTCATAGCAGTCAACAGGGATGGCGGATTTAAAATGTCACCCTCAAATAGCGTGATATTTGGGTGCTTCAACAACAACCTGCCTTTCTCCACATCACGTACCAGGGCATGTATAGTGTGCCCGTCGGCAGCCAGTCGTAAAGCCAGTTTCTGCCCTATATAACCGGTAACACCTGTGATAAATATCTTCATTAGCAGTTTAAATTAGCAACAACCACCGCCGTCATAAAACCAGGTGGAGTTTGAGATGAAAATGTCGTCACGATTCAATGCTGACAGGTTTCCCGCTGTTTTGTCGCACACCGCCAAAGGTTGATTAGGCATTAGAATATGTCCTTTTTCATCATCGAAATATTCTTTTTCGCCATAATAGATAGCGGCTTTACCCGTGAACACACATGGGCCATCGGCAGGCATAGGGTCTTTAATAGCGCAAACCTCTACGCTCTCAATGTAAAGTAACTCGTCCGTAGGATATTGTCCGGGGGCTAAAATACGATACGGCCTTTTAGCCCGTATCTCAATCGTACCAAAGCCAATATCGGTGATACTTTCAATATAATCACTTAATGATAGGGAGCCGGTCAGGCATAAGGCCCTTAACCTGTCATCGCTGCGTAACGCCTCGTTCATCGGCTGGTCGCAAACCGGATCAGACATCACCAAACGTCCGCCGGGCTTTAACACGCGGTATATTTCGGTTAAGGCTTGTTTCAAATCGTTTTCCTTAAAGATATTGAACAGGCAATTTTGCCCTGCTACGTCTATCGAATTGTCTTCGACGGGCAACGAAAGTGCCGAACCTTTGCGCAGATCAATAAATTCTTTTTTAAACCACGGGTTCAAATGCTCAGCTTCAATCAGGTTGGCAGCGCAGCTTTGCAGCATTTCGTCCACAATATCCACCCCGATCACACCTTGCGCGTTTCTGTTAAAATATGAAAATTGCAACAGTTCCATACCGCCTCCGACACCTACATACAGGATCTTTGGTTCGTTAGCCAGGTCATTAGCGCTCACTATAGAGCCGCAGCCATAATTCATTTCCTGCATGATCTGGGGTATTTTCAAGCCCGGAAAAGCATTTAAGGGCGTGGTCGTACAGCAAAGGCCAACATCGGGCTTTAACGCCGCATCGCGATATACATTTACAGTTTCTTCAAGATAGTTATCCATAGTTCTTTGGTTATAGAAAACATACGTTATTCGACGGTAGATAGCTTTTGAGCTTATCGAATAAAAACGTTTTTTGGTTATTAAAACCTAATATCAGAATTTCATCGTAATTTAATAGGAAAAGGAATTCTTGAAACAGAATTCTATCGACTTAACGGTAAGTTCCAAGCTATGAACAATGTATTACAGCCATTAGCAATAGGTCTGCTCTTTGTATTAACTTACATTGCGGAGCATGTTTTTCCGGAACAAAAAGGAATTTTAAAGAAGAGACATGATCTGATGAATATCGCCATTGGTATCATCAATCTAATATTTTCGTTTATTAGCGGCTACGGTTTGCAGAAGATTATGAATTACGCTGCGGGACAGCATTTAGGCCTGGTTCCTTTTTCAAAAATTCCTGCATTCCTTTCAGTGCTTATTCAAATTCTCTTAATTGATTTTTTCGTTTATTGGTGGCATCGGATCAACCATAAAATACCAATGCTCTGGAAATTTCACAAATTTCATCATGAGGATGAAAGTATGAATTCTACAACGGCAGTCCGATTCCATACGATAGAATTATTTTTTTCCGTATTAGCAAAGGCGGTCTTTCTGGTGCTGATGGGCATTACAGTCACAGGATTGGTAGCTTATGGCATTTTGTTTTTCCCGGTTGTTTTGCTTGTTCATTCGAATATCTGTATCAACACTAAGTTGGATTATAAGCTAAGAAGATTGATCGTAAGCCCCCTAATGCACCGGATACATCATTCTAAAATAATCTCAGAAACCAATTCCAATTACGGTTCGATTTTTCCTTTTTGGGATCGTTTCTTTAAAAGCTATACCAAAGCGCCTTCGTCAGAAATCAAGTTTGGCTTATGAAATGTTGGGGTTTTTATTTTCGATATTGCGATCAATTTTCTCGTTAAAGTGAGCAAAATCGTATATTTGTATAGTCGTTAGGGCGTGTTACCTATGTAACTACCTTAAACAACGAGAACATAAGCAAATCATTGAAATACAGTGATTTAAGGAAATAGGTTCGAGCCCAGGTGGGCGCACAAACGGTCTTAACTTATTGTTAAGGCCGTTTTCTTTTTTATCAATTTTAAAATCTTCATTTAGATCAAATTGAGGCATATTTTGGTTCGAGCACAATAGGGCTTTCCCAAACAAAACATCGAACCGGAATGATTGAAAAAAATATAAATCAACTCCTTCTTTACCTGGCCGATTATTGCCTCCGTAGGTGTAAAATTTAGGTTGATTTTGTATATTCGTCACAATGGCAACTAAACAGGATATCCTGCAGTTAACTTTTAAGGAGGATATTTCCTTGGGTTTCGAATTTATACCTATAAATGGCCATTACGCGCGTACACAACCAAACCTACGCCGCCCACACCGTGCTTCGTTCTACCTTATCTTTTGGTTTAAAAACGGCACACCGGTACATACGGTCGACTTTCATCCGATTCATCCACAACCTGATTCTTTTTTATTTGTCCGAAAAGATGCCGTGCAGTTTTTCGATCAGCAAAATCTTTTTGAAACAAGTACGCTATTGTTTACCGATGTTTTTTTTTGCGAAACAGAGCATGACCACCGCTTTCTCCAAAGCAGTCCGTTATTTAATGACTTTATAGGTAATCAGGGGCCGATACCTGTTTCGGTAACCAGCCAATTGAGCGATCTATGGCTTTGGATGCAGCGTGAAGAACAGCAGCCCGCAGATCCTTTTCATACGGTATTGTTAAGGAAATACCTGTACAGTTTTATGCTGGAGGCTGAAAGGGAACAATTGAAACAGGGAAAAGGCGTACGTATGCAGGGTGCGAATTTTGAGTACTTTATTAATTTTAAAGAATTGCTTGAAGTCCATTTCAGGATTGAGAAAGGTATCAGTTTTTATGCTGATAAATTATTTATATCGGCGAAAGTGCTTACTAATATCACTCATTTAATGCTGGGTAAAACACCAAAGCAACTCATTGATGAACGCGTATTGTTAGAAGCCAAACGCCTGCTGGTACATACCGAAAATCCTATTAAGACAATCAGTTTATATCTCGGGTTCGATGAACCCACCAACTTTAACAAGTTTTTTAAGAAGCATTCCGGCCAAACGCCCGCAGTATTCCGGGACAGCTTTCTTGCAGTGATAACTATGGCGTAAATTTACCAGCTTTCGGACGAAATCTACCTTTATGGGCCTTGCCATAACTACGAACTTTGTTTCATCAAATCGAAAAGAAAAATGAAAACAAAACTCAACATCGTACTTGTTCATGGCGCATTCGGCGACGGTTCACATTGGAAATATGTTATCCCTGTTTTGGCAGCGAAAGGTTACAATGTAAGGTCAATGCAATTGCCGCTTACAACTTTGGACGAAGACATCCAACGCACCAGCGATATGGTGGCCTCACTGGAAGGTCCTGTTTTACTTGTCGGCCATTCCTACGGTGGCATGGTAATCAGCGGGGCTGGCAATCATCCTAAGGTGAAAGGATTAGTTTACGTTGCCGCATTTGCGCCGGATGAAGGCGAAGCTGCAGGTGGTTTATTACAATTGCGCCCGGCACCTGAAGGGGCAACAGCTATTGCTCCCGGCCCATCAGGTTATCTTTATCTCGACTATGCCAGATACGCTGATGTTTTTAGCCAGGGTGTTTCAGCTGATGATGCATTAGTGATGGCAGCATCGCAAAAGCCAATTGCTGGTGCAGCGTTCGGCGCACCATTATCTGGTGCACCCGCATGGAAAATTAAACCAAGTTGGTATCAGGTTTCCAACAACGATAAAATGATACAACCGGAAACAGAAGCTTGGTTTGCTGAACGTATTAAAGCCCGCAAAACAATTCACCTTGATGCCGGCCATGCTTCTATGGCGTCACATAGCGCAGAAGTATCAGCATTAATAATGGAAGCTGCGGCCTCAATACAAGACTGAAAATAAAGCATCGGGGCGCAATTTTTATGCGGCCCCGATATTCAATAATAAATAGGAATCATGGAAGTTATCACCGTACCAATCCTGCCATTAAGGATGTTACAATCTCATATAGTTCGCGATCAAAAAACAATTATAGTTGATACCGGGAACCCGGGCAGCGCCCCCAAAATATTGGCGGCAATGGAAAAACATCATATTGCTATCGGGGATGTATCATTGATCCTGGTTACCCACAGCCATTTAGACCATTCCGGAAGCGCTGCTGAACTCCAAAAACTGCTTAAAGTACCAATAGCGATGCATAGGCTTGAAAAAGAATATGTTGAAAATGGTACTCGCTTACCACTTACACCCAAAAACTGGTTTGGAAAACTATTTAAAAAAGCGCCGCTTATTAAAAAAAATGTAGAAAAGTTTAAGGTAGATATTGT
>Ga0302309_10001988_pt1 | contig 17606 bp, 20 predicted proteins | sample III_Palsa_N1_1_FD_200453 | JGI IMG/M metagenome (GOLD analysis project Ga0302309, IMG submission 200453) | Peat permafrost microbial communities from Stordalen Mire near Abisko, Sweden - III_Palsa_N1_1 | ecosystem: Environmental > Terrestrial > Soil > Palsa > Peat permafrost | place: Sweden... | reverse complement strand
AGGCAAAAAATGGAATCAGCCAATGCATAACTGGGCACTCATAGTTTCACAGCTCGATATTTATTTCGACAAACGTTTAAAAATCGGCATGTGATTTTTTAGCTGACACAGTTAGATGAACGTTCTCGAATATGGAGCAACTAAAGATTATTCTAAAACTGATTATGCCTGTTTCTTATCAACTTTTGCGCTTTATCATATGACTGCTTATAGTGAAATTAATTTTTTACGTTTATCTTGTCTTTTAGCTGAGCCTTTAAGTAATCTTCTTTCTAAAGATGAGTTTCAAAACTTTTTTAAAACATTAACACAAAAAGTTTGTTCATTAATGATAAATGATGCTTATAAAAATGAAACTAAACAAAAAACTAAACTTTTGGATGCATTTAAAAGTGCTACTATTTTTATAAAAAAAATTGATATTGATTTTTTTAATGAGGGTATTGTACAAAAAATGGCAAATGCAAATGCAAATGCTCCAAAAAATATGTTTCTTGCTTCCCCGTAATTTTTATAGGATATTTTATTTTCTGAAAAGTTAAAATAAGTTTTATATAAATTTTTATTTAAAATATGCGCCCAATATCTTCTATCGAAAGAGAATATTGGGCGCATCACTGGTTTAAAACTGCAAAAATATAAAGTGAATACACAATTTTATTTGTATATTTTCAGTATTTATTTAACGATATTTTATGTAATCTTTACACAATTGAGCTAAATTTTGTGCTATCGCTGCAGCATCTGTTGCAGTTGCACATACTCTATTAGCTATATTGTTTGTATTTTCAGATAAGCTTTGCTTACATTGATTTGCTTTTTCGCAAGTTAAGTTATATAAACTGGTGAATTTTCGACTAAGCAAGGTTAATTTCACTTCTACTGCATTTTTATCTACAGCTACCGCTGTTTCTAAGCTTTGCGCTAGGCTAAGTGACGCATTTATTTTACTCAAATCATCAAATGAGCCATAAAGTTCTACCTCACTTGTACCGTTTACTTCTTCAACTGTGTTTCTTTCAATTTCTTCATGAGTAGCTAAGGTTAAAACATATCCATTATTTAAATTTTCTTCATTTACATTTTCTTCGTTCATGATAATCAAACTCCTCTATTTATATAATTAGATTAATCATGTTGGGAGTATAAGGGTTTTATTAATGCTAAGCTATAGGCATTTTGTCGGATAAAGAGAGTTATATTTTTCTTGCAGGTGCACGGGTAAAAATTAAATCATGATAATTGAGAGATATTACAAGCATAATTTTTCTTGCCTCTATTAATATAAATTATTTTTTCTTAGCTCTTAATTCTTATTTTCTGTATATAGTAAGGCGATATCACCAAAGCAATTATAAATTTTATTTTGAAAATTCAAATATTCTTTGCTTTGTAATTCACTATTTAAAATACGATTTTTCTTAATAGTTACATCAAGCATTATATTAATTCCTTCTGCAGTATCAGTAATACCTCGGCTTGCCATCAACCAAGGAGAATCAACTTTACAGGCAGTAAATAATTTTCCAATTTTAGTGGTATTTTTTAATATCGTTTCTGAATGAGTAGTCATAGGATTTCCCAGATATAAATCAGATAGCCGATTTTTTGTTTGAATTAAAATTTTGTTAGTCATGCTGTTAGCAGGCAGCCAATATGCTTTACCAGAAGTAGTTCTAACTTGGTTATGCTTTTCATTAAAAGAAAATTCAAACTGCAAAGGTTTTACGGTTCGATGACTTAAGTCATAAGGATTAACCTTCCAGTCAGTAATACGACTTTCATCGGCAATCATACGAATTATAGCTAAATTGGTTGCTTCTTTTGAAGCTTTAAGATCTTCTCCTGTAAACCACAAAGCTTCAGAACCATATAAATTTGCACTACCGGTAACAAAAGTTTCATCATTTTTTTGTAAGGTTATATTTCTACGTAAAGAATATCCATTATCTCGAGGGCTGGATAAAGGAATTTTCCTTAAAAAAGCATCACTTTTTTTAAGTACTAAGCTAATTTTATCTTCAATATCAGGATATATTGAACCTGCAAAACTGGTGAAATTAGTTGGATCAATCCATAAATTTTTATCTTTTAATTGAACATATACTATTGCATGATTAAAAGTAGGTACCAACGGGTAAGTAGTAGACAAGTCATATGCACCTTCACCGCGTAGCACAAAGGCTGGATAAGCATCTATACCCAATTTTCTTAATACCGCAACTGTATTTGCTGAAAAATCTTTGCAGTCGCCATAACGAGTTTCGGCTACTATTTTTAAAGGACGAGGGACTACACCGCCTTTAACGGTTCTCCAATCTCCCATATAAGTTATTTGCTCTGCAAGGCGAGTAGTAACTAAATTAATTTTTTCATGCAAATTTTCTATTTTTTGTGCTTCGTTAGCTATTTTTTGTAAAAATTCTGGTAAAGGAGCGTTTAAAATTTCTTCATAAAAAATAGAAAATTGATTACCAAACGCTTGCCATTCTTTTAATGAACTAATTGATACACTCGGAAAATTATTAGGATTATAGCTAGAAGCTACTTCATCTATTGGCACATTAATAGTGGGGGTTTTTAAATTAATATTTATATGGTGCAAGTTGTTAACATTTTTTTGATTTACTTCAAGAACATTAGTAGTATCGTGTATATCTACATTTAATGGTAAAGCAGAAACAATAGCAACATTGGCATGCTCCCAATAAGTATCTGCACCAAAAGTGAATCGGGCATCATAATAATTTTTTAATACAGGCTCTTTTACAATAGTTCTATATTTTAAATAGATTGCCGAATTTATTTCTAAATTTGGGTAAACTACGAGTATTTGGTTATTTTGATCAAACCCTTTAATAGTACTTGCTAAGGGTTTATCTTCTAATAAATTTAAATCCACAGGAAATTCTTTATCTGCTTGCAAGGTTTTTGCTTCAAGGATTTGAACGTCACTGCTGCCTTTGTTATATACTAAAGGATATGAAATAAGTTTATCTTTGCCACTTTCTTTTAAGGCTCGTAAAGTTATTTCAATAATCTGTACGCTGGTACCATCCGATTTTATTTCTATAGTTTCATTATATTTTTCTATTTTAATATCAGCATCTTGAAGTGTTGCTGGTCGTGCTAAAACGAGAGTAGGGCAGGCTATCAAAATAATATAAGAAAAAAAATTGATATACTTGATTTTGAGCAAATTCAACATAGTTACTAACCTAAAAAATATAAATCCAAGTGTTATTTTATCATAATAAAAAAATTTTAAATTATAAACTTTATGGTTTTAAATCATGGTAATTTTTAATAGGCTTATAAAGTTATTTAACTTAAAAATAAAGTACACAACAATTTTAAATAAGCCAGATAAATCACTATAAATTTTAAATTTGCATTTAAGTCATTTTACATCATAATATTGAAATATGTACAAATTTCTATTGGTGATTTATGACAAGCAATTTTTTTAAAACTAGAGGGGGGGCTCGCCCAGGGGCAGGTCGTAAAAAGGGCGGAGGGCCTATGGGTGCGCCTACTATTCCAATGCGTGTACCTGTGCAATATGCAGCTTTGCTTAAACAGTGGTGTTTGGATATGGGGAATGCTGAACATTTAGATAAAGCTTATTTTCCTCCGATTAAGCCAAACCTGAAACCTTGTCCTCTCTATGGCTCTAAAGTGGCAGCCGGATTTCCTTCTCCTGCAGATGACTATTTAGATCAAGCATTAGATTTAAATGAATATTTAATTAGAAATCAAGCTAGCACTTTCTTTTTAACCGTAGAAGGAAATTCCATGGTGGGTGCAGGGATATTTGATGGGGATTTATTAATAGTTGACCGTTCTGTAAAGCCCATAAACGACAAAATTATCATTGCGGTATTAAACGGTGAAACTACCGTCAAGCGTTTAAAATTTGATAATGGCACCGTATGGCTAATGCCAGAAAATCCAGATTATAAAGCTCTAGAAATATCTTTCGAAATGGATTTTAAGATATGGGGAGTGGTTACTAATGTCATCCACAAACTTTAGTAAATGTACAACTTTTGGGATTATAGATTGCAATAATTTTTATGTTTCTTGTGAAAGAGTATTTCAGCCAGCACTAGAAAACCAACCTGTATTAGTATTATCTAACAATGATGGTTGTGTTATTAGCCGCTGTAATAGAGTAAAGGCTCTCGGTATTAAAATGGGGGTTCCTTATTTTAAAATAAAAGATCTGGTGCAAAAAAATAATATCCAGGTTTTTTCATCAAATTATGCGCTTTATGGAGATATGTCAAGAAAGGTAATGCATGCACTGGCTAGCCTTACCCCTAAAATAGAAATTTATTCCATTGATGAAGCTTTTATAGATTTTAGCAATTTTGAGCCTAGAGATTTAATTAAACTAAGTTTTGAAGTCGTAGAAAAAGTAAAGCAATGGACTGGAATTCCGGTAACTTTAGGTATAGGCCTCACTAAAACTCTCGCTAAAGTTGCAAACCATACAGCTAAGAAATTAAAGATCCCTGTTTTTGATATTAGTTCACAAACAGCTCAAAATGAATGGTTACCCCAAATACCTATAGAAGATATATGGGGTATCGGTCGAGGTTGGTGTAAACGGTTACACGCTATGAATGTATTTACAGCGATGGATTTAAAAAATCAAGATGCCTTTCAGCTTCGAAAAATTTCAAATCTTGTTCTTGCTAACACGGTATCAGAATTACAAGGTAAAAAATGTTATGACTTAGAAGAAGGCGTGTCACCTCGCAAGCAAATTATTGCTTCTCGGTCTTTTGGTAAACCGCTTACTAGTTTAACGCCATTGTCTCAAGCGTTAAGCTTTCATATCGCTCGTGCTGCTGTAAAATTAAGGCGGCAGCAATCTTTAGTGAAAGATTTAATGATATTTTTAGATACTTCTCGATTTAAAAATAGAACAGAATCGTATAGAGCAAGCCTTACGATATCTCTACCCATCGCAAGTAATGATAGCAGAATACTTATAGGCGCGACTGTTGCAGGATTACAAAAAATATTTAAAGAAGGAAAAGAATATAAAAAAATAGGAGTTATGTTTTTAGAAATAGTCTCTAAAAAACATTTGCAATTAGATTTATTTGCAACACCAAGTAATCCTAAAGAAGCTAAAGTTATGGAACTAATGGATTCGATTAATCAATCCTTAGGGCGCAATATGGTGCGTATCGCCGCCCAAGGACATCTACCGCCTTTTATACAGACAAATAGGAAGTCACAGTCCTATACTAGCTGCTGGAAAGAGTTGCTAAAAGTTAAAGCTTCTTTTGATAAAATGACCCTCGGCACCTCTCGCATCCCCTCATTTAAATAACCCATAGAATTTCTTCTAAATTTTCATGCTCTTTCAATAACTCAAAAAAACAATTAAAGAATATTTTTAATTCAGATTTTGTCATGGCTGCAATTTGATGATAATAATGACATCCTTGTCTAAATAAGGACATCGTTCGGTGTTTGACTGTATTTGCTTTTAAATATCGATCTAGACCCAGTTTTTCGCCCACTTCCCCCAAAAGCGTTAAAATTATCACAGATAAGGCGCTGATTAATAATAGACGATCCCGTCGTTCAGGATCTTTAATAGATGTTTCTGATAACCCCATTCCAAAGTGCAAATCTTTTGTATCTCGAAATTGCGGTTCAATTCCCCACCGTTTCGCATACCAGCGGATAAGTTCACTGGCAACAACCGATGGGTTTGAAGCTGCAATGCACCACGCTTGTTTCATCCCTTTAGCTTTAACACAAATTACCGTTGGTACCTCACAAGATAAGGCTGTAACCTTAGCTTGTCGAAGAGTTTTCGCTCTGCCATTTATACCTACCCAATCTACAGCATTACGCGTTTCTCCTTTTGTATCCGTTACTTTGATATTGCCACGAAAACGAATAACAAAATCAAAGCCCAATTCTTGCTTTAAAAAATCGTATAATTTAGTATCCCCAAAGCCTCGGTCCGCCAACACCGTTACTTTGACTCCCTCAGGTAATACTGATTTAAAATTGCATAATAATTCATCTTCATAATCATTTCTTTTATTTTTTAAATTGTGCTTAGCTACTGTCTTCCAAATCAAAGGGGTTGCTCTACCATGCGAAGTCACCAAACTAATTTGTAAAGTAGCTTGGTTGTCTGAATCAAAATCTGTCCAATCCATCACAACAACTATTTCTTTGCGTGCTCCAATAACATAAGGAACCGTTTTTTTTAAACAATCCATTAGGTGTAGTTTAGGATTGCTCAATAAGCGATCTACTTGTTTTATAGCATGTTTTCCAAATAATTTTTTAGCACGAGCTAAGCCTAAGCCAATACGATGAACAATTAAAGAAGCACTACTGATAACACCAAGCACAGCATTAGCCAATGACAATTGGCGTTTTTCATGCATAGAATTGCCAAAAATTTGACTTATTATTTCTTCAGCATTAAGATAAGTAAGCCTTTCACCTTGAATAAGCATCAATGAGCTCCTGTTACAAAGAGCTTGTATTTTGATCCGAAAAGATTAAATTTTCAAATTTTTTATCTATTTGTTTTTAATAGTGTTTATTTTTAAAAAATGAGGGTATCAGTGAGAACATTGCTAGCTTTATTTCTCCAAAAGCAATGATTGCTTCCCAATCTTCAGCACAACCTAGCACTCCAACTAAAACCAAAAATAGGGCCTCATGAAGAGGATATAAAACCTTTTCACCCTGTCTTGGATTGTCAATTTCTTTAAAATAATCAATAAATTGTTGTTTATTGCGTGCAAGCATATCTCGCTCCTTAATTAATTTATATAGGAGCATAATACCACATATTTTTATATATTTTAATTTGCTAACTGCTCATGAAATAGCCCTACCCAAGAATTACTTTGATATTTACCATCAAAACATGTTAGTATAAAAAAATTAATATTATACAGGATATTTGACCATGTTAAAAATTAAAAATTTATATGCAGCTTTAAAAAAGGCAAAACCCACAAATTTTATCCGCTCAATTGTTTTCGGCGCTTTTTATGTGCAGGTAATAGCCCCTATTGTAAAAAAAGTAATTGGCCCCTTAAACTTTATACACGATTTTAGACACGATAATTTAATATATTTTAAGTTAGAAGCCCTTAGGTTACAAAACTACCGCAGCGCTGAAGATAATTGCCATTGGAAAAATTATCTAACATCTGAAACACAAAGATTAAACCAGGCTGAAGAAGCTGCCTATCTTCCCACCCTCACCCTAGTGTGTAATTGTATAACCTTGGGTGCGTTTTTATTCATAGCTTATACAGCATACAAGATAGATTATAAAATTATTACGGAAACTCAAGAAGACTTAAATTTGCATGATCAAAAGAAAAGAGATTTAATTAAAGCATATATTGCTTTGGATAGTAAATTAGGACCAGATTTAGCAGTTCAAGTATTACTGTTTTCAGATTTAAATACCCCTACTGTTTTTCGCAACGGTCCGGATATTCTTGAGCATCCAGAACAGGTTTTCCCCCCGTTGGAGGCTCCATTAAATCAAATTGCTCAAACCATTAAAAAAATTAGGCGAAATAAGGTCGTGCGCCTGAGCTAAAGAAAACATCTTGGGCGCATGATATGCTAAATATTGAGGAGTGTAAACCAGCATAGTTAGCAGGTCTAAGACCAGGATGCCCCCCTGGTCTAAAATTTCCTTTATCTTTAATAAAGCAAAAAAAGAAGCTGCTTTATATTCCACACATTGCAACATATCTTGAGAAAGCGTCTCTCGATAACGCAACAAATAACGTTGAATCATATTTTGGCCATGAATATCGTGATGATAAATTGCATAATTTTATCCAAACTTTAATTATAATATAACCATGAGTTATATATTTAACTTAAAACCGCTTTTACTAATTTTTTTTAATTCGTTTAAAGCAAAGGTAGCTATAGTCAGGGGTAATTTGGCAGCTCTTAAATTCTTCTCCTCCAAAAGCCATGCTGCAGATAATCCTGCATAAGCCAATATCCATTGTAATAAACGCTTGGGTGGAAGATTAGCAACCTTTGCCACTATGGTAACCTGACGAGCTAGACGCCCAGGCTGAGTTGCAATATTAAAAGTATGATCGATGGCATCGGGGTTACAAAATATATTAGCAAAGTCAAATCCTCGCTCCCCAATTAAATGCTTTGGATCAATGGCAAGCCAACCCCTTTTATTAAAATCTAGCACATTGCCATGATGAATATCACCATGTAAAATTACACTTTCTTGTGGTGTAGCAAAAAGTGTTTTGGCAGTAATCGAGGCTTCTTTTAAAATATCGTGCTCATTGGTATTAATAACAAATAACGATTCGAACCATTTTTCCAGAGGCAATAATGTTTTTGGTATTGGGCTATTTCGTGGCGTATGTAATTTAGCAGCTACTTCACAGAGGATTTGACTTGCTTTCTCATCTCCTGCTGGGGTTTGAGCCATTGTAATTAAGGAATTACGGCCCATTGCACGCTCCATTAATAGAGCATTTCCTTCACATTTGAATACTCGAGCTGCTCCTTCACCGTTCCACCATTCCATTGTAATACTACTTAACTCTTCATCTTTTGGTAATGCTATTTTTAACATGGCTGGTGTATTTTGATAACGGACAGGTAACAGTTGGCCATTAGGCGTAATAATTTCTGCTCCATCAGGAACTAGGGCCCATTGCTCTAGATATTTTTTTAACATATTATCTCGCGTTTTATTATTCGTGAATGCAAGACTCCTTTGGTTAGACAAATTATCATTAAGTGCTTCTACCGATTTTCCACAAAATTAAACGCAGCTTATTAGTTGCAAGATATAAATATCTTAATTATTTCAATTAAAATATTAGTTAATAAATTTCTACGTTGATTTATAAGCCTGGTGATGGTGCAATCGAAACATCATTCATTGTTAATCGAAGATAACCACCTACCATAGCAGTTTGTCGTTCAGTCTCACGTCTATCTATATTCCTATGATCATATTTATATTTTAGGTACGTTATTAATATGCAACTAACGGGTATGACGGTTGCTCCAATTAACGCAGACTCACCAAAAGGCTCTTCATGTTTGATGCATTCATCTAAGCAATTAAGATAAGTTTGCTTATAAATAATAGGACTACTGCAGAAATCTGCTATTTCAGTGTTGCAGGGAGAGAGTGCCGCTTCTTCTGCTTTTTTTACACATCCTTTTGAAATTATGCACCATATTTTAGAAGTAACTATACCAATTAATCCCCCAAAGATTACCAAAGGTATTCCTATAAATATAGTAATAATAATATTAGGAATGGTTACTAGTCGTCGAATATTTCTAAAAATTCTTTTTAACACTATAAATATCCTTATTTAAAATGTAATATTCAAGTTAACTTAATAACTATTCTTGTTTGACTCTGAACTTTATTTCTTAAATTATCACACATAAATTTTTAAATAAATATTATCAGCTTTCATCCAATAGCTAATACACAACCTACTGTAGTTCACTGTAATCTTTGAGTGTAACTCAATCTACATTATCGCGCTGCTTCAAAATTTGGTACTAAGTTGATTGCCGTTTTAACAGCTGATTTAATTTCAGATTCATTTTCTATTGTAACATCTACAATAAGTAATAATTCGCCTTTTTCGATAGCTTGCTGAAATTTTTCAATTTCTGGCTTAGTAACTGAAACCCCAATCATGCTACTTGCCCAAGCCCCAAAGCCACCCCCAAATAGTGTTAAACCAAGCATTGCCCCTCCAGCAATTACTAAACCCTCAGGCGCTAATGCGACAGCGGCTAAACCTGCCAATAATCCAGCGCCAGCCCCTACTAATGACCCTCTTTCTAAGGCAGGAATTACATCACTATTATGCAAAATATCAGGTTCTTGTACGTGGACTTTATCTAAAACATGTTTGTCATTGGCTACCAAAGCAATATAGTCATCTGATACTCCTTTTGATTTAATCGCTTGTACAGCTTTAGTTGCCTTTTCAACCGTTGGTAGTAAAAAATACAAACTTTTCATCATGAAATTCCTTTTGTTAAACAACAGTATTTAGTGATTACTTTAACAGGAATGAGAGGGTAATCAAAGAAAAAAACCATAATAATTAGTAGGATTTTTTAAAATTATAAATCCATAAACAAAGATAACGCATTCTAGGGAATTCAACTAACAACAGTTTTGACGATTAAATTTTTATTTGTTCTAAATATGGTATATTATTTTTCGAAAATTAAAATATTAAAGCAGTGATGCGAGCTTTAGAGGACTAAAAGATTAGGCACTCAGGCTTTTCAGCTTTAGTTGTTATCTTATTAGGTACAAGTGATAAAATATTGAAAAAAGCTGTACTTGATTTATAGTTAATTATTTTTATTAGAGGGTATTATGGATTTAGAAGACAAGCTGTTAATTGAAGAAGTATCAAAAATCAATAAAAATGGTGATTTAAAAGAAATATTATCTTACATAAAAGAGAACCAGTTAATAAATTTAAATTCCCCTTTACATAAAAATTTAACTCAAGATCAGAAAATAAAAAATAAAGCTTATGATATATATTTCAGGTTTCTCTTAGATTATTTATCAGAATCAGAAAAGGATAAAAATATTACACATGATATACGTATTATTTTGAAAGATAAATCACGCTCACCTGATCTTTTTCTTAATGATAAAATTATAAATTTATCAAAATTTATAAGAGAAAATGGATCTGAATCACAGGATTACTTTCGGGCATTTTTGCTGAAGTTGAGGAGGAAAAATCAAATTAAGAAGAAAAATATAATGAAAAAAACTTCGACTTTAAAAAACTTTCTGAATAATGTGAGTATAAGTCTCATGGGAGTAACCGGATTAAATTTTCTTTATTGCAGGTTTATAAGTAGTGTAAAACCCCATTCTCCTTTTATGTTGTTTGAATTTTTGGGTGGACTGATGGGTTTTTATATTTCTCGAGCATTTCAAAATGATTTTGAAGTAAATTTGCGATTAAAATGTGAATGGTCAGAAGCAATGCAAACGCAATTTAAAAAATTAGAAAATGAGTTGCTTGTAAATTTAAAAAAATATGAAGACAAATATCTATCTCTCCAAAGTCAAGCCCAGGAACAATTAGAGCAGCCCTCCAAACCCATTATTTATTCCCAAGCGTCTACAAGTTCTTTAATTGCTAACCCAATATCAAATTTCGAGCTTTTAGATAGAGGCAATAATGAACAACAAAATGCTGCTAATATTTTAAAAAATGCAAATAGCCCGGTTGTAGACGATGGATGGACTATTGTCACAAGAAAAAAGAAGAAAACAAGAATTTGAAACCATAAATAAACTTTTGGTTATAATAGATTTTATTTTTAATATAGGGTAATACGATATTTGCAACATTCGCAGCTGGCTGTTTCTAGAAGGTAGAACAACTTTTCTCAACACTTCCAGGTGTGATGAAAACTGAAGTAGGCTATACAGCTGGCGAAACAAAAAATCCTAACTATAAATTAGTTTGCGGGGGTAATACAGGGCATGCTGAAGCTGATCTTGCCCCGATTTTATAGACATCCTCATGCCTTGGGGAGCCCTGGCACAGTAGTATGGCAAGAAATATGGGGAATTCTTCAGCCGATGTTACAAGAAGTGGTACAAATGAATCAAGCAAGTTGGTCCGAGAATCAAGTTATTTTCCTGACTCGAAATTATTATTTAGAAGAAACTTATTTCACTAGAAGCCTATGCTAAATTTCATTTCAATCTAATTTTAATGGATATGTCAATGCCCATCATGGGAGGGATAGAAGCCAGCCAAGGTATGAGAAAGCAAGAACTGCAATTGAGGTTTCGAACCCCTATTATTGGCCTATCGGGCTATTCACGTAAATCCATAGAACAATCGGCACAAGATGCAGGTATGGATGCCTATATGACAAAACCATACATGAAGGATGAACTTTACGCACTCATTCTTAAATATACAACATTAAGCCCCAGCACTATTAATCAAGAACAAAAAACATTTACTCCGTTGTCTGATTCTTATCGTCAAACTCTCTCGGAAAATGCTAATAATGAACAGGACGACCGCTCTAAACAATCTAGTCTGAAAGTTACTGGAATTGCTGATGTTTAAAAAGATATATTGCAACGCTGTACTTATGCCCCAGAGCTAAATAAAAAAACTTTATGATTAAATGAGTGAGCTTAAATGATAACTGGTACTGCGTCCACCGCTAAGATTTTGTATGAGAACTCCTCTGGCCTTCAAGTCCTGAATATCTCTCAGGGCTGTATCTGACGAGCAGTTAGCCAACTTGGCATATTTTGATGTGTTTATATGCCCTTCAAAATTATATTCCAACATGCGGTTGAGAATCAGCCGTTGCCGCTCATTAACAGGATTTTGGTTAATTTTGTTCCAAAGCTGCGCTTTAAATAACACTTTGCTCAATGTCTCATCTGCACCGGAAATAGCACGACCTAGACTGCCTAAAAACCATTCCAACCAAATAGTAATGTCAGGGGTGCCACGTTGCTGCCTTTCTAACTGGTTGTAATAGTGTTTCCGCTCAGATGCTAACTGGGTGGAGAGACTATAAAAACGATAAGGTATATTGTCTGCTCGTGCTAATGCCATATCAGTGATAGCTCTAGCAATACGGCCATTTCCATCTTCAAAAGGATGGATAGTAACAAACCAAAGGTGAGCAATTCCGGCTTTTAAAACAGGATCAACATTGCTGTGAGTTTCAAACCATGAAAGAAATGTTGCCATCTCTTTTTCAAGTTGGTCTGCACTTGGTGCTTCAAAGTGTATCTTTTCGCGACCAATAGGGCCAGAAACCACTTGCATAGGCCCTGCATCCAAGGTGCGCCAATTTCCAACCGTAATATGATGCATTCCACTACGCCCTGTGGGAAATAAAGCGGCGTGCCAATCAAATAAACGTTCTTTAGTAAGGGGCTTAGAAAATGATTGTGTTGCATCAAGCATCATTTCGACTATACCTTCAACATTACGGCTGGCTGATACCAATCCAGCAATATCCATTCCCAATCGACGTGCAATGGATGAACGCACTTCATTAGGATTCAGATTTTCACCCTCAATTGCAGAGGAGTTAACTACGTCACGAGTTAAGGTATTAAGACTAGCTTCACATTTAAGCTCAAAGCCTAAATTTTCCATTCTGCCAAGCAAATGACCTTGCCAATGCCGCAGATCAGATAGTTTGGAAGATAGTAAGCGAGCATCCCAATGGAAATTTGGCCAATCTTGATGTTTGTATATCCACATTTTAATCACCGCATAATTTGCAATGATTATAGCCTTTATTCCCCGCAATAACAATAAACTTTCTAATTGCCGCTATTTATGCGGTGATTAGGGGTGCTATTCTCCGTATATTAATGTGGCTATCTCTATTTTGGCTTAATTTTTATAGCATTGTGCTATTAATTATACGAATACAATAAAATAAATTTAAATACTGATAATGTTCATTAACACTTTTAAATATATTTTATTGCATATACATATATCATACTATATAATAGCATTGCTGACGTTTTTTTATATTTAGTAACAGGATTACTGGGCAATTTGAGGGGTAACAAAGCTCTAAAGCTCGAAAACTCAAAAACTCAAAACTAGACACCTTGGTCTAGCTTAACGACTAAAATTTCTGAGGTTTAATTGTCCATTGTTTGTAAAGTTTCTGATAATTTATTATACTTTAATTGTCCATTGTTTGTATTGGGATTAAACATGAAAGTAAATGCAAAAGAAACAATTAGATGTAAAATGCGGGAGTGCATACAACAAATTCCTGGTCCGATTATATTACGTTCTGATCTGAAAAACTTAGCGAGTGATCGACAGTTAAGCCGAGGCCTAAAGTCTCTAGTACAAGAGGGTGCCTTAACAAAAATAGGTTATGGGACTTATGCAAAACTATCTCGCTCGCCCATTACGCCTGAGCCATTTTTAAAAGAGGGCTTTAATATTATTGCTAAAGAGGCGTTAAAAAAATTACAAGTAGAGTGGGAAGCCAGTTCAGCTGAGCGGGCATATAATATATGTAATTCAACACAAATACCTTTTAAAGCCAAAGTTAAATTAAAAAGCCGTTTTAATAGAAAGCTATCTTACAAAGGTAATTTTCTGGAATTTGAATAAATGGTTGAAGATTTTCATGCTCTGGTGGCCATTACAACAGAAAAGCTCAATTTAGCTGATCCTGCTGTTATTGAAAAAGATTATTTTGTGACTAAAGCTCTCAATGCTTTAAATAAATTGGATAATAGAAATTTTAAGTTGATATTTTCGGGTAGCACTTCCTTAAGTAAAGCCCACGGTATTATTAAGCGTATGTCAGAGGATATAGACTTTAAAATTGTTAATAAACATGCCACAAATTTAAACATGAGCAGCACAGCTTTACGAAAAAAATTAAAAGAATTTAGAGGAGAAATAATAGATATCTTTAAAGTTTATGATTTTAAAATAAAAGAAGATGCCATTAAAATAATGAATGAAGGACGTTCAATTCAAATATGGTTAGATTATAAATCAATTTTTGAAATTCCTTACTCTTTAAGGCCCCAAATATTATTTGAATGTACTTATGATGATACGTTTGAGCAACCAGAAATTTTAAATATTGCTTCATTAATTCGAGAAACATTATTAATTGAGGAAGGTTTGGAAATAATGTCTATGGAGTGCGTTTCTATTTTAGAAACTGCCGCTGAAAAATGGGTGTCTATTACCCGACGTATTGCTGCTGTAGAACGAGGTTATATTAATAAAGATACTGCCTTAATAAGGCACTTATATGATTTAGAAAAGATAAAAGAGGTTGTAATATTCGGAAGTACTTATTATAAACTAATTGAAAAAGTCATTTTTCGAGATCAACAACAATATAAAAATCAATATCCGGAATATTTTGTTGATCCTAATAGAGAAATACATCTATCTTTAAAAATATTAAAGGAAAATAAAACGTGGGAAGAATATTATGATAGATTTTTAAGTGATATGGTATATGAAAAAAATCCGCCGACTTATCAAAAATGTTTATCTAATTTATATCATATTACAGAGAGCTTAAATATATGAAGATCCCGAAAACTAGACGCGAACGCGAAATATGGCAAGTTTGTGATCAATTGGTTACTGAAGGGGCCCTAGGTCACAAAGTAACGGGCGATGCAATACGCGAACGTTTATTAGAAGAGGGCTATAGCAAAGGTAGCCCCAATGAAATTTATAAATACCGTAAATCCTGGCGTGAGGCTCGCGGGGTTTTGGATGAAGATTTTAGCCAAAATGAATCTCAACAATTAGTTTTAAACGATCCTTTAAGTCGAGCAGTAGAAGCCGTGCGCAATGAAATTCGTCTGGAAGCTGAAAGAGAAATTCAACAAATAAAAGACGATACCATTGAACAGATAAATAAAGTCCAAAAGGCTTTATCGGAAAGAGAGCAGGAATTAAAAGCCACTCTTGATAAAAACCAAGAACTCTCTTCTGAAAATTTCGAGTTAAAATCAACCAATAGCACCTTGCAAAACGAGTTACAAGATAAAAAACAGCAGAATTTAAGTCTAGAGCAACAGCTGAAATTTTTAGAAGAAACCAGACGCATGCAAGAGCAACAAGCTAGTCAGCTGTTAAGCGAGTTAAAAGTAAACCACACGCAAACTTTAGATAATAACAATAATAATTTATTAGCAACTGAGGCTCGTTATCAAAAAGAATTGCATGAATATAAGGAGTTATTAGAAACCCAACGTCACAAACATATAGTTGAATTAGATAACTTGAAAGTTGATAAAACAAATCTTGATATTAAATTAGGTCAAACCGAAGATAAATTTGCTCGCATCAATAAAAGTTTTCAAGAAGCACAGTTTATTATTAGAAACTTGGAAGCTGAACTTGAAAATTTAAAGTGTGAAATGAAAAACCAACAAACTGCCAATAAAGAACAAGAGATTAAACTGGTAGCGACTGAGGTGGAATTAAAACAAATTATGCAGCAGTATGAAACCCAACAAGGGACTCAAAAGGAATTGCAGATAAGTTTGCAAAATAAAATACAGTTGGTAGGTCAACTGGAAGAAAGGACTAGGCAATTGCAAGAAATTATTTCTGAAAAAGCTCGTATAGCTGAGCCTGAAATTTAAAATGGAAGCTTTACCAATTTTATCGCAAATGCCGGAAAGTGTTGAAGCATCTTTACTCAGTGGTAGCCAAGGCACTAATCGTGAATTAGCAGAAAAGTGCCAGATTCAAGCGAGTAATGATTATCAAGCCATTCTTTGCTGGCTAAATGAATATAAAATGACTGAAACAACCTATCGTAATTATCAAAAAGAAGCCGAGCGCTTATTGTTATGGTGTATTTATACTGCCAAGAAATCTTTATCCAGTTTAGATAGAAATGATTTTGAACAGTATTTTGATTTTTTAAGTAACCCTCAACCTAAAAGCTTTTGGTGTGCGCCAAGTTACGGTAAAAATGGGAAGCGTGGCACCCCAAGCTGGCGGCCTTTTATTGGCCCTTTAAGCCAATCAGCTAAAAACACGGCTATTAGTATCATTAATTCCTTATTTACCTATTTAGTGCAAGCTCGATATTTAAGCTTTAATCCAATCAGTCTGATGCGACAGCGTAAAAAACGTCATGAAGCCAATTTTGAAGAATCCAAAATAAAATTACAGGCTAGAATTCTTGAATTAGATGAATGGCAAGCTATGCTGGAGACTTTACATAATTGGCAGGCTGCTAGCACTCACGAAAAACAAGAGTTAGCCCGTTTACGTTTTTTAGTTGCAATACTTTTTTTTCTTGGTTTAAGGGTGAATGAACTAGCTACCCATACTTGGCAAGCATTTCACAAAATAGGGGAGAATTGGTGGTTCTATGTCAAAGGCAAGGGCGGCAAATTCGGCAAAATACCGGTGAGTTCAACTTTAATTCAAGAGATAATATTATTTCGCAAAACTTTAGGCTTATCGGGTTTTCCAGTACCAGAGCAGGAATTGCAAACAGCCATTATCCCGTCATGGCGAGGATGTGAAGGCTTACAAGTACAAGCTATGGGCAAGTTGCTAAAAAATCTTGCTTTAGAAACTGCCAAAAGATTCCCGGATAATAAAGGTAAACAAGAAAAATTAGCCAAATTTTCACCTCACTGGTTAAGGCATTTATCGGCATCAATGCAAGATAGGGCGGGGATAGCGTTTAAACATATTCAGGGCAATTTGCGGCACAGTAATGATGCCACTACCAGGCGATATGTTCATGCCTATGATGAAGAACGACATCAAGACATGGAAAAATTGGAGTGGACAATTAATTCCATTTAAAAACATTAATATGTAAAAGATAAGATTTAATCGGACACTTCCTAGAAAAATGATGTACATGAACTATAGTAGTTATATGTGTAAAAGACAGTATTTGATCTGACACTTCCCATGTTTTCAGACAGTTTTTGTCAGATAGGTCTGACTGTCCGATACCTCCAAAATATTACCATAATTTTTTTCAATAGCAATATGTTT
>Ga0302309_10001981_pt1 | contig 17678 bp, 22 predicted proteins | sample III_Palsa_N1_1_FD_200453 | JGI IMG/M metagenome (GOLD analysis project Ga0302309, IMG submission 200453) | Peat permafrost microbial communities from Stordalen Mire near Abisko, Sweden - III_Palsa_N1_1 | ecosystem: Environmental > Terrestrial > Soil > Palsa > Peat permafrost | place: Sweden... | reverse complement strand
CCATTGATGACCACTGCGGCGCCGGCTCGCGCCAACCCCTCGGCGATGGCGCGGCCGATACCTGCCGTGGATCCGGTAACGACTGCCTTGCGGCCCGTGAGATCGATAATCATGACGCTATTCCTTCAACTGTGGAGAGAGTGGAGATTGTGGGTGATGTTGGAACCGCTGATAATTAGTTAAATTGTTATGATATTAATTCTCAGGAAGAATGAATTGGATAGATTCCACGAATTAAGCGCTTTCATCGCCGTGGTTGAAGCCGGTGGTTTTACCGCCGCGGCGCGTAGAACCGGCGATTCACAGTCGACGATCAGTAAATCCATCGGCGCGCTCGAAAGGCGCCTCGGCGTGGTGTTGTTTAACCGAAGCACGCGTAGCGTGACCCTGACCGATCAGGGGCAGAGATATTACGATCGAGCCAAACCGCTCCTTGACGGCATGGATGATGCCGATGGCGAACTCACCAACAGCACGCATAGTGTCTCGGGTCTCATCAGGATCGCCGCATCCGGCACTTTTGGCCGTCTTCATATTTTGCCGCTTATCCCCGACTTGTTATCGCTCCATCCTGGCCTGCGGGTAGACGTCGTTCTCTCGGACTTCGTGCGAGATATGGTTGACGATGGGATTGATCTGGCGATCCGGGTAGGGCCCGTCAACGATCCTGACGCTATCGCCAGGCGCGTGGCCAGCACGCCCCTCGTATGCGTGGGGTCTCGTCGTTACTTCGAGCAACACGGAACGCCAAAGACCCCCGCCGAGCTGGTCGATCACAATTGCCTTTTATATCGCGGATCGACAGAGTCGACGCATTGGCCTTTTGTGGGGCCAGACGGTCCCTTTAGCGTGTCCGTGCGTGGGAATCTCACGTCCAACAGTGTCGAAACGATCCGGGCTGGTGTTCTAGCCGGCGTGGGAATCGGCCGGTTTGCCAAGGTGTCTCTTGCCGATGATCTCCGACATTCGGATGTCATCACCGTGCTCGACGAATTTATGGGCGACGCCAGAAACATAAGCCTCATATGGCCCAGACGCCAGTTTGTACCGGCGCGCGTGCGACGAGTCACCGATTTCTTTGCAGAGGCTATTCCGCAGCGTATTTAGCCTTGAACTTAGAAAAATTATTCAGCGATGATCCAAAGGAGTGACGACCAAATCATCGAACAAACGTCGCCGCTTCACGATCTCTCTCCTGAGTTCATTGAGTTCCATCTGAAGATGTGGATCCCAAATCTCGGCAAGCTTGCCATGCTTGATGATCGCTCCGTCCCTCAGCACCTTAGTCGCAATGGAGCGAATCTTTCTCAACAGCGGCCAGTTTCTTTTTCCGCTGCCGCTTAGCCAACAGGCGAGCCTAGTCGATAAGGTGTCCATTACGGTTTCCGCCTAACAATTCGTTGAAGGCAGACGGCAACGCTGCAGCTTAACGCCAGCGTTGAACGTCCGCTTCTGGCGGTGGTCTCAAACGTTGGGCATCCAGTGACCAGCATCGGCGGCGTGTCCAGCCTTAACCGGTATACTGTCCAGTTGATACCGGCACCCGCAGATTTCGCGGACTTCGTCAGGGAGTCCTATAAGGATGTCATTTATCTGCCGCGTATCTGGGTTTGAAGATGCATGTTCCTTTGCTAATCAGAGGAGAATCCGAATCTGCCGGATCAAGCATCGCAACGTCGATGGGCATACCAGGCTCTTCAACAAATTTCTGGATTGCTGCGACCGTGGCTCGCATAACGCGGTCACTTTCGTCCATATTGCTTAAAAGAACGGCAATCATGAGCACTGATTCTGTCAAGTTGCTTTGCCAATTTACGACGGCCAAATACGCGGCTTTTACGAATGGGATTCGCGAATAAGCAGACTGCAGTGCAGCGGTCATTTTTCGTGGAAGGCGAGTAGGGCGAACGACTTGCGCTCGTTCAGAGGGTTCCTTTACGTAAGGCCGCGCTGAGCCTACGACCTCATATGCGAGGAGCGTTTTCAACTCTTCGGGATCAAGCACGCAATCGCGATGGTTCGGATCTACCATTAGCGTTGCGCCCAGCGTCAACGCAAATAGCTCGCGTCCCCTCATGCCTATGACGCCGGTTGTGTGCCCAGTAGCTTCATCGGCTTTTTGACGATCTGTAAATACCGGAAGCACCGTTTTACCGTTGTCGGGCCGTACGAATTGAATAAAACGAAGACGCCCGGAGTCATCGGACAAGGGGATGTGCGCATAGACCAAGGCGTCGAGCATCGCGACGATTGCTGAGGCCTCCTTGGACGGGTCCTTCTCAGCAGCTTTGAGTAATCGCGCGAGTTTGTCGCTTGCATCATCCATCCGCTACTCGGAGCCTGCAGCCTTTAGTAGTCGCTCTTTGTCAGCGATCGATAGTTTGTTAAAAGCCAGAATCATTCGGGCCAAGCGATCATCGTCCGCAAAAAGATAGGCGGTCGGCACCGAGAGCGTTTCGGCCAAGCGCTGCACGGTGGCCATGTCGGGCTCATGGACGCCGAGCTCATACCTATTGATACGCGTGCTTGCCACGGATGGGTCCAGCCCTGCATGAATGCCGAGTTGTTTCTGCGAAAGCTGGCTCTTAAGGCGCGCATCTTCCAGGCGACGCTGAAATACCAGCCGAATATCGATCCGTCGGGGCATGTTGCAAACCTTGAAGGGAGAGAGACCCTACGAGATTCGTAACTTTGCCTTGCTTCCGATACTACGAGTTTCGTAGTATCGGAAGCGAGCGGTCCCTACCAGGTGCCAACGAGGGCCTTTTGTATGCCCGTGCAGCTAGTGCTGGATGATGACGGCGGGATTTCCATTCCATTAGATGACTGTACCCGTGAGGCCTGGGTCTTACAGTGCGACCGTGCCACGCACGCAGGTCAACTGGAAGGGTTCCAAGAACGTGTAGCGATGTGCTTCGCGTTGAGCCTTTCGGAGTGCCTAGATTCGGATCTAAAACCTCCCACGGGTGCACAACTCAAGTTTGCGACCGACATCTCACGCGAACTGGGCGTCGCTTTGCCGTCTGAGGCGCTGAGATACCGTGGGTCCATGGGTGAATTTATTGAGCGGTTTGCTGAAGCGCTGCGATCAAAACGACGCAGTTACCTTAACAAGGAATAATTTCACGGATTCTGACCTGCCGGTGCAACCATTACGTTGAAAGGCACTTTGGCTCATTGACCACCTTAACCAGTCAATGCAACGTTATGTTCGCTTCGATTTATCTATCGATCGAGTAATAAGAGCACACCATTCGGTCAGTCCAGCGAGAAAATTTTCTAGAGACCCCACAACAGCTATGCGCGTGTCGCGGGCGTCGTCACGATGCGTCAGCGACCGCAGACGGCCAGCGGGGTGACGTTCCTGACGATGGAGGACGAACACGGCCTGGTCAATGTCATTGTCTGGCGCGATGTCGCCGAAACTTACAGGCGTGTGCTGCTGGAATCAGAGCTGCTGGGAATCCATGGACGGTGGGAGGCGCTCAATGGCGTGTGTCATCTAATTGCCAGTCGATTGCTCGACATGAGCGAGTTGCTCGGGGGTCTGGATGTGCGGTCGCGAGATTTTCATTGAGACATTGCGGTCGCGAGTGCGTGTGAAAGGCAGATACCGACCCACAGCCGACATCCAGGGCTGCGAATTGGTCGCCCGGAACCGGCCGTTCGACGGGTGAGAGGGCTGCCTTCCGGTTCCGACCCGGAGGCGGCATCGGCCTCGACGGATTGAGCGAGCGGAAGCCGACATTCGCCGTGTGCAGCGGTGGCCGGCTACGTCAGACCCCGAGCGGGCTGTCAAGTTGTCGAGCGGTTGCCGGCACTGGACGCTTGGCTCTCTACGGCCTGTGCGTCAAGCCCAAACCTTCATTGCAGCAGCGACAGGCGTGACGGCCACGTTGGCAACCGAGCTCCGGTGCCGCAGTGCTTCCAGACAGGACCCGCGGCAAAGCGCGATCGTTGTCGCCGTGCCTTAAGTCGACATTCTGTCGGCCTTAGTCGCCCTGCCTGCTCGGGCTAAATCCGGCATGCGCACACGTTTGCCTTCGTCAGCAGCGACCTCGACAAACAGATCCCGAATCCAGCGATGGCCAGCGTGTCCATGGCTGCGTTCGTGCCAAATCAAGCTGATGTCGAACTGCTCCGAAAGCCAAGGGATATCGACCAAGACGAGTCGGTCCGCCTGGCTTCGTAGTTGCCGCCTCGGCACAAGGGCGACAACATCGCTAGATGAAACGATCTCGGGGACGAAGAGGAAGGACGCTGCTGACATAACGACTTGGCGTCTATGCCCAAGCGCTGCCAGCGCCTCGTCGATCGGCGTCGTGAAGGCGCCCCCCGACGGTGACACAATTACATGGTCAAGTTTCACAAACTCTTCGGCCGTAAGCCCGGACCTGAGACATGGATGATCTCGTCGACCGATGAGGACGTAGGTCTCCGTGAATAGGTGGCAGGTTCGCAGATGCGCGTGACTGGGGTCGGGCGTGGCGATAGCCAAGTCGATCTCGCCGCGACTTAGCTGTTGCTCCATCGACGCAGGGTCCAAATGGCGAATGGCGAGGCGCACCCCAGGCGCGCGCTCCCTCAACGCCACCGCGAACGGCATCAGGACCGCAGCCTGCACGTAGTCCGTGCACGCAACCGTGACTGTCAGCTTGTCCCGCGTAGGCGAGAAGTCTTTGTGGGAATGGAAGGCAATTCGCAGTTGATCTAGCGCTTCTCGTAGCGGGCCGAGTAGGTCGAGCGCCTTGGCCGTAGGCGTCATCCCGCGGTGGGCCGGGATAAGCAGGGGATCGTCGAACACCTCCCGAAGGCGGCTCAACTGTGCGCTCACTGCTGGCTGACTGAGGTGAAGTCGCGCGGCCGCCTTTGTCACATTCCGCTCGGCCAGAAGGGCTTCAAGAGTCAGCAGCAAATTGAGATCGAGGCGCCCATTATCCATGGCGTGGATAGTAAGGCAGAACACAATCGATTTCACATATGCTGCAACAAAGGCCACGATGCAGACATTGCAAACCGCTTGGAGAGCCGCACCGTGGCCAAAAAAGTTCTCATCGTCTACGCCCACCCGGAGCCGACCTCGCTGACGCGCCAACTGGTCGATGTCTCGATTGAAGCCCTTACCGCTCAAGGGTACGAAGTCATTCTGTCTGACCTCTATGGCATGCGCTGGAAGGCCGTCTTCGATGCAGACGACTTTCCGTGCAGGACTAATCCTGAGCGGCTTTCGTACATCATGGAATCAGGTCATGCCTATGCAACCGGTCAGCAGACAGCGGACGTAGCCGCGGAGCAGGCGAAGCTGCTGGCTGTCGATGCGGTGATCCTGCAGTTTCCGCTCTGGTGGTATGGCTTGCCGGCCATCCTTAAAGGCTGGATCGATCGTGTCTATGCGTTTGGCTTCGCCTACGGGTACAAGAACGGCACCAACGAATATCGCTTTGGCGACGGCATCCTGAAGGGCAAGCGGGCGCTGGTAAATGTTATGGCGGGCGGACCGGCTGCGGACTATGGTCCGCGCGGCATCAACGGCCCGATCGATCAACTCCTCTTTCCGCTCACCCACGGCGCGCTGTTCTACCCCGGCATGGACGTGCTCCCGACACACGCGGTCTATGGCGCGGGTCACGTTGCCACGGCGGAGGAAGTGGACGCGATCAAGGCAGCATGGCGTTTGCGTCTTGCCGGGCTATTCATTGACAAGCCAATTCCCTTCCGTTCGCAAAACGGCGGCGACTTCCCCGATCGCCACGCCATGGCCGACCATGTTGCGCCGGGCCAAACCGGCCTGGTCGCGCACGTTGCCAATCTGGTCGACGCATAAGGAGATGGACATGGAACTAGGGTTCATCGGGCTCGGGAAAATGGGCTCGGGTATTGCCGCCAATCTCGTGGCGGCCGGCCACCAAGTTACCGTCTGGAACCGGGACCGGACCAATGCCGAGCCCTTCGCCGAACGGGGCACGACGGTCGCCGCCGACCTTGCCGCGGCCGCTCACGCTGGTACCGTCATGACGATGCTCGCCGATGACGTTGCTGTCGAGGCGGTTGTGTTGGGGGATGGCGGATTGCTCGCGGCAGGTTCCGACCTGCTCCATGTCTCGTGCAGCTCGGTCAGCGTGGACCTTACAGGCAGGCTGGCGGCGGGGCACGCCGCGGCGGGGCAGCGGTTCGTGTCGGCGCAGGTATTGGGACGCCCGGACGTCGCGGCGGCCACCTCGACACGATGGAGTATGCATAGCTGGCGAGCGGACGGCGAGCCTTCACCGCGGCGCTGCCGTGCACGCGCTAGCGGCCTCGTCGAACGGCGGGTTCAGCCGAGAGTTGCCATTCGCGAGCGTCCAGAAAGGAATCGCGGCGGGTGAAAAGCCGGGCGAACCGACCGCGTGGTCAAGCCTGGGAAGATCTGCAAGGTCACGATACCGGACTGAGACGGTGGGCGCTTTCGTCATCCAGTGACCGCCACCATCGGAGAAAACCAAATGCTCAATCTGAAACCACTCCTGCTCTGGCTTATAGTCGCCGCGCCATTGCCGATGGCGACAGCCCAAACCGCTCCCGCCGATGTGCGGGCGGCCGTCGCTGCTCCCGGGAGACCGGCCGAGGCGGTCGCGCTCGATGAAAGCCGCAAGCCCGTCGAGGTGCTGAAGTTTCTGGGGCTTGAACAGGGCGACCGCGCGCTCGACCTGTTCACAGGGACCGCGGCCCCGTTCACGCGCGTTGGCTACTATGCCGAGATCATGGGCCGCGCGGTCGGTCCCAAGGGTGCGGTGGTCGCGTGGGAGCCGGCCAATCTGCTCGACGATGCAGGCAAGGAGAACTTTGCCGGCCTGGTCTCGCGCGTTCCCAACGTCCACCTGATCTCGAGCACCGCCGCCGATCTGACGCTCGACCCCGCGAGCTTCGACTTTGTGCTGATGCACCTCGTCTATCACGACACCTATTGGGAGAACGAACAGTTCCAGTTTCCACGGATGGACCCGCACGCGTTCCTCGCCAAAATCTTCGCGGCGACCAAGCCAGGCGGGATTGTCGGCGTCGTTGATCACGTCGCCGCACCCGGCGGCGACACACGCGCGGTCGTCAGAAAGCTCCACCGCATCGATCCAGCGGTGCTCCGCGCGGATTTCGAGCTTGCGGGGTTTAAGCTCGAAGCCGAGTCCGATCTGCTGCGCAACCCCGCCGACGATCATTCGAAGCTGTCGCTCGATCCGGCGGTCCGCGGAAAGACTGACCGCATCCTTTACCGCTTCCGCAAACCCCGTTGAGGGCGCGCTGTCATTCCTGAACTTCCACGACCTAGGCGTGGGTGACAGGACAGCAGCCACCCGTCGATGGCCTTATCCCCATGGCCGATGGCACCGCGGTGGTGGAGGCGGCGGATGTGGAAGTGACGGAGCTTAAGCTTGGCGACCATGTTGCGCGAGGCCAAACCGGCCTCGCCGCGCAATTGCTCTGCAGTAGCTGCGCTGTCTTCCACGAGTTGGCCTGCCATCAAGCCTTGACCACCCAACTCTCCAAAGCTGTCGATCGCGAACGTCCGCTCGTGGCCGAAGTCGGCCGGTTGACTAAGTTAGTCAGCGCTCTCGGCAAGCTTGGTCAAACCCGCCTGCGTTGGTAGTCGGCTCCAGCTCTGCGCGCCAGGCAGATCAGCGCTGCCAGTGGAGCGGAATATTCTATTGTCGTTCTTGCTGATGTCAGACGCCCGCGTGTTTTGAAAGCGTAGCGATATCCCATTTCAATCCTGCCGCAACGCGAGAGAGCGTAAAGACGGTCAGATTCTTCTTGCCGAGTTCGATCGATCCGTAATAAGCACGATGCATGCCTATGGCATCGGCAAATCCTTCCTGACTGAAGTCCAGTGCTTCGCGTCGCTTCCGAATGGCATCCGCAAGCCGCTTTTGAATGGTCGCTTTTTCCATACTGCGACCGTACGAACATGCTACTTTTAAGACTACGCCCTTAAAGATAGGCTATCTTTAAGTATCAGGAGACAGCCATGGCACTACGGCTAGTGGACGACGATCTGGACGTATCTCTGGATCTACCGTTGGACAAGGTCACACGGGAAGCTTTAGGCATCCAAATGCAGAGGTGCGCTGCCGCTCAATCCCGTCACACATTTGAGTTGCGTTTGGTGCAGCGAATCGCTGAACTTGTAGATGCCGATCTACATCCACCCACCCTAAGGCAGCTGGCCTACGCTATCAACATCGCCAAAGTACTCGACGTATCCGTGCCTGGCGAAGTGCTTCGATTCAGAGGATCGATGTCCGAATTTTTGAAACGATTTTCGCCCCTCTATAAAGACAGGATCGGTGGGGGCGGATCTCCCGGGCGCAAAGAAGCAACCGACTAAAAACTGATAGGCGCCGAAGATCAACTAGCACCGACGACAATTTGTCTGTTCTTAAGCAGGCGGTTATTGCGATGCATTTATATGGCAGATTTGAAGAAAAGGGTTACAAATTTGAGGCTTACGTCCCCGATTCCGACATGGAGCCAGTGGCGTTCGAGCTACGAATCCTCGACGGCGAGGAAACCAAATACGCTTTACTTATCCCCTTAACGTACACGCCAACTTTCGGCGTGGATGTAGGTGATTCGCAGTACCTCGAAGCTATCCTTGATCAGATCCTCGGGTCCCTTCCGAATGCGCGCGATTTCAGCGCCAAGGATGTTCTCGCGTTAGACAAACTAGAAGCGGACATTGGAGGCAAGCGAGTGCGTGAGCAACACGAGCGCGGGTTGAATTCCGCTAGTCAAGAAGGCGGTCAATTCAAATATAGAGGGTCGGCCGGGATTCGTACAAAAAACGGCAATCCCGCGCGTAAGTTCTCGATATACCATGTGATCTTGCTTTTCGCGGGACCTGCAATGCGTGTGTCGCACACTGGCGCGCTGGCGCACTGCCGCCAAGTATTTCGTACTGTGAACGTAGTAGGCCATTACGTAATAAACATTGGGACTTGTTCAGCTTCGTGGCGTCGATTTCAAGGCGTGATAATCCCGCGTTATCCCGCCCTTACGTCCGGCGAGAGGCTCTACCCGAGCGGATGGGCGTAAAGCACGGCCGCGCCTATGCCTCCTGCAAGATGGCCTCGTAATCCTGCCCGCCGTAGAAAACACCGACGATGCCGACGGTCTTGGCCGTCTCGTTCACCACGAACGCGACCACGGCGTTGCCGCGGTAGTTGGTGATGCGCAGTCCAGGCAGCAGATCATCACGCCTCGTGCCCCGCAGGGGGAGACTGGCCAAGCTTTGGCAGAACGCGACGATGGCATCCACATAGTCGGCGCCGGCAACGGGAGCTCCGGCGTCGGCGATGTACCGTTCAATCGCATCGAGGCGATCGATGGCCTCGGGCGCGAAAATGACGGTAAAGGTCACGCGGCCGGGCCGCCACGTCGGGTGGACCGCTTCCGGGTTAGATGCTCGCGCACCTGGTCCACCGAAAGCCCGCGAGACGGGTCTGCCTGTAACGCCTGGGCGGCCGGCATCACCTGGTCGCGCAGCCACGCCTCGACCGCCTTATCGCGTGCCGCAAGCGTGCGCAGCCCGTCGCGAATGACCTCGCTCTCGGTGGCGTATTCGCCCGCCGCCACCTTGGACCGCACAAGGTCGGCCATCTCGTTGGGAAGGGTGATGCTGAACTGTTGTGTGGAGCGCATACGCAGCCCTCTGATGGCGTAGGATTTAATCCTACACCTTCGGCTCCGCCACGCAAGAAGCTGACAGTCGATTCCCAAGCAAGACAGCGGCTTGGAGGCGGGATTGCCGGTTTTTGGCCGAATCCCTGCCGACCATCAACATCGTCGGGTAGTTCGATGAGCCATCCACCGTCTATGCGTCGCAGAATAGCCATGGTTGGACTGGGCACGGTACTAGCTCCGATGGTTACAACGCAGCGGCAAATCGACGAGCATAATCTAGAAGGCTTGCGACACAATTTTACCTTGCTTTCAGATACTAGATACTCGCGTCAACACAGATATTTACCTGTGTTCCTGCGAAAATTTCCAGAATCCCGGCCATACCTCATATACGGCTGAACTTTTCGCTAATCAATTTGCGGAGCTGCTCGGCGGTCGCGAGGCTATGAATCTTTGGATGCGCACTAGTCTGCCGCAATTGGGTGACCGAACTCCGGTAGAAGCGTTGCGTCTCGGAATGCTTCAAGACGTGATGAAATACCTCCTCCAACATGCGAACCAGCCGTCTTAGATGGAGCTAGCCCAGCCCCAGTGCATACGCAGCCCTATACGGCGCCCCTCATGTCCGCAATAAATATCGCCTATCAACCATGAGCTAATTGCACAGGCAATGGACGAAGCAGCACTTACCCGCTCTGGAGCACGGAAACCTGAAGTGATGTTTCAGCTGACACCGAAAGTAAGGGCAAGTGGCACTACCTATCGCGGATCTCTCCGTATTGCTCCTTTGGATCTAGTGGAGCGATTTGGCGAGCATCAAGGCCCATCGGGTGACCGGAAAACGTCTGGCCATTATGTATTTCAGGGCTCCGATGGCTGTGTGGTCGTCGTCTATGACTGGAAGTCGACGTCGCTATACGATGCCAGGCCCGAAGCCCAATTGCCGAGCACTGGGGATTTCTGGTCCATGTTTGAGCCGACGGAATTCTCTGTGGCTGCGTCTGGGAAATTGAATTTACCCGCGTTTGCTGAATGGCTTGGAGCCCAATGATCGCTTTCCCAGCCTATGGATCGTCACTCGCGCTCTCGGACATGTGTGGAAGAGGCGGCGGTTGTTTCGGGAGATTCACCACCCAGTCGTCTGACACACGGTCGTTGGCCGTCGCGCCGTTGCGCGCGATATTGGCCTCTTGAAGCTCCACCGCGACAGCACGATTCCACTCGGAGGCGTGCTGCGCGACGAGCTCGTACAGCCCCAGTTTTCCGAATACGGCCAAGAACGTCGGGGAAGGCTGAAGCTCGGCTTGCTCGAGGACGAATTGAGTGCGTCGGGATTCCACAAAGATGAAAAGGGACGCGCAAAAGAGAGTGAGCTGAAGCCAAGTAGAGCTCAACAGCGTATAGGCGCCCGAAGCGATATGCACCGACACGTAAAAGGCAACCACGGATATGATCGCTATATAGAAAAACATCACCCACTTAACGGCTCGCTTGATGGACCTTTTCGCGAGCTGCATCCGCGTGATGTGAACAATGGTATGTATCCCCACGACCAAGAACGGCACCGAAGCGCTGACGATATCGAACGAGAACGCTTCGTACCGTGCCGAACTCAGCAGGTACAGCAGCATAATCACCGCGCCGCTAGCGCCGGCGATCCAAAGGTCGCGCGCGACCTCGCCATAGAACCTGCGGTGATATTCGGAAATTTTCCCGGTATAGGCCGCCCACATATCTCCGAACATAAGGACGGGATATCCCCACACCGATGCTCCCAGCACTACGCCAAAGAATTCCGCGCGCCAATGTTGCGCGGTGAGCGTCATCAAACCGAGTACCAAAGCGACCAACATGGTGGCGATTAAAAGTGGCCTTATGACAATTGCGACAACTCTTTGAAGGGTCATTGACCATCTCCTTGGCTTTGCCACTGCATCATGAGCGTTATGTCGTGTGGGTCGATCTCAACCTCGACGCACGAATGCTGGCGGAGATGGTGCATGCGTTGCCACTAACGTGATCAACAACCTTCCCGCAGGACTTAATTGCGAGCTCAGCCATTGCGGTTTTTCATTCACCCCAAAGGATCATCGACGCACTTCTGATTGGTGTCGATTTGGGACCTAACCTTTCAATCACCGGTTCCCTAGCCACCATTTTGTGGCTCACGGCAATACGTCGTGAGGGTGAAGACGTAAGTTTTCTATCTTTTCTCAAGGTTGGCGTCGTGGTCTTGCCTATGGCGCTCTTCTTGGCGGTGATATTACGTATAGTCACTCCTTGAACAAAGGCGTAGATCACAGCCTCTCAGACCGGCACGGTAACCACAATTGGCGTCTGAATTTGCGTAAGCACAGGCGTGTAGAGATCGATATCGACGGCCTCCAAAGCTTCTAACGTGACTACAAGCGAATAGCGGACCTCGGATGCGTAGAGACCGGCCTCTTTCCAGTCCTTCCACCAGCCCCCTACCGGAAAGACGGCGATGTGGGACTTTTCAGCAAGTTGTGCGGCTGTTCCCATCCAGACGTCTGAATGCACCGAGCCCCTGGACCGCAGTTGGGCGCCTAAGAACCATCCTGCAAGATCGGGGTCGTGCATGGCTTCTGGATCGCCCAAACCGGCCGCTTCGTCGCGTTCGATCTTGTTGATCCGCTGGCCAAAGCGGGCAGCCGTTTCAGTCGCACCCTTCACCGCAAAACGAAGTCCATGAGACTGGTATCGAAATTTGCTCTGCCAACCGCGCTGGCTTGGGTTCGGATCGATGAAATAAGACAACGTGACACGCAGAGCAACAGATGCCTCCCCGAGATCCTGCAAAGCTGCCGCCGGCCAAGGCAAAGCATGCATGTTTACTCCGTTGAGAGTGATATTGGCGCCGTTTTCTCGGTAGGGAGTGAGCTTCTCCTCCAGCACCAAAGTCGGTTGCGTCGTCGTGGAGAAGAGAGAATTACCTCCTTCGATCGCGCCATAACCAAAACGCCGGAGTAAGGTTTCCTTGTGCCGCTTGATCGGCACAATGGGGAGCGTGGCGCGCATCGGGCCGGTATAACGTGCACCATGGATCACCAATGCTCGCAGTGTTTCTGGCCAATACGTGGGATACCGGTCAGACAGATGTGCGCATAAGCGGGCCACTTCAGCTGTGGCGGCACTTGTGTCCCCTGATTCGGTGAGTAAAGCCTGCGTCATGTCGTGATGCGTGGTTAATAGCCGGAGGCTTTCAGGCCCAACGATGACCTGCGGACCGGCATCAAGACAGCCGTTGCCGCCCTCCGCTACCACATCGGGTTTAAAGGGCCATGCGCGTCGCCACGAAACCGAAGTCGAGGACGACGGAGAGAGCGCACCCGAAGGTCCGATCGGTACGAGAGATGGCCACTTACCAAGATCGATGTCCGTCATTTCGGTGTACGCGCCCACCGTAAGCGCGTTCCAAGCTTGCGCTGGACTTTCGATCGGCGAAAGGTCGTTAACGTCGGGATAGTTCGTCCATGCTGGCCAAGGCACGTTCCCCGCGGAGAGAACAAACAGCCGAGGAGTGACGGGAGGTAGCGTTGCGGCATCCTCCTCCGACGAACCATTACTACCAAAGGCCAACTGATCGATCGTCGCCGACCACTCGGACGGCAACCCGGTGGACTTACCCACGGCGGTCGTCATCATTGCGAACGTGCGCCGACGAGCGGGATGCGGCTTCTCGACAGCGGCGGTAACTTGCGTTGTGATCGGACCATATAGATGCGGGCTGTTTTGTCCGATCGGTGGAAGAATCTTGACCGACTCAAGCCTGTGGGGCACCAGGTAAGAATCTGATGACGCCAGTGGGTTGGTTAGATTGCCATGGAGAGTGAGCCCGGCCATTTGCGTGCCGTGACCATCGTGATCGGCGTGCAGCCACGCCGGATCAATCGCATACATGTCAGCGGAATCTAGCCCTTGCGCAAGAAGGGGATGGCCGTGGTTAACGCCCGTGTCGAGCAAGGTCACGTAGGGTGCGCGCGCAGGATCGCTGAATTGCAGCCTGGATTCCAGATTACGTACCCAGTCGACCTGATCCGCCGGCGTAAGATCGGAAAGAAAAAATTCAGCGGTTGCGGCGACCGAACGTATTTCTGCCACAAGATCCAGTAGCGAGATCGCTCGTTCCAGCGCCGAGCGTGTGGCGCGTGCTGCCACTACAACACGCCCTGGAAAGCTGATAAACCCGCTCTCGACCAGGATGCCTAAATCCAAGCGTTGCGCGAGCTCAACAAATTGGTCCCGAGTGGCAACCGGCGTCCCTGCTCGTCGCAGCCACAGCTGAAACCACTGAGGCGCGTCGGCTGCTGGTAGTGGCGCGTGGTCATCGGTCCACAACTCATCGAACGCAGCACGTCGAAAGTTCGCAATCACATCGACTAATGCGGCGTTGGCGGGCTTGCCAGCCTTAGTATTTTTGTCGAGATAGTCCTGGATCCGCTTCTCGAAGGCCGCCAAGCCACCCTCCGGCACATGAAGCGCAACGATGTCTGACGTGTCGCCTTCTATGACGCTTAGCACTTCGATACCTTCGCGACGCCACTCCAGTTGTTTGTAGTCCAGCAAACCGCGCGGCGAGATCTCAAGAACAATCGTTATGCCCAAGTGCGGCGGAAGGTCCAATGCTTTCCGCTCTAACGCGACCTCCTCGGCGTTACGTGCGAGTACGACCAGCTGCTGCAGCAGTTGCCTGCCGTGAGTAGTCCTATTCCTAGCTGGAATCGCAGCCTTTCGAACACTGAGGGTAGATTTGAACGGGCGAGCTTCGGAAAAGCCAGCGACATACAGATGATCTAGGGGCTCGGGCATATGGCCTGCTTTAACAGGCAGCGACTGCCCGTCTGTTAGGTGGACTTGACCATCGTGAGGCTAGCAGAGCGCTCGCCCAGATGCTGAAGCACACTGTGCTCAGTGACGTGCTCCCTACGCTCCAGAACCGCATCCTTCATGGCGTCCTGACAGGCGCGCACGATATCGGAATGGGACAAACCATGACCCGCCGTCACCAGCCTGGAGTAATCCATCGCCGCTGGAGCCAAAAGGGCCAAGCTGTTCTTGAGTAGTAGGGTGATTTGATCGTCGTCCGGCGGTGAGTAGCGAATCACATCGTCGAACCGACGGAAGAGCGCTGTATCGAGTGAATCGCCGTGGTTGGTCGCAGCGACGATGAGGCTCTCTGAAGTGTCCTGCTCAATGAGCTGCAGGAACATATTTAAGGTACGCCGCATCTCGGCAACGTCATGCTGGCTACCACGCTGCAGACCTAAGGAATCGAACTCATCAAAGAGGTAGACACCTCGCGTTGTCTTCAAAGCTTCAAACACTAACCGCAACTTGGAGGCGCTTTCGCCCATGAACTTCGTGATGAGGCTGTCAAATCGAGCAACAAACAGCGGCAACCGCAATTCAGCGGCGAGCACGCTAGCGGTCAGAGTTTTACCGGTGCCTGGTGGGCCGACCAGCAACAGTTTGCGTCGGGGCGCTAGACCGTGCGTGCTGAGACGTTCGTGCTGTCGTTGTTCTTTCAAGACACGTTGAAGCTTCAGCGAAACGTCGGGAGATACCACCATTTCGGACAGATGATGTCGCGGATACTGCACGGTAAGTAGTTCAGCGAGTTCGCCCTTGGGCTGCGCAAGCGGGACAGGACGCAGATCGAACTTAGGAGCGTGACGAGACTTCGCAGCCTCGATCAGGCTGCGAAGTTCAGCCGCAAGTTTCGTATGGCCACGTTGCGCTTCATCGGCGGCCATCTGCATGGCGACCGAAAAAAACTGCGCATCTTCCTCGCCCGCATAAGCGCGTAGGAGGGCTTTGAGCTGGTCAGCGCGAGCCATAGGGAGTCTCCACGGAGTGGATGGTACGGGATTTTAGGCGGCACTTTTGCCGGCTATTTGTAATAGTGTAATTATTGCACATATGTGTAATTATAGCAATAATGATTGAGCTTCCTTTTCCCTCTTCCCAGCGAGAACTACTGCGTGCTGCGCGGGGTTCCGCGACTCAAGCAGCGTTCGCCAAAGCGCTGGGTGTCGATCGCACATGCTTGTCACGCTACGAAAGCGAAAAGCTCGGTGCGCCCACATCCGTACTGAACTACTGCCTCAAGTCGGTGGCCGAAACGATGTATCCGGGAGCCATAGCCTCGTCGGACGTTCAACAGGCCTTGACCTATGCGCGCCGCGCTGTGGATACGCTTGAGCGGGTCGCCAAAACAGAAGTCCGCCGTCCGACGCGTAAGCGCGATGGGCGCGCTCAAAAGGCACCTAAGGCCGCTAAGACTTAGGCTCGCCTCTAGGTGTCTCAACGATCGCGACTAAGAGCGCAGCGCTATCTAGAAGGTGGCGAACGGTTCCCCTGCCTGCTCGCGTGAAATGTCTTTTCAAAGCGTTCGATGAATTCGTGGGCGGCGCCTCGATATCGCAAGGCGTCTGCGGGAAGAGCGATGCCAAGTTCTCGCGCAATGTCCATCGCGTATCGCACTTGGCTATCGACGTATAAAGACTGGTCTAACGTGTTGAAACACGCGGCATACCGCGTACGCGAAACGCCGCGCTTATTCGCGGACCCATCTGCGCGTGCTCTTTTGGAATGCCGTGGTCGTAATGAAGCTGCGTATTCCAGCTCATGATCAGAAGGCTAACCGATCTTTTAGGTGTCGCGAAGGCGGTGACATCTGCGGTTCGCTATGAATGGTGGGATCGCCTGTGGAAAGTTTGCGAAACGAGCGACGAGCCGATCGATTTGGAGGAAGGCGATCGCTTCTATCACCTGTCGATTAACAGAACGCCGGGAAGGCTCGCGAGCCAACTTCTATCCATGATTGATGCCCGCAAGAAGACAGGCACTAAGGTTACCGCTGACGACAAACGGCGATTGAGCAGAATTTTTGACTCGGCAACCACCTCAGGGTGGTTAGCGCGGGGGGCATGTGCTCACGATGCTGGGTTTGTATTGCATATCGATCGACGTTCAACGCTCCAAAAATTCAAGCCATGGCTTGCCCAGGATGATGTCCAAGGTGCAACGCTTCGTTCGGTGATGGTGCGATACACGAGCCTTGGCCCAGTGGCGACCCGGGCATTCAAAAAAGAGCTATTGAAAGGAGTGCTGGAGAGTCAGCCATCAAATGAGTCAGGATTTAACGTCGCGTCTTTGCTCATACGGCCATTAATCAATGAGGCAATGACGCAAGGTCGGACGAAGTGGGGTATTTCACGGCAAGAGGTTCGAGATATCCTTTCTCACGCGCCAGATGGAGTGCTCGAAGGTGCTGCTTCGTGCTTGAGCAGATGGATTGGCGATCTAGATGTTGATTCGGCTATAGCGTGGCGCGATTACATGGCGCCGATTTTCAGCGCGATATGGCCTTCGGAGCGGCGTTTTAAGCGCCCAGCGATTACGCGCCATCTCACCGAGCTTTGCGTTGGGGCTGGCGTAGCGTTTCCCGACGCTTTCAGTGTGCTGCGTCACTACCTAGGTGCCTTCGGTGTCGGTTGGCACAGTCTTTACTTTTTGGACGCGTCATTGGCTCCCACGCAATACCCAGGAACATCACTCGACCTGCTTTGGATACTTTGCGGCCCAGCTGGCCAGGGGCAATCGAGCGAATTGGGGAAAATTCTTGACAGCATCGTGGCGGCGGATCCCTCGTTAGAGGTTGATCGGCGTCTGCAATGGCTCGAGCAGAAAGCGGTTCGCTATGGATGAAACTTGTTATGGATTTCGACAAAAATAGCTTGCGTCAACGCCACTCGAGTCAGACACTAAATCAGAGACCGATTAAACTGAACACTGGGTAATACACTAGCCTATAAGCTAATGAACCTGAAGGTTTTTTGACGAACTGAACACTCGCCACGTCTTAGACATTGTTGCTGCATCTATTGCTTCGCGCGGCCATCGCACAGCTATCTGAATCTCTCGCCCGGGCTCGACTTCGAAACAAAGTTGCGAGCGAAGAGCAATCTCGCCGAGGTGTTGCGTATCGATCTGGCCAAGCG
>Ga0302309_10001977_pt1 | contig 17726 bp, 14 predicted proteins | sample III_Palsa_N1_1_FD_200453 | JGI IMG/M metagenome (GOLD analysis project Ga0302309, IMG submission 200453) | Peat permafrost microbial communities from Stordalen Mire near Abisko, Sweden - III_Palsa_N1_1 | ecosystem: Environmental > Terrestrial > Soil > Palsa > Peat permafrost | place: Sweden... | reverse complement strand
AACAACGACTTAAGCACCACGGGAATTGCCGGTCCCATCGCTCACTAAATCGCGCGTTCCTGTAGAGACTCACCTTGTGCTGAAGACGCAGTCACACGAGGGCGATAAGTCTTTCTGAGCTTCGACGCGAGGCCGACTTGTTTCAGGCCCATGATCAGCCATTTTCCAGGATCGATGTCGTACCAATGATGACCAATGCGGTAGTCGCCTGCGTAGGTATGGTGAAAGCTGTGATAGCCTTCGCCAAACGTAAACGCGGCGAGAATTGCGCTGTCGGCCGCAGTTGAGTTCAGAGCGTAGGATCGTTTTCCAAAAGTGTGCGCGAACGAATTGATCGCGAACGTCACTTGATGACCGACGACCATTCGAACCAGACCACCCCAGATCAATCCCGCAAAAGGACGGCCAAAGAGTGCGCCGATTGCCATCGGAACGATGATGCTTGTCGCGAGCGCAAGCGCGAGATAATGGCGCTCTTGCCACATCAGAAGTTTATTGGCCTTCATATCAGCCGAGTTTTTGTAAGAGCGGTTCTCAGGGTAAGAGAAGAACATCCAGCCCATGTGTGCCCACCAAAATCCGCGGTTCACACTATAGGGATCGCCATCGCGATCAGCATAGACGTGATGGTAGCGGTGATCAGACGCCCAGTTCAAAACCGAGTTTTGAAAAGTTGCGGCGCCGAAAGCGAGAAACAAAAATTGGATGACCGGATGGCACTCGAAAGTTTTGTGCGCGAAGTAGCGATGATAGCCGGCGGTGATTGAAAGGCCGGTCGCGTACAACATGACGATGAACGGAATCAGATCCGTCCAGACGAAGCCTTGGTGAGCGACGTAAATCCAGGTGGCCGCAATCGCGACAATGGGACTACCCAGCAAGAATACCGCGATAGGCCAGTTGATCTTCTTCGTTTGAATGACCTCGGCCGGATTGGCGTGAAGGTCAGGTTTCAGCTCAGAAGGAACGCTCGCGATTTTTAATTCAGTGGACATACTCTATTGATCGCCCAAAATCGTAGTTTTGGATAGCTGCCCACTGTAAGACTTGTGTAAGTCGTAGGGAAAAACGGTGGTTATTTGACTCGGCTGACGAAGACCGGGCGTTTGAAGACCTGCTCAAAGAGCTGCTTCTTCTGCTCAACTCGCAGGAGCTCAAGGTCAATCCCGTTCCGAGAGGTGACGTGGATATGAACGCCTTTGCGGTCGATTTTGACGTCCCTGACCTTCAAAACCCGTTTATGACTGCGGTCGAGCGCGTCGGCAACTCGCAACATCGCGAGCAACTTCATGAAAGCCTGCTTTTCGAGCTTCGTGAAGGGAAGGGCCTTCTGGTCGACTTTGCCGTCTTGATGCCAGAGGCAGAGCTGACCGACGAACTCAGCTTCCCACTTTTCCATCGAGGGAAAATCCGCGTTCTTGACGATGTAATACGAGTGAATCCCGTGACGAGTTGGCGAGATCGCCTGACCAACATCATGAAGGATGCTTGCAGCCGTGATGTAATGGCGCCACTTCGGATTGAGTTTGTGGATCGGGCGCAGGCGATCAAAAAGGTTTTCGGCGAGATCGACGGTCTGCTTCAGATGCATTTCGTCGTCGGTTCCGGCGGCGCGGAACTTCTGCGCGCGAGCGTAGAGGTCTGCCAAATGGAACGGAATGTTCGAGACTTCGTGCTGGCGATAAACGCGCATTTCTTCTTCAAGAATGCCATCACGTAACGAAAATTCACTCGAAAGAGTTTTCTTCGCACCGAGCAAAATCATGCATTCTTCGAGTAAAATTGCGCCCGCAAGGATCATGTCCACGCGGCGAGCTTCCATCCCCGGCATGCCGAGAAGCTGTGTCGTCGTCATGGTGCTCATTTGTTTGACGAGCTTTTTTAAATCTTTGAGATCGATCGATTTGGCGCCCTTGGATTTTTTGACCAAGCGGGAGATCGCGCGAATCGTTCCGCTCGAGCCTAAAATGCGATTTACCTTCGGCCATTCTTCAGAAATTAATTTTGAAAGAACGATGCTTCGGATGTAGCGACGAAGTTGTTCGGTGGGTGCGAGCTCGCCTTTTTTGGCAGGAGCCGGGGGGCTGCTTTTTAAGAAAACTTGTTGGAGTCGTGCGGTGCCGAGTGGAAAGCTCTCACCGTGGAGAACTTCTTTGCCGCGAGCGATGCTGATCTCAGTGCTTCCACCGCCGATATCGATCAGTCCGTAGCGGCCCTTGGTCACGGCCGCTTTTTCGTTAAACATGATGCCCTTGGCAATGAGCTTGGCTTCTTCTTGGCCGGTGATCACGCGAACATCAATGCCGGTGCGTTTACGAATAGAATTGAGAAGCTTGTCGCTATCGCCTGCTTCGCGAAGCGCAGCGGTTCCGAAGGCGACGATCTTGCCGACTTGGAGTTCTTCTGCGGTTCTTTGGAAGCTGCTGAACGCTTGAAGCGTGCGTCGAATCGCCGTGGCGTCGAGCCTACCATCGGTAAACAGATTTTGGCCCAAACGGACCATCAGTTTCTCGCGATGAAGCTTTCGGACGCGGTTACCCGGACCAATTTGATTCACGTCAAAGCGAACCGAATTCGTGCCGAGATCGATGATTCCTACTCGCACTGAGAGTTCCGCCTTTTGTTCGGCAAGAAATTATCGGTACGCGTTCTTTTTCTTAGCTTTTTTGCTGCGCTCGAGAGCGACTTTATGTCCAGCTGGAGCATCGCCTTTCTTATAGGCGGTAGCTTGATCGCGGGTGCGTTTACGATTTTTGAGACTCAAAGATTTTCCCATTTTTTCTGACTCCTGAGTAGTATGTTGGGTCTAACACGCTCAAACGGTTAGCGCTACAGAAAGTGGGTCGGCCTGTGAGTAAAACTTCCCTCTCACGAATTAAATCAGGAGCTTTATCTCGTGGCTTCTCGCTCGCGAAGATGTCCTTGAACATCGGGGCAAGGGCAGCGGGTCATGCGATCGGGGAGATGCTTTCGCCAAATAAGTCAGACGATAAGTCAGAAGGCGCGTCCGAGGACCGCCTGAAAGCCCTACTCACTTCGCAGATCGGCATCCTTTCCAAGGAGCTCGGCCAACTGAAGGGGAGTGTGATGAAGGTCGGGCAGATGCTTTCGGTTTATGGAGAGTACTTCCTCCCGCCCGAAGCTAACGCCCTTTTAAAATCCCTTCAAAACCAGTCTCCGCCGCTCCAGTGGCGGGAGATCAAGAAAGTTTTGCTCCGTGAATTGGGCGCCGAAAAGCTCGCTTTGCTCGAGATTTCCCACGAGCCGATAGCCGCCGCTTCGCTCGGGCAAGTTCATCGGGCGGTTCGTAAGTCCGATGGCCAAGTGATTGCGCTCAAAGTTCAATATCCTGGCGTCGATCAAGCGATCGAAGGGGATTTGAAGGTTCTTAAATACGTTCTCTCGGTCTCAAAACTCATTCCGAAGGGTCCGCAGTACGATCAGATTTTTGATGAGGTGCGCGAAATGCTTCATCAGGAAGTCGATTATGCGCAGGAGCTGAAGCTGACCGAGGAGTTTCGCAAGTTTCTGGCAAATGATCCCCGCTTTGTCGTCCCGACGCCGATTGCCGAGTTTTCCAGTAAGAGGGTGCTGGCCACGACGCTGGAGGAGGGGATTTCTGTAGATAGCGCCGAAATCCAACTGCTTTCTCAAGAGCGTAGAAACCTGCTGAGCATCTCGGTTCTGGAGCTCTATCTCAAGGAGCTTTTTGAATTCGGCGCGATGCAGACGGACCCTCATTTTGGCAATTATCGGATCCGGTTGGGCGAATCTGGTCAGCCAGACCTGCTGGTGCTTTTCGATTTTGGCGCGGTGCGGAAATTCTCTCCGACTTTTCTGACCTCCTACCGAGATCTGGTTGACGGTGCCGTTCATCATGACAAGACTTTGATCGATCGGGCCGCGACGGCCATGGGCTTCATTCAGCCTGAAGATTCTGCCGAGCTGAGGGACGCTTTTGCTTCGGTCTGCGAGCTCATCTGCGAACCATTTCAACCTGGGATTTATTCTTGGGGGGCCGACGACCTTCCTAAACGCGCCGCACGAGAAAGCTCGAAACTCGCCTTCGCGTTTCGACTCAGGCCACCGCCACGCGAAATCGTCTTCCTCGATCGGAAAATGGGCGGAGTCTTCATCTTCCTCTCTTTTTTGAAGGCCAAGATCGAAGGCCGCGCACTGATTGAATCGTATCTTGAGCGGAAGCGTCCGGCCCGTTAGACTATTTGTTATGGCAAACACGGCGGCAACCACCACATCGTCCACGATTTTACACCGACTTGCCCAGTGGGCTGAGATCGATCCCCAGGCCGTCGCGCAGCGCTTTAAGCGTTCCGGGACTTGGGTGGACATCACCTGCAAAGAATACTTAGACCGCATCTACCACCTCGCGCTTTTTTTTGAATCTCGCGGAATCACCCCAAAAGACATCGGCTGCGTTTTCGGCCCGAATAGTGCGCAGTGGGTTCATGCGGATCTAGCGATGTTGCTTCTCGGTGGTATGTCGGCAGGCATTTATCCCAATTCGATCGACAAAGACGTGCTTTATGTTCTTGAGCACACGGACGCAAAAGTTTTGAGCGTCGCTAACAAAGAGTTTTTTGAAAAAGTCGGGGGAGGCGGAAAGAGTCTTCCTTCGCAAATCAAATTGGTGCTCCTGTTTGACGGCGATGCTTCTATTTCACCGATAGGAGTGAGCTATGAAGACGCCCTCAAAGAGGGTCGTAAAATCGCAGGCCAGCCGGGCGCGAAAAAAATCTCAGACTTTCTTGGCCGTATCGATCCGATGGCTCCCGCATTTATGATTTACACATCGGGAACCACAGGTAATCCGAAGGGCGCGCTTCTCAGTCACGACAATTTTGTTTTCACGTCCGACACGGTTTCAAAATATTGGAAACTTCCTTATGCTCATGGAAGTCTGTTTTCGTTTCTTCCGCTCTGTCACGTTGCCGAGAAACTTCAAAGTGTCGCGGTGGGTATTTCTCAGCGCTATACCGTGAACTACGCGACCAAGTTCGATGCGGTTGCAGTCGAGCTGCCGGAAGTTCAACCTGGATTAATGCTGAGTGTTCCGCGTCTTTGGGAAAAGATGATGGAAGGCGTGTTGATCAAAGTGAAGAACTCACCGCCTGCCAAAAAGAAACTTGCCGAATGGTCTCTCAGCGTCGGCGCGCGAGTTTCAAATATCAAACTTGCCGGCAAAAGACCCAGTGCTTTGGATCACGCACAATACATGATCGCCGACAAACTGGTCTTGAGCAAAATTCGATACGCATTAGGTCTCGGTCATTGCGAAGCTCTGGCCTCAGGCGCAGCAGCCCTTTCGTCGCATGTTTCAAAATGGTTTCACTGCTTGGGCTTAGAAATTTTAGAAGACTACGGTCAGACTGAAACCACGGGCGTCGTCTGCATGACTGAGCCTGGAAAGGACAGTTCTGGAACCGTGGGACGCGCGCTTCCTGGAATTGAAATTAAGATCGCTGAAGACGGAGAGATCCTCACGCGCGGCAGACAAGTTTTTGTGGGTTATTTCAAAGACGACGAAGCCACGAAAAAAACGATGGTCGATGGCTGGCTCGCCACAGGAGATTTGGGTGAGTACACCGACAAAGGAACCATCCGCATCAAGGGACGTAAGAAAGAGATTTTAAAAACTTCGGGCGGTAAGATGGTTGCGCCTCTTCCGATTGAAGAAGCGTTGAAAGCCTCACCGGTCATCAGTCAGGTTTGCATGGTTGGAGATAATCGAAAGTATCTTTCGGCTTTGGTCACACTCAGTGAGCCTTCCATGAAAGAAGTGAGTGGGGGATCTTCGAGCACCGAAACGATCGAAGACCCTAAAATGGTTGCGCAGGTAAAATCCGCAATCGACGCCCTCAACCAGAAGCTTTCGGGTTATGAGCAGATCAAACGTTTCGCAATTCTCGCGCATGAGTTTTCAATTGAGAAAGGCGAAATGACGCCCACTCTCAAGATGAAGCGCAACATCATCGAAAAGAATTACGCGAACGTCATTGAATCACTCTATAAGTGAGATTTTCCAAGTGAGACTTTTATGACACCGAAGCCGACGAATCCTTACGAGTCTGGCGCACGGAAAAATATTCCCGCTGTTCTGATTTACGCGCGCAACGCAGGTCAGATTCTCATGATTCATCGCAACGCTCCAGAGAACGCTGGGCGCGTTGATTATCATTCGGGAAAATGGAATGGCCTCGGCGGAAAATCTGAACTCGATGAGTCAGCCTTCGAAACTGCGGCGCGTGAGTTTCAAGAAGAGGCCGGAGTAGATATTTCTTTGACGCGTTTCAAGGCGTTGGGTGTTCTTCAATTTCCTCATTTTAAAGCCCATAAACACGAAGATTGGACAGTTTCGGTTTTCATAATAGACTTAGAGGACAGGGAACGTTCTCAAGTTCGTAAGACCTCAGACGAGGGGGATCTGCATTGGATTCCAGAAGCGGATTTGCTGCAACTGAACCTTTGGCCAGGAGATCGTCATTTCGTTCCACATGTGGTGGCGCGTAAACCGTTTTTCGGAACGATCTGGTACAAAGGCTCTGAAGTGGAGCGATATGACATCCAGGGATTGGGCTAAGTACACTCTCGCAGCTTCTATCGGAACTTTTCTCTGCGCGCCCGCGCACCCCGATACTGATCTTTCCTTCCTTTCACATACTTTTGTTACCGTCGCCAATAAGAATGAATTTGTTCGCGATGGCGCGCGCTACGCGTATCTCGGCACCAATTTTTGGTATGGGATGAATCTTGGCTCGACTGGCCCTGGTGGTGACCGCGAGCGTTTGATTCGTGAACTCGATCGCCTGCAAGCACTCGGCATCACAAATTTAAGAATTCTTGCAGGCTCTGAAGGTCCTGATACTGAGCCTTGGCGAATTGTCCCGTCTCTTCAAAAAGATCCCGGCGTCTACGATGAAGACCTTCTTGTCGGACTGGATTTTCTCATCAGCGAAATGGGAAAGCGCGGCCAGACCGCAGTCGTGATCTTAAATAATTTTTGGAACTGGTCGGGGGGAATGAGTCAGTACCTTCGTTGGGCGGGCGCAGACCCGATCCCTTATCCTCCACCTGCAAAGGGTGGTTCTTGGATTACATTCCAAAATTACACCACCAAGTTTTATTCGAACGATGCGGCGATGGGAATGTTTCGGAACTTCGTTCAGATGATCGTTACACGAACGAACAGTGTGACAGGTATTCCTTACGCGAACGATCCGACGATCATGTCTTGGGAACTTGCAAACGAGCCGCGCGGATTTGGCAACACCGACAAGTTCAATAAGTGGATTGATCAAACCTCGAAGCTGATCAAGTCTCTGGACCCCAATCATCTCGTTACCACGGGATGTGAGGGAACGGTCTTCGGCGCGGGACTCGATTTCGTTCGCAATCACTCTTACAAAGGCATCGACTACGCGACTGCGCATGTTTGGGTTCAGAACTGGGGTTACTTCGATCCGACCGATGCGGCGAATACTTATCCAGGCGCTGTTTCGTTCATGCAGGATTATGTTCAAACTCAAATCAACGACGCGAAAAAGTTAAAAAAGCCTGTGGTGCTCGAAGAGTTTGGCCTTGCCCGCGACATGAACAGTTACAGCCCCGCTGACCCAACTACTTATCGCGATCAATATTACGGCGAAGTTTTTTCGGACGTTTATCAGCACATGAGCGTCAACGCACCGATCGCAGGTGTGAACTTCTGGGCGTGGGGCGGAGAAGCCGCGCCGTCACTTCCTCTTGGAGCGTGGTGGAAGCCGGGTGATGCCTTCTTAGGTGATCCTCCGCACGAGCATCAGGGCTGGTACAGCATCTTCGCAGGCGATACCTCGACACTCGGTGTGATCGACAGCTACGCCGCTAAAATGAGTGCGCTAAAATAAAACGGTATAAAACGGTAGGCCGTACCTATTTACAAAACTAAAACGGTAGGCCGTACCTATTTACACCTATTTACAAAACAGGGCTTAATGACGCAGTTGCTTACCGCCGATGCGGCGGTGGGGTTAGTCCGAATCTCGGATTTTGCGCGAACTTTACTCTGCGGTCGGGAATGGCTTCTGTTGTTCTTGTCCACCTTGTGGAGTGATGCCAATGATAACGTCCTTATCTGAGCCGAAGAACTGGTCAGGAATGTAACGAATTCGCGTTCCGTCACTAGTGATCCATCCGCGCGTATCATACGCTTTAGCAGGAGGATTTCCCGGAGTTGGTGAAGGAGTCATTTTTCCAGCATCGGCATCCGAGAGAAGTCGGGCAGGGAGATAAGCCGCTAAAAGGTTTGCGTCAGTGATTTTCGGGTTCGCGCTTTTCAGCGCATTTGAAACTACCATAAAGACCCCAAGATCCTCAGTTTCGAGCGCGATCGCTGGCGGAAGTTTTCCATTGACCGCCGCAGGCTGCATATCGAGCTCGCCCTCGCCATTTTTATCGGCCTTCACTTTCAACGTGCTTTGATTTTGGAGTACAAGATCAAGACACATTGCTTTTGTCGCACCACTTGGCCTGTGAATCGTCGCAAAAATCTTGTCGAACGTGGCCCCAGTTCCTGAAGGAACAGGCGTATTTGTACATGCCCCGGGTACTGGCGGAGTTACAGACGCTGGTGCTGGCGGGGTTATAGATGCCGGTGCTGGCGGAGTTACAGACGCTGTAGTTGAACCAGCATGCGTTACTGCAGGTGCTAGTGCACCCGTCGTCGCAGACGAGGTCACAGTTGGAATGACCACCGCTGCAGGGATGGTTGGCGGAGAGCCAGGTGCAGGAACTGGAGCGCCATGCTCGGGCGGGCAAGGAGCGCCTGCAGCAGGCGGAGCAGAAACAGTTTTATTCATCGTATCAGCCATGCCTACAGCTTGACGATTAAGATCATCTGTTTCAGCCGGTTTGTCGGTTGTCGCTAAGTCGTCAGCGGCTTGTTTCAGATGCTCTCTGAGAATCCCGCAAGCTTTCGTCGCCGGACTATTTTTGCAATGATCCTCTACGAGCTTGGTCTGATCATCAAAAAACTTTTTCAATTTTGTGCAATCGATTTTATCCACTCCGTCAGGAGTCTCGATTTTGTGGTCAACAGCGCAAACAGCGAGAACCTTGGCGAGCGGATTATTATTCTCATCCTTCGAAGAAACTTCGGCACAATGGGATGTCAAATTTGGCAACGAACAATAAAGATTTCCGTCTCCGTCGATACCAAATGCAGGGCTACAAGGTTTTTCTCCGCTTTTGCAATGAGCGGCGGCGTCACCAAGCGGCGCGAGATCTTTTGAGGTATCAAAGTCATGCATTTTTGCGCCGTGAGCAGGGTCGCAGTCGCTCGTGACAGGATTAGAGACGGGTCTGACGACTCCGAGATTGATACAAAAATCCGGGGTCGAACTCGCTTCGGCGTTAGCGATCCAGTATTTCAAAAGTAGGCTTGCACTGTCTTCGCCCGAAGTGGATCTTGCTTCCGCATCGAGTTCGACGAGGGCTGCTTGAAAAGCTTTCATGTAACGATTTTGTGCCGCTTGAGGAAGTTTCACAAAACGATCGTAGCGGGGGAGTTGAAGAGTAGTCGATGCCTGCTCGAAGTGAATTTTTTTGGTCTTAAAAAAATTCTGAGTGGCGTGAGCCGAGGGCGACAAAGTCATTCCCAAAGAGAGAGAAAAAATCAGTCCGACAATATTCCAGATATGAAAGCGCATGCGATTGACCCCCGGTTACACAACCTTATAAGGGTAACTCGGTAGTGGGGTTGTGACAACTCTATGTAGATGGGCAAAAACTGCCGCGAAATTACTACTCAATTCCTCGGACCATCGGAGCAGTCTTAAGGAATTTTAGGGCTTTGTGATTGTCTTCGGCCCATCTCAGACCCCAGTCCGATTTGAAGAGCACGACGAATTGGCCGTCACGATCCTGCAGACAACGAGAGTCATCGCGTTCAAAGGAGTCTGGGTTGAAATTAGCTCCTTCAATCCAGCGAGCATGAACGAAGCCGAGACGCTCGATTTTGACATCGACGTTGTACTCGGCCTTGAGACGGAATTGCAGAACTTCGAACTGAAGGCCCCCGACTGCGCCCAAGATTGGATCTTTGTCTCCATAACCGCGTTGCCGATAGACTTGAACGACGCCTTCTTCAGCGAGCTGATCGAGCCCCTTCTTCAACTGCTTGCGCTTCATCGGATCTAAGATCAGAACGCTTGCAAAATGTTCAGGCGAGAAGCGGGGAACACCTTCGTATTCGAAACGCTTTCCTTCACAGAGAGTATCGCCGATGCGCAGATCGCCCGAAGTATCGAGCAATCCAACAATGTCACCAGGCCAGGCTTCTTCGATCACGACACGCTCTTGCGCAAAGAAGTTGAGTGGCTTGGAAAGCTTAAAGTCTTTGTTGAGGCGCGCGTGTTTGGCGGTCATATTGCGCGTAAATTTTCCTGAGCAAACGCGCATGAAGGCCACACGGTCGCGATGAGCAGGATCCATGTTTGCCTGGATCTTAAAAATGAAACTCGAGAACTTTTCAGAAGTCGGTTCGATAGGACCATCACTCGAATTTCGGGGAGCTGGAGTCGGAGCGATTTCGATAAAACGTTCGAGAAATCTTTCGACGCCGAAGTTATTCATCGCGCTTCCGAAGAACACGGGAGTGAGTTGGCCTGCGAGCACTTTTTGAAGATCGAACGAATCGCCCGCATATTCGAGAAGTTCGAGTTCGGCACTCAATTGATCGTGAAGTTCTTTCGCTTCGTCTAAATCGTTTCTCGGACCAGCAAGCAGCGGAATGAAGTTTGGGTCATCGATGCCGGTCACTTTTTTAGGAGCAAGACGTCCTTTGACGTTGGCTTCGCCTTCCGTCTGAAACATCAGAACTTCTTTGGTTCCTCGATCGTAAACACCACGGAAGCGACTCCCGTTTCCGATTGGCCAGGTCATCGGGCAGGAACGAATTCCTAAAACTTTTTCGAGTTCATCGAGAAGATCCAAAGGATCGCGGCCGGGGCGATCCACTTTGTTCATCATCGTAAAAATCGGGATTCCGCGCATGCGACAAACTTCGAAGAGTTTGCGCGTTTGATTTTCAACCCCTTTTGCAGAGTCGATCAACATCACGGCAGCATCGGCTGCAGTGAGAGTGCGGTAGGTGTCTTCGGAGAAGTCTTTGTGGCCAGGCGTATCGAGAAGATTGATCTGTACGCCCTTGTATTCAAATTGAAGAACGCTTGAGCTAATCGAGATCCCGCGCTGCTTTTCGATCTCCATCCAATCCGAAGTCGTATTGCGCTGGTTGGCCTTGGCGCGGACTGCCCCTGCCAAATGGATCGCACCACCATAAAGGAGGAGCTTTTCGGTGAGGGTGGTCTTACCAGCATCCGGATGCGAGATAATGGCAAACGTACGGCGTCTTGCGACTTCTTTTTGGAGAGATAGTTGTAGAGGTGTGCTCATTTTCGTTTCCGCAGTTTTGGCACATGTGTCACCCAAAGCCTAGGTGAAAACATAGAGTAAAACCCAGTATAAACCCAGTCAAACTCAAATGTTAAGCGGCTTAGTCAAGTATTTGCGAAGTCCGAAGAGTTATTCGTTATGAAAGTAGCAACTGTCGCAATCGTCGTTCGCCATCCTCAGGACGCAGTTTCAAACGGGGCTTCTTTATCGCTCGTTGAGGTCCTGTCGGACGAACATGAGATTCATCTTCTTGAGACCTCTTGTAAGTCGGGAGAAACCGACCCACTGGAGGTCGTTCACGACCATAGAAAACGACAGCACCAGGAGGAAGGGGAGTTCGGCAACTACGTCGAAGACCTTCTCTCGCAGCCCTTTGTTGGAAACGAAATCCAAGAACACGGGGTTCAGTGGCTGAAGTCCAAGATTAGGATCGAAAAGTATCAAAAGACCGAAACGGATGCCGCGAAGATCATTGCTGAATATGCGATGAAAGTCCTTTCGGAAGATCCCGAAAAGACGGACTTTTTTCTCGCAGGTCCTAGCACTATGGTGAGAATCCGCGTTTTCTCCATTGGTTCCGCGAACAAAGAGCGGGCCAGAAATCGAAAGCCCTCTAAAAAACAAGCCGCAGCCTAGTCCTTTCCCTTGCTTAATGCGCAAGGTCAGGGTACACGCACCCCATATCTAACTACCCGATGCCGTTGAGGCATATGCGTTTTTTGGGGGCACGATGAAGACAGTTGCGACTTGGGTTTTAGCAGCGGCACTTTGGACTTCTTTTGCACTCGCCGACGACGCGCCACCCTGCATGGCGGGATCATCCGCAATCGGAATCAATAACGGACAAGTTCTTCAGTGGGAAACATCCACACCCAACCAATTTCTTGCTCGCGGCCACGTCTCAGGACCAATCGTCCAAGTCTATCCTGATCAGAACGGGCATCATCACTTCGCAATTCAAATTGGCCAGGATCCTTCGAATCGTCTCGAAGTGATTTACAACGAAGATTTCGGTTCAGTCCCTCAAATGTCTGAAGGAATGAACGTCGAAGCTTGTGGAGATTATATTACCTCCACGGCTCAATCGGCTCAGTATCCAGCATCTCCAGACGGCGCGATCATTCATTGGGTGCATCAGTCTCCAAACTTGGCAAAACATCCAAGTGGCTTCTTGATGGTCGATGGCGTTCTCTACGGACAAGACGCTGAAAACGCTGGACCTAAACAGTAATCGGAAATTCATGAAGATTCACGGTGGGCTCATTTCAACGGCTGACGGAATCGCAGACCTCGCGGCTGCGCTGAAGGGTCAGCCGATCATTTCTTTTGATACCGAATTTATTCGCGAAAACACGTTCTATCCGATCGTCGAGATCATCCAAGTCGCAACTGATGCCGACTCTTGGTTAGTCGACGCGCAGGCCTTCAAAAGAGGCTTTAAACAGGGCCCGCAAGGTGGCTACGATCACGCGATTGATCCGCTACTCGAAATTTTTAAAGACAAATCGATTTTGAAAGTCGTGCACGCGGCCCAGGGCGATCAGGAATGCCTGTACACGTCCTACGCAATGGTTGCTGATCCGATTATCGATACGTCGGTCGCTGCATCGCTCTGCGGATATGGCGACAACATCGGACTTGGAAAGCTTTTGAAATCCGTCTTGGACGTCACGATCAAAAAAGGCCACGCGAGAACCAATTGGTCCGTGCGTCCGCTCCCAGAGCAACTGATCGAATATGCCCACGCAGACGTTGAGCATTTGGTTGAGCTCGGTAAGCAGTTGCTCGCGAAGCTCGATGAACAGGGCCGCAAACAATGGGCGCTGGAACTTTCAGCGAAGTATAACGAAGTCGCGCTTTACGAAGTCGATCTCGATGGAATGACCCAGAAGCTTGCGCGCGGCGGTCGTCTGGATCGCAAAGGTTACGCAGCACTTTTGGAACTTGTGAAATGGCGTGAAACTCGCGTCAGACACCTCAATCTTCCTCGCCGCTGGGTAGCGGATGATGCGGTTTTGGTGGACATCGCTCAAGTGAAACCCAAGACGATCGATCATCTCGGAACTTTTCGCGGCCTCAATAAAGGCGAACTGAAATCCAGTGGCGAACTCATTTTGGCAGCCCTTCGCAAAGCGTCCGAAGACGATTCGCAAGTCACGCTTCCTCACTTTCAGCGCACCGAATCTCCGAGCAACGAAGAGTCTCAGGTTCTGGACCTGCTGAAGTGCTACATCGGAATTCTTGCGGACGAGCACCGAATCGCTGCAAAGCATCTGTCAACGGTGGCTCAATTAGTTCCTTTGCTCCGCAATAAAATCACTTCGCCTGAAGACCTTGCAAAGACGGGTGTGCTGAGCGGAGAGGCGACAAAGCTGATCGGACCAGAACTGATCGCTTTCTTAGAGGGAAAAAAAGCCCTCGCCGTCAATGGCAGCAAAATTGAAGTTATTGATATTAAGAAGTAAGACGGAATTAAGAAATAAGGGCATCCAAAAATGACCGACGTCACCACGACCCAAGATGAAATCGAAGGCGAAAACGCAGATATGAAAACAGTGGCTTCGGCCCTCACTCATAAAGCAGGAAGACGCTTTCAGCATTCTCCACAGTTTCGTCGCCGTCGCGCGATGAACTGGCTGACCCTTGGCTTCACTTATTCGGCGATGTACATGGGTCGCTACAATCTCTCGTTTGCAAACGCTTCTCTATCGAAGTCGTTTGGCTGGGATAAAACTCAGGTCGGAACGATCATCAGTTCTGCGCTCTTGGTTTATGGATTATCGGCGATGTTCAACGGACCGATTTCGGATCGAATCGGTGGTCGCAAATCCATGTTAATTGGTGCCTGCGGCACTGTCGTTTTCAACTTCCTGTTCGGTCTCGGTGCTTACCTTGGGTTTTTAGGGACCGGGCCTCTTCTTCTCGTTTATTTCGCGTCTGTTTGGTCACTCAATTCCTATTTCCAGTCCTTCAGCGCGCTTTCTCTGATCAAGGTGAACGCCAGTTGGTTTCATATTACCGAACGAGGCGTGTTCTCGGCCATCTTTGGGATGATGATCCAATGTGGACGTCTTTTGATTTTCCTGTTGGGCGGCTATCTCGTCACCGTTCTCCCATGGCAGTGGGTCTTCTTCGTTCCCGCGATGATTGTCTCGGTGATGGCTTTTCTCACGTATCGCAATGTTCAGAATGCGCCTGAGGACTGCGGTCTTCCGGAGCTTGACGTGCAAGACGCGTCGAGTGGGGATACCAGCGTCGTTAATTTCAAATACGTCTTCAAAAAAGTTTTTACGAATCCGATCACACTCACCATCGCCGGGGCAGAGTTTTGTACCGGTGTCGTTCGTCACGGATTTGAACAATGGTTCCCACGTTACATGATTGAAGCGCAGCATCTTTCGCTCGAATCAAAAGTCTTTCAAGGAAATGCGATTGCGGTCGTTGGCGCGGGCATCGTCGGCGCGTTCGCCGCAGGAACTGTTTCAGATTATCTCTTTAAAGGTCGCAGAACACCGGTCGCTTTCTCGGGTTATTGCCTTCAGGTGATCTCTCTCTCTGTGATCTGGAAAGCACCGAGCATTGATCTCGTCATTGCCGCTTTCATTTTGAATTCGTTCGCGATCAGCATGGTCCACTCCATGTTGTCCGGCACTGCTTCGATGGATTTCGGCGGGAAAAAGGCGGCCGCAACAGCAGCCGGTCTATTCGATGGAATGCAGTACATCGGCGGCTCGTTTGTCGGTATCGGGATGGGTTTTCTTCTCGATCGCTTCGGTTGGAGTGCTTGGGGCCCGAGCATGATCGCGTTCTCCGTCATAGGGGGCGGCCTGATGCTTTGGTTGTGGAACGCCCGACCTCAATCGAGCAAAGCTCACAGCTGAACGGCAAGCGACTTCCCAAGCGGCTTTCTCAAACCCAAAATAAGATGCTCCCTGAATGGAACGGCAGATGCACAAGAGCCGGCATACAAGGAGATTCAAATGCGTAGATTAATTCCATGCGTGATCACGACCGCAATTTTGGCGATTTCTTCATCTGCAGCACTGGCTGCACAGAGTGATGAACAAATTGGGACTTCCACTGCTAACAATCCTGTCAGTTCTCAGGGCGATATGACCAAAGCGTTAGCTGGGCTTAAGCCTGAAATCGGGATCGTTGGATTCCATGACTCAGATGGATTGAACACGACTCGTGGTTCCATCGGGCTTCATTATGACGTCAATATGGCCGGCCTTATTGCGGGAGGCTATAGCCGTTTTTATCTCGGGCCTTCTATCGGCGCGTTGTATTCGCACATCGGTGCGGCAGGCGCGAGTTGGTTCGGTTCAAGCCCTTCTGTGAATAACGGAACCGCAGGCGGTAACTTGGTTCAGTTTCCTCTCGAAGCGAAACTCGGTTACGACGTTTTCGACAACATGCGACTTTCCGTTCATGGTGGTGGTAACCTCATGTACCGCTCCGTCGCCGGTGCGATGAGCATCGACAGTAATACAGGTAGTAATTCAATTTGGAGGATCTATCCGGCTATCGGTGGTGACGTCGAATTTGGCCTGACCAAAAACGTCGCGCTCGATATTCGCCCAGACGTGACCCTCACTCCGCTCAACACCGTCCTCAATGCGACGATCGGTGTCGGTATCGCTCTCGGCTAAATAAAAAGGACTTAGTCCTTTTTTGTGACGGTCCAGCGTCATATTTCAAAATGTAGGCTGTACCATTTTACAAAAAAAATCCCGGGCTGCTCACGCAGTCCGGGATTTTTGTTTATAGGATTTTCGGCGTTAAGCGCCGCCGCCACCCTTCACGGGAACGAAGGTTTTATCGTTCGGGCCGTGCTGGACATAGAAGACTAAGGCGTCGGTGTTCTTAAGCTTCGAGGTGGTCTGAGTGAAGTCTTTGGCGCCGTGAACGTCCTTTTGATCAACATTGAGAATGACGTCGCCAGGACTTAATCCTGCATCGAACCCTGGGCTCCCCGGACGAACGGAAGTAACGATCGCTCCCATTTTTGGCGGAACTTTTAAGAACTCAGCAAGCTCAGCTGGAATGTCTTCTACCGCAAGGCCCAGAGTCGGATCTTTGCGTCCGAGCTGACCAGCGAGTTGACCTTTGTCGACGGTTTTCGATCCCGGTTGTTCTTCGATCTTCACGGTCAAAGTCTGTGGTCCGCCATCTCGAGAAACGTCCACAGGGATTGTTGATCCGACTTTCGTCTTTCCAACGAGGCTTTTAAATTGGGCCGCTGATGCGACTGCTTGGTGATTGTAATTGAGGACAATATCACCTGTTTTGAACTTGGCTTCGCGAGCTGGGCCGTCTTGGCCGACTTCGCTGATCAAAGCTCCTTGTTGCGAGGGCGCGCGAAAATGTTTTGCGAGGTCTTTGTCGAGATCTTGTGCAGAAAGTCCGATCCAGCCGCGAATCATTCGACCGTGATTGATGAGTTGTTCACTGACTTCTTTGGCAATCTTTGAAGGCACCGCAAAACCGATTCCTGAAAAGCCGCCGCCCTGTGAAAAGATCGCGGTGTTGACGCCGACGATCTGACCGCTCGAGTCCAGAAGCGGCCCACCGGAACTCCCGGGATTGATTGCCGCATCTGTCTGAATGAAATCTTCCGTGTCGAGGATTCCCATTTGTGCACGGCCCGTTGCACTGATGATCCCAAACGTCACCGAGTGACGAAGTCCATAAGGACTTCCGACGGCGATCGCCCAATCCCCGACTCTTAACTGATCAGAGTCAGCGAAGGTGAGGGTGGGAAGATTTTTTGGACCTTCATCCATTTGAATCACGGCGAGATCGGTCTTTGGATCGATACCCACGAGATGTGCCGGATATTTATTTTTGTCATCTTTATCGGCGAGCGAAACTTGAATTCTCTCCGCGTGATCGACGACGTGACTGTTCGTCAGAATCAGTCCATCGGGACGAAGTACAATTCCGGAGCCTAAGCCCACGACATGTTGTTCGCTCTTCTCAGATTTTGGACCACCATGAGGTCCCAATCCACCGGGACCACCAGGGCCGCCTGGGCCGGTAGGACCTTCAAAAGGATTTGCGCCGGGACTCATCCCACCACCGCCTTCGGCCATCGCTTCTTCAGGAGAGAGCAGTTTTACAGTCGTGATGCTCACAACTGCAGGGGTTGCTTTTTCAGCAAGCGCGTTGAAAACATGTGAGGCTTTGATGAGAAGCTCGGTGTCCGGTGTCGGCGAGGCGTGGGGAAAGGTGAGCGCAAAGGCTTGCCGGCTCTGCACCATTGATAACGGGAC
>Ga0302309_10001970_pt1 | contig 17764 bp, 13 predicted proteins | sample III_Palsa_N1_1_FD_200453 | JGI IMG/M metagenome (GOLD analysis project Ga0302309, IMG submission 200453) | Peat permafrost microbial communities from Stordalen Mire near Abisko, Sweden - III_Palsa_N1_1 | ecosystem: Environmental > Terrestrial > Soil > Palsa > Peat permafrost | place: Sweden... | reverse complement strand
GTTACAACATATAAGAGATATTGAGGAAGTAAGAGAGCTATGAGAAGTATTAGAGATGTAACTTACAAGAGTTGTAGCTTATAAGAGTTATAAGGGAAGTAAGAATTGCAGCTTATAAGAGTTATAAGAGAAGTAAGAATTGCAGCTTATAAGAGATATAAGGGTTAGAAGAAATGTTAGAGATATAACTTAGGGTTATAACTCAGAGTTGCGAGATAAGTAAGACTTGCAATTTGGAAGAGATGTCAGTACTAACACCCAAGGTACTAAGAGAATCAAGATCAACGCCTAAATAGACTTTAAGCTTAGCTTGATCATCAGGCACCAGCCAACCACAGTTAGTAATCGACTTAGTTAGTTGCTGCAGCTTCCAGAGTCTCGTTTACGTATCTGTAAGAATGGGGACAATTGGGAATCTTGAATAGCAAAACTAGACATGTCATGATAGTAGAAACTTCACTCACAATATAGTACTGTGACACGCTTTTATAACTCACCTCAACTATCATCGCTAATTGTTACATTCTCAAGGCTATCAGTTAGGGAAGTTGAAATAAGCTGATCTAACTCGTCATTGCCTGTTACTACCATAGAGATATCTCCTCATTGCAAAATTTGTTTTATCTTCTTGGTAGACTTGTTACAAGACAATCTTGTAATAAGAAGCTAGCTTTAGTAAGTAAAGTATAACTTGTTTCGTTCTTCGAACTGCTTTTTAAGCAAGGCTTGATATTCAGCTTCACTGTGATAGTTGCCTTGTTCATCATAGTAGCCACCTATATCTTCATCCTCGTCCAATATGGCCACCTCTCTAACGTAATCAGGGAAGGTTGATTTTTGAAACATCAATACTTTTAGACTAGCTAACTCAATAGAGTTAGGTAATTCTGCATACAGGTAGGTAGTGATAGGGATAGGACGATAACCATTGTAGTAGCTGTTTTCCTCTTCATCCCTACTCTCACTACCATAGGCTATGGGAGTTAAGCTGCCCGGTAAAAGAATAATCTCATCACCGCTGTCGTAAGGGTTAAAGACACCAAACTCAGCGGGGTCAAGAGGACGGCAACCAGCCGGCACAATAATCCTTATCAGGTGACCAGAGTCAAGACCAACATACTTGGCAGCCTCACCAACTTGGGGTGAGGTTGAAATTAGACCACTCGAGACCAAGGGGACACTGGCAGTGCCAATACCACGGTAAACAATTGTCTGTTGCTGTGACACTGGTAACTGCTCAAAGATGGTTAATAAGTCCAGACAGTTATCTATCTCTTCAGGGTGAAGATTTTTCATTAACTGCTCACTAACATCAGCCCATAGGATGATGTTGATCAGCGGTGGCGTGCTGTTAACGTAATTATTGAGCCCTTCCTTCTGTCCTTCAGTCAGTTGAGGATCCATAATCTTTATCATCAACGATTTTTATCATCAACAATTTTTATCATCAATGTTGTTCACAACCAATGGCTGCTCCTGGTAATTGGCAAGTTAACTTCCATCCCTGGCTGCTGTTAGCAAGAAAATGAAAAATTACTCTGGTTAGCTGAATAGCCGAGTCATAATCATAAACGTCGCATCATGGACAAGCCTAATGGTAGTAACCCTATGGCCAGTTGGGTCAACTATGCCAGCGGAGCTAGTAGCTCTAGAGGAGCTGGTCAATATCTACGTGATCAACGCCAATCTCAAGCTGATAACCGCTCTACTGATTACAATCAAGCCGGCTCTGAACAAGCCAGTTTCGAACGACAGTTCTTTGAACAGCCTCGTCATAGTACAAGAGAACATTACATAACTCCAGCCGGAGATATGTGGACTAGTCGTCCATCACAATTAGCTAGCTTACCGCTACCACAGTTAGCTAGCTTACCGCCGCCAACGATAACAGCTCAACGATGGGCTGATGAGTTTGCTGCCAGCAACCAGACTAGATCAGTCAGAGACCTGACACTAGTCAATAGGTATTTAGATGAGTTGGCTCAGGCTAAACTACCACTCTTATCACGAGATGCAGATCGAATGAGGCAGCAATTTCCAAATGCTACCGTTGTAGCACCAGAAATACGGCAGACCTCAACTAACACTGATGCTCATCTGTTGACCACCTACAACCTTGACTTTGACAAGCTGTCTAGCGACAGCGGGGTCCGGCAGGATGGTGACGAATACAACATGCACTTCCCTGAGACCATGGCAGCTATGAATCATGCTAGGATGAAGTTATGATTCAGAACCTTACTGCTTCAGCATCTCCTGCTTTAGCAACTGAAGTCACACAGCAGCAACACTAGTGATTACTACAATATGCAGAGGAACTATTGCTAGATAGTCTAGCAATATCTATTGTTAGTATAATGACTATATTAATCTGTTTGAGCTTAGTTAATTCGTTATATCTTACTTATTCTAATCTAAAATTTGAAATAGTTGTTAGGTATACCTAACCTGTCAAGATCAGACTAGTTAGACTAACAACATGTAACAAATAGCCTGATTTACTTGGTTATGTTAACATCTGATAACCTTTAGCAGGAACAACTATTTATCGCTATACCATTAATGTGTATCTCTAACATTACAGTTTCTACGATAGGGTTATTCTTAATTAGTTATCAAAGATAGAGGTTTGTAAACTACTTACTTAATAAGTAGTTGTTAGTAGCAAGAAATTACCAGGTGTCATAACCGTCGAGGACGTCTTGCATGTCAGCCCTAGTAAAGTCTCGGCCATTGTCAGGCATAGCAGCCAGTCTAGCTCTAGTGGCGGTTGGATCCTTCAGGAAGTCAAAGACAGACCGAGCTGTATCAAGCGCCATCCGATGCCAATTAGGGTAGTCGACATTATTAATCATTTTCATCAGTCTGTCTCTGTCGATGTTTAGCTGTCGGCCAGAGAGAAGCAGATCCTTGATAATGGGACTTTGTCCTCTCAAAATAGCCATATCCAGAGCCCGCAAACCTTCTTGATTGACAGCATTGACATCAACCCTTGTGTCAGCTAGCAACAAGGCCAAACAGGCACGTTTGTCATTATAGGCAGTGTCGTGGATTGGACGATTACCGTCCACATCGGCAACATTAACATCGATGTTGTCAGCAGCCAGCAGTAGTTGGACTATCTTCACATAACCTCTGTCACAAGCTATGTGAAGAGCAGTCCCCCTCATTTTACCAAAGGCCCAGTTAACATTAACAGTCTCTCGATTCCTTGAAACGGGCTCTCGCCTTCTTGAAGCAACCTGGAAACCCTCTCTATCTACACGACGTGACTCAGGTAGCATTTTTCTATCTGTCCAACATTGTTGTTGTTAACAGCCCGCAAGAGCTATCTTTTAGACTTTGATTTGACATGTCTGTTTGATGATTGTCTCTTTGTAGGTAATTGACACTAATTTATCAATACTAATCGGTAAAACAGATTAGTACATTTCTATGTTTAGATGATAATCATAGAAATCTTGTAGTTACGTAAAAAGTAGATGAGAAAGAGAAACCAAAATTCAAGTTAACTCATTATTGTCATCATCACTCTTAACCATTGAGTTTGATAGCATCTTACCAGAGGAACTTATTTAGATGTAAATACATATTATTATGAATATACATTTCTGTATAGTCTGGACAAAAGATGCCGCTCATACTTATCAGTGACTCATTCTCTGGTATTAGTAGATAATACCGATGGTCGTGATAAGATTCTCATAACTCTGTTTACATTGGTACGTATTAACACTTACTTACTAAGTGTTAATTGGGGTTAGATTAAGAGTAGCAACAACGATTGTATTCTTAATCACACTAACTAGTCATAATTGGTTCCTGGCTGACTTTGTTGGATTAGCTGCTCTACTTTATCTCGACTATATTCAGGGTTGGTAGAAGTTGACGTTGACATAGTAACTGTTAACTTTATTCACACAAAAGGAGAATAATTATATCCCTGCTGACTGGAGCTGTAGTTGAACTTTAACTCATAACAGCTAGAGTGGTATCAAAACATTGATAATAGTTTAATTAGAGTGCTACCATTGCACGATCGTTCCGTGTTTCTTATGTCATAGATGAGATAATAAACTTATTTCACAGATCAAGATTTTGATCTCATAGATGATCTAGTTAAGCTAGGATCATGTTTTGGTGAGTAGAAGCATGTCTAATTTAAAGAATATTCTTTAAACATAAACATCAACTTGTCATCATCAAGTCTGTATACAAACCAAGCTTTTTAGCACCCAACCATAGTTAAACATCACCGATAAAAAGATGATCACGATTAGAAAGAACATTAGTATCTTTGATGAGTTTATGCATTTTAAATCTATCTGAGAAGATAACGAAAGAACATGAACTCCTATCATAACCACCTGAAAAATAACAGCTCTATATCGTTTTTAAGTGCAGCTATATGATTTTATAAAATTATTTATCGGGCTTTTAATGATTATGTGGAATTTTAATTTTGAATTAACCTTAATTGAACAATCAACACCAAATTTTCTATATTCGAATTGGTATTAAAATTTCCAAGATTGCCGCATAAACAATTGAATTCTTGATCAAAATAGCTATAAGCTTTTACTCAAAATGAGGAAGAGGAGAAAGAAGATCAACCCCAATCATGGTCGTCATTCAATACGACAAAGGACCAAAGATTATTCTCAGGTAAAGAAGTTCGAGTATAAAGACAGTGACAATAATATTATTAAGTTACCTCAACCATCACTCTCTGATCCCCTTGATAAGGAACCTATCAAGACTATCAAGTGTAAACTAGATAAGTTCACTCGTCAGCCTCAGCACCTACAGATAATCCAAAATGCAGTTAGTAATGTTAACATAGCTCTCCGCCACGTCACTCAGATGCTTAAGCTGTATCTCATGACTAAAGTCGACTACCCCGATGAATTTCCTGTAGTCGATACTAACTTTATTATTATTGCTTGCAAGGTGGGTTGTTCCTATGATCCCAATGCTGGTACTGGATATATGGGCAAGAACAAGGTTATCTTTGATGAGTTGACAAACTTCTACAACGAACACTATGCACCGTTACATTATATTGATGAGAAGGTTCCTTACTTAAATTTGTTACAAATATTTCAGTATGAGGCCAAGACAATTGAGACCAACATCAAAAATAATATTATTGCTCAGTTTCGCATACGTTTTTGTCAGTTGCTTAATCATCATTACAATGTTAAGGCTGAGCTTAAGGCAGCCAAGCAGGCAGGTGTTAAGTCAGAGTTAGTTAATACTGCTAATAACGTCAAGTACCACTTCTTCAATCATGGCATGGACAAGAAGAAAGACAAACCACTTCCCGACGATATTAGAGATGTTGTTCTCAACTACCGTGCGTATTATCTTCCAGACCAAAAACCTACTAAAGGTAGTGTCGACTATGATCTGAGGAAAAACACCCTTAGGTATCTGCGATATCTTTTCCTCATTAATCGTGAGTTAGAAGCAGAGACTGGTAAAACCTTTAATGTGTTTCCGCTGAAGAGATCCTTCATTCATGGCCAGGTTACGTTCGACACCACCGCACTAGGTAAATTGTTCGGTGATCTCAAAACGGCCACTCAAGCTACCTCTACTAAGCATGCTGGAACAATAAAGAAGATCTTCTGGAACAAGTACTTCATCTTCAATCTCAAACCTGTAGCCAATGAGTTCAATTACGATAATGATGCTGATTACATTAATGGTTTAAAGCAGCATCCAGCTATCAGGGAACCATATGATTACTACTTTAGTGGTATGATCAAGACTGATGGTGTTAGTGTTGGTTTGCTGTACAAGCGTTATGATGTTGTCGCCGATGATAACTATGGTAACCGTAAAAAGGAGATCAATGTTGACACTACTACGGGTGAGGATATTGACAGTGACGAACTCCACATTACTGACATTGTTCCAGAGTCTGCTGAGTTCCAAGAGTTGGCTAGTAAGAAGATAGTGGCAATTGATCCTAACAAGGATGATATTATCTACTGTACTGATGGGCAACAAAACTTCCGTTACACGCTCAATCAGAGGGATGTTGAGACCAAAAATCGGCGTTACAAGAAACTTATCGAGCAAGATAAGTCATTTCGCTACAAGATCGATGGCGAATCGTTCAGTGTTAACGACATGCAAACAGCTATGACCAAATTTAACAGCAAATCGTCTGACTTAGAGACGTTCACTAACTTCGTAGCTACGAAAAACTCCTTCTCGTCGGCCTTAACTGGACATTACAACTTCATCAAAGATGATAGTAATCCTGATGAGGCCGATCGGATCAACTACCGGAGATTGAGGTTTAATGTCTACAACAATAGACGAAGGTCAGAAGACAGAATGGTTAATCGCTTTAAGGCCAAGTTTGGACATTCCGATCAGACATTTATTGCCTTCGGTAATGCGGGCTCCAACCATGTCAAAGGTAAGGCTGTAGTCAAACACAAGGGTATGCGAAAACTGTTCAGACGACACGGTTATGATGTTCTTCTTGTGGACGAGTTCAGAACCAGTAAAGTGTGTTATGAATGTCACAAAGAACTAAGTAATGTCTATGTTGATTGGAATAATAGGCAAGGTGAAGTAGAAAGTGTTTATGTTCATGGGCTGAAACGGTGTACAACCGAAACATGCAAGGCCTATAAGAACAGAGACACTAACGCCAGTATGAACATCCTCACAATAGCCGAATGTCATTTTCAAGGTCGACCTAGACCAGTGGCATTATGTAGACAAAAGAAGTCTTCTCAGGAGTGATGCGCTACCATTAACATTGTATCTATAGGATATATAACCAGCTTTTATGGTGCTTGCTATGACAGCAATAAAGCCAGCAATAGCATTTTCCTTGAGGCCATGTATGGCAACCTCTCTAAACTCTACTTATTGACAAACTTTGACTACTACCAGAGATTGCAGCTGTTACCTGACTTTATTGAACAAGTAGCCAGTGGCCTATGTGCACTACATTCCTTAGGTATACTTCATAATGATCTTAAGCCTGACAACATATTGTTTCGCAAGGCTGCCAATGGTGATCTTATCTTCAAGATAGCTGATCTAGGTCTGTCAGGTCCTAAGGAACGAATCCTATCACAAGGCCACCTTGGTGGCACACTGTGGTCGCGGCCACCTGAGGTATTAAGTGGTAGAGCCTTCGACGGCCGTAACTATTTCAAGATTGATACTTGGGCTTTGGGTACCTGTTGTCTCTATGTTCTACTTAGGTCATACATACTTACTGGCGAAAATCCACAACAACTCCTTAATAACATCTGGCTACATAGTTCCAGCAAAGATAACTTTGCCAGTCTAGAAGAGTTTATTCTAGCTAATCGACAAGGTCTAATTACTGGCACGGTCGATGTTAAGTCTATCTTACAGTCAGGTTATCGTGAACAAGATTTAGCCATAGTAAATACCGTTACTCGTCTATTAACTCTTAACCCAGACCAGAGACCATTAGTCTCTCAATTAGTTAACTGTCAACAACTAGAAACTGTGATTGATTACAACCTAGCTGACATAACCCCAGCCTCCTACCAGCACAATCTTGATCTCTGGTACCTAATTCGTCGCTGCAGCGACGAAGTAGCCACGGTCACGGTCAGCTATGAACTGTGCCTGAGAGTCTTACAGAATAGCAAGGCAGCTTGGTTGACAGGATCAAAATCGTATCAACATTTAGTTGTTGTTGTGGTCTTTCTAGTCAAGAGTTACCTTCATGACATACGTCGCAACCTGCCCTTCTTCAAGGCTCTCTCAGCTGGAGAAGCCAATGACGACTTCATTAGCTCAACTATTAGTGTATTGACAGATTGTCAGGGTTGTCTGTACAACTACCATTGTACAGAGGCTATCGATAGTATTAACGAAGAGTTGTTTTTCACTACTCACTACTACCAACCCAGTAGAAGGGAAATTGAGGATTGGTATTCTACTACTGACGATAATGAGATTAGACAGAGACAACGTCAATATCTAGATGATCACCAAGTTGCATATAGTCAAGATTCATACCAGCAAGCTGGAATGAAAATTGCTGACTATTTACCTATTTTCAACACCATGATATCGCTGTCAAACACTGGTTATGGTACTGTCAACTGGTCATTATTATTGGCTGTAGACTACTTTTGTCAGGTCGTTAAAGTTATCTCCAAACTACCGATAGCTGCCAATGATCATAAACAGTTACTATTGATAGCTATCAGCTGTCTGGAATTAGCTGATAATTTCGATCAAGCTGGTAGATCCGGCTATCTGGGTATCTTCAATAAAACTTACGCCGGACCAACAGGATTAGAACCATTTAACCTTGAAGACTTTAACAACTGTCTTAACAATGATGTATTACCTAACATTGATCTCTCCATTATCAATGTTAGTGATTACTTGTGGTTATCACAATGGCAGGTAAGTGGTGAGCATTCCAATCTGATGATCTACATCATGTTAGCAACCTTGACTAGTGAGCAAGCCTATCTCAGCGGTGATCTGTTACCGTCAACACTATGGTTGGCCTCAGCTAAATTAGCTGATATAGTACTTGGAACTCAAACATATTATCATGATGTTGATCACGGTAGCGCTGTTCAAAATACATTATCCCTTATTATGGATGCTTTGCAGTTTCAGCAAGAGCTTAACAGTTCATTATATCGTCTCTATGTAAATAAAAAGTCGACTGTCCAACAACTATATTCCTATATGGAGCATGAGGGAACACAGTAACTGTTAGTGTTAGTGTTAGTGTTAGTGTTAGTGTTAGTGTTAGTGTTAGTGTTAGTGTTAGTGTTACTGTTAAATACCACTAAAAGGCACCATACTAATCCATCTTCTATAAACTCGTTACTAATGTATTGGTATGTAGTATACAATAATAACCTACTTAGTAGGTTATACTATTTGGGATCTATAACAGTAGAATTCAGGGATGCATATTGTGGTAACCAGGCTGAGATGCTAGAATAGGCTTCAATACAATACTAGTAGTGTTGAGTTTATTAGAGGTTTGAATTACAAGTTAGACTTGTAGTTGTTGTTGTTGTTGAAGTCAGGAATCATGTAGGTTAATGTTGATAATGATCAGTGTACTTCAGGGGAATTAAGACACGCTTTTATGTTACCACTCCTGGTTTTGAGTTCCAAATTAGTACTACATTAGTGGAAGACTCCACTATTGGAAGTAAACGTTCAAATTGTCAAGATCACTGATGAAATTGGTGATCGAGTCGATTTTTCTGTCGTTTCCAACATGGAACAACATCATAACGTGTTCGTCGAAGTTGAGTATACCACTATTTCGATATCCAGTTTTCCTCATTCCCGTATTCCGCAGTTCGGCTGATATCGAATCATAGTATGGTCCGTACAATATACGCTGAATATCGAGACGCGCATTATAGTCGCGAATCATCAGACAACGTTCAAGTATACCATCAATACCACTCGCTGGACCGGAAACTAGACTCTGCCCTGGAATAGTCCAAACAACATTGGGACTAAGCACTGCAGACAGCTGGGCTCGGTTGCACTGAGCCACTGCGGATATGAATCCGAGAACGAGGTCCTTTTTATCTTGACGAAGTTGATCCTCCTCGTAGGCGCTTAGTTGATCATCCATTGTTTGTTTTACTCGAAAAAATTTAAATTTTTAAATGTCGAATGGAGATTCCCTTGTGGTATGACGAAACATAAATTCGTGGTAGTTTAGACATAGCATCTGATACACTTTAACCCAGTAACAGGTTAGATCTATATGGTAACTGTCAAAGTAAAGATACCTCATACCGTGTTTCTCACAATACTTCTCGTTGATCGACATCGTACCCAGTTTGTCCCGTGACCTGTTGCCGTACTGTACCATAGTTACCATGCTTTTAACAGTTAAATAATTTAACTGTAAGTTAATAAAGTAATTTATCGTCTCTACCTAAGATAAGTTTCTCTGTCTACTTAACACCAAGTAATGAATACTATCAGTACTACAATAACCGATCACTATACAACAAACAATAGCTGTTGTTGTTTGATAGTGACCTCAACTCTATCTCTATAGAGATGAAGTTATAAGTGGCAAGCTAGTCAGGTACCGACAAACAATCTAATATCAACACTTACAGATCAAACAATAGACCAAAATAACAAGTATGACCGCAGTTTCCTGCAAGGAAGAGAGATTACGTCGCAAGGCCATACGCTTTAAGGCTGAAAGAGATGAATTGTTATCACATGAGCCTGCACTTGTAACTGAAGGATTGGGAGGATTAGCTGCAGAGGCTCGGAGACTAGCAGATATGCTGATGTTGACAAGTATCATGTTGATGATTGGGTAGCAATCTCTCGCAATTCCGCTATGACGATCGAGATTATTGTTGCTAACCTTGATCACCCATGGCCCTAGGGGTGGAGATTGGATGGGTTTGGGTATAACTCTAGCCTGTATCAGACAGTATCCTCACTTACTATGGAGTAATTACGGTATTTTGATAATTAACACGTTTGATAACCATTCCTTCTTCTCGATACAGGAGATTACTGAAACGAACTTGTCTTGGAAGCGTCTTTCTCGCTGGTGGAGACTGACGTTAGACACCGTGCTTCAGTACATTGATAAGAACTAGGATTTACAAGTACTCTCCCGCTGTGATTTCTATGATGCTGGAGTTGAGCGGCTGGCGGCTGAACTAACTAGTCTGTGTCAGGGGTTAGCCAAGCAACTCCTGACGCAGTCTAGTTGATGTTATGCATCGTGCTCCCATCGGCTACTACTTCCTTAATGATATCGAAATCTTCTTACCCGATGACAAGAAGACAGAGTTAAGACAGCTGCGGGCCAACAAACGTTATGATGACATTCGAAGGTTACTGGCCGAACTTGACTAGTACCATAGGTACCAAAGACAGACACTACACGGTGTAGTGTATTCGTGATGGCAAGAACTGGACGGTAACAGACATTAGTGTCTTATAGACAGCGACTAACACCACCCTAGCTTCCTATTACGAGTTAAGGAGGGGTGTCTGAACTTCGATAAGAATGGAATCACAAGCCCAGCTTGTGGTGATAGATCAGTGATGTAGTCCTATAGTAGTTGTTACCTCAGTCGTCTATCGAATTTGTGGTAGTGTGCTGACAAGATCAGCACACTACCACAAGTCTAATGACAGTCTTTGCAGGAACAAGCTCTCATATAAGAGGTCGTTGTTTTTGTCAGACACGGATGGTCCGATTAAGTCCGGTAGTCAACTAGCCTTCATACAGTACTGTACAAGCTGACACTAACACAGTTGATACTTATAACTTAAGACGTTGTTATCGGTGATACATCACACTATTAGTGTGACAAGGGTTGTTATGACAAAATTACTTGTTAAATAGGTAATATAAGTAGTTGTAGTTAGCTTCTGATGTGCCAACTATCAGACGTCTGATATTTAGCTGACACGTTAGATAATATGTTAGATGTCATGTTTGATAGTGAGTGTACTGGAAGATAGAGTAATCGGTGGTAAGTCCCGCGATGTGCGGATGTTGTAAACCAATTATATGACAACACAAACGGTGTAATTTTATGATCTTGGTGCAAGGGTGAAAGATACTTGGAGCTGAGAGGTTGGATGAAGTGATAATCTGAATAAAGAGTATAAGCCGGAAGACAATCACCATGTGACTAAACTGCGATGGAGGAGTTTCAGAGACGACTTGATGCTCTAGGTGATACCAAGCCGATCACCAATCGAGAGAAGGCCGCTTTCAGGAAGGAGCTGAAGCCGAATCAAAATCCTAACGATCTCATACAACGACTCTTGGAAGAGCGTAGTATGACTAACGTTGAAAGAAAGCAGAAATCTCTTGAGCCTGCTTCTGTTGAAGCTGCAACTGTAGCAGTGGTTACAACAACTTCTGCTGTCACCACCACCACTACCACTACCACTAGCAATATTCCACCTACGACTGGTAGCAGAAGTAGAAGTAGAAGACAACCTTCAACTGATGCTTCTGTTGGAGTTGTAGAGATCTCCACAGGAGTCGCTGATCCTGTTGAGATCAAGTTGACCAACGCAGATAAGAAGAGGTTGAGAGAGGCAAAGCTACATGATGAGATGAGGAGGGTAAATATCGACAAGGAGTTAGGCGAGAAAGAGTCAAGGGTTAGGATAATAGAGTCTGGGATCGAGAACCGGATACAACGAATGAATGATCTCGACAGTGAAATCAGGCAAAGGCGAGACCAGAATGCAAGTTTAAGACGAGAACAGGAGGGTCTTGATTCAGTCCGCGACCTTGCCTGTATTCAGCAGCAAATCAGTGCTGCTAGAGGCCAATATCAGGAGACTATTGATCATCAACAGCGGTCTGCTAACATCGCCAAGGCTCAACTTCAGCTGGAAATCAATGAGATGAAGAACACACTTCAACGCCTGCAAACCTCTCATGATAACATTGTTGCTGTTACTGGTAGCAGTAGCAGTACTTCTGTAGCCTCTACTACTCAACAAGTACAGATAGAAGCTAGTAATGTAACAGTCTTGAACTACGAGTGCAAGATCTGCTTTACAGAGAGGCAAGATCTGTGTGTCCTAACACCTTGTGGTCATCACGGCTTCTGCTCAGACTGTGTAGCCTGTATCCAGCAGACAAGTTCGACTCCAGGAGGGAGATGCCCTGTCTGCCGACGCCGCATTGAAACCAGCGTTAGGCTCTATGGCTAAGCTCATATACGTATAGATACATATATATGTATATATCTATGAACTTGTTTTGTCTGCATCTTAGAGATGTAGAAATTGTGTAAGTAGTAGGTTACCAAGTTGTTATCATGACTACTTGTATCAGAATTTCACCTACTTTGTTACTTATTTTCGAGAGGGTTGCTGTTACTAATAATAACAATAATAGTAATAATAACACTATCTTCGTTATTATAACAATCCTGAAGATATGTTATGTGATAAAGATCCTGACTTTAACTACATAATGTAGTTACAGATCTACTTAGACTTCCTATCACTGTCTACCGTGTTTGACAGACGTGAGTACTTTATTGCTACTGACTACGGTGTTCTTACCACCCCTAGTATGACTAGAGAACTAAAGCTTCTTAAGCCTGAAAGACATGAGGTTCTCACTATAAGATTTTAAGGGTCAACCATTACCTCCTCAAGAGGTAATTTACATTGATAATTCTGTTAGATATTAACCTTTAACAAGTAATTGTAGTTATATCTGTAGATACAGTTATAGATGTAGCCTGACTAGGTCAACTATTCTTATTTTGTAAGCTAATTTAGGTTGTAGAACACGTGATGCACAGCACCAATAACAACGTTAACAACGACAATAACTATCAAGACGGTATTAATACTACATCACTTGAAGTGATGTTGAAATTTTAGTTGGTGTAATATACTCAGACTGTAATTGCGACCACATCCTGCTGTTTAATCAGCCAGCTATAAGGGTAGGCAACTCTGGTTGCGATAGCCAATAGCTCCTTATCTTCTGCCTCCCACTCCTGCTTCTGCACATCATTGCTAGTGGTAGTGGTAGTGTTACCACTACCACCACTGCTACGGTACTCACCGAAGAGAGTGAAGTGTGGTCTGGTAGTCCGCGATAGCATTTGCCCTGTGGTCAAGTTGTATTGCTTGTCGAAGTAGTAGAGCTCAAACAGAGCCTGCCAGTCATTAAAGACGATAGCGGGTGTGTTGTTGAGCTCAACTAGCATCTCAGGCTTAACCATCACACAGTCAAACAACCTAAGTCGGCCAAAACATAGTTCGACAGCGTCGTAGCGCACCAGTAGCTTACGAACATAAGCGCGGCTTTCCGCTCTCTGCTCTGCGGTCGCAAGGATACGCAGATTATACTGTAGTGCTTCAAACACCTTCTGGTAGTTAGGCTGCAGTATAATGAAGTTGACGAGTCTGACGGCCCGGTTGTGAACCAGATAGCCATCAACAAGCTGTCGTAGACCCTTGTTTTTGTAGACGCACTGAATGAAGTCGTTGCTGTTATGTGGTTGGCGCCCACACAACTTCTCCTTGAGCCTATCAGAGTAGTGGGAGAACGGCACAACTTTCAGCATCTTGTCATTGTCCCATGGCTGTCTCTCGTAGTGAAAAGTTTTCTTAGCATGATCAAGCTGGTAACCGTGGGTCGCCAAGACTGAGCGAAACCATGGGTCGGCCTCATTACGGGTCCTCAATCCACATCGGGTATTGATCTCACCCAGCATCTTAGCCACCTTCTGCATCTTCTGAATGGTCAGCCCCTTAAGGTCAAACTTGTACTGGGCTAGTGGCCAGTTCTCCTGCAGATTCTCCAGACCGCTTTCACCTACAAGGCTGATCCATTGAGGGGCAAACAGCTTCTTACAGAGATCATAGCAGCGCTGCTTGACTTCCACAGTTGTCTCTGTAGTCATTTTCTGTCAAGTGGTAGTGAGTTATCAGCAACTGTTTCTTACCCTCCAACATTATCATTTTTGTTATCCATACAACAGCTCAATAACAATACTAGGCCGTGATTTTCTATTATGTTAACACAGTGTAGTAATAAAGAGTACAATAAACGAGTTGTCTCCTATCAACTAGTAGGTAGAAGATTAAGATCAAGATAAGGATTATTACACATGCAGTCCACCACTCTAAGTGTTGGCTGTGTCCTCATGATTTAAGGCTAGGGCTAAGGCTAAGATGGCTTAGCCACAAAATTGAGTATGTCTTCTGACTGATAAATGCCGATTACAGTAACCTTTGAGCTGGGACCGGTAGCTGAGTCAGACAACGGTAAGCCTATCAGGGTTAGCCCTAGTAACTTTGCTATTGACAAGGAGAAGGCAGCAAAGTACTATATGGTTAACTATGACTACGATTCCAGGCCCAGCAACAAGTTCAACGACAACAAGATCACTTCGGCCTACGTAAGAGGCATGATTGAAGACTACAAGGTAGCAGACAGTGGGCAGCAAATTACGATCCCAGTAGATAGCCGGTTCCGTAATGACATGCCTGCCTACCTCGAGTTTATTGCTGGCAAGAAGCCCGAACTGCTCACCAAGCAACAGTTGACGGATTCCCTGAAACTAGCAGATTGGCTGGATGACACCAGCTACACTGACTATGTGGTGCAGTTGATCTTTGATAGCTGGACTAATGTCATGATGATTGCTGTTTATTTTGAGTTCTACCTACAGTTACAACAGCTAGTTTTTATTCGGGCTCCCTACCTCCTATTGCCGCCAAACTGGACTAAAGACAAAGTCTTCATAAAGACTTGGTTTGACACTAATCGGCACAAAACTATCCTAGTTGATAGGATGTTCTTCCACCAAGTCAACATCCCGATTAACTCCAATTTGTGGGGCAAAGACATTCAGCTGCTGTCAAACTATTTTATTTATGCGGCTGATAGTGGTGATGTCACGTCACTGATGTCACCACTCTTGAACTTCTACGATAATGAACACCACCGTCTCTTTGTGTCAACATTTACCATACTCACAGGGGGTAAAATGGTAACTGTTGGTGAGTACAGTACTTTTGCTGACACCGATGAAAATAATCTTATCCATCGTGTTTATTACAACAACAAGGGGCAGAAAACGGGTATTTGGAGCCCTATCATTAGTACTAATGGCAGGGAAGAAAGTTTATACGAGAACGGGTTACGTTTTAATCCTGTTCGCTGTTACTATGCTTCAGGTAACTTTCATGGTTATCACATCTGGGGTCAAGTATCTCCGGATGGTGTCTATCCAAGCTATAATGACGATACCGATAATACATTGTCTTCTGAGATGACTTTCAAGGGTGGCAAGGAGCTCCTGTTCAAACGCTATCAGGATCAGACACTTAGTGAAGTCTACTACTTTGACGAGCACGGTGTTCAGGGTAGAGTAGTGACCGTTGACACTTACTATCCTGATGGTGGTAACCTTAGATCTCACATTGATGTTGAAGGCAATGATGTAGTTGATACCGATCTTACTTTAGACAATATCCTTAACAACTTCCGAGTGTACATTACTAGCTACTACAGCAATAATCAACACCAACAACTACAGCTGCAGCACGAACAGCATAGGCAGCAAAACAAGGAGTCAACAGGTAGACTAGTAAACGGTGTCAAGGTTGGTACCTGGTACCATTACAATAACGATCAAGACAATACTGTCAGAGAAGTTGTGAACTACTAAATTTGTGTATGTATGCGTTTGTATGTGTCTAACACATACACTAATACTGCCGCTATTACAGTACTGTAAGTCTTACATACTAAACTTCCAGTAACTGTTTTAGTACAGAGCTAGAACCTCACCCTCCTTCCTTCTTATATCAAAAGATAAGTATAACCAAACCAAGTATACTAAAACTTATCTTAGTTAACCTGCTTAGCAGGTTACAGAACTCTAGTAATCAAGGCTGTTGCTTAGTTAGCGTGTTAACTAAGATAGTAAGATAGTGACAATAAAATTTGTCAACATAAATATTTGCTGGATGAAAAAACACGCTATGTCTAACAACAACGACAACAAATGTATCCTTGAGATACTGTGCAAGTTACAACATCAGGCTGCTGTAACCAACTCTCTGTTGGCATCGATACTTGGTACCAGCGGTGGCAGTTCGACAGCTGTTCTGAATACGCTAAATTCAAACTTTGCTGTTGGTGGTCAGTACTGGCAGAACGCCATTACTACTGTGATAAACAATCCAGCAGCCAATGGTTTATATGGTGGTGGTATTGCTGCTCTTAATGGTATAATGGGAACTGTGATTGTGGCGGCCACTGCTACACCTGGTTGTACAAGCTATCCCTACAATCTGTTGACAGGTGCGTTGGAAAGCTACCTTACTGTCACAGTGCCCAGTACCCTTATCAGCCTGGTGCAGAAGAACGTCATTGAGTATGGACAAACCATTACTTTCATTCCTTATCCCAATAATTCTTCCGAGCCTGGGGTGAGTTTGACTATTTCCCCGTATATAGTTAACGGCGCCGTAGTTGGTGCTACAATTTGTGATAATGGCCTTGAGACTGGTACACTCTTACAGTTGGAGAATATTGTCCAGAGCTAAAAACTCAGATGTGGTATTACTTCGTAACGAAGTAATGGACTCGTGATAATTAGTAACTCTGCTAGACTTATGGTCTTGTGGTGGTTTACTTATGGCATAATAACGACTGTTAACAGATTATCCCAGGGTGAATTTCCAACAACTTTTCTCTGTATCATACCTACAGTACAAACAATAACAAATAGATAGTATAAGGAAATGCTTGACTACTTCTCTAATCTATCAAGAGGACTTAATGGCTCTATTTTAGTTACTTATCATTAGTGGGTATCTCGGCTATCACAGCATAAGACTGTCATCATTAACAAAAGGTGGTCGTTCACACCTCTCTGTTTATCCCAAAATTATGACCTGGTAACATTGATAATATTATCAACTGAGCTGATATTACGCTAATATAAGATGCTCATACTTATACTTAAACAGGTCTCATAAGGTTAGAATGGCATTAGAAGTTAACATAGACTAATTACTGTCTTACTTATCAGGACTAACAAATCTGCTAAGTTCCTAACCTGTATTATTATTATTACTACTACCACTACTACTACTAATACTACCACTACTACCACTACTACCACTACTACCACTACTACCACTACTACCACTACTACCACTACTACCACTACTACCACTACTACCACTACTACCACTACTACCACTACTA
>Ga0302309_10001969_pt1 | contig 17776 bp, 9 predicted proteins | sample III_Palsa_N1_1_FD_200453 | JGI IMG/M metagenome (GOLD analysis project Ga0302309, IMG submission 200453) | Peat permafrost microbial communities from Stordalen Mire near Abisko, Sweden - III_Palsa_N1_1 | ecosystem: Environmental > Terrestrial > Soil > Palsa > Peat permafrost | place: Sweden... | reverse complement strand
TCGATTGACAAGATGAATACCCTGCTCAACAGCACCGTCAAAAAAATAGCGATCGCCAACCCCGCTCATGCCCCTTACGGCCAACGCGCAGATGAAAGCCTGCACTATTATGGATTAGCCGAAAAAATAAAAGACAAACTGGTCATAGGAGAAAATATCGCCGCAACAGCACAATATGCCGTCAGTGGAGCTGCCGATGTAGGCATCATCGCCCTTTCGCTGGCATTGTCCCCCACCATGCAACAGGCAGGCGGTAAATACTGGCTGGTCCCGGCCAATTCCCATCAACCTTTGCAACAAGGTTTTGCCCTCCTGTTACACGCCAAAGACAATAACGGCGCTCAGCAATTTGCCTCCTTTTTCACCTCTCCCGCGGCAACTTCTATCCTGCGTACCTTCGGCTTCGGGCAGCCCTGATCACTCCCCATCGCCGACACTTATCTCATCGCCACCCGAACAAAAAGTACGCAAAATGCGAACTTCCCCGTCCCCCTTAGCGCCCGCGGCCGCCCTGTCCAATCAAAATGCAGTAAGTTTGAGCTATGATCGATTGGCAACCTCTATGGCTCAGTTTGCGCCTGGCATTAATAACGACAACGATACTCCTGTTGCTCGCTATCCCGCTTGGCTATTGGCTGGCGTATAGCCGCCACCGCTGGAAAATCGCCGCCGAAGCCGTCATCAGCCTGCCCATGGTCTTGCCTCCTACGGTCCTGGGATTTTATCTGCTCCTGGCCTTTAGCCCTTCGCAGGGATTCGGCCGCTGGCTGGATCACCACTTCAATATCAGGCTGGCCTTTACCTTCCCGGGACTGGTCATCGCTTCGCTGTTCTATTCCCTGCCTTTCACCGTCAATCCCATCGTCGCGGGGTTCCGCATGCTGCCCGCCGATCTGCGAAATGCCTCGCGGACCCTCGGCAAATCGGATTGGACTACGCTTGTCCGTATCCTCCTGCCCAATATCCGTGCTTCCCTGATCACCGGCGCCGTACTCAGCTTTGCACACACCATCGGAGAATTCGGCGTCGTGATGATGATCGGCGGCGGTATTCCCGGCCAGACAAGGGTAGCTTCCGTCGCCCTCTACGATGAAGTACAGTCGATGAACAACGGGATGGCCAACAGGTATGCCTTGGTGCTGCTGGCTTTCTCTTTTATTATCCTCCTGCTGGTCTACGGTATCAACCAACAGACCGGCAAATCCAAAACAATGCTATGACGGACTTCGATCTTGCCCCGGACAACCTCCCCAATCCCCCGCGGGCCCACATCGCCGCCGATCCTAAACCCTTCCTCCAATTCAAGGCTACCAAAACCCTCCACACGACCAGCGGCCCCCAACTCCTTGATGTCCGCTTCGAGCTTCCCAAAGGCGGGAAGTTAGCTATCTATGGGCCGTCCGGCGCCGGCAAGACCACGCTCCTCCGTATCCTCTCCGGGTTGACCACGGCAACAACAGGCTATATCGAAGTAGATGGCGAGGTCTGGCTGGATACCACGCGCCGGATCGATCTCCCGACACGCCACCGGTCTATCGGCTTCGTCTTCCAGGATTTTGCCCTGTTCCCGCACCTCACCGTCCGCCAGCAGTTGGAGTATGCCAGGGATAAAACGACGGATGGAAAGATCGTCGCCGAATTGCTGGACCTCATGGAATTGGAGTCATTGCAGCACCTTCGCCCCGCATTGCTCTCCGGCGGCCAGCAGCAAAGAGTGGCCCTCGCACGCGCCATCGCCCGGCGGCCACGGCTGCTTCTGCTCGATGAACCCCTCTCGGCGCTCGATGACGAAATGCGTTATAAATTACAGGAATATCTGCTGAAGATCCATCTTCATTATGAACTGACCACGCTGCTCGTCAGTCATCATCTGCCGGAAGTCCTTCGTTTGTCCGATAAAGTAATGGTATTGGAAAAAGGATCGGTCAGCAGGGAGGGCTCTCCCTCGGCATTATTTTTTGCCCCTTCGCAAAACCCCTCACCCGCCCCCTTTCAAACAGTTGGCGAGATCACCGCCATAGCCTTTTCCGAAGGCAACTATATCATCACCGTCCTTTGTGCAGGTACTCTTATTAATGTGACCCTCACTGCCGCTCAGGCAGCCCACTTGGCGATAGGAAAAAAAGTATGGGTCACCTCAAATGATTTTCACGCCGTCATCAACCCGCTGGTCTGAACGAATGCCCAGATCGGCCCCCCATCAATCCCAAAATCCCTGCGCTTGCACCTGGCTACCGGAAAATCCCCGCTGCCGGAGCAACCTCCGCATCCGGATGATCGAAGGAATATGTCCGGCCAGGTAGAAAGTCGTATCGGAATGATCCGATGTCTTCAGCCCCTCTATCCAGCCGCTCAGTTCATGATGATCATGCGCATACTGTTTTTGCAGGGGCTCCACCTTCCAGTCCGGAAAATACTCTTCGAATTCCTGTTGGTGATGCGACTCTGCCAGGGCAATCGCGCCACTGATACAGGCATTCTTACCTGCCAGTTGCCGCAAGGCCTGATAGTGACCGATCGTCGTCTCATCGCCCAGGAATACCATCGGCCCATCCTTCCTGAGATGGTGGTGCGAAGGCTTCGCTCCCATGTAGTATATCGTATCCCCCGCCTCGAGCCTCTTCACCCAACGACTACCCGGTCCGCTATGGGCTATATGGATGATCAGCGTACAGGTCTGCGTCTCCACATCCCATCCGGAAGGAGTATAGTCCCGATAAGCCAGTGCACCCACCTTACACTTTAAATGCTGCGCAGTAGTCCACCTGCTCATATCGCAATCCGGCAGGTGCAGATCTATTTCCCGCACCGTCTCCGGAATCCAGTTCCTCACTGCCAACACCGTCGCCGGTCGCAGGAAGGGAGACTCCATCAGCGAAATAGCTTTTTCTGTTACCTTATTCATATTACAAAACAACGACAACATGATGGCCTGCACAATGGCTAAAGGGTGGGAAACATTGGACTATTTGCGGTATTGCTCACGAAACTCGCCCGGGGTCTTCCCCACCGTTTTCTTAAACAGCCGGGAAAAATAAGTAGGATCTTCATAGCCTAGTTCATAGGCAATCTCCTTGACAGTACAGGAGCTGTGATACAATAACCTTTTCGCTTCCAGCATGACTTCCTGGTGAATCCAGTAGGTGACAGTGAATCCCGTGGCTTCCTTCACAGCCTCATTGAGATAGGACAAAGAAAGATGTAGTGCCGCGGCATAATCTCCCGGACTCTTGAGTTTCTTGTATTCCTGTATAAGCAGCGCCCGGAAATCCCGCGTGATCACCTGTGGACGGGACCGCTTCCCGATCGGCATATCTCTTTGCTGCGCATAGATATTTGTCACCATCGCTACAAAAGTAGTCAGCAGGGAATAGACCGCCCGTTTGGAATAACCGGTGGCGGTTTGTTGGTCAAGATCATGGGCCAATTCCAGGCATCGCTTCATTTGTTCCATGCAGGGAGCCCCGGGATTGATCGGCCGCAGCGCCAGCAAAGGGTCTTCCAGCACCGCCCGGAACTCATCCGGTATCAGACCGGTATCCATCGCCAAAAACCATCCCTCGGTGTCTTTGCTGACACGGGAATACTTGTGTACCTGGCCGGGCAGGATCAACAACAAATTGTTCCCCTTCAGGTTAAAAACCTGGAAATCCACCATCCCCCGGCCCTTGCCCTTTTCCATCAAAAGAAAAAGATAATGATCATCCCTGTGCGCATCCAGCGAGATAACATCTTCCTGTGCAAGATCATGATCGTGCAGCAATGCCTTCAGCACAAAGCCATCTGTAGTCGTCTCTTCCAGTCTGTGCAATGGTATGGTGTTCCTTCCGGTGGCCATGCATCAAAATTAGCCAAATACCCCCAATCACCCACCCTGCCCACCGAAGCCAGCAGCCCTTTCGCCGTTCCTTCACCGGTAATATCCGGCTATTTTCCTTACTTTTCCGCAGAAATTAGTCTATGGTTCCATTGTCCGTCTGGGAAAAAGAAAGTTTTTTTGCACCATCCGATATTGTTATCGCCGGCAGCGGCCTGGTAGGCCTGTGGAGCGCTTATTACCTCAAACGCAAGGCGCCCTCCCTCCGTATTACCATCGTCGAGCGCGGCCTCATCCCTACCGGCGCCAGCACCCGCAATGCAGGTTTCGCCTGCTTCGGCAGCCTGACAGAATTGGTGGCCAATGCACGGCAGATGGGAGAAGACCAAATGATTGAACTTGTGGAAATGCGTTACAAAGGCCTGCGACGGATCCGCAAAACCTTCAGCGACAAACAGATCGGCTTCGAAGGACATGGCGGCTATGAGCTGCTCGCCGATGCCGATAGCAACGAGCTCCGTTCCGCCATCGACCAGTACAACCGTACCCTGAAAAAGATCACCGGTCAGCAGAAAACCTTCCGCCTGCAAAATGAAAAGATCGGCCGCTTCGGATTTACAGGTATCCACCACCTCATCGACAGCCGCGCCGAAGGTCAACTGCATTCCGGCAAGTTATGCCAGTCCCTGCTGCACCTCGTGCAATCCATGGATGTCACCGTTCTCAACAATATAGAGATCACCGGATATGAAAAGGTCAACGGACATTTGCTGCTGCATACCCAACAACCCTTTTCATTGATCGCCTCCCAATTGCTGGTCTGCACCAATGCCTTCGCCCGGCAACTGCTGCCCCAACTGGACGTCACCCCGGCACGGGGCCAGATCCTCGTCACCTCTCCTGTCGATAACCTTTCCTTCAAAGGCACCTTTCATTTCGATGAGGGCTATTATTATTTTCGCAACCTCGGCGACAGGGTATTACTGGGCGGCGCCCGCAATCTCGCCTTAACAGCCGAGACGACAACCGAGATGACGATCACCGATACCATTCAACAGGAACTGGAACGTTTCCTCCGCGAAGTGATCCTTCCCGGCAAGCACTATACTATCGATGATAGATGGAGCGGTATTATGGGACTAGGCAGCGAGAAAATGCCTCTCATCAGCGCTGTCAATGATCATGTCTTTTGCGCCGTGCGTATGAGTGGTATGGGCGTGGCCCTGGCTCCTGTCGCGGGAGAACGCGCCGCTTCTTTACTGATGGGCGACAGCTAACGCCCGGATCTCCGCTTCCCCCAACGCCGCAGCATAAACCTTCGCATCGCGTACCCGGCCCTCAAAGATCCGCTCACCGGGAAACTCTTCATTTCTTCCCAACACCCACTTATTGGTCACGGATAAATTGACCACCCCGTCCACCACAGACCTTCCTGCCAGCCGACCATCGATGTACAACAACAATGTACTACCCGTACAAACCCCTGCCAGATGATGCCAATGCCCAACCCAATCATCCGGCAAATCTACCGTACAATCCCCTCTTCCCCAGCCACCGGCAAAGAACGTCAGCGTTTTCCCATCCTTTAACTGCAGCACATGATTGTCCCCCTTCGTAAAAATATCAACCAACCCCTGGCTTTTTGCCGCCGGATATATCCACACCGCCATGGTCATCGTCTCTCCCATGTTGTCCAATGAAGGCGCCCCGGAAACGACTACATACCGGTCTTTTCCCAATAGCAAGCCCCCTCCACCCGACGCCGCCCCCGGTCTCCCACTGTCCCCTCCACCCCCGGCCTTACCTCCCACTACCGTTGCCCGGTTATCAAACCCCGACCCGTCCGGCGTCGACCCATCCACACCCACACTGTCCAGCATCAGCGACAGCAGCAAAGACTCCCCCGGATCACTAAAGACCTTACAACGTTCACCGGCATCTTTTACGCTGATCATTTGCAGTCCTTTTTCCGCCGCCTTCCAGCGGCAGCCCACCGTGCGCTGCTCGCCAGGCTCCAGCAAGACTGTATCGATACCCATCGGGCGTTCATCCGCCTTCACCGGTATTACATACCGGCGGGAAATACCGCCGATGTTTTGCACGAGACAGGTTACCGACTGATCCTCCCCTGTCTTGACCAATGGCCGGGCCGACAGTTCCCTGACAGCCAACGTTGAAAGATCCCCCGTCAACTGCCCCGCCTGGGCCCTGTCCCATTCATCCCCTATGACCTCCACTTCCTCCCGGACCGGCACACCCCCAATCTCCAACCCCGCCTTGCCATATGCGTATAACCTGCACCCTATCGAGTCCACCACTGCTCCGCCTTGCCGGACCATGCAGTTCTTGCGCGCATACTCATGCCCGTTTACCTTCAATATTACGATCCGCGTTCCTAAGCTCCCCTCGTTACGAAGGGTAAACCGGACCTGCAACAACTCATCGGGCCTGACCTTGTCTTTCGACACAGCTACATCGGAAAAAGAAAAGATGGGTTCCTGACCTCTTCCCCGCCAGCCACCGGCTCCATCGCTTCCCCGGTCCTCACCCGGATTATCGCTCATTTGGGCAACAACCTCCCCGCCACGGGCGATCAATTCATGCGGAAATATTAGTCCTTCATACCGTCGACCATTAACTGCTAACGACCGGATATAGGGGCAAAGCCGCCCCGCACCCGCTGCCCGGATAGTAAAGGTTTGTCCGTTGGGCAAATGCAGCACGGCGGAATGGAACAATGGCGTACCCAACTCATATTCAGCCCGGCCCGGACACACCGGGAAAAATCCCAACGCGCTGAACACATACCAGCTCGAACAAGCCCCCAGGTCATCATTGCCGGGCAATCCTCCGGGCGTAGCCGCATATCGCCCATCCCTTAGCCTGCTCACCCACTCCTGCGTCTTGCCGGGATGACCGGCATCATTGAAAAGATAGGGTATGTGAAAAACAGTTTCATTATCGAAAAGAATCGTCTGCGTCCTCAATGCCGAATCCAGCCGCACCGTAAAAGCCTCATCCCCGCCCAGTAGATTCACCAAATCCCTGGGATGCTGCGGCACGAAATAAGTATAGACCCAGGCATCCCCTTCCTTATAGCCACTAGTCCCCGGCTGCCGAATGATCCTCGTCCCATCCCTTGGCAACAACAATAACTCCTCCGGGTCGAACAGGTTTCGGTAACTATACCCACCCCGCTCATTTACTTCCGCCGCCCGCTCTTGCTTATCTCCAGGTACTCCCGTCACCCCCCCGCCGTCTACGTGTAATACCTGCTCTGCAAACCGCCCCAGCGCCCAGTCGTCATAGGCATATTCCACCGTCCGCGTCACCGACTCGGCGAAGTTTAACGGGACATACCCCAGCCGCCGGTATATCTCGCGGTCCGCCGGCTGATAAGGCGCTTCTTTGATCCCCTTCCTCATCGCCGCATACGCCTCAGTAGGATTAAAACCCCGAATCCCTTTCAGCCAGGAATCTGTAAAGATCGGAACAGCATGATTGCCCGTCATAGGGCCCGTCGGGAGATAGCCGGTCTGCCGGTAAATATCCAGCATCGACAGCAACATGTCCCGTTGCCGCGCCGGAAACAACAGCGTCAGCAGGGGATGCAATGATCTGAAAGTATCCCAGGGAGAAAAGCCGCCATATTCATTTTTATCCGCCGCCCGGTGAATTAGGCCGTCCCGGCCCTTATAATAACCCTCTGCATCGGAGATGATCCAGGGTAATAACATGGCATGATATAACGCGGTATAAAAGATCGTCTTAGCTCCTACCCGGCTATCCTCCACCGTGATCACCGATAATTGCTTTCTCCACTCCGCCTGCGTCCTTTTCCTCACACCATCAAACCCTTCGAGACTTGCCTCCGCCTGCAGATTTTTCTCTGCACTGCTGGTCCCCACAGCCGACACACTGATACTCAATACGACCGCAGTAGCTTTCCCGGCCACGGAACCAAAACTAAATACCTGCCCCCCTTCGACGACCTGCGTATCCTCGATATCCTGGTCGAAATGGATAACTGCCGGCGGCGCTTCCCCTTCGACCGCACGTGCAGATACACGTGTCATCCGGCCTACCCCTCCCACGAACAACATAGGCTTAACCCCCGGCGGAAAAGTACACCGCAACCAGCCGGTCCGCGTGCCGGCAGTCGCCTCCACCACAGTCCCATCGTCAGCGAACATTACGCGGTAATAGCCGGGCTTCGCCACCTCGTCATGATGAAGGAAAGGGCGACCTCCTTTCTTTTCTCCCACAGGCATAACCCTGATCCCGCCGGCAGACCCACTGGGATAACCACTCATATGCCCCACACAGCTGAACCACCCGATGGTCGTATCCCCATAATCATACCCGCCCCCGGCCCTGGTCTCCGGCGTCATCTGCATATAACCCCAGGGCGCCACAGCGCCGGGATAAGTACCCCCCTCATTCCCCCATCGCGTATATACATCACTTTTAGTCGTCCCGATCATTGGATTGACATAGGACAGCAGGTCCTGGGCCGATGCCTGCTGAATCAACAAGCCAGCCACCAGCCACAGCAAATATCTTCTGACGCCCACCATCCGCATCGCCGTTATATTTTAATGTATATTTTCTTTTTGTCCAGCCAGAAACCAACTGACCAGCACAACAACATATAAATGACTGCAAAAAGCAAAGTCCCGAAAGATCCGGGCGCTATCCGCTGAAAAAAAACCTGATTCACCCAATCATAAAAGCTCAGCCCCGGCGCTACCCATATCGTCATTAAGACCGTCAGCAGCAGTTCGGACAACAAATAAATGGCCAGCGAATTCTTTCCGAATACCAGGAAGAAATACAGCCCTCTCCGCTCCTGTCTGACCTCTACATAGAAGATCAACAATCCCAGGATCACCAGGTCGATCCCGATGGTCAGCAGCACGAACGAGCTGGTCCATAATTTTTTCGCCAGGGGAAAGAACTGCGCCCAGAACAGCGCCGCCAACACCAGCAACACCCCGGCCATCAACAATCGCGCTACCGATCCATCATTTTTGCCCTTCCCCCGGATAAAGATCCCCGCCATATAACCTGCTATCACATTGACGATCGCCGGCAGCGTACTCAGGATTCCTTCCGGGTCAAAAGCAACCGGTCCTCCCTTGTCATGGTAAAGATGCGCCTCCCCCATCAACCGAATGTCCAGCAGCGTGCCCGCATTGTGCGTCATCGTCAGCTGCTGCCCGGGCTCACCAAAGAAATAAAGGACTGCCCAGTAACCGAATAAAAGTACCAGGGATAAAACCACCATGGCCCTGAATGACAGATAACGGACGATCAGGGCCCCTGCCCCATAACACAACGCGATCCTTTGCAGCACACCCATGATGCGCGTATGAGCCGGCGGATTGAACGCCCACCCGCCCTCCGGCTGCCGGTGCACAAAGGGAAACCAGTACATCAGATAGCCCAGCAGGAAGATCAACACGGTACGCTTCAACACCTTCCGGAAAAAATCCCCATCGGTGGGATAACTGTCCCGGCTAAAGCTGAGCGCATTGCCGACCGCGAAAAGAAAGCTGGGAAAGACCAGGTCCGTTGGCGTAAACCCGAACCAGGCAGCATGGTCCAATGGTACATAGGGGTCGGCGCCTGACCCCGGCGCATTCACGATGATCATGAAACAAATAGTCAGCCCCCGGAACACATCCAGCGATAGGAATCGCTCTTTGCCAAGTACTTTCGTCATGCAGTATAAAGTATTAGAAATCGGTATATTCTGTAAGATATCGCCTCGCAGCTATCTCCGGCAGTACAGTAACCGCATCAGGACGCCGGCCGTCTTCATCAAAAATGATCAACTCGTTTTCGCCGGCTGTGAGCCAGCACTCGGGAATATATAGGCCGGGCGCAGGGATTTTCTCCGGGTAACGGCCAAGGTTATGCCCATTCACCCATACGGAGCCATGCCCCAGCCCGGCAGTCATAACCCGCCAGACAGGATGAGGACCATTCTCTTGATAAGCAGGCGCCCGGAATAGGGTCCGGTAATAACAGGGAGCAGCCACTGCCCCGGTCGATGCAGTATCCCGGCCTTCACCCGCCTCTTTCGCCGCAGTATCCACGCCATTCTTCACCCCGCTCGCCGCCATCATCGCCCAGTCATGAATGGTCCGGGGATCGGTGATCCCGCCATGCATTGTCCATCCGGTCAGTTCTTTGGCATCAGTCAGGTAGTTCACCTGTACCGGCCTGTCAATCCCGCCTTCATTGCTGTAGTTCTCAATCAATATCGTCAGCATCAGCGGCCGCTGCATCGTGTCAATGCCTTCCAACGTTACGCTGAACGGGATGTTCCATCCTTCATGCCGTGCCAGTCTCCGGCCGTTCAAAAAGACAGTGGCATTCTCATCGACGCTCCTGAAATAGAGGACACCTTTACGAACTCCGGCCGGCGGATCAGGCAGCAGGGTACGCATCCACGCAAACCCTTCCTGATGATCGAATACATCTTGCCCGATGGTATACGGCTTCCATCTCTCATCCCGGTCGAAAGGCAACACCGTTCCCGCTGCAGTATCAGCAACGCTCGACGGCAAATATCTCCACCCGCCCAGTTCATGCCGGGTAGAACCCCCTTTTTCCAGCACTATCGGACCGGTAAGGCCCTTGTTATCTACCTCGCTCATATCACCCATAAAGCCCGCCAACTTATCCCGTCCATCTTCAGCGGTGAAGATGGTCAGCACATGATCTCCACCCGGTATTTGCAGTGACAGTTCACCCTGATGAAGATTGCCGCTGCCGGCTATACGGCCATCCACGAATACGGTTGCCCGGTCACCTCCTCCTGCCTGCAGCGTATAAGAACCACCGGTATCGATATGCACAATCGTTTTGTACCAGGCGTCTGCAGTCGTATCTCCGTCAGCGCCCATCGGCAAGGGCCGCTCACTGACGGTCCAGTCACGGTCATCATACCCGGTATGGGCCGGATCATCCGCCGTCCGCTGCTGCCAGGGATCAAGTTTCAGCCGCCCCTCTTCCTTCATTGATTCTGCCCCAGGCCCGGCATCCGTCCCCAATCCAATTCCCGGAGACGGCCGCAACAAAACCTCCTTCCCCGAAGCGCGATACACCCACATCGGCCCATCGGCCCCTGCATTAGCTTTCCTTTCCGTCAAAATAGAAATATGACTACCCTTTACCTCCATATCCCCCATATAAGCCGGACCACACACAATATAGTTCTGGCCATCTACTTCGGGCAGCCATGTCCTGTCCGCCAATCCCCTGTTCATGACCAATATCTTCACCGTATCCGCTCCCACCCGAAAGCTATAGGCCGAAGGTGCCTGCAATGCCTCCGGGCAGAAAGCCAGAAGGCTCACCCTGTCCCCCCGGACCGCCAAAGAACTTCGGTCCCCCGTTATCACAGCTGCGGGGCCGTCAGTCGTAAAATATAGCCGCATGGGTTGACCGGCATCACCATCGGCAATGATCGTCCGCACATGTCCCTTGCCGGTTACCGTCAGTATTCTTGCCGGCGCCCATTCGATCCTTATCCCCGGCATCACAGAAAAATGATGCACCAGCGGGAAGATCTCATGCGCAGCCAGGGAAATAGTCATCGGCTCATAGCCATCTGCCGTCCAGGTCGTGGATACAGGCCTGTCGCTCCGGTTGTCCAAAAAGACCAGATCACCCTCCGGGCTATGCCTGGCCGTTACCCGAACCAGGGAATCCGGATCATGCTTTCTCCATGTCTCCGTACCATCGACGCTGTTCTCCAGCACACCGGCAAAAGAATGAGCAAAAAAGGCTGCTCGCTTGAATGCATAGTAGACAGGACGCAGATCGCCCGCCTGGCCGACAGCCGCTCCATAGTCATAGGAGGCAGCATCCTCATCATTATTCGTATAGCCAAAATTACTGCCGCCATGCGCCATATAGTAGTTATACCCATTGCCGCCATGCGCCAGAATAGTCCAGGTACGCCGGTCATAGACTGCGCTGTCTTTCGGCGTTGACCCGTACCCGTCATACCACACACTCCAAAACTCCGTGGACATCCATGGATTCGGCCTATCCGGATCATCCAATCGCGCGTCATCGCCCTCGCCCGTATCCCCCACGGCATCCCCGGAACTACCACCACCGAAACCGGCCCCCGCATCCGCCCGCGTCGCCCCCCGCACCTCCTCCCCCGCCGGATCACTCCCATGATGCAACCCGCTGAAAAAATAAGGCACCTCCAGTCCCAGCGATACAACCTTCTCCCGCAGATGCCGGAAATAGCCGTTAGGCATGGCCGTCCCCCAACCCAGATTATGCTCATTCTCCAACTGCACCATGATCACCGGGCCGCCATGATGGATCTGCTGCCGGCATACAATCGGTAACAACCGGTCAAAATACCTGTCCGTATATTTTTCGAATTCCGTGTTGTCCTCCCTTACCCGCAATCCGTCCTTAAAGCGTATCCACAGCGGGTAGCCCCCATTATCCCATTCCGCACAATAATAAGGCCCGACCCGCACAATGGCATACAACCCTAATTCCCCCACCAATCGGAGAAAAGCTTCAAGGTCATGATCACCGCTAAACTCGAACTGCCCTTCCCTCGGCTCATGAAAATTCCAGAATGTATAAATTTCTATACAATTGAATCCTGCCCGTTTCAACCGCAGCAGCCTGTCCCGCCATAGCTCATGCGGCACCCTCGCATATTCTATACCGGCAGATACGACAAAAGTGCGCCGCCCATGTACCAAAAACCCCTGATCGTCGAAATCAATGGCCGCACGCGCAGCAGGCGCCGCCTTGAAGATATGGTCGTTGCCCGTGGCAGCACTCAGTCCATATACCGCTGCCCGAACCGAGCTGCCATATTTGCGATACATCTCCCTCGCCACCATAACCGTTTCACCGCTCGTTCTGTCCGGATATACATCATGACTGTTCACCCACTGCCACTCCCCATTCTTCACCGCTTTGTCGAATGCAGCTATATCAATCTCGCGTCCTGCCGCCAAGGCCTTCTCCACATAGCGGAAGAACAACTCCCAGCGTGGCTTATAAAATCCCTTGATCAACCCGCTCCATTGCCGGCAGGAATATTCTCTCAGCCCGCTCTCCTTATCGCCCCATAGCGTGATCAGGTCGCGGGCATTCTTTTCGTAAAGATCTTTTTCCGCAAGCGTGACCCCGCAGGCCCTCGCATCATGTATCCATTTACCCAGCAAGAAATCCCGGCGCGTCGCCAACAACCTGTCCATATCGTCCATCAACACCAGGAATTTCCGGCTGTACCGGTGGAAAGCCGCTGTATCCTTCGCCTGCCATGCCATAGCGATGTCCTGCTGCAATGGGCTCGCATAGTTTGCCAGCACCTGCCGGGTGATATCCGCAAGGTCATACCGGAATCCATCGCTCTTCCCTAAATAGGGAGCAGCCTGCTCGAACAGCTTCCAGGCTTCGAACAGCTTGGACGGATCATAATCCAGCTTCGTAAGGACACGATCGATGGCCTTTTCAAAGGTCGGCCTCGCCTGGATAATGGACTCCGGACCGCCTTCCCCGAGCCCGCCATCATAAACGCTGCTGTCCAGCAACCGCCACGCTTCTCTCACCCCCCGCCACGCTGCCTGCTCACGCGCATTCCCGGTCCCACCCACGGAAGCATCCGAGTAACGCTCCCGCACATACGCATCCAACCAATCCACCACCTTTACCGGTTCATCCTGCCATACATTCTCCAGCATCAGCTGGTACAAAGCAGGATTCTGTTCTATCCCTTCCGGTGTCAGTCCGATACCCACCATCTTCCCCGCAGCCGGATCATGCAGCGCCTTCGCAGGATCTTCCGCCACATGTCGCATCCGCCCCCACAAGCTAATATTGCCGCCAAAATTATGAAGCATATTCCAGACCCACGGCTTCCCATAATAAGCCCCCGTCCTGTTCCATACCGGATGGCTCTCGCTATACAGGTCCAGCAGGATCATATGATCGTCAGGCACGGCTTTCAGTAACGCCTGTATCTGCGTCGGCTTCCAATAAGCAGCATTATAATGGAACATCCAGCCCTGCATCACCCACACCGCCGCCGGGTCGGCTGCGGCCATGCTGGCGAAGACCTTCTTGCTCATCCCGTCCAGGTAAGCCGAATCACTGGTCGGCGGCACATTCTCATTGAAAGTATCCGCAGAATAAAGATGGTCTGTGCCAAATTCCCGTGTCTGAACCTCGATAAATTTTTTGCCAATAGCTTCAAACATGGGATCGGAAGGATCAAGAATATATACATCGGGAAAACCCGCATCCCAATTCGTCTTCTTGACCCTGGCGGAAGGAAATCGGTCCTTGAACGAAGGCGGCACATGCCCCGTAAAGGCCGGCAATACCGGCTTCATCCCGAAACCCCGCTCCGCCTCCAATATCTTCTTTTGAAGGAGCCGGTGGCTCTCTTTCCAGTGCGCCGGCAAAGGTCCCCCCCAGGCATCGATATTGCCCATCCAAAGCCAGGAGAAATAGGCAGGTCCGGTGAAAAATTGAGCCAACTCGGCTTCGGTAAAACCCATCGACCGGTATACCTCCTGCCAGATCGCCTCCTCCCCCGTCAGTGCCAGCGGCATATTGATGCCGTTCAGCGCCATCCAGTCGATCTCCCGCTGCCAGCGGTCCCAGTCCCACCAGGCCATCGAATATTGAAAAGTGCAGTAGTTGAGATAATACCGGTACGTATAAGGCGTAACCTTATGCACTTTGTGCGGAACCCGTGGCAGCATCGCCGGTACATCCGGCGGACTTCCGTTCCAGGTAATCAGTACATGACAATAATTCTTCAGGTAATAGTTGAGCGCAGAAGCCACACTGACCCCATTGCTGCCCCGCAACACGATCTTGCCGTTCCCCTGCTCTACTTCAAACACATCCTTACCATTCTCCGGAGAGATATAGGCAATATCAAACGACCCAGCCTTGTCCTTGACGATCCGCTGCAAAAATCCTTTTAAGGCAGGCTGGTCGAGTTGAGCGACTACCGCTTGCTGCACCAGCAACGCCGCAGCCAAAAAAGCGCAGTGCGCCCGTCTAATAATTCGGGTTCTGGACAATGACTCCTTTGCTTTCATCGATAATTTCCTGGGGGATCGGCATAAAATAATCCTTAGGCCGCGTAAAGGTACGGGCTGGAATAATAGTAGCTCCATTATAAGGCGCCAAAGGAGAAGCCGTCTTGGGTTTGCTGACGATCGTATCCAGGTTGACGATACCATCTTTGTCCCAGCGCAGCAGGTCCTGCCAGCGGATATTCTCTCCTCCCAGCTCAACCCGCCGTTCATGGATCAGTTGCGGCATGCCCGCATTCGAGACGGACCCGAGGCCCGCCCTGGTGCGAATGACGTTGATTAACGCATCTCCGCTGCCGGCCCCGTTCAACCGGATCAGATCTTCTGCTACCAGCAGGTACACATCCGCCGTACGCAACAACGGCTGGTTCAGATTGTAGTCGATAGACCCGTCCCCGCTAGGCATGAAGGCACTGTATTTCTTGATGCAATACCCCGTAGTCGACATGCTGGGCAGCATCCGGCCCGTGGACTGGCCCGTCATCCCGGTGAACATCTGGTAGGCATCCCCACTGCCGATCGTCACCAGGTTGGTATTGTAAGGAATAGAATCTCCGACCGACAAAATGGTGGCTCGCTCCCGGATGGTATCCGCCGCCTCGAATTCACTGACATAATTCTGTGTCGGATGATGAAAGCCCCAGCCCTGCCAGGGACGGGGAGTGAAATAAGTACTGATGGCCGAAGCCGGCACACCGGATACCTCCTGATTTTCATTCCAGACAGCAAAAAGGAGCTCTGTATTGTTGTCCTGCGCGCCTACTGTGAAATTATCGGTATAATTGGCCGCCAATGCATAATTGGGATCATTGATCACAAGATTGCCGTATTGAATGGCCTTGGCAAACTGGTCCTCAAAGGTATACAGTTTACACAGCATACCCCAGGCAGAACCCCTGCTCACCCGGCCCTTATCGGCTGCATCATAGATGACATCCGGCAGGTAATTGGCAGCTTGCAAAAGATCCGATTCTACCTGCGCCCGGATCGAATCCTGCGAGGATTTGGCGACATTGTAATTCCCGCTCACCACATTCGCTTCCAGGATCAACGGCACACTGCCATAGATCTGGCTCAGCACGAAATAAGCATGGGCACGTAAAAAATACGCTTCCCCGAGAGACCGGGCCCGGATGGAACTGTCCATAACAGGCACTTTGGGAATATAGAGGATGGCATTATTGGCCCTGGCAATCTGCTCGTAGGCAAAAGGCCAGGTGATGTAGATCAGCTGCAGGGTCGAATTGATATTGAACTCCCCGATGGAAATGAAATCCGGATGGTCCCCATCGACGGAAATATCGTCGGACTGGTCATCATAGGCATACAGATCGTGCCCCGTCCAGTCTTCCGTATACAGTATATTGTAGATGCCCAACACACCCGCGATCACGTCGGATTGATTGGTCCAGAAGTTAGCCGTCGTATACTCCCCCGTAGGAGTCTGCTCCAGCGGATGTTTGATACAGCCGTAGAACAGGCTGGCGCTCAGCAATACCGGCAGGGAAATACCCAGCGCAATTTTATACTTGAATAATTTCTTCATATCCTGAATTTTAATAGTCCAGATTAAAAATTGATAGTTGCACCCACTGTCAGACTCCTGGTTTGAGGATATTGGGCCAAATCCACGCCCCTCTGCAGGTTGCCATCCGTGTAACCCAGCTCAGGCGTATAACCCGGATATTTAGTGATCGTAAAGACGTTATAGGCGCTGACATAAAAACGCGCCGTCGGTAACTGCCAATCGCTGATATGCAGTTTAGACACAGTGTACCCCAGCGCTATGCTCTTCAGCGAAAGGTAATTGCCTTTGAAAACCCAGAGATCGGATGACTGGTAGTTATTATTGAGGTTGTTGATACTCAGCCGCGGTATGCTGTTGCTGGTACCGGCGCCATGCCACCTTTTCTCCTCATCTGCATACCAGTTATATACCTGGGTAGCATCCAGTCCCGACAGCCGGTCCGCATCATACAGCTCAAAGCCCGTTGCACCCTTGAAATTGAAGGTAAAATCGAAATGGGCGTAGTTGACGGTACCGTGGAACCCGAATACAAAACGCGGATTCGGATCTCCCAGCCGTACCCTGCTGCTGTCGTTGATGACGCCACTGCCTGTCGTATTCAGAAATCTGACATCCCCCGGTTGGATATTCGGCCTGTTGGGATCGTTGGCCACATTGGGATCTTTATCGATATCGCTCTGTGTCTGGTACAGACCGTTCGTTTTGAAACCGTAGAAAGAGGCAATAGGCTCCCCTTGGTAAGTACGGGAAATGTCGGTATTCTCCCTTCCATAAGGAGTCGAAGCCAGGTAAGTAGAGTTGCCGTACAATTTCGTGACTTTATTGCTCATGAAAGAAGCATTCCCCCCAAATGAATAGCTGAGCTTTCCAACCGTGTTCCGGTATTCGGCTTCTATTTCAACGCCATGGTTGTTCAGGCTCCCCAGGTTATAATCGGGAAGGTTCACATTACCCGGATCATCCGGCAGGCTGGTTTGCGCCCCGAAGGTCTCGACGATCTGGTAGGGGATAAGCATATCCGAGGTATTCTTGTTGAAATAGGTGACCGTCGCCGTAAGATGATTATGCAGCGCACTCAATTCCGCAGAAATATTGGTCATCACAGCCCGTTCCCAGGTAATATTGGGATTAGCCAGACTGGTGATATAGGCGCCGTTATTATTGGTTTGTGACGTGCCCAGGTTGTACCCGTAACCACCACCGCCCGTTCCGCCGCCACCACCGTAACCGATGATGCTCAGGTATTGGAACGCACCCACATTTTCATTACCCAGCTGACCCCATCCGCCAGTCAGCTTCAGTGAATTGATCACCTTCTTCAAC
>Ga0302309_10001965_pt1 | contig 17814 bp, 15 predicted proteins | sample III_Palsa_N1_1_FD_200453 | JGI IMG/M metagenome (GOLD analysis project Ga0302309, IMG submission 200453) | Peat permafrost microbial communities from Stordalen Mire near Abisko, Sweden - III_Palsa_N1_1 | ecosystem: Environmental > Terrestrial > Soil > Palsa > Peat permafrost | place: Sweden... | reverse complement strand
CAACTCTAGAGCAGGATCTTCAACAGTACCTGGATCAGGAGGAAATACAAGTCGCGTTCCAACCGATCTATTCAGTAAACACTGGACAAATCGTAGGACTCGAGGCTCTGGCACGGTGGACCCATCCGGAACGAGGCGAGATATCTCCGAAGATCTTTATTGCCATTGCCGAGGAGACGGGCCTCATTCAGAAGCTAAGCACAAAAGTTCTGACCAGTGCATGTCGACAAACGGCCGTTTGGAATAAGTTAGGCGTCAATGATTTATTCCTGAGCGTAAACATTTCAATCCGGCAGTTCTCCAATCCGGCCCTGCTTCCGTCAATTCTCCAGACGCTGGAGAGTTCAGGACTGGCAGCAAAGCGTCTTCACCTTGAGATCACAGAATCCGCTCTTCTCCTCGACGACGCGATCGTCGAAAGGACATTGGTGGAAGCGCGCAAGCAAGGAATTGGAGTATCTCTGGATGATTTCGGGACGGGTTACAGCTCGCTGAGCTATTTGCTTAATCTTCCGGTCGATGAGCTGAAAATCGATCAGAGCTTCATCCATGATCTTGAATACGACCAACGTAGAGTTGAATTGGTCAGAACCGTTCTGTCACTCGGCCGCACTTTGGGAAAGCGCGTAATCGCGGAAGGCGTTGAGAGCTATGAGCAGTTCGAAATCCTTCGGAACCTGGGCTGTGAATATGTTCAGGGCTATCTCATTTCTAAGCCCCTGGAGAGCACTCTTGTTGAGGAAATGCTTCGAACACAAGTGTTCAGGGCGATTAAGCAGAACACCTCGTCTGAGATTCTTATATCAAGAGGTTCGTCTTCATCTGCGCCCAAGCTTCTGATGTGACGAGTACTCGAATACAGCAATTTGTCGCTCTACGCAGAGGTGGATTTAAACCGAGAAAAGCACCACCGCTACGCACGGTAGAAGCTCTCCACTGATTTATACATTTCCTCCTTGCCAATGGCATACCGAATGCTTTGCCCCAGTGAGATTGTTGGTGTAGCGCAGCGTTGAAGGGCCTAGGATCTTTGCCGTTTGAATCGCTATGACTTTTCTCGACAAGTGGTAAATCTCTAGCGCCGTATCGACAGTGCTCCGCGGGCGGAGATGTGTAGGCACCATGGTGCCGACCAGGAGCAGTGTGGATACGGCGATTTGGACTAAACCACGTGGGGATTTGGCAGGGCAATTGCCTTATGGGGATTCAATGGAGTGCAGCCATTTCGTGCCCAGTCCGGCAACGACCTGTGCAGAATAGTTCTGATCATCGAGTTGGCACGGATGACGCGCGGCATGCATATTGCCATGCCAAATGGTACTACTCTTCCAGCTAACCGCGAAGCGGGTTTAGTACAAATCTCTAAATCGCTCATCGACCGTAGATAGGAAACAAGAAATCGGCTATTGTTCAGTGATACGTTCACTGGATCAGAACTGAGGTCAACTGTTGCCGGCGGCCCGAGGGACTCGTCGAACCGGGCTGTAAAGACTTCGTCGGGGATGTCCGAGACTAGCGCGTAGTTAATGGGGCTGTTTCAGATTAGTCTGTCAGACCTTCCAACATAGGCGATTCGCCAGAGATTTGGCAATGCTAAGGCCGCGGGTCAGCCGCCTTCGCCGGTCGGGTTTTCGGTTCGTCGTGGAGGGGCGGCATTGCGGACCCATGTGGGATCAAGTCGCAACGAGGTGTCCTCTATCGGGTTGTCAACGGAATGCTGATTTTGTTCCTCCTCGTCGGGTGTGATCGGCCCCGTTATTTCTGAGCCAGACGAATACGCTTCACCTGCATGACAACCGGTGCTTCATTCAATTACCTCCGGCGCCCGCGCATCGACTGCCCGAACCTGCGCCACCGCCTCCGCCAGACTTGTAGCCACCGAAGCCGAGAGCGACTTCGCTAGCCTCTGCATCCGAGCTTCGCTCGGACGCTCAAAACTCCACAATCCCGCAATCAGTGTTGGCGAATTCGCTTCTTCCTCAATGCTCCTGGCAATCTTCCGCGCATTCCCCGCCGCGAACGGAGGCACCGCCGAAATACAAACCACGTCTTCCGTCTGACACCCCACGCTGGCCATCATTTTTCCCGGTGAATCCATCACCGGGAAAGCAACTGCCGGAAAACCTTCCTGCGTCAGAAAATACGCGCACATCGCCGCCGCAATCTCGTCGGCCGCATCCCGCGCCGGTATGCAAAACACCCGCGTACGCTTTATTTCCCCCGCTGCCGAGGCTGCGGCATCGGCGTCCGTCAACTCCGTCACGAATTCGTTGATGCTCTGCAGGATGAAATCCTCGCGCTTCGCATCCAGTTGCCCAGTCTGCCGGTCGCGTTCCGCAATCGCCAGCGCCGGAAGCACAATCCGGTCGAAGACCGTCATCAGGGGCTTGTTCTTGCCCAGCGATTCCAGCACATTCATCGCGCCCTGCTGGTCGAGCGCCAGCAGCCGCTGATAGAAGATCACGTCGGGCGTGAGCACCGGCTCGTCGCCCAGCACCACGCTCAGAAACTCGAATTGCGGCGAATGTTTCCCAAGCACGCTCAAACAAACCGTCAGCGGCGTCGAAAGCACCAGCCCCACGGGGCCCCAGACCACGGTCCAGAACACCGCCGAAACCAGCAGCGCCACGGCTGAAAGTCCGGTATGAACTCCGTAGAGCATCGGCTCCAAAATGTTGCTGACAATGGCCTCCGTCACGCCGAAAAGGGCAAGCACGGAAAGCGGAGTGCGCCATCCATCGCTCTCCGCAACCGCCACCGCGAAAGGCAGCAGCGCCGCAATGACCGGGCCGATGTAAGGCAGAAATCGAAGCATCAGGCCCAGCGCGCCCCAGAGCAGCGGACTCGGCACACCCAGCAGCCAAAGGCCCAGCGCAATCACCGCGCCGAACCCCGCATTCACGACGAACTGCAGCAGCACATAGCGGCTCACTCGCCGCCCCACGTCGTCCATCGCTTTGGTGGTCGCCTGCAGCTTCTGCTCGCCCATCAGCCGCAGCAGCCGGTTGCGCAGATTCTCGCGGTCGATCAGCATGAACAGCGTAAAGACCAGAATCAGGCCCGCTGTGCCCAATGGCCCGAGCACCCGGCCCGCATAGTCGCGGATTGCCTGCATCACGTTGTGCTGGGTAACGATCTCGACTTTCAGCGGCGACTGCGCACCCGGCAGCTTCGAATTGTTGATCTGAGCGCCCAGATCTTCGAGATCGGAGATGGCATCGTTGAGGCTGCTCGATTTGCCCTGCTGCGCCGCAATCTTACGCTGGACATTCTGCGTATCGTCGAGCAGCCGGCCGCCGAGTTCCATCATCTGGGTCATCGCCAGCCAACCCACGACCGCCAGCAGCGCGCAGGCCACGATCAGCACCAGGCTCGCCGCCGCCGCGCGCGGGATCCGCCACCCCTCCAGCCGCTTGACTATGGGACTGAGAAGGAAAGCCAGCAAAAGCGCAAACGCCAGGGGAATGAGAAGATCCCGCGCGAAGTAGAGAACGGCAATGGCAAGGATCAGGCCGAGTAGTGGCGCCAGCCTTGAGGGCCCGGTTTGAGAGCGGTCAGCCAAGACTGGATATTACCAGTCCTCGGGGCTGGTCAGAAATACTGGGGGTCTCTTTTCGAAACGGCTCGCTCATTGCGAGGCGCCAGCTCTGGACCGGGGAGTCGCGATTCAGCAGGAAACGACCGCGGTCCAATCGATAGGACGGGCAGGCGCGTCTTGTCACGCCAATTCCTGGGGGTCAACCGGATCCCAAACCGGTGAAGCTGGTGGCGGGAGGCAGGATCGAACTGCCGACCTACGGGTTATGAAAACGCCAATAACTAATACGACCAACTACTTACACGTCTTGCAAGGCTTCCTAAATACAGCGAAATACGTGTAAAACGTGCCAATCAAGGGTAGACGGAAAATGGCTTCTCCCGCTCCTTCGATCAATGGCGGCACACCAACCCTTCACCAATTCCTTCAAACGCCTAGAGAGTGCCCTCAGACGTATTCGATGAGATAGACATAGTAAAGCGTGTTATCGGCTGCCGATTGCGCTGCCGTCCCCCCGATATACCGGCTACCGGGATACTGGCTTTACATCACTCCGGATAGCAGATCGACCGTGACATGGTGGAGCAGAGCGGTGAACTTCACCTCCTTGGTTTCCCTTGCTGCTTTCCGCACACCCGCCAGCCCCTGTGACACGCAAGCCCCGTTCTGTGTCGGGAGCATGCTGGACTGATGGATGTTCTCCTTGATCAGCGGCTTCCCTCCTCACTCTCCGCCATCGACTGCTCGACTTTGTTCGAATGACTCATCGGTACTATGCCACTGTCCGACTCCTCGGGTGGAGAAGCAGCTCAACCGGAGCTTTCTTCTCGCCGTCAATTTCTCGCCTCAGCAAATGCAACAAGACGGTCTGCCCGACAAAATTGAGATGGCACTTGCCGTCTCCAACCGGGACCCGCGCTGCCTTGAACTGGAGATCACGGAGAATGCGCTCATCGGCAACTCGTCAAAGACGCGGGAGATACTGAATCAAATCCGCGCCCTCGGATTGGGGATCGCGATCGACGGCTTCGGCAGCGGATTTTCGAGTCTTGCCTATATCACTCGGTTTCGTGTCGACCGTATCAAGATCGATCGGTTATTCGTTCAAAACTCCGTGACCGACAAGACTAGCGAGACCGTTACTCGCGTCATTATTGCGATGGCGCACGGATTGAATATCCCCGTGGTTGCTCAATGCGTGGAAACCGAGGCGCAATACGGCTTTGCCAAGACAGCGGAATGCGATACCGTCCAGGGCTACTATTTCTTCCGGCCAATTGCTGCTGCCCAGCTTGAAAATGCCCTTTTGTCCATGAAAAGGCGCGCCTCGCATGAGTAACTTCGCCATGCGCTCAATCTCGCGCTCGCTCTAACCATCAGTTGGGCCCTTCAAGACGCGCTACACTAATCACTCTCACCGGTACAAAAGATCGGGCAGGCCACCCGCCGTCGCGGGAAGCGGGCTGATCGATGAGTTTACCGTCGACATCCTGAAAGAGGCATTCGCCTCGCCGGCGCTGGCCGGCGGTGCGTTCATGTTGAGCGTCAACCTCTCCGCGCTCCAGTTAGGCGGGCGCACCTCGTGTTCTCGTCGCGGCCCATTGAGGCGCATGATGGACGGCCCATCGACGCCTTGAGCATAATCCGGGAAATGGGAGGTTGAGCAACCAGCCTCCCGTTCGCCGTCTAGCCCGTGTCTCCATTTCAAGCCCTGACTTGAGACGCTTCTGTGGAGGCGAGGTGGGTGGGCCTTTACATCAACCACGGGAACTATGAAAACCGAAGTGCTGGGTTCAGCTTGCACTTCGGTGGCAATGCGCTCGTCGACAACTGAACTGCGGTGCTCCAAGGGTTTTTCGATCCTAAAATTGCTTTAGCCTTTTGCACCCCTGAACCGTTGAATGAATTGATCGACTTGCATTTTGTCGGCGCCGTCAACGCTCCCGTGATGCCTATCTTTGTTGTTTTGGAGAACAAACTTGAGGCCAACCCCGTCGTTGCCCCATCGGACGACAGCCGAATTGAGGGTTATGGAGCGCTCAAGGGCCGGATCGTAGCGGTCGGTGATTGTCATCCTCACTACGGTGCCAGGGTACCACCGCTCGTTGGTGAGGACGTACATTCCGGTCGAACTGATATCTCGCACACCATGCGCTACCGGAGCGCCACCGGTGAAGAAATAGGCAGCGAGTCCGGGCAAAGACTCTCGTGGAGCCTTTCTCGGTTCGGGAGGATCGGGGGACAACAGGCGCTTCAACCAACTCTTGGAGGGCTTGACACTCTCTTGCGCAGGCTCGGCTACCCTAGTCTGTTGCGGTTCCTGAAGTAACGGCTCCGGTTGACTGGGAAGATCCTCGCGGGTGCGAACTACAGAAGGATCCATTTGTGCGGGAACCGTTCGCCCGGAGCGAGCCTCAAACGGCAGTACAAGACCCGTAGTGTGATGGGAGACATCTTTGCCGGGAGCGGCAGTTTGCTGAAGTTTGGTATCGACGCTCGAGCTGGTCAACTTGCGCAGACGATGTTTCATCTCGTCAGCGGTGCAAAGAATCAGTTCGTCACCTGGTTGGGTCTCAGTGGAACGTATGGTTTCAGCTGGCAGAACAAGGACACTGGCCGCGGGTGAACTTGAAATAGAAACACGGGAAATGGGGAAGGACTCGACCGTTTCAATGACTGTGGAGTTCCTGTTCAAGTAAACCAGGTCGACCGGAATGCGGACACTTGTGGGAGAAATTCCCCGGAACGGGACCAGCCACAGCCCCGCGCCGGAATTGAGAGCGAGCGTTGGCAAGCGTGCGTCGAGGCAGGCCAAGGAGAAATCGCCGGCTTCCACGTCCGCGCCGAGAAAGCGTTGTCGCGTCTGGTTGTATGCGCAGTGCCTCCCGGTTTCCACACTGACTTGCACTGCGGAGGATTTGGCGACCTTGTATTGATTCGCGTCCTTGCGGACCGCTGAATCAACATAATGGAGACGCTGTGTCATTCACTTCCCTCGAACGCTATCTCGACAAAATAGGGCAATCGCAATGCCCGGTGGGAAACAATTCAAAGTAACCTGATGGTACTTTTCCCGGTAGACAGGACAAGAACCTGTCTTTCATCGCGTTTCATCGCGAGTGCGGCCGATCGAAACTTACCTTACAAAAAGCATGGACTCGACGGGAGAATGTGTGAATGGCACTTCGGTACAGCTCGGTGAGGACTAAGTGCTATTGCTCTGCCCGATGTTTAGCTCCAGCGCGAGTGTTAGTGTAGCGCAGTTATCGAGTTAGTTCGATAGCCGCAATCGGGCGTGTGGGGAAGTGGGAAACGCGAAGCGTTTTCCACTTCTCCATACGCTGTTTCAACTTCAGACAACCAAGCCGCTGGCGCTGGCGGCCGGTAGTTCAATGACGAGTGTGGTCTCAGGGTGTTGTAGTGGACGCGCCAACGTTCAGCCAACACCTGTGCCTCTTTCAGCGAATAGAAGATCTCGCCGTTGAGGAACTCGTCTCGCAGCTTGCTGTTGAAGCTCTCGCAATAGCCGTTCTTGCACGGGGATCCAGGCTCGATGTAAAGTGTCTTTGCACCCGTTCTATGCAGCCACTTGCGCAGATTTCTCGCAACGAATTCGGGCCCGTTGTCTGATCGTATGTATTCGGGAATACCGTGTTGGATCATGGCGTCGGCCAGCACTTCAATGACGCTGAAGCTATTTAGCCTTCGTGCCAGACGAATCGCCAGGCACTCCCGCGTAAACTCATCGATGAGATTCAGCATGCGAACCGTCCTTCCATCGTGGGTGAAGGTGCTGACGAAATCGTAGGACCAAACGTGATTGGCGCGCTCGGCACGCAGCCTAACGCACGAGCCATCGTTGAGCCACAGCCTGCCACGTGGCTTTTGTCTCTGCGGAACTTTCAGCCCTTCGCGCCGCCAGATGCGCTCTACCCGATCGTGGCCAACCCGCCATCCCGCACGCTGCAGCAACACCGTAATGCGACGATAGCCATAGCGGCCATACTGGCTGGCCAGCCCGATGATTGCCTGGGTCAACGCATCTTCGTCGTCTCGCTGTGTCGGCCGGTAGCGCTGCGTGCCACGTGGCTGGTTCACCAGGTGGCACGCTCGTCGCTCGCTGACTCCATGCACGCTGCAGGCATGGCTGACCGCACAACGCCGTCGCTCAGGGCTTAGAAATTTCCCGAGGCAAGATCCTTCAACACCAGCTTGTCCAGGCTCAATTCAGCTACCAGGCGCTTCAGCTTCGCGTTCTCTTGTTCAAGTTCCTTCAGCCGCTTGGCCTGCTCCACCTGCAAGCCGCCGAATTCCTTACGCCAGCGATAGTACGTCTGCTCGGTGATGCCGCCTTCGCGACAAGCCGCCGGCGTTGTCTTCCCGTTGGCCACTCCAACTTCGATCTGCCGCAACAACGTCACAATCTGCTCCGGCGTATGCTTCTTTCCTCGTCCCATACTCGGCTCCTTCCATACCAGTTTGTCTCAATTCCACTGGCACAAAAATCACCGGGCACTGCAGCCGTGAGAGAGACTGGCCTGAGATCCGTGGGGCGACTGCGCTGGCGAGGAAGCCGCCTGAATCTCTGCATGGCTCGAACACAAGCGCTGGCCGCGAAGGTTCACCCGGCATCTGCGGTACCTCTCCGGCGACGACAGTACAACCTTCTTAAGACACGAAATGCAGCCAATACCGCTCTGTTCTGAAGTTGGACGTCAAGCGGTGGTTGCCGGTCAGTTTTGAGCGCTGTATACGGGGGGATCCTTCGCGATCGGAGCGGCTCCGGCGCAAGTCGGATGACAACATCCGCAGAGGATCTCCGTTTTTTGCTTCATTCCCTCGCAGTGAGGACTGCAGAACTTCTCTTTCTCGGGAGGAATGCAATTACAGGCTGGATTTGCGCATTTCTTGGGATCTGACATAAGCCATCTCCTTCAGGGGCCGAATTGGCCCGGCAGCAAGTCTAGTCGCGAGAGCGGAGAGGAATGTTGCAGTTTTGATCAGGTTCACAGCTTGCAAACTCTGTCATCGTCGCAATCCGTTTCACCAGCTTGTTATAGCCAGCTTCGCTGATCTCGCGGCCGTAGCTTAAGACGTCAATTGTTTCGATTTCCTTAATTCCTTCTGGCCCGCGGATGATATCTGCGGAAAGATGGCAATTCTCATGACGGTGAACGCGACAGGGCTCGCCATTCCAATCAAAGTAGCGGGTGGATGCGATCGGAGCAGAAAGCGGTTTGAGCACACTCAATAAGACCAATTCTCGGGCCAATATGAAATGGATACTTATAGCCATCGAATCCGTCTTTTCTGGGATTGTCAAAGGCATCATGAGTGTGTTCGGCATCTCCGATGCCAGAATTTCGGGCGGCTGCATATTCGCGAGCATTGTTTTCGGGGCTCTTTTTGTCCAGCAACACGGATCGCCGTCTCAACTGCTACGAGCCCAGCGTTAAGCCGACACCGCTGTGTCTGACGGCGACGGCTACTGTACCGAGGATGAAGCGTGCTTTCGACCCGCCAGTTTCGCCAGCAGTTTCTGCTTGACGTCTTGGACCTCTTCCGCGCTTTCCCTCTCCAAGCAGGATCTTGTCCGTGAACAACTTCAAATGCCGGCCGAGTAGCTCGAGTGAACGGTGCTTGTCGCTCAACTTGAACTTGGTGCGCTTCACACTCTCGAAGATCGGTTTGCCGTCCAAATCCAGGCCACTGCGCTCGTAAGGTTCTGATGTGCAGACAACGCGTGGACCCGCCAGCTTAGATCTAATGCACCCGTGCGTTGCCTGCGGCTGCCAGATCTCACCGGCCGAGCTCAGCCCCAGCGATGGCGAGAGATTCCACCGAGAGCCCTTAGATTTCTGGGTGGTGTTCTGGCGGCGGTTCTATGGGATGTGCCGGCTTCGCAGCCGGTTTCGGTGCAACGGGCTTTGGGGGCGCTTCAGGACGAGTAGCAGGTCCAGTTCCAGCCTCAGATTTAGCGGGAACCACTTCCGAAAATCGGGCTGTGCCTATGCGGTGTGATGAATACGATAGACTCATGTTGCTCCGCCTATCGGTAGGATTGCGAATGTCCCGATATGCCAACCCGCAGGCAGGGACTTCTATGAGATTGATTGGTACACATAGACTGTCTGTGCGCCTGATGAGTGCCAGACGAGAAGAGATCGTTGTGCGCAATCTTATCGAGCAACATGCCACAAAATGCGAGGCGTGTAGGGACGTGATTCGCGATAGTGACGGGTTGGCTGCTGGTGAACTGAAATAGTTGTTTGCAGGATGGTTTAGCGACCCGGGAAGCCAATAAGGTCACCGATGGTGCAACCGTGTTCGAAGCGATGCCTCAGCAAGGTCTCCGCTCGAACTTCATAGCGGTTTCTGTGTCGGTTTTTCGTAACAACGACGTATCCGACGGCAATCAAGTCAGCCACGATCCCTTGCACTCTCCGCTCCGTGATGCCCAGCACATCTGCAATATCAATTGTTCGCGCAGCCGGATTCGCATCGATCTCTGCAAGCGTCAGCGCGTGGTTTGTTACGAATGTAGGCTGGTGATGCGACATGTCAGTCATGCGTTCGAATGCCGGTACTCTGCGATTGATTCAGCAATTTGTATTCACCGTTTGGGTCACATCTGTGTTCTTGTTCGGCGACTTCGAGGTCACGCCCGTTTGCAGTCGTCGCGATTCTCTTATAGCATCTCGTGCAGATGGAGTCGGTTGAGGAATCGCTGTTCCGTTGTCGAGCGAAGGATATGAAGGTCGTTAAAATTCGCACCTCGCGTCCTGATGGCTGTAAACCGCTCTAGTTGGACAAATGTTGATCCAGAGCCCATGCTGATCAAGTTCAATGTTGAATTAAGTGACGACGAATTAAAAGCCATCGCAGGGTACGCTTGTGAAGCCCAGTCCGACTACGATGACGTGCGGAGGTTCCTGAGGGCGGCAATCCGAGACGCTGTGGAGGACGCCATGGTTGGGTATGAGCTCGCGATGCGTTGTCCTATCACTAGGACTGGGCGGTATTTAAGGCAAGATGATTTAAGGCAAGATGCTCATTAATCCGAGAGACTACGGATCAGCTCGGACGAGCAAAACAGACCATACGGACAACTTCGCGCCGCTGGAATGGGATCGGCAGGGCGCAGACGCTTTCCCCAATAGATCGACTGTAGCTCTCCATTCTGATTCACACCAAAGACGTAGGAAACGCCGGCGCCATCCATGCGGAAGGTGTGTGTTGTCTCGTCATAACGAATCGGTGTATTCATTGCGCCGGCGGCTTGACCATGCGCAGAAGGTATCGCCCCAACGAGGCAAACCAAACACGTAAGCGCCAAGGGCATGCGGTGGACGCGATGCTGTGATGTCTCAATTGCATGCCTGTCGCTCATCGATTTTCCTTCGCGGGTTGGCGCCCGATGGAATCAGCCATGGTAGCTGGCCAGTTCGTTATTTTTGAAAGACTGCGACTGGGATTGTGTGTTCGACTCCAGCGCGTAGATGCATCGTTGCATTTCCTGATTGATATCGAACCGTCAGCTCCGCCTCTCGGTCCGCCTTCACGAGGGCAGAAGATAAGTCGCCATTCTGCCAGAAGATTGAGACAGTGATGCCCCCGCGAGCTCGCAATCCTCGCACAGAGCCGGTAGGCCATTTGGTTGGCAAAGCGGGGAGCAGAAGGAGCTCATCACTGTGCGATTGCAGCAGCATCTCGGCTATGCCTGCTGCTCCGGCGGTATTGCCGTCGATTGCAAAGATATTGCTTTCTGCTCCAGCCACTCCGCCTCGCGAATAGGTCAGCAGCGAATCATCCGCGGCATGAGCAATAAGGCCGCACAGATGAAGATGCGCTGCGACTCCATCGCGAAGGCGTGCGTAATAGTTGACGAGGTTGGCGCGGCTCCACTCCGTGTCCTCCCAGTTTGGCTGGTGAATTCGCCGATCAAGAGTGACTCGCGCTGCGGCCGCCAACGCTGGTGTCTTGTCTGGAGAGATCTGATCTTCCGGATAGAGCGCGATGAGGTGGGAGGTATGCCGGTGGTCGGGTTCGGCCTCGTCAAAGTCCTCGAGCCATTCCTGCAGTTGGCCATGCTTGCCTATTTGCAGCGGCGGCAGGCGGCCTCGTGCGTCGACCATTTCGGCGCGCAGCTTCTCATCGATGCCAAGCAATTCAGAAGCCTGAATGCTGGCTGAGAGCAGTGAGTATACAAGGACGCGATCGCAGGTCGGTCCCATCGAATCCGAGCATGGTTTCCCGGTGTCGGGAGCTACAAACCAGTTTTCCGGAGAGTTGGATGGGCCAGTGACCAACCATTTTTTGGTTGGGTGCTCAACCATGTACGACAGGAAGAATTTGGACGCGTCGCGCAGCACCGGATAGGCCGTATCGCGAAGAAACTCCCGATCGCCGGTGAAGCGGAAATGCTCCCAGAGTTGCAGAGCGATCCAAACGCCGCCGGTAACGAACATGCCCCAGCCAAGGCCCCAGCCAGGCGCCGAATATCCCCATGCATTTGTAACGACATGCGCGACCCAGCCCTCCGCACCATACATTTCGCGCGCCGTCTGGGCTCCGCTGACGCGCAGTCCCTCCACAAGAGTTGCCAGCGGTGCGTGGCATTCACTGAGATTGCCCACTTCGCACAGCCAGTAATTCTGTTGTGTGTTAATGTCCAGATGGAAATCGTCGGTCCACCCCATTGCGGCGGCTAGACCATCGTTCCAGATGCCCTGTAAGGCGAGCGGCAAGGGCGAATCTTCGCGGGAGCCTGCGATGGTTAGATAACGGCCGTACTGAAAGAAGAGTGCGCAGAGTTCGGGATCGTCGCCTCCGGCCGCAAGCCGTTTTCTGCGTTCGTCGATGGGCAGTTTTGAGACTGCTCCGCTGCGGCCCAGATCGATAGAGACGCGACGATAGAGAGCGCCATAATCCGCGATGTGCGCTTTACGCAGGGAATCGTAACTTTGCCGGCTCGCGGCTTCCAACGCTGCGGCGCAGGCCTGCTCGGGTCTTCCTCCACGATAGTCGCTTGCTACTGCGATCAGTAGCGTGACGGCGTTGGCAGCCAGAACCGTAATTTTCTCATCGTCGCCTTGCATAGTTCCGGCTTCGGGGAGTATCTGAACCTGGCATTGAAACCTTGTTCCTTGCTTTCCATCACTGTGCAAGGTCTCCCAGGCATTTCCATTGAGAGCCAATCGTCCGGCATGGACAGTAATCTCACCAGGCAGCCGTGGTTCCCCAAACGCGATGATGCAGGAAAGCGCGCCTGGCTTGCTTGACGTGATTCGGACGACAATCACTTCGGCTGGATGGGATGCAAATACCTCGCGATGGAAACTCACGCCTTCGACAGCGAATTCAACCCGCGCGATGGCTTCCTCGAGATCGAGAGAGCGGCGATACCCCGACGTCTCCCCTGCCAACATTGTTTCGATCTCGAGATATGCCATCGGTAAAGCAGTGCCGAATTGGCTCCCATTGCCCAGCAGGTCTTTCCGGCAGAGCTCCTCGGCTTCCGTGTATCGTCCTTCAAAGAAGAGCTTGCGAATGGCGGATAAGGACTCGCGTGCGGCAGGATTTACGGCGTGGTCAGCAGGCGCCCCCGACCACAAAGTACTCTCAGTCAGGTGCAAACGCTCACGGCTCGCACCTCCAAACACCATGGCTCCGAGCCTGCCGTTCCCTACCGGCAATGCCTGCAGCCATCGCTCCGCTGGACGCTGAAACCATATCGGCGTCTCTTTAATTTCCGGCGTGGCCAAGGTGCGGTTAAGCGCGGCGGTGGCCATGGCGCCAAGCAAGAAATCGCGTCGACTTGCTTTCACATGAACGCCCCTTTGTCAGGTTGATCGGTTACGGCGAGGTTCTTTCCAGTGAGATCGGGAAACTTGCGTGTACGTTCACGTATACTCCACAAGTTACACATCGCTTCCCTATGCTGTCAAAATCTATTATCCAGCGTTTTTCGGCGACCCGGTGTGCGAGACTGTGAGCAACACTCACCATGGGATCAACAAACAAACACGGCAAAGCGGCTGGTATTCGCGACATTGCGGAAGCGCTCGGGACCTCGATCGGTACTGTAGATCGCGCCCTGCATGGACGCAGCGGTGTGAGCGCCCGCACCAAGGCGCGGGTACTTCGCAAGGCAGAGGAACTCGGCTACAAACCCAATATCGCCGCCAGGTCGCTCAAGCTCAACCGGGCTATTCGAATTGCTGCCGTGTTCCCCCGCGAAATAGCAGCCTTCTTCGATCCTTTGCGTGGAGGCATTCAAGCGGCCGCGGACGAAGCTGTCGGAATGCAACTTACGCTGGATTTCATCGATTATCCGCGACTTGGTTTGGGCGATGTTGCGGCGCTCGAGAGTGCAGGATCGAAGAAGTACGACGGAATCCTCTTCACGCCTGGACGCCCTCGTGAATTGGCCAGCGTGATTCGCCGTATCGTCGGACAGGGTACACCCATGCTTTGCGTCGCCAGCGACGCACCAGACAGCGGCCGCATCTCATCCGTCACGGTGGATGCCTATATCAGCGGCGCGCTCGCAGCGGAGCTTCTTTCGCACAAGCTTCAGACGCCGTCACGAGTCGCAACCATCACCGGCGATTTGGCCACCTTTGACCACGCGGAGAAACTACGCGGATTTGCTGCGACTCTCGCCATGCTCGCCCCTCATTTGACCCTTCTTCCTGTGGTTGAGTCTCACGAAAGCGCCGAAGACGCCTATCGGCAATCCATGACATTGTTGAAGGCCAAAGCACGCCCCGATGCAATTTACATCAGCACGGCAAACAGCCTTCCGGTGCTGCGAGCACTTGAGGAGCTGAAGCTTCTCGGTCGCGTGCAGGTGATTGCGACAGATCTTTTCCCGGAGCTCGTACCGCTGTTAGAGTCGGGTAAGGTATTGGCGACGCTCTATCAACGCCCGGAAGCGCAGGGTAAGACCGCATTCGAAACGCTTTTCGCTTACATTACCGATAAGGACAAGCCCGTCAAGGTGCACCGCTTCGCCCCGCACATTATTCTGCGCAGTAACCTTCCAATCTTTGCTGGAAGGCTCACTAAAGTAGCCGGAACATAGAGCGTCGACCGTTTATCATCTAGCCGGCACAAATCGAATGGCGCAACCGCCGCCGCTTGCCAGGTGCAAGACGAGGGTGTCGCTGTCTTGCACAGTCTGCTGGCGTATGGAAATATGTTTGGGATGCAGGCCGGAGTCTGCCGCGTCTTCATAAAGCTCGGCCTTGTACGCGCCTTTACCGAGAAATTGCAGTGGGATGCGCAGATCACGTGACGACCAGTTGGTGAGGCTCCCTAGATACCATTCATCGCCATGACGCCGCACGATGGTCACAAACTCACCCGGCTCACCATTCAACACGCGGATGGCATCCCATGTCGTGGGTACGTCCTTGATGAAGCGAAAATCGGGCTGATTTGCGTAGGCCGACGGCGCGTCGGAGACCATGGCGAACGGCTCATCGAAGACCACATAGAGGGCAAGCTGCTGTGCTCGGGTCCCCATGACCATCGGATTTTTATCACGCACAACGAAATCTTCTCGCGTAGCGTTCTCAAATCCGCCTGGGGTGTAGTCCATCGGGCCGCTCAACATACGGGTGAATGGAAAGGTGGTGCGGTTGATTGGGCCATCGCGGCGGCCGGCTTTGTTGTTTTCAAGACCCAGCACTGCCTCATAATCGAGAACGTTCGGATAGGTTCTCTGAATGCCCCAGGGCTGTGTCGCGCCGTGGAAATCCACCATGAGGTGGTGTTCGGCTGCGAGCTTAGCAACGTCGTAATACCACTGAATCCCGCCTTGATCGTTGCGAAGGACAAAGTCGATCTTCACGCCCGCAACGCCCCACTTTTCATAGAGAGGGAATGCCTGTTTCATTTGTTCAGCAACGGCCTTCGAATACAGCCATATCCAGACCTTTACCTGCTTCTTGGCGGCATATTGCACCAGTGCAGGCACATCGACATTGCCGCGCATCTTGGTAATGTCGTGATCTGACCAGCCGGCATCGAGCAACATGTAAGGGAAGCCGGATTCCGCGGCGAAATCAACATAATATTCCATGTTCTTCGTGGTGTATGCGGATTGGCCATCGGGTCCAAGATCGCCATTCCACCAGTCCCAGGAAGCTTTGCCCGGGTGGATCCAACTCGTGTCGTCTACGCGGTTGGGAGGGTTGAGACCGGTGATGATGTTTGACTCCACGAGCTGGCCGGGAGAGTCACCGATCAGGATGACGCGCCATGCGCTATTGTGGGGCAGACTTGCATCGACGGCCGGCCCTTTTCCGTCCAGCGCCGGGGATATCTTGCTAACGAGGTAGTGGCCGGTCCAGTTGCCTGTTGGGTTTTCGAGGTACATCGCTGCGTTGTTTTCAAGGTCCGCTTCGCCCACCGCAGCCCATGCCATTCCCGGCATGTGCAGCAGCATTGGCGCACCGTTGAGAATGTAACTTGAAACCCCGCCCTGATTGCTGAGGGCGCTCAGAACCTGAGGCACATATTCGCTCTCATAAGCACTCTGGTAGTTCGGCAACCGCAGCGCCCAGGCGTCTGCATCCATTACCGGCCGAAACTCGGTATCTTCCTGCGTTAACTGGTAGCGCGAAAGAGCAGGTTGCTCTGGGACGCGGTACCGGAACGCCAACCCACTGTCGTAAACCCTGGCTTCAATGACAAGAACGCGGCCTGCACCGCCGCTCTCCCTAACTTCCAAGGCCACGCTGTTGTAGGGGTCATGAACCGCCGATGTCTTGCCGGCGAGAAGAGTGTAGTCGTCCACTCCGGAGCCGCTGGTTGTATTGGCAATGTGAACGGCAGTCCCCAAAGCCGCCTGATTTGCCAGCTCAAGGCTAAGTGCCGAGTCTTCGAATATCTTTTTCTGGTGAAACGCGACCGAGTAGACGAGTTGGCCGTCTATTCCCGAAGCCTGCTTGTCTTTGCCTGGCTGCACCTTGAAGAACAATGTGATCTGATGATTCGGCGAGTCCACTTCGACAGGGGTTGATTGGGCATGAACCAGCAGAGGACTCGAGGCTGCCAGGAACGACAGAAGAAACGCGAAAGGTTTCGATTGCAACATAATGGTCTCCGATTGTAAGAAGTTTGCGCCGTTTATGAGAACTATGGTCAGACAAAAACGGCTTCCCGTAACGAGAAGCCGCTTTCGTTGATTTTTCGGAATGGCTAAAACACGTACTTTAATGCCAACTGGAAGAACCGCGCATCCGGTGTGTTGTTCTGGAAGAACTTTGGTCCTGATATTAGGCCGCCGTTCGCGTCCATGGAACCATTTGGCGTTCCGAGTGTTGGATGGTTCAACACGTTAAAGCCATCCGCTCTGAATTGCAGATTCTGCTCGCGGAAAGTTGTGAAAGTCTTGAAGAGCGACATATTGACCTGGTAATAACCAGGACCGTAGATGTCGTTTTGCTCACCGCCGAGGAGCGCAATCGCAGTTGTCCTGTCGGTCACCGGAGCCTGGAACTTGACCGGCACCCCATCGGGATTCACCGATCCGACTGGATGAGTCGCGTCGGAGATCATCTCGCCCGGCAGCGGGTTACGGAAGGCGCAGGGGTTGAAATAGTTCAATTTGGTTTTGACCTTAACTGGGCATGAGGTCAGGCTTGGATTGGTTGGGTCAGGAGTCCCCCCACCCGCGAACGGGCTGCGAACGAGATAGGCGCGCGCTCCCCCACCAGAGGCTGTGCTGATATTCGGACTGACAGAAAAAGGGATTCCGGTCTGCGCAGCGTAAGTGAGGCTCGAAGACCAGCCGCCGGCTATCTCGTCGAGCCAGCGAGGAGAGTTGCTGAAGAAAGTCCGTCCGTGCCCAAATGGCAGTTCGTAATTTCCGTTGATGGTGAAGCGATTGCGAACGTCGAAGACGGAGTTGGTCAACTCGTCGATGTAGGGGATCAAAGCGGGCTGGCGGTCACCGATCGCGCTGAACAGGCCGCCAGCATCGCTGGCATCGTCCAGTGCGTGAGACCAGGTATAAGTGGCCAGGAACGTCAGCCCATGCGAGTAGTGCTTTTCCAGCTTTGTCTGAAGCGAGTTATAGGTGCTGACACCGCCAAAATGTTCTTCGCCGATGCCCCCCAGATCCGGGAAGGGGTTGAACGGATTGGTGTTGGTGCCTGGCCGCCAGAGACCGGGCGCGGTATTGGGAGCCGCATAGAGCTCCATATGCCGGGTGAGATTGCCGACATAGGTGATCGTAGCGGAGAGGTTAGGCTCAATCTGTTGTT
>Ga0302309_10001962_pt1 | contig 17826 bp, 7 predicted proteins | sample III_Palsa_N1_1_FD_200453 | JGI IMG/M metagenome (GOLD analysis project Ga0302309, IMG submission 200453) | Peat permafrost microbial communities from Stordalen Mire near Abisko, Sweden - III_Palsa_N1_1 | ecosystem: Environmental > Terrestrial > Soil > Palsa > Peat permafrost | place: Sweden... | reverse complement strand
ATACACTTTGTTCTGTTTTTTGGTTGATACTCCAAAATAACATTTTTTCCTGAGCCCGAACATAACCCGAACGGTACCCGAACATAACCCGAACATAACCCGAACAGTACCGAAACACACCCGAACACGATCGTGAACACCCGAACAAGCCCGAACACTTAAACCACTCATATACAACAAACTAACAAAAACAAGCGTTTCCGCAAGCGAACGGTTGCTAATCGTGTAATAAGCTGTTTATCAATAGCTTACAAAACAGGTGTTTCCTGCAAAAGAACGCTTTTCAATACACTAAGCCTTAAAAGCTATCGCTTAATTTACTGCTGCCAGCGGCTCATTGTAAGGCACAACCAACAATTTGGGCGTATCGTTTCCAATTATATCCGCGTCAAATTCTATATGTATGGCCTTGCTTTCGCCCGGCAGTAACGAAAAATAGTTATCATTGGTAAATACCGGCAATATCTCCTCCCCGTTCGATGCCTTAACCGCCTGCACCCGTATGGCAAACGCCACCGCCGGTGATGAGGCCGGGTTGCTGATCATAGCGTCCATCATATACCTGCCGTTCTCCTTTTTTGTTTTGGTGCTCACCTTTAGCTTCACCTGCGGCAGGCTGTTCAGCGCCGTATAATCCGCTTTGTTATTGCTCCGCCAGTAAAAATTATCCGATACCAGTTTGCCGTCCTTATCCGTTAATTTCAGCTTGATAAAATGCACATCGCTCAGCGTATTGTTTTTAACGCTGCCGTACACCTCAAAATCCCAAAGCGAATAGCCCCAGCCGGTGCCGCGTTTTAAGCCAAGCATACGCACATACCTCGCGCCAACGGTTTCAAAATTAAACACTTGTTTGCCGGGGCTGCCATCGTTGCTGGTTAATACATCCGTCCAGCTTTTGGCATCGTCCGATACTTGTATCTTGAACGACTTGCCGTAAGCATCTTCCCAGTTAAGGCCAACGCCGTTCACATCCTTTTGGCTGCCCAGGTCAACATATATCCATTCATTATCGTTTTGATCGCTAGCCCAGCGGGTACCGCTTTCGCCGTCGGTAGCGTAATCGGCAATGTTCCGCCTATCGTCCGATGAGGCGTATGTCGGTTTATGAAATGCCAGGTTTTCCATCGGGAAATTAAACTTGAAACACTCGGTAGCCGTATTGGCCGCCGAACTGATGGTAACCGAATTATTAAATTCGCTTACCTGCTTGCCATCCTTATTATAAATCGCGCCTTCGGCGGTAAGGCCGTCCACATCATTGCGCGTGGTATTTATAACTTTAACCGAGTTGGTGGCCGGGTTCCATTGAATGTGCAGCGGCTCGCAGGCTTTTTTAGCGCCCCAATAAGCCCCGGTAAGGTCGAAATAGTAATCATAAGTTTGCCATACGAACGATGGGTAGGCCGATTGACTCATCCAGGTCATTATGCCCGATGCATCCTCCCATATATTATCCAGCCAGCCTTCGTACATGGCCTTGTTGGTTTCAATATTCAGCAATTGGGCCTTGCGGCAGTAATCCTGTATACCGGTTGGCGCGCCATAGCGTTTGGTAATGGTTTCGTCGTACCTGTCGGGCCCGGCATTACCTGCCGATGGGCCAAAGAAGTGCTTGTTCCACATCTCGTTGCGCGGCCACCAGTTTTCCTTGGGCATAAATTTTTTAAAGCTCTCAAAATTGGTGAATACCGCCGTACCTATTTCGCTGCGCATGCCCCAGCCCTGGTTGCCGCCAAAACCGTTGGGCGATTTGGTGAAATACCATTTCAGGTCGTTATTCGTCCACGGCCCGCTGCCCGTAAGGCTGCCCGCGTGCGAGTTTGGCTGATAGCGCCGGTCGTCGCCATCATAAGCGCTGATATCTTCCCTAAGCCAACCGTTGAGCGGAGCAGCGGGCGTACCCTCGTTATCGCCGCACCACAGCATAATGGAGGGGTGGTTTCTGAAGCGCTTTATCTTCTCAATGGCGTTATTGTTAAAGGTGGTAATATCCGTAGGCAAATTATTGATGGAATTGAGCCAAAAATCGTCCCAAACCATCATGCCGTACCGGTCGCAGGCATCGTAAAATTCCTCGTCGGTAGTAGAGCCTATCCAATTGCGGATCACGTTAAAATTCATCTCCTTATGGTACTCCAGGCGGGTATCATAATCCTTGCCCCGGGCGCGCAGCATATATTCCGACATGCCCCAGTCGCCTCCCTTTAAAAACACCTTGGTACCGTTAATGTACACATGCAGCACATTACCCACGGTATCATAACTGTATTTTTTTATGCCGAAGGTGATCTTTTTAGTGTCCGATACCTCATCGCCTATCTTCACGCTTAGGTCGCAGGTGTACAGGTTGGGGTCGCCGTAGCCGTTAGGCCACCACAGTTTGGGCGCGTTTATCATCATCTGGCTAAAGCGCTTTTTATCAAAAACAATCTCGGCGCTGCTGTTGGCACCCATATACACCTTTTGCGAAAACTCGATATTACCCGGGTTGATAACGCCTGTTACCACCCCCTGCTCAAAATTATCGCTGCTATTCTTTACATCCAGTTTAATGCTTAGGTCGGCACGCGCGTTGGTGGGCAGGTCGGTACGTATCCAGGGGTCAATAAGCGTAGCGGTGCCGGTATTGCTCAAATAAACCTGGTCGGTTATGCCCATATCCAAACCGGGCACGCTTGGCATCCAATCCCAGCCATCACTGCTGATGTACGTGGGGCTATCGAAATTGGTTAAGGGCCTTTGCGGGCTGTAAACCAGCACAGCCAGCACGTTAGGGCCTGTTTTGGAGGCGATAGCGGTAATATCATAATTGCCGCGCTGCATAAAGCCATCCAGGCTGCCCAGTTTGGTACCATTCAAATAAATATCCGCCTTGCGGTTGATACCCTTAAAATTGAGCCATATTTTTTCTTTGGTATAGTCGGAAGGGATAGAAAATTCCGTGCGGTACCAAAAATTACGGTTGTATTTGCTTTTATCAACCTTGTAAATATTATCGCCAAAATTGGGGTCTTTTTCTATGCCGGCGTTCACATAATCGCCAAAAACGGTTCCGGGTACTGTTGCTTTCACCCAGTTGCCCATATCAAAACCGGGCTTATTTATAGCGGCTATATCGGCAACGTCTGCCTGGGCTTTAACCTTCCAGGTGATGGCCGGGTTGGTATTGTTAAGGTATACCAGGTTGGATTGTGCCGATGCCCTAAGCTGTATGGCAGCAACCAACACAAACAGCAAAATCGATTTTATGAAAGGTGATGGGGTTTTCATGAATAATTTATATGCTAATTTTCAGGATGATCTTTTTATTGGAATAATTAAATTATGGTTTGGCCGGTTTGTATATCGCTACAGCTACCCTTGAATCGGCGCAGCCGTAGTACAGAAACCATTTGGCATGAAAATATACCAGCCCCTCGGTAAAAACGGTACCCGCAGGGTATTGCCCGCTTTTCTCGAACGGTTCTTCAGGCACAAAATAGGGTTTATCCAAACGGGAGATGAGTTTGGTAGGATCGGCCAGACTAAACAGCGCCTGCCCGCCGCAATATGCCCCGGCGGTATAATTTTTATCGCCAAAGCTTGCGTCGTTCTTGCCGTTGTACAGCAGCACTATCCCTTTGCCGGTCATAACCGATGGCGGCCCGCATTCTGTTAGCTGGCTATCGAAATAACCCTTGCGCGGCGAAAATAAGATCTTCAAGATACTGTCGGCATTGATGAGCGGCTTCCAGTTCACCAGGTCGGTTGAGGTGGCTGCATAAACATTGGCCTCGCCCCAATACATCCAGTATTTGCCCTTTATTTTGGCGATGACCTGTTTGCCATTGATCACTTTGGTAACGATGGATGCCGATTTGGTGGCCATATTAAAAAATTTACCACTATAGGCCTGCTGAAAAACCGGGCCGTTCTTTTTCCAGTGATGCAGGTCGGTTGAGGTAGCTGCCGCCAAACGCGGTACTTTGTGGTTCCATTCGGTGTATAAGATCACGTAGGTGCCGCCAGCCGATACCGCTACGCGCGGATCTTCGCAGCCGCCTGTCCATTCAAATTGTTTAGCGTTATCATCAGCCGGGTACAATACCGGTTTTAATGATCGTTTCATCGTTATGCCATTGCTGCTTTCGGCAATGCCCACGCGCGAGGTACGCTCGCCTATCCCCTGCCCCGAATTATCTTCCGAACGGTACAGCACATATATTTTACCGTTTTTTACCGTTGCTGCCGGGTTAAATGTATCGTTCGATTCCCAGTGCCACATTTTTTGGTGCATCGGGTCGAAAAAAACACCCGCCGTATCCGGCGAAATGATGGGATTAACACCGGCCGGCCTTACGAACGGCCCCAATGCCCAATGGGGTAAATTGGTATCGGCATGCTGCGCTTTTACGGTGTTCAGCAGCATAAAAAATGCGGCTGCTAAGGCGGTAACTCTATATAATTGCTTCATTATGGCTGAATGGATTAGTTAAAGGATGGTGGCTCAACAGTAGTTCCCCAGGTTTTATCAGGCTCCGCTGATAGCGTGTAGGTCATTTTACCGCCGTTCTTCAAAACGCTGTAAGGTATCCAGGTGCTGTTCCAGGTTTTGCCGTTCACTTTAAGGGTGGTTACATAAGGCTTGGTTTCCGATCCGCCCGTAATGGTCAGCGTTTTGCCGTTGCCCAAATGCACCTTCACCAGCGGGAACGATGGGCTGTTGAGCGAAAACCCGGCATAGCCCGGTATCATTGGGTACATCCCTATCCCCGCGAAAACGTACCAGGCACCCATAGCGCCCAAATCGTCGTTACCCGGCAAACCATTATCGCGGTTGGTGTATGATTCCTTCATTATCCTGCGGATGAGCGCCTGTGTTTTATACGGCGCGCCCGCCCAGTTATAGCTCCAGGGTGCCTGGAAATCCGGCTCGTTACCCGCCGCGAACCATTGCTGACTGTAATCGGCGTTTAGCTTCACAAAATAATCGTCCAGCCTTTGCTCCGCGAAGCTTTTACCGCCAATGGTATCTATCAAACCTTTTAAATTGAAGGGCACCAGCCAGAAATAGGTTTTAAAGCTGGCCTCGCGCATATCGTCGTTTTCACCCCGCCAGCTGCCATCCGCGTTTCGCGATTGCAGCCATTTCCTGTCGGGATTATAAATATTTTTCCATTTTTGCGCGCTTTGCACATATTGATGGTACAGGCCCTTATCGCCGGTAGTTTGCAGGGCAAATTCACCGATAGCAAAATCCGCCGAGTTATATTCCAAACTCATGGAGGCCTGCGCGTAGCCTTTTGTTAGGTATTGATCCAGCTGCGGCCGCGTAAGTTCCGCCTGCGATTTAGTGCCCGGTACTTCCGCGCCCTTGCGCATAATTTGCAAGGCGGCTTTGGTATCAAAATTGGTTGCGCCATAGGCATAAGCGTTTGCCAGTACGATGGATGTTGGATCGCCCTGCATAATGCCTGTTTCAATATTGGCCATCACCCAGCGCGGAAACCCTCCGCCCGATTGCTCCGCGAATTTTACGGTAGATTGCATCATATCGCCCGTTTCCTTCGGCGATAGCAAAGCCAGCAGCGGTATAGTGGTACGATAGGTATCCCAATTGCTAAACTCTGTATAATCCTTAAAGCCAACGGCCTTTTTAATTTTGTTATCGGCTCCCATATATTCGCCTTTCACATCGTTAGCAACGCTGGGGTGTATCATGGCATGGTACAAATGGGTATAAAACTGGCTGGTCAGATCGTTACTGCCGCCAATGGCCTCTATTTTACCCAGTTGGTGGTTCCAGGCGCTTATGGCATTATTTTTAACCGCCGCGAAGTTCCAGTCAGGGTTCTCAGCCGCCAAATTTTCCTTGGCATTTTTAAGCGATACATACGATAGCGCGAATTTATAATGAATAAACTTATCCGCCGGCACATTAAAAGTAAAATACGCGCCGGAATTCTCACCACTCTCGGCACTTGAACCTGCATTCAGCCGATCACCCTTCCAGGTTCCCGATGCTATAGGTGCCACATCAAATTCAGCCACAAAATATACCTTGTAGTCCGTATTTATCCCGCAAAACGAACCACCGTCGGCATACCCCTCGCATTTGCCTGGCCCGGTGATCTTAATATGCGCGTCCAATATCTTAGTAGCGTTTATCCCCGAACCGATTACGATAGTGGCTTGTTTCGCCGTATCGGCAAAGCGGTATTGTGCCATGCCGGTTCTTTTGGTAACACTCAGCTCGCAGCTGATATTGCTGCTGCCCAAATTCACCTTATAATACCCGGCCATAGCCTTTTGCATGTGGTATAAAGGTTTATAACCCTTCATATCGTTAGGCGATACGGTGAGCCCGCCGTTCATAGGCAGGGTGGGGAAATTACCCATGTGCGGGCAGCCCGCGCCGCTTAGCTGGTTAACCACAAAGCCTTTATCCTCATCAAAAAATGTGGTAGTGAACTGCACCATCCCAAAGGGATAGGTAGCGCCCGGAAAAGTAAACCCGGCCTCCAAATACCGCTCCTGCGGACCTGCGCCCTTGCCCTGCGTGCCTATCATGGTGTTTACCTTAGCGGCGTAATTAACGGCAGCGTGCATTTTTTGCTGCGCGGATGTAACGGTTGAGGCCGCCAGCAAAGCCGCGAACGCAACCCCACCAAAAAACCACCGCGAACGCCGTGCCGCGCAAACTTTTATTCCTGTAAATAACTTCATGCTTTTAGGTTATATAATTGGTATATAAAGGTATACTAATAGCTTTTTATAGTAATACCCATCAACAAAATTAATTATTAAAAGGATTTAGCAAAATATAACACCGCATTTTTTTCGCCCCGTGAATTTCCCTGAATCCCAGCACGTCATTGCGAGTATGCACCATACAAGTCTGGAAAAAATAGCAATAACGGGTAGGCAATCTATTGCAAATGCTCATTCGCCGATAGCGAGAACGGCTTATCCTCATCAGCTATACCGCGCTGTAAATTGGGCGTGCTGCCCATTTCAAAATGCAGTACGCCGCCGTTCACTATATCGCTGTATTTTATCCAGTTATGGGTATACACCTGCCCGTTCAAGGTGCCCGATTGTATGTACACATTTTGCTGGCTGTTATTATTGGCCTCTATCACAAACTTTTTGCCATCCTCGGTAGTAATGGTAACTTTTTTAAACTCCGGGCTGCCGATAACGTACTGATCCGTGCCGGGGCAAACGCTGTAGATCCCCATCGCGCTCAATACATACCATGACGACATCTGCCCCTCATCCTCATCGCCGGGGTAACCGTTTTCAGTAGAGTTATACAGCTTGTCCATCACATCGCGGATATGCTGCTGCGCTTTCCAGGGCTGCCCGGCGTAATCGTACAGGTATATCATGTGGTGTATCGGTTCGTTGCCTTGCGCGTACTGGCCCATATTGCCCAGTTTCATCTCCGTCATTTCATGTATTACCTGCCCATAGCCGCCTACCTTTATAGTTGGCGGGAGGGTGAATACCGAATCCAGTTTGGCTACAAAGTTTTTATCGCCGCCAAACAAATTGATCAGCCCCTGCTCATCATGAAACACCGACCATACCCAATGCCAGGCATTACCTTCGGTATACGGCCCGCCCCAATCCAATGGGTCGAAGTTCGGCGTAAACTTGCCGTCCACGCCTCTGCCGCGCATAAAGTGGGTTGATGGGTCCCATAAATTTTTGTAGTTATACATCTGCCTGGCAAACACGCCCTCGTAAAAAGTATTGCCCGTTTGTTTGGCCAACTGGTACCCGCAAAAATCGTCATAAGCCGATTCCAGCGTTTGCCCAACCGAACCCTGCGACTCAGGGAAGGGGATATAACCATCCACAAAATAGTTTTTCCAGAAAGGGCGGCCATTAGCGCCTCCCCAGGGCCCCTTGTTGGTAGCCTCGTGGTAATAGGCCTTCAGGGCTCGTTCAGGGTCAACCGTACGAATGCCTTTAACCCAGGCATCAGCTATTAATGATATGGCGTGGTTACCCAGCATACCGCCTGTTTCGCCGGGGGCAGACCATGCCGGCATCCACCCGCATTGCTCCTGGGCATCGAGCAATGCCTCTGTATACTGGCCCTCCATTTTGGGGTGCAATATGCAATTGAGCGGGAATTGCGCACGGAAGGTGTCCCAAAACCCGTTATCGGTGTACATAAAGCCGTTGTGTATCTTGCCATCGTAAGGGCTGTAGTAATAGGGCTTGCCGGTTTTATCATACTCAAAAAACTCGTGCGAGAACAGGTTGGCCCTGAACAGGCAGGAGTAAAATGTTTTTATTTCCTCTTCGGTACCGCCTTCAACCAATACGCGGTTAAACAGGTCGTTCCAAACCTTAAAGGCGGCGGCTTTGGTATCTTCCAGCGTTTTCTGATCGCCCAGTTCTGCCTGCAAGGTAACTTCAGCCTGTTCCGGGCTAATATAGGATGATGCTGTTTTAGCCTGAACTATCGCGCCATCCTTAAACTTGATGTATGCGCCTACCCCGTTTCCTTCATCGGTCAGTTTTTTGCTAAAGATGCTGTCGTGTTTATTTTCCCAGGTACCATAATCCTCAAAAGGCTTGTCGAACACGATCACGAAATAATTTTTAAAACCCGGCGGTGCCCAGCGCACGTTGTTTACGTAGCCGATAATTTTTCTTTCGGAGGGGATGATCTTCACCATGCTCATTTTGGTATAGCCATCCAGTACGATGTAGGAGCCGCCGCCTTTGGGGAAGCTGAACCGCAAATGCGCTCCGCGCGATGTGGGCGACATTTCGGTTGTAATATGGTTATCAAAAGTCACCTTGTAATAATTGGGCTTGCCGATCTCATTTTTATGATCAAAGGTCAGGGCCCGCGCATCCTCGTTCACTACCAGCTTGCCGCTAACCGGCATAAGCGAATATACCGCGTAATCACTCATCCAGGGGCTGCATTGGTGTGTTTGCTCAAAACCGCGTATGGAGTGGGTAAAATATTGGTACTTAAAGCCTTCGCCCTGCTTATTGGTTTGCGCCGTCCAGGCGTTCATGCCAAAGGGCAGCGAAACAATAGGGTTTACATTCCCCCACGATAGCTCGTATTTCGAATTGGTACCCTGCAGCGTATTGGCATATTTCACCAGGTCGGGCTGTTGCGCAAAGGAATAAATGCTTGAAAATGTGAGTCCAAAAATTAAAAATATCTTTTTCATTTATCTAAATGTATTTACAATGTTCTCTATAGGCGCATTAAAGATAATACTAATTATTATGCCTGATAATAACTTAGCCACATGCCACAAAAATGATACATAAATCGGTTTAGTAGCAGCGCAAATTACTTATTATTTATGTTGTTTTTAATACTTTACCCACATGTATTTTATTATTGGCGTATAGATATATAATTCCGCCCGCGCCAACCATAAACATTAATGCGCTGATCACCTGCGCCTGCGAAAGCGTAATGCCCATTATATCGTATTTAATGGTTACGCGTATAAATTCTATAAAAAAGCGTTCGGCACCTATCAGCACCAGGTACAGGAACGACATTAAGCCCGGAGTATGCAACCGCTTGCGTATCAGCCATAAAAACAAAAACATCAGCCCGCAAATAACTACCTCGTAAAACGAGGTTGGGTAAACGCCCTGCGCCAGCTGATCGCAATAGGCGCTGAAACAGCCCTGTATATAAACGCCCGCGTTAATAATGTTATGCGGAAAGGTGTACGACCACATCCAATGGGGCAGCCAATGCAGCCATAGCGGTTGCGGATGTATGTTCACTATGCCCCAATCACCATCGCCGGCTAACTGGCAGCCTATGCGGCCAATGGCGTAGGCCAGCATAATGCCCGGCGCGCCAACATCCGATACATGCGCCAGCCGCATCCCGTTTTTTACGCCGATATAAAAAAAGGTAAGCATCCCGAATAAAAATCCGCCCAGGTACGTAAACCCGTTCGACGATAGCAGATCGCCCACCGGGTTGGCTAAAAAGTACTGGATATGCTCGGCAGTATCAAACAGTTTAGCGCCTATAAAGCCTATAACACCGCACCAAAAAGTGATCCGGGGCATTAACTGGTAGGGATGCACCGTTTCTTCAACAATTTTCGGCTCGGCTAATCGCGATCGTTTCCTGTCGTAATAGGCCCAAAAAGCCCAGCTTCCACCGCAAATAATACCGGCCAACAGGTTTCCGCGGGCCGATATGATAAATACTTTCGGGTTGGCTATAAAACTGCTGTAATTAAGCATCGCCCCAATAATTTTGTATCCTGCCAAAAAGCCCACAAGGGCATTCAGGCATAATTCCACGATTGACGCGGGTTTGCCGCTTACAACTTTGCGCTTAAAGGCATGTATCAAACCCAAAGCCTCTTTACGCTTAAACTCCGATACAAAGGCCAGGTAAGTGAACAAAAACGACAAGGCCACAAAAAACCCCAGGGTTTGTATAGGCAGGCGAACGTTAATGTGAAATAAATAAGCCAGAAGATCAGACAGCGTTGGAAACATTACCCGAAATTATAAAAAGAATCAAGTATATAGTATCAGGTATCCAGATCGGCTTCGTGATCTGCCGATCCGCAATCCTGGTTGGCATAGCCTTACTCCTGCAATGTAAAACTTACGAAATTTATAAAATTTCGTAAGTTCAAATCATATTAAAAAAAAAGAGACACAAAGCATTCAATTATAAATATTGAAATCTCTGTGCCTCTCCTGTGTTTTTTCTCTGCGCGCTTTGTGGTTAAAAAAACCGCAATTGCCTAAAGAAAACTATTTATTAAAATCCTAACTGAACACCTAAGTTAACCACACGCTGGTTAATGTAGGCATCGCCCACTGTGTTGGTTGAAATTTCCGGATCCTGCTGATATTTATCATAATTATCCCAGGTGATCAGGTTGTAGCAGCTTAAATAAATGCTGCCGCTGGTTAAGTGAAAAGGTAACAATTTGCTTGGCACCACATAACGTACTTCCAAAGTTTTTAAACGGATATAGTAAGCGTTAATCAGCCAGTAATCTGATGGGTAGAATGTTGGGCTGTTAACCGTTGTCGGATCCTGGGTTAAACGCGGAAACTCGGCAGTAGCGGCGTTAGCCGGTGTCCATGCCTGCTCCATAATTGGCTGAAACTGGCTCTGGAATGGTTCGATACCAGTACCGGTTACAATAAAGCTGTAATTGAACGATCCCTGGAACAATACACTGATCGAGAAGCCTTTATAAGCAGCCTGCAAGGTTAAACCTAAAGTGGTGTTCGGCAGGTTAGGATAGCCAATGGCGCGTTCGTCATAAACATTTATCAAACCATCGCCGTTTAAATCCGCGTATCTTAAATCTCCCGGTTGTATAGTCTCGCCATTATCTGGTACCGCTACTGCCTTATCGCCAACGTTACTGCCACCGTGCGATGCTTCGTAAGCATCAATAGTTGCAACATTGGCAGCTGTATAATAACCTAGAAAGTGATAACCGAAGGGCTGGTTAATTGATTGCCCTGTTCTGGCTAAATATGGATAGGCCGGGGATGGCTCATCCTCGTATAAAATTTTGTTTTTAGCGTACGAGAATACGAATGTACTGCTAAACTGAATTTTGCCTATCGGCATGTGATAGCCAATTGATCCGTCGAGGCCCTGGTTCTGGGTTTTACCCAGGTTAACCGCTGGTAAGCCTACACCCAAAATTTCGGGTACTGCGGCTGGAGTAATTAACTGGTCGTAACGGATGTTGTGAAAATAATCAACCGTAATGGCTAACCTGTTATCCGTTAATAAGTTCATATCCAAACCCAGGTCGGCTTCTTTCTGGCGTTCCCAAACAACGTTAGGGTTGGCCAGGCCGTTTTCGTAGTAGCTGGCGTAATTGGTTTGGTTTTGGCCGAAGTTATAGCCACCACCTGCGGTATAATATTGCTGGTAAACATAACGGTTACCCGGCGCAGCATCAGAACCTACTATACCGTACGATCCCCTGATCTTAAATAAGCCGAACACGGGGAACAGATCTTTAAAGTATTCTTCCTTGTTCATGTTATAGCCCGCGCTAAGTGCCGGGAACCAGCCATAACGGTGGTTTGCCGCAAAACGGTCGGTACCGTTGTAAGCCGCGTTAATATCAAACAAATATTTGCCTTTGTAATCGTAACCGGCTTTTAATGATACACCCCTGAATTTATCAGGAACACCTACCAGCAGCGGATCTAATATAATAGTGTTATTGGCATAGGTTGTGTTTGCTTCCTGGTTAAACAACAGGAAACCGGTAACATGATGCGCGTTTCCGAATGTCCTGTCGTAATTAGAGAACAACTGGATGTTTACATCAGTAGTATAAAAATCTGTTTGTCCGGTTTGGCTATATGGCGGAAACACATACGCGCCGTTAGGGTTCAGGGTATAGGTATTTGATGTTGGGTTATAATGGTACGATGGTATGGCCGTGCTGTTTGGTACGTTATCGGCACTGTACTGCTCCACGCTGGAGTAAGCTACACGCGCGGTAGCCGATAAGCCCGGGGTAATTACATCAAGCTTTTGCACCGCGTTAAACAATACATTATAATCCGTTCTTTTCGAGTTATCGTTACCACCCGATGCCAGCCTGGCATTAAGCGTAGGCAGGTGGCCAGGGTTAAACGATGAGTAAGCATAGGCAAATGAACCGTTTGGGTTCAAAAATGGAGCTGTAAAAGGTGTTTCCTGTGTAAAATCATACAAATCGCCGGTAGCACCTTCATTCAAAGGCTGGTTAATATCCGAGAAACGGGTAGTTACATCCAACCTTAGGTCCAATGTTTTGTTAGCTTTCAGATCCAGGTTCGAGCGGAAATCATAACGGGTAAAATAGTAGTTATTATTGATCTGCCCGCGCGGATCCGGAAAGTATTTAACATCACCATTCTGATCCAGCGCTCCGCCCGATATAAAATACTTTACATCGTCGTTACCGCCTGATATATCAAGGTTGGCATTGGTTTGATAGCTGTATTTGTTTACAATATCGTTATACCAGTCGGTATTAGGGTGGCCGTAAGGGTCTGTACCTGTTTTAAACAAGTTAAGGTCTGTTGGTGTAAAGGTGAGCTGCTTAGGGTTCAAGCTGCCAATATTATCGTTCGATTCGGCCTCGTTTATTAATAAAGCCGATTGGTACGAATCCAGGAACACCGGTGTAATGGTGTTGGATTGCAAACCACCTTCGGCCCTGAAATTGATCTTGGGCGTACCGGCCTTACCACGGCGGGTGGTTACCACCAAAACGCCGTTAGCACCCTTTATACCATATATAGCCGTTGTGGAGGCATCTTTTAATATGGATATGGTTTCAATTTCATTTACGTTGATCTGTTGCAGCTGATCATAAGTGTACTCAATGTCATCAACTATGATCAGGGGCTGGTTTCCATCAGGATTTAAAGAGCTTACCCCGCGTATAAAAAAGTCGGAGGCATCTTTACCAGGCTGGCCAGAGCTTTGCTGCGCGAAAAAGCCCGGCAATTTACCTGCCAGCGCGTTTTGAACGTTGGCGGTAGGCACATCGCGTATTTCGGAGGCGTTGATGGAACTTACCGCGCCGGTATTGGTAATACGGGTTGTTTTACCATAGCCCACTACCGATACCTCATCAAGGCCATGCGAATTGGTAGACATGTTTACATCTATATGGTCTTTACCGGCCACGTTTACCTGTTGCGTTACATCGCCAATAAATTTGATGATCAGCACGTTTGATGTACCTTTTAAGGTTAGCCTGAACTTACCGCTCGCATCAGAGGTTACCCCGTTGGTTGGCAGGCCCTTTTCAATGATCGAGGCGCCGGGTAAAATGCCATCCGCGTCGCGTACTGTACCCGTTACCGTTTTATTCTGAGCATACAATGCAGCAGGAAGCAAGGTTATTATTATTTGAAAGAAAAGTATTATTTTTCTCATAACAGCTTTTTTAATTTGGTTAAATTGAATGTTTTAATTACCAGCCCGGGTTTTGTTTCATGGCAGGGTTTTTCAGTACTTCATCATACGGTATAGGGTACACATACATTTTTGGCGCTACAAACTTGGCATTAAGCACGGGCACGTAATTGTAGGTTAAACTTCCGTTTGAATTATTTATTGATACGCCCATCAAGGGTTGATTCATTACAGTTTCAGCAATTTTCCACCTGCGTATATCAAAATAGCGTTGCTCTTCAAAGGCCATCTCAATCCGGCGCTCGTTTTGAATAGCGGCACGCATCTGGGTTTGTGTCATACCGGCGGTAAGGCCGTATAAGCCATCAGAGCCTGCCGCAATGCCTGCCCTTAGCCTAAGCGCCTCTAACTGCGCGTAAACGTTGCTACCGGGGCCAACGGCTTCGTTCTCAGCTTCGGCATAGTCCAGCAATATTTCGGCATACCTAAAAACTACCCAATCCTCGTCATGTGTTTGAAACGTGGTGGTGGTTTCATCGTTACCCATAAACTTGCGCATATAATAGCCGGTAAGTGATTCCTGCAAGCCGTTATTAGGTTCGCTTTGCCCGCCCTGAAAGGTTTGCAGCGGCGCGCCTAACCATTCGGCACCATTATATAAAACGGTATAAGTTAATCGCGGATCGCGGTTGTTGTAAGGGTTGGTTGGGTCATACCCCGAAGTTGGATCGGTTATCGCCTTGCCGTTGCTCATCGGGTACGAATCAACCAGTTCCTGAGTAGGGCTGGTAATTCCTTTTCCCAATGCTGCCGAAAATCCTACCGGGGCATTCGCGCTCTCGATGCTATTGCCCGGGCCGCTATTGTTAGCCGTGCGTATAAATATCACCTCCGGGTCGTTCTGTGTAAGGAAAATATTTTTAAAGTTTGGGTCGAGGCTATAAGCGTTTAAGTTTATAACATCCTGCGCGGCAGCGGCAGCGGTGGCCCATCTCGCTGCCGAATAGCTGGTATACCCAACCAGCGGGTTTGAATTTGATCCGCTCGGATCATTATAAGCAGGGCTGGCGGCAAATAATAACACCTTTGCCTTTAAAGCTAATGCTGCTCCCTTGGTAACCCGGTAATTATCCTGGCTTGGGTTAGCCAGCGGCGCGGTTATCAGGCTATCCTTAATGGCATCGCACTCATTAACAATATAAGTAACACAATCGGCAAAGTTTGCACGGGGCAGTGCCAGGTTATCGTTTATATTATAAACCGTATTACCCAGCAGCGGTACACCGCCAAAGCGTTTAAGCAGTTCAAAGTAAAAATAGGCCCTTAAAAAGCGTGCCTCGCTTTGCCATATATACCGGGTGGAAACCCCAATGCCGTTTACAAGGCCGTTACTGGCTATTACATCTTTTACAGGTACCACGCCAATGTTATCAACAAACTCATTGGCATAGCGTATACCGTTCCAGTAATTAAAAGTATTGGTAGAGTTTGTGCCCGACCATACATTTTCACCCGCAGGCAAATCAATAGAACTGTAAGTTCCGGTTGCCAGTACGCTTACCTGCCCGCCTGCTGCCGATGATATGGCATCGTCGCTGGCCGCGTCCAGGTAATCGCCGTTTACACGGTTATGGCCGTCTTTTGCTACTGAATATATGTTAAGCAGGTATTTTAAAGCTGATGCACCGGCCGAGTCGCGCGGATCAAACACATAACCTATAGTTAGTTTATCAACCGGGAAAGTCTCCTGTTTTTTACAAGCGGCTATTAAGGTTATTATACTAATGCCTGTTATTATTAATATTTTGCTTTTATAATTTTTCATAATCTCTGATTAATAATTCATCAAACTAAAGTTTCACACTAATACCTGCATTTATTACGCGCTGTATTGGGTAGCCATCAGGCGTAACTTCCGGGTCGTAACCGCCATAACCTGCCAGTGTATACAGGTTTTCGCCGTTTACAAATACCCTTAAATTTGAGAAACCCATTTTTTTGCTTAGCCAGTAAGGTAAGGTGTAGCCTACTTCAGCATTTTTTATCCTTACGTAATCGCCTGATTTAAGGTAGAATGACGAGAACAAGGTGTTATAGCCCCCGTACCTGGTGTTAATGAAGGATAGCTCGGGCAATTGGGCAGTAGCGGCGGTTTCAGGTGTCCAGCGGGCGGTGGCGTTTTCATAAGCCTGGCCTTGTGGCGGATAACCTAAGCCGCCTAATCCCTGGAACGGAGCGTTAACACTTATATCGGTATTTATCTCGCGGTTGAAAACGCCCTGTATAATAACGCTCACACTAAATCCCTCGTAGTTAAAGCCTAAGGTACCGCCATAAAATACCAGCGGTTTTAAGTTGCCTATAGGCTTTTCGTCAAACTGGTTTATAACACCATCGCCGTTCAGGTCTTCCAGTTTAATATCGCCGGCTTTGGGTATATAACTGCCATAAGTTGGGCCCTTGGCGGCTTCGGCGGCAGTTTGATATATCCCATCGGCTACGTAACCGAATATGGCATCAACAGGTAAGCCTGTATAACGGTTCCATGGATATAATGGCGTTTCTTCATCGGAATAAATGACTTTGGATGCCTGCGTTGAAATATTACCCGTAACAAAATAATTGAACTTGTTGAGGTTGTTATTATACGTTGCCGAAAACTCGAAGCCCTTGTAAAGATTGATACCGATATTTTCCACCGGGTAAGGCGCGCCTAATAAGGCTATGCTGGCACCACGGGTTTGTAACAGGTCGTAATACTTGTTGTGATAATAATCAATGGTAAATTGTAAGCGGTTTTTGATGATAGATACATCGGTACCCAGGTCGAGCTTATCAGCGCGTTCCCATGATAGGTACGGGTTGGCAATAGGCGCGTTTTCATAATAGGTAAATTGCTCGCTGCGGCCTGTACCGGTGTAGTACGCGTAATTAATATTACTGGTGCTAAAGGTTTGCACATAACCGTAGTACGAATAAGCATCTACGTTATTGTTACCCGTGCGGCCGTAGGTAGCGCGCCATTTCCAGGAGTCTATCCAGTCAACATTATCTTTTATGAACGATTCTTTGCCCATTTGCCAGCCTAAGCCACCGGCATAAAATAAACCGAACTGGTGGCCGGGTGTGTATCTGTTGTAACCGCTGCTGTTTATAGCGCCTTCTACAAAGTATTTGCTATCATAATTGTATGAGGCCTGCAGGGCCCTGTCTGATGTTACGGCCGGCAGATCATAGTTGGTGATCAACGTTTTGGAATCATACAGCGCTAAAGCGTTAATACTGCTTTTGCCAAATTGCCTGTCGTAGTTCAGTGCGGCCTGCGCAAATGTTTGGCGGGCAGTAAAGAGTGTAGTAAAGGCATTGTTTTGCGCAACCGTGGTACCAACCGCAGTGTAGGTACTATCCTTGTTTAAGGTGTACGCGGAATTTTCAAGGCTGCGATCCAATGAATTGGCCGACTGATACGACAAGTTTCCTTTTAATTTAAGTGATAGGCCCTTGGTAACGCTGTTAAGGTTATACTTCAGATCCAAGTTGGCCAGTATATCATCGGTATTGTTTTGAATGTAGCCCGAGTACTCGGTCATGGCTAACAAGTTATTATTAAAAGGCGCCTGTGTTGTACCACCGAATGAACCATTAGGGTTAAATATAGGATAAGCGTTATTCGGCGTACCGTATAAGGTGGTCAATATATTGGCCGAACCTGCGCCCGGCTCCTGTGATTGCTGCACACGGCCAAACAATTGCAGATCGACGCTTAGGTTTTTATTAACCTGCACCTGCACATCGGAGTTGATGATGTAGCGGCTCAGATCGTCGTCGGTATTATAGGTTGATGAAGGGGCCGTATTGAATATGCCCGCCTGATCGAAATAGCTGATGCCGATAGCATATTTGGCTACATCGCTACC
>Ga0302309_10001961_pt1 | contig 17826 bp, 20 predicted proteins | sample III_Palsa_N1_1_FD_200453 | JGI IMG/M metagenome (GOLD analysis project Ga0302309, IMG submission 200453) | Peat permafrost microbial communities from Stordalen Mire near Abisko, Sweden - III_Palsa_N1_1 | ecosystem: Environmental > Terrestrial > Soil > Palsa > Peat permafrost | place: Sweden... | reverse complement strand
TGACTTGTCGCTTGAATGGGGCGCAATCTTTAAAGGCCGTTTAGTGGGTGTAGTCGAATTGGATCAGCCGGTCATCCATATCCTGGCCACGGAAGAAATCGCCAAAGAGCCCTCTAAAGACAGTTGGACGAAGACGGTTAAGGCACTCATGCCAATCAATATCAACAGACTACAGGTTAATAACGGGAAATTCGCCTATTTGGACTTTCAGCTCGTTCTAAAGTTTCATGCTTTTTTCGGATTTTAATCTTTAAAATTATGAAAACTGTCATTGTTCAGGATACCGACCAGTCAATAGTTGACATACTTACCGTTGCTTTACAAATGGAAAAGGGCGTGCAAATTTGCCACCGGATTAAACGTGTTTACCCGCATTTGCCTGTTATCGCCATGAGTTGCAACAGCAACATTAACGATGAATATAACAAACATGGGTTTGATGATTACATCCCCCAAGCCTTTCGATCTGGATAATCTCTATACAGTTTTGCGCAAATATATTCCCAGGCAGGAGGCTAAGAATATCGCCAAGAAAGAAAGTAAAATTTAAGTTAACATCAAACAAGGAGATAGATGAATCATTTTTGGGAAACCAATAACTTTTTAGCGGATTGATTGTTTTTTTATAGGATAGAGTCGAAAATTAAAGGGATAGGGCAGGAATATGTCGCAAGAGAAAGATTAGCACAATATGGTCTTAAACCTCGTCGACGCATATTTTTTAACGGAGCGTCCGGTTGTGGCAATACGGTTTAGATTACCCTGTTCCGAATATCGGTCCTTATCCGCCTTTGTCGTTTTTAATTTCTGAAGCTTCATCATCATTGAAAATTTCCTTTCTGTGAGCAGTTCCCCAGTTAAGCATTTCCGCCATTACAGGTGCCAGTGCTTTACTATACGGAGTAAATGTATATTCTACCCAAACCGGATAATCCTCGTGGATAACCCGCTTAACCAGCTTGTTGGCTTCCAACTCTTTTAATTCTTTACTCAACATCCTCGTTGTAATCTTTGGAATACGCTTATAAATCTCCATAAATCGTTTGTCACCGCCTGCCAGCGCGGCCAGGATCATGATCTTCCATTTACCGCTTAATACATAAATCGTATCCTGGATATATAACATCTCCCTTTCGTTATAGGCTTTATCACAAGTAATGTTCATAACACAAATTTAGTATACTTAAGTATACTAGCATCAAAAGTATACCGAATTATATTCAACTTTGCGTTATGAACAATGAACAAAAAATACAATACCTGCTTGATAGGTTTGAAATTCAGGATGTGATCGTGAAATATTCGTTTGGACAGGATCTGCATCAGGGAGCAGACAACGATGTGGCGGATACCTGGAAGGATGTATTTACACCAGATGCCGTACTGGACTATAGTGCGGCGGGGGCTGCTCCAACCATCTATCCGGAAATGATTAAAATTATGCGTGGAGATGGCAGCAAACCTGGTAATATGAGCGGCTTCAGTAACTGGCAGCACTTGGCAGGTAACCCAGTGGTGTGTATTAACGGTGATACGGCTCAGGCCAGAACAGATATGTGGATGACGCATAAAGGAAAAACGGTTCATAATGAACAAGCTCATTCTCTATATGTAACCGGCGCGTTTACTGACGAATTATTAAAAACGGAAAAAGGTTGGCGCATTAGTCATCGCAGACTGGAATTACATTTCATGGATATGATTAATACCATTCCGATGACTGCTTAAGAATTGGAAAAGGCTTCTTTGCTTTCTGTATATTTGTATATGGATGCCAATTTGATCAAAAGTAAAATCGCAGCTAATGCTCCGTCCTTTAAAGCAGAGCATTACGAATTGCATGATGAACCCCAAGCATCCGTATTCGGCCGCAGGGATTTTTATAAAATATGGCTGATCAATAACGAAGGCATACTCAAGCTTTCGGATCAGGATATCCAAATAAGCAAGCCTGCACTTGTATTTTTGAATCCGTTAACACCTTATGCTTTCGGGCCGATTGAAAAAAAGCGAACCGGCTATTGGTGTATTTTTACCGAGGAGTTTTTGAATAGTAGCTCGCGTTTAGCTATCGCAGGCAGCGCCACCTTATTCCGCCCGGATCACCAGAACGTGTTTTTTCCGGGTGAAACCAACCTCGCTGTCATCAATTTTCTTTTTGAACAGATCATCCATGATTTCAACTCTGATTACGCTTTAAAATATGAGAGTGTCAGCGGAAAAATAGACTTACTGATCCATGAAGGCAACAAAATGCAGCCGTTTTTACCTGTCGGAAAAAAGCATAATGCAGCTTCCCGCATCGCGGCAACCTTTTTGAACCTGCTGGAAAAACAATATCCGATTGCGACGCCCAATGAACCACTCAAATTAAAGAGGCCCAGCGACTTTGCCGATGAACTGGCCGTCCATGTCAACCACCTGAATGCTGTTGTTCATGAAGTGACTGGTAAATCTACCAGGGAGCACATTGCCGGCCGGATGATCAGCGAAAGTAAGGCTCTGCTTAATTTTTCCGACTGGAACATAGCTGACATCGCTTATAGTCTGGGTTTTGATTATCCCAATCATTTCAATACTTTCTTTAAAAAGCATACCGGGATAACCCCGGCGTCCTTACGTAAATAAAATCTTTGATTTTCGTACTTATCTCTTTGACTTGGGCTGGCTTCGCCTTCTGCATCACCCTACCTTTGCCCTGACATGAATACCTATTGTTATGGATAAGCAAAAAGAGATGATGAAAGCTTGGCGGCTGGAAAAGCTGGGCGGCAAGTTGAGCCTGAAAGAGATACCGGTTCCTAAAACCCGCGCAGGCAGTGTGCTGGTAAAAGTTGAAAATGTTTCCCTGGTTTCCTATTTAAGAGCCTATACGGAAGGAAAGCTGTCGGTATATAATCCACCGGGACAGGAATTTACCATGGGCAGTAACGCTATCGGCCATATAGAAGCCGTCGGCAAAGACATCTGGCACCTGAAACCCGGCCAGTGCGTGGTGATTTCCTCTCATATTACGGCTCGGGAGAATGTAGAAGACCCTGCCATGATCCTGCTCGGCATTACCCGTGCCGGTGATGCAGCCATTCCAGTACAGCAGGATTGGCCGGATGGTACATTAGCAGAATATGTATTGGTGCCCGCAGAAACAGTTACCCCGCTTGATGGTCTGGATCAATTCAGCGCGGAGCAGATCGCAGGGGTTACCCGCCTTGTGGTCCCTTATGGCGGTTTACTCAAAGGACGATTAGCACAGGGAGAAACCATTATTATAAATGGCGCAACTGGTTCATACGGCACCGCGGGAGTATTGTTGGCAGTAGCTATGGGCGCTGCTAAAGTGATCGCGGCAGGCCGCAACGAACAGACACTTACCGAAATAGCTAAGGCAGGCGGTAACAGGGTAGTAACCGTAAAATTAAGCGGTGACGTACAGGCAGATTCCATGGCGTTAAAAAAAGCAGCTGGCGGCGGTGCGCATATCGCTTTCGACCAGGTAGGCAATGCCAAAGATCCGAACTCCACCCTGGCGGCGCTTTACAGTTTACGCCGGGGTGGTAGACTGGTGCTGATGGGCAGCATGCTGGTTGACCTGCCAATCCCTTACAGCATGTTAATGATCAATAGCTGGGAGATCATCGGCAACTTTATGTATCCGGCTCGGGTTTTTGCCAAAATGCTTGACCTGGTGCGCTGCGGCCTGCTTGATATCTCACCGATCAAACCTAAATGTTTTCGCTTTGAGCAATTGAACGAAGCGATGGATGCCGCGGCAGAAGCCGGAAACTTTGATAACGTGCTGGTGAATTGCAGCCCAGAAAACTAAGGGCAAAGACCAAAGATCAAGAAAAATGAAAAAAGAAATAGAACTGATCAGGTACGTCAGGAAAAATATTTTAATGGTTGTAGACGGCCTCACTCTTAAACAGCTAAACACGATTCCGGAAAAAATCAATAATAATATTGCCTGGAATTTAGCCCATTTGGTGATTACGCAGTAAACTATGGACTACAAACTGGGCGGTTTGAAACTTAATGCGGGTATGGAATGGTACGGGGAATTTGCGCCGGGAACCAAGCCCGAGCGAAAATTGTCGCAAAGTGAAATAGAAGTGATCAAGCAAACCCTGGTTTCATCGATTGACCAATTTGAAAAAGATTATCAAAATGGCAAGTTCAGCAACTATACACCCTGGAACCTGCATGGCGTAATGGATGTCAGCGATGTAGAAGATGCGACTCAAATCGCCTGCGTTCATGAAGGAAGGCACTATGGGGTGATTACCCCGCTTGTAAAGTTAGTTTCGTAAACATCGTTCTTTGAAATAGCTTTTGTAATTTTGAGGAATCATGTTGGAAGCCTTCCGTAGATATTTAGAAAACAAAGTCAACCTATCAGCAGATGACTATCAGCTTATTGAATCGGGTTGTATTATCAAAAAGCTACGCAAGCACCAGTTCCTGTTAAGTGAGGGCGGTGTTTGCACCTTTAATGCCTTTGTATGTGAAGGCTTTTTACGTAAATACAGCGTAGATGATAAGGGCACAGAACATACTGTTTACTTTGCTACGGAGAACTGGTGGATATCGGACAGGGAAAGCCTGATGGAAGGCACACCTTCGGAATATTATATTGATGCCGTTGAAGATACAGCAGTACTGCTGATCAGCAAGACCAATTTTGATATGCTTTGTGATCAGATCCCGGCCTTTAAAGATATGGTTAACCAGATCCTGCAAAAAAGTTTAAATGCCACGCACAGCAGGATCAACAAAACGTTTCAATCCACAGCAGAGGAAAAGTATAATCATTTTTTAAAGGCGTTCCCTAACCTTGCTAACCGCGCCCCGCGTCATATGCTGGCTTCCTACCTGGGCATCACCCCGGAAACATTGAGCCGCATCCGGAAACAGGTCTCCACTAAATAATATCGGCATTAAAACTCTTGACATTTATCAAGAGTTTTTGAATCAAATATCAATCTTTTTCCTGCTGACAGAGCTGAACTTTGAATTAAAATTTCAAGGTCATGTCAAAAGTAATTTTAATCACCGGTACCAGTTCCGGCTTTGGAAAGCTAACCGCTATCACGCTCGCAGCAGACGGGCATTGTGTTGTCGCCGCGATGCGCGATATCAAAGGAAAGAACAGTCAGGCTGCGCAGGAATTATCTCAAATCGATAATATCGAGGTTGTTGAGATGGATGTCAGCAATGATGAATCCGTTACCGATGCGTTTGCTTATATCCTTAAACGCTACGGTAAAATAGACGTCTTGGTTAATAATGCCGCGGTTACTGGTTTCGGCATAGCCGAAGCACATTCATTAGATGTCTACAGGGGCATGTTTGAAACCAATTTTTACGGGGTACTGCGTACTTACTTCGCCGTGCTGCCGGCTATGCGGGCGGCTAAGTGTGGCCTCATTATTAACTTATCTACGGGCGCCAGCGGCTTTTCCCTGCCTTACATGGTTCCCTATATGGCCTCCAAATTTGCGATGGAAACATTGGTGGAAGGCATAGATTCGGAACTGCGTGATTTCGGTATCGAAAATGTTTCCATCCCATGCGGCGTATACCCGACAGGCATGGCCGATAAAGGCGGCTTTAACGGTGACAAACTGGAGATCACTGCCAAATACAAATACTTTGATAAAAGAATGGAGAACCTTGCGACCTCACTTTTCGGCAAGATGGAAGCATATAAAATGGACCCCCAAACCATAGCGGACGGCATCAAAAAGCTGGTAGATATGCAAAAAGGTTCACGACCGCTGCGCTACCCTTTGGATGCCATTGCCCAGGGTACGGATGAAGAGTTTATATCCGCCAAAGCCAAGATCAAAAGAAAATGGGCCGCCAAATACGGCTTCGATATTTAATCATAAATCAAATTTAATAGCACATCATATCATGGAACAATCAACACCAAGCCAGGAAACCCAGCAAGTGCTGGGTGGCTTTTTTCAGGGAACAGGAAACAATGATCCCGATGCTATTGCAAAATACCTCGCCGACGATATCGACTTCTATATTGCTGAGTCACCTTACATGCCATGGACCGGCCATAAGAAAGGTAAACAGGAAGTGATTACCGCTTTAAAGCAATTGATTGCCGCACATCATACGGCAGAAGATGATTTTGAAATGGATCGCACCTTTATCGACGGAACAGAAGCCGCCGTTTTTGGGAAAGCAGGCAGAACAGTAAAAGCCACCGGTAAGAAATTCAAGGAACCATTTGTCATGCGCTTTACCATTATAAATGGATTGATCACCAAACTCCTGATGCTGGAAGATTCGCACCAGATCGAAAAGGCATTTATTAAATAAGCAGATCATGAATTGTAAAACAGTAAAAACAATAGCGGTTTTAGTAGCCGTATACCTGTTGCCAATGGCAAGTATACAACAGGTTAAAGCCAGGCACCGGGCATTGTTGGCTTAGATCACGTTGGTTCAATGTGCCTGACTTAAACGAGGCGGTAAAATTCTTTACCGAAGTACTGGGATTCCATCAAGTATACGAAGAAGGCAAACTGCCTTTGAACGCTGACGCGAAAAAAGCCTTCAACATCAGGCGGTCGGCAGAGATCACCCACATTGCGTTGCTGGAAACAGGCAACGGTAGTAATATCGAATTGTTTGAATATACTTCGCCTCAGCGCAATATGAAAAGGCCAATGAACGATGATATCGACTGGTACCATATCGCAGTATACATCAGTAATATGCAAAAAAGTGTAAGCTATCTTAAAGCAAAAGGCATCCGCATCATTGGTGTACCTATTGAACACAAGACAGGCCCTAACGCTGGATTAACCGGTGTATACTTTGAAACGCCAAGGGGTTTGCAGATCGAGCTGGTTACTTACCCTCAAGGCATGGCTTATGAGCAAAGCCATCCGAAGTATAAATTATGGTCACCTAAAAACGAATTAACAATCATGAAAAGTAACGAAGAACTGGCTGCCGAAGCCAAAATTTTGGTAATGACCCACCTGAATATCTGGACTGAAAGAGACCCTGCTAAACGCCTTCAACTAACCAAAGACATCTATGCAGAAAACATTAAGGTGATTGACCCGGAAATCGTTTTAAACGGCTGGAATGAAGTCAGTGATTTCATAGGCGGTTTATTACATAAGTATCCGGGATTTGAGTTTTCACCTGTAAAAGCCATTGAAACCCATCATGACTCAGCTATCCTGTCCTGGCAATTCGGACCTCCATCGAAGCTCGATACCATTACTGGGCTGGATATATTTGCGATAGCAAATGGTAAGATCATCAAACTAATCGTATTTGTAAACGGAGCGACAAAACAAAACTCTTAATTTAAGCATATGATAACGATAGATGTTAAGAAAAATTATTTCACACTGATCAATGTATTTACCGTCGATCGCCCTAACCAGCAAAAACTGGTTAATCTGCTGACGCAGGCAACTGATGGACGAGTTAGTAAAGTGCCGGGGTTTATTGCTGCTGCCCTTCATCAAAGTATAGATGGCACCAAGGTAACCATGTATGCGCAATGGGAAAGTCAGGAACATTACCAGCAAATGCGCAGTAACCCACAAGCTTCAGCAAACCTTGATGAGGCGCTCCGGATAGCCAGCTTTGATCCGGGAATGTACGAAGTTGTAAAAACCTTTAATTAATTAACTATTAAAATTTCAGCAACATGGAAAATATCAAAGAAAAAGTGATTTTGATTACCAGTGCCAGCAGCGGTATGGTGCAGCTACCGCACGCAAATTGATTAAACTTGGCGCGAGGCGGTTTTTAGCCGCTAGCCGGAAGCCCAGTTAAAAACATAACTGCTGAATTAGGAGAAAATGCCGTAAGAGTCTCAGACAGTCCCAAATTTCTCTTTTATTATTGCCTAGACGAAATGCATTTCAGCCAAATTTATTAGCTGAATTGGGGATGTTGAGGAGTGTCTGAAAAGGTTGCGGACCCAGGAGACAGCGCATTATAGCGCCACTGGATAAAACCCGACCGCAAACTTTAAGTCGTCATTAATAAATAAATTAAGGCAACTACCGTTGTTTTGGTCAGCGCAGGAACGGCTTTAGCCGCCTGCGCTGGCGAAGCGTAACCAAAACAGTGGCTGTTGCCCTCTGTCGGTAAAAGCGGATGAACCGCAATGACGTGCGCAAAGCGCGCAAAGTGGAGGTGAACCGGCTTTACCGGCATGTATGTTGTAAATACAGCAAAGCTCCAAACTGAGTTAGCATAACAGCGGTGTTTAATTAGTTAGTTAAACGATTACGGAAACACCAGAGGCAACAAATTCGTTATCGATTTCAATAACACCTATCAGGGGCACCCACCGCCTGTACATATTCCCTGATGGCATGCACCAACCAGTTACGTGGTATGCCGCGCAGCAAGACCACCGGGCTCTACGGTGGGTATTTTTTAATTCCACGTCCATCAGGCAGAACAACGCAGGATGAATGGCCGGATCATCACATAATCCTTAAGCTGGTAAAGCACCACCTGGAACATCAATGCGTTTGAAAGAGGGAAAAATACACATTCAACGCCAATCGCCATCAGGGTTTTTAGCTTTAAATAGCAGGAAATAACAATTTGTAATTAGATTTTTAATTGTTCAAATATCTGTAAATCAAATATTTGAGTTTGCCAAATACTTGATTTTTTAGAGATCACTCAAGAACATAAGCCGATTAACGTCAGCTGTGTGCAAATTTGTATTGTATACTGATGGTATTTTATGCATTTAAAATATTAAACAGAATATCATTATAACCAATTATTATCCATTTCATTTTTGAACTATAAATGTTTAAAACGCAATATAAATTACGTAGTGATATAGAAATTATGTGTTATACAGGTTTGGAAAGATGTTTAGGCCTGGTCGCGAGTTTAAAAAGCTTTGGATGCTCATTCATAATAAGTTGCCTGCAGCGGAGATTACTTTATGTCTATTAAGCGTTCTGCCGCCAGGGCAAGATACTACAATGAAGTTGATCGTGCTAACGGGTTAATTACGGCTTATCTAGGCGACAAGCTAAATAGGCGATTTATTAACTTGAATACACTTATTTTTAAGCCGGGCATGCAACTACCGGATTCGGTTCTCTTCGAGCCTGACTATATACATTTAAACAAAGCCGGTTATGACCGATGGCGAAAAACATTAGAACCTTATATCAACTAACAAATGAAGAGAATATTAATCTTTGCACTTCTGTTAACGGGCTTAATAGCAAAAGCGCAGGTGTACAAAGATCCAAAAGCACCTGTTGAATCGCGCGTTACCGACCTGCTATCCCGAATGACCCTTGAAGAAAAACTAAGCTATATCAGTGGTATCAACTGGATGTATACCAAGGCTATTCCGCGTTTGGGCGTACCATCCTTTAAAATGAGCGATGGTCCCGTTGGCACCAGGACTGAGGGTAAAAGCACGGCCTATCCCGCAAGCATTTTGTCAACTGCCACCTGGGATACCACATTAATTCATAAGTTGGGTGTGGCGCTGGGTAGGGATTGCCGTTCGAGGGGAGTAAACTTTTTGCTCGGCCCCGCAATAAATATCGCCCGTGCCCCGATGGACGGCCGGAACTTTGAGTATTCAGGCGAGGATCCATTCTTAGCCGGCAGCTATGCAGTAAGCTATATCCAGGGTGTACAAAGCCAGGGTGTAGTTGCAACTGTTAAACACTTTGCCGCTAATAATGAGGAATATGACCGGGATAATATCAGTTCCGATATCGACGAACGTACGCTGCAGGAAATATATTTAGGCGCTTTTAAAGCGGCGGTGATAAAAGGACATGTTGGCGCAGTTATGAACAGCTATAACCTTTTGAACGGAACCCACACTTCTGAGAATAATCATTTAAACAACGAAATATTAAAAGGGCAATGGGGCTTTACCGGATTAGTTATGTCCGATTGGGGAAGCATTCATGACGGACTCGGCGCTTTTAAAGGAGGGACAGACCTTGAAATGCCTGGTAATGACCACATGTTGCCAACGGTTCTTATGCCGGCTTTAAGCAAAGGAGAAATCACCGAAAAAACACTGAACGATAAAGTAAGGCGAATTTTGCAGCTCTGCTTCAAAAATGGCTTTTTCGACAGGGCTCAGCAAATTTCTTCCATTCCAAATGATGACCCCCAAAATGCGCAAGTAGCACTGGAGCTAGCCCGCGCGGGTATCGTTTTACTCAAAAACAAGGCGAATGTACTCCCATTACGCAGCGATAAAGTGAAAAGGATTGCGGTGATCGGACCTAACGCTGATATATTTAATACCGGCGGTGGGAGTTCTCAAACGGATCCATATCATTATGTAAGCACGCTTCAGGGGCTGAAACGACTGGCAAAAGGCATGGAAGTAAATTATGCTATCGGCATTCCCAGCTTGAGCTACCTGGCTCAAAAATCTGTTTTTTATACCGGCAGTAATGCAGACACAGTTGGTTTAACTGCCGAATATTTTGCTAACAAGGATTTGTCGGGCACGCCAAAAGGTGTCAGAGTGGAAAAAGTTGTCGACCATGAGTGGATTCAGGCACCTGATATTGCGGGCATTGCTGAAGGTAATTTTTCGGCACGCTGGACTGGTATTATCCATCCGAAAAAAACAGCAAACTACAAATTCTCTGTTAAAGGCGATGACGGCTATCGGTTGTGGATAGATAATAAACTGGTTATAGACTATTGGAGCGATCATCAGGCAATTGAAAGGAACGTAACATTGCCGCTGCAAGAAGGAAAAACCTATGCCGTTAAATTAGAGTATTACCAAAATGGCGGAGATGCATCGGTGAGCTTCGCATGGTACGAACCAAAGGATGAAAATTTTAATGAGGCAATTGAAACCGCCTCGGCCGCTGACGTAGCCATTGTATGCGTAGGGTTTAACCCGCATATTGAACATGAAGGCGCAGACCGGCCATTTGAGCTTCCGGCAGAGCAGGACAGCCTGATCAAAGTTGTGGCACGGGCCAATCCAAATACAATCGTGATCCTCAATGCTGGCGGCAACGTCTACATGGAAAAATGGCTGCCATTAGTAAAAGGTTTGGTGCATGCATTTTATCCCGGCCAGGAAGGTGGAACAGCGCTCGCTGAAATTCTTTTAGGCAAAGTAAACCCAAGCGGCAAATTGCCGGTCAGCTTTGAAAAAAAATGGTCAGACAACCCCTGTTTCCACAATTATTATGATACCGATAATGATAAGCATGTGCAATATAAAGAAGGATTGCTTTTAGGCTATCGGTATTATACAACTGAAAAAATTGAACCGCTATTTCCTTTCGGATTTGGCCTTTCCTTCACCACTTTCGATTATTCCAACCTGAAGGTGACCTTACATCAACATGGTGGCCGTATCATGGCACAGGCTAGCTTCGATGTCAAAAACACCGGCAATATGGCTGGCGCCGAAGTGGCCGAATTATATGTCGGTCAACTTTCATGCCCTGTCATGCGCCCAGTGGAAGAATTGAAAGGATTTAAAAAATTATTTCTTAATAAGGGAGAAACCCGTCGGGTGACGATTGATCTTGACGAGTCTTCTTTCTCCTACTACAAAATCCGTGAGGGGCATTTTGGTTTTGATACAGGAAATTTCGCATTATTGATCGGAAGTTCATCAGAGGATATTAAACTCAAAAAAATTATTAAGATAAATTAACTTTCTATGCGATTCAGACATATTTATTTTCGATTTTATATTGGTTTCCTATTGGTCAGCATTTTTTTGCTTCCGGAAACAGCTAAGAGCCAGCAAACTTTTTGCAACCCATTAAATATAAGTTACCGGTTCGAGCTAGTCAAACCGTCGCGGCGCACAGCAGCCGATCCCGTTATCGTTCTCTATAAAAATAATTATTATTTGTTTGCGACAGGATCTGGCGGTTATTGGTATTCCAAGGATTTGCTCAAATGGAATTTTATCACCACTAAAGATCTGCCGTTTGAAAAAGATGCGCCTTCGGTAACTGAAATAAACGGCACACTGTACTACCTGCCCATTGCAAGTCATATTATTTACAAAACAGATGACCCCATGAGTGGAAAATGGGAAGTATACAACGATTCTTTTCCCCTCGATGTTGGCGACCCAGATATGTTCCAGGATACCGATGGAAGGGTTTATCTTTATTTCGGTTGTACGAATAATGGCTATTTGGATGCCGTTGAACTGGATGTTAAAAATAAATTAAATCCTATTGGTAAGCCAGTTCATTGCATAAAGGGAAACCCATCTGTGCGCGGATGGGAAAGGCCCGGGGATTATAATACCAGTAAGGAAAGCCCCTGGACTGAAGCCCCGTGGATGACCAAATACAACGGGAAGTATTACTATCAATATTCTGCACCTGGAACACAGTATAAAAGTTATGCCGATGGTTATTATATTTCTGACAATCCGCTTGGTCCATTCACGTATGCGAACGTCAGTCCGTTCTCCGCTAAACCCGAGGGTTTCATAGACGGTGCCGGCCATAGCGCGACCTTCCAGGATAAGTATGGTAATTATTGGCACATATCTACCATGACCATTTCTGTTAAGGATATTTTCGAAAGAAGACTTGGTTTATTCCCGGTTACTTTTGATAAAGAGGGTCAAATGATAGCCCACACTGAATTTGGTGATTATCCAATGGTGATGCCTAATCATAAAATTAAAGATGTAAGCGAACTTTTCCCGGGATGGATGCTGCTTTCCTACAAAAAACGTGGAGAAGCCTCCTCAAGCCTGGATGATCATCCTACAGCATTTGCATTTGACGAAGAAATCAGAGATTATTGGAGCGCTAAAACAGGTGATAAAGGCGAGTGGTTAGGTGTTGATCTGGGTGAACAGGCCACGGTTAGGGCTGTTCAAATCAATTTTGCTGAAAACAATACCCAGCTTTTTGGGCGTGACGGCATAAAAGCACAGCAATACTTATTGGAATATTCGACGAATAAGCAGAACTGGAAAACGCTGATTGACAAGACTAATAATGAGGAAGACCTGACCCATCAATATCATGCCTTCAAAATGCCGGTTAAAGCGCGTTACCTTAAAGTGACGAATTACAGAGTGCCCGGTGGAACTTTCGCTATTTCTGGCTTCCGGGTTTTCGGTACCGGCAATAGCAAAAAGCCGGCAAAGGTTACCAGCTTTGAAGCAACGCGTGATGTGGACGACACGCGCAATGTTACGCTTCGCTGGAAAAAATCTGCCGGTGCCACGGGCTATAACATTAGGTTTGGCGTGTTAAAAGACAATTTGAACCGCGTTTATCAGGTGTACGATGATACTACTTTAACTATCCGAAGCTTGAACAAAGACCAAAAGTATTGGTATGCTATTGATTCATTTGGTGAAAATGGGGTAACCAGAGGAGATACTCAATAACAGGAAGAGAAAACTACACTTGCATATACCAATTGGTGCGTTAGTCAATTTACAATATGTCATATCTTATTCAAATTCAATGAAAATACTGCTGCGTATATTACCGCTTATTCTACTGGGAAGTTATAGTTTCTCGCTTAAAGCACAAACCAATTTATCCCCCCTGCCACAATTGGGCCATAACACAGTGAAGGAAGTGATCGCAGCCATGACACTCGAAGAGAAAGCGATGCTGTTGGTTGGGGCAGAAAGCAAAAAATCACAGCGTAAAATGTCCGACGGCACGGCGATAGGTCAAACGGAAATAAAAGTGTCCGGTGCGGCTGGCAATACTGCTGCCATACCCCGGTTAGGCATCCCTTCGATGGTATTTGCCGACGGCCCGGCAGGAATAAGGATAGCAGCAACCCGTAAGGGAGATACAATAAATACTTATTATGCTACCGGTTTTCCTGTAGGCTCTTTATTGGCATCAACCTGGAATACCGGGCTGGTTGCCGCTGTTGGCAAGGCAATGGGCAATGAAGTAAAAGAATATGGTGTAGATATTTTGCTTGCCCCAGGGATAAACATCCATCGCAATCCGTTAAACGGGCGCAACTTCGAATATTATTCAGAAGACCCCCTGGTCGCCGGTAAAATGGCAGCAGCTATGATCAACGGCATACAATCGAACGGCGTAGGCACATCGGTCAAGCATTTTATTGCCAATAACCAGGAAACGAGCAGGGGAAGTATAAATGTCATCGTAAGCGAAAGGGCGTTACGGGAGATTTATTTGAAAAATTTTCGTATAGCTATTGCCGAATCAAATCCATGGACCGTGATGTCGTCTTATAACAAAGTTAACGGGGTTTATACTTCTGAAAGACGTGATCTATTAACAACCGTTTTGCGTGATGAATGGAAATATAAGGGTTTTGTAATGACCGACTGGTTTGGCGGCCATGACTGGATCGCGCAAATGCAGGCCGGCAATGACCTGCTTATGCCGGGAAGGGCCAACCAGGTACAAGCGCTGATTCAAGCGGTGAAAAACAATTCATTGAGCGAAAAAGTACTGGACATAAATGTGGAGCACATGCTCAACATTATATTAAAATCTCCCACTTTTAAAAATTACAAATACAGCAATAAACCGGATTTAAAAGCCCATGCGCAAATTGCCAGGGCGGCGGCAACTGAAGGCATGGTTTTATTAAAAAACAATGCTCACACGCTGCCTTTTGCAAAATCTGTAAAAACTGTTGCTGCTTTTGGCGACTCATTTTATAACCCAATTGCGGGTGGTTATGGTAGCGGTGATGTAAATAAAGCGTATGTTATATCTGGCGACAAAGGTTTACTTGATGCCGGTTATCAGATCGATTCGAAACTGTCAAACGTTTATGCCGAATATTTCAGAAATAATAAAGAGCTGATGCTACCGGGTATTACCGGCGTAAGGCCGCCTGCTATACTACCGGAAATGGTGGTAGCCTACAACGACATTGATGAAAGCGCCGCAAACAGCGACCTGGCGCTGATAACGATCGGTCGCAATGCCGGCGAAGGAGAAGATCGTAAACTGGACGGTAATTACAACCTAACGTTAAATGAAATACAACAGATCAAAAAAATCGCGATGCGCTTTCACACCGATCACAAAAAGGTTGTAGTTGTGCTGAATATAGGTGGCGTTATTGATGTAAGCCAGTGGAAGGATGATGTTGACGCCATTTTGCTGGCCTGGCAACCCGGACAGGAAGCCGGTTATGCCATTGCTGATATTTTAAGCGGCAAGGTTAATCCATCAGGTAAGTTACCTGATACGTTTCCTGCAGATTACGCTGATGTGCCTTCAGCGAAGAATTTCCCGGGTGAACCGGCGGGAAAGCCTGACCAGGTTATTTATCAGGAAGGAATTTATATTGGTTACCGTTATTATGACAGTTTTAATGTGAAACCTTTGTATGAATTTGGTTATGGTTTATCTTACACTGATTTTTCAGTTTCCGATTTAAAACTTAGCGCCAAAACCCTTACTAACTCTTTGATAATAACCGTGACAGTTAAAAATACCGGTAAGGTTGTCGGAAAAGAGGTTATACAGCTTTATATAAGCGCACCTACCGGATCAATTGACAAGCCCGTTCAGGAACTGAGGGCGTTCGATAAAACAAGGTTACTGCAACCAGGCGAGTCGCAACATTTTACATTCCGCATTACCGCGGCTGATCTGGCTTCTTATCATACCGACAAATCTCAATGGATAAGTGATGCAGGCCGATACCTGGTCAGAATGGGTGTGTCATCCCGCGATATCCGTCAATCCGCAACATTCAACGTACCGAAGGACTGGCTCATCGAAACTGATCATGATGTATTACAACCTCAAGTAGCTATTAAAGAATATAAACCGCCAGTTACTAAATAGTAACGGTGGTTTTAGCAGTTGTCTGATTTTGTGATTATCGGCCATAGGGAACTGTTGCTTATATCGCTGCTAACTAAGCCTGAACTTTCAGGCCTATTTTTTGATTATGGAATTCCCGGCAAAATCGACCTGGAACAATTTATGAATCAAAATTACAGGTTTAATGTGAATCTTGATCGCTTTGCTTTTTTAACAGGGAGAAGTCTGTCATTTTTCAAGCGGGATTTCAAGCAAACTTATAATGATACACCACACCGTTGGCTATTAAGACACGGTTAACACAAGCGCATTTTTGATGGATAAAGGAGGGAAAAAACCAACGGAAATCTTTGTGGATTTGGGCTTTGAAGATCTTTCACATTTCTGCTTCGCATTTAAAAAGCATTTTGTCAGGTCACCCAACAATTTGACCTGACAAAGGTGAAACTAACCTATTGAGAGATATTTCAGATCTATTAAAAAAGCATACCGGAAAAACGATCCAGGAACATATCCATAAGTGTATTTCGACAATAATTTACCCAAATGGCTAAATTATTATATCTTTAACGGGAGTAATGGCACAAAACGATAAAAACACTGAACAAAGGATACTGGATGCTGCCGGCGAAGTTTTTCATAGCAAAGGCTTTGATGGAGCTCGTATGCAGGAAATTGCGCAACATGCCGGAATAAATAAGGGATTGCTGCATTACTATTTTAAAACTAAGGATGCCTTGTTTGATGCCATTTTTGGTATTGCGTTAAACCAAATCGTTTCACGTATCAATATTATTCTTGAACAGGACTTATCGTTAGATGAGAAAATTGACCTGATAGTTGATCAGTATATGGACTTGCTCTTGAAAAATCCTATGCTGCCGCGATTTGTACTGAATGAATTAAATAAAAATGCAGATAAATTTATTGCGCGCCACTTCAATCAAAAAGTCAAATCGTCATTTTCAAAATTTCCCATTAGTGTAAATGAGGAAGTTTCCAAAGGAGCTATCCGCTTTATCGATGCTCATCAATTGTTCACCGATCTGATATCTTTAGTCATGTTTCCATTCGTTGGAAAGCCTATGCTGCAAACAGTATTTGGAACTGATAATAATGAATACAAGAAACTGCTTGAGGCACGCAAATCACACATTAAAGAATTTTTGAAAGCAGCTATGAGAGTTTAATTTTTTTTAACCATTATTTACCCATTTTGGGTAAATAATTATAACAGACAAAATGAAAAGTACACTAATTAAAAATCCTATGATATGGCTATATGACAACTGGAGTAAGTCGACAATTTTTCTTGCGATTTTTGTGTCAACAATGCTGGTACTGTACGTTAAAAACTATAATTATGCGTTATTTCTCATTTGGCTTCAAACCCCGGTTTATTTTATACATCAATTTGAAGAATATATTTTACCAGGTGGTTTTGCGGATTTTTTTAATATAAAGGTTTTAGGATCTAATAGAACTGATTTTCCATTGACTAGAAAGGCATCTTTTTGGATCAATCTCCCGCTAACTTTTATTGCTTTCCCTTTGTCAGCAATTTTCGCAGGCAATATTGCACTTTCTATAGGAATATGGACAGTATATTTTTCGATAATTAATTCCCTTTCACATGTTGTGATGTTTTTTATTTTTAGGTATAATCCCGGTTTTGTTGTAAGTCTGCTGCTCAATATCCCCGTAGGTGTGTATGTGGTTTACTACTTTGCATCGAATAACATAATATCAATCGAATCGCAGATCATTGGACTTGCCATTAGTATATTGGGCCAAGCACTGTTGATGATATGGGGATTTAAGATTTTAAAGCCCAAAATTCGGAATAAAAAAACTAATATGTTAAATGCACATTGAGAATATCAATTTCAACCAAATGGTATGGCACTTGTTGCTTTATTTTAGAAAAGAAAAAAAGCAATTAGATAACCCCTGACTGGGCAGAGTTCGAACCATTTAATAGAACAATTGGAGCTTTTGATTGAACGGAAAATCGTATAAGTGCTACATT
>Ga0302309_10001956_pt1 | contig 17845 bp, 15 predicted proteins | sample III_Palsa_N1_1_FD_200453 | JGI IMG/M metagenome (GOLD analysis project Ga0302309, IMG submission 200453) | Peat permafrost microbial communities from Stordalen Mire near Abisko, Sweden - III_Palsa_N1_1 | ecosystem: Environmental > Terrestrial > Soil > Palsa > Peat permafrost | place: Sweden... | reverse complement strand
GTTTTAAACCACTGGTCAAATTTCTTTTTATCCTTAGGTTCTTCTTTGGCATAGTCCAGCTTGGTAGGAATAAGTTCAGGAACAGCATTCCTGTCTACTATATAGGACTTGCTTTTTAGTGCCAGTCTTTGACTATCTACCAGTTTCAAAAACTCTTCTATACCAATGTCTTTAATCAGGTATTTCAATCTTGCTTTGTGCCTTTTAGCGCGCTCTCCGTAACGGTCAAATACTCTTATCACCGCTTCCGTAAATGGTATTAACTGGTCTTCTGGTAAAAACTCGTTCGCCACATAAGCCAGGAATGGTTGCGCCCCAAGTCCCCCGCCAACAAATACTTTAAAGCCACGCACTTCTTTGCCGTTTTCTGTTTTCACTTTTGGAATAAAACCAAGGTCGTGCATAAAGCCAAAGGCCGTATCGCCATCGCTGGAGGAGAAGGAGATTTTAAACTTTCTGCCCATCTCCTGGCAAATAGGGTTTCTTAAGAAATATTGGAAGGTTTCGTAGGCGTAAGGAGTAACGTCAAACGGTTCGTTAGGGTCAATACCGGCCTCAGAGGAAGCGGTAACATTACGCACCGCATTACCGCAGGCTTCGCGGGTAGTAACGTTCACTTCTTCCAGGTCTGCCCATACTTTAGGGGCATTTTCCAGGGTTACGTAGTGTATTTGTATATCCTGACGAGTGGTTAAATGCAGGTTGCGGGAAGCAAATTCATCGGAGACATCAGCTACCCTTATAATTTGCTCAGGTGTAATCTTACCAAAAGGAAGTTTTATGCGGATCATTTGTACGCCTTCCTGCCTTTGCCCGTAAACCCCTCTGGTTAAACGGAAGGCTCTAAAACGCTCTTCGTCCATTTCCAGGTTGCGGAACGCCTTTATTTTGGCTTGCAATTCCTTTATATCTTCTTCAGCCTCATGAGAAACCTTATCCGATAATTCAAGTTCTTTATTCGCTTTCGTGTTCATAATGGTACTAATAAAAAAACCTTTCCGGGGAAAGGCCTGTACTAATTTAATATGGTTATTTTTTATGTATACAGCCTTATCTTTAAATATAATAAATACTACAACAGCAAGCTAATGTACCTGTTGTTTTTTTTGACTGCGACTGTATACCTATTTTCATCATTCTGATACTCAAATGTAGGTAAAATTTCAAATTCCAGCAAAATAAAATTCTGATGGGGTTATACTTTAGTAAACTTTGCAAAATAATATTTTGTTCCCTCATGAAATATAAAATTGCGTTTTTTGAAGTTTTAGTTTCTACTCCTGTACAAATACATTAATTTTGTTCTTATGTTAATAGAATTAAATAAAATTGACGGTGTGTATCATTTTGAAGCAAAAAATGAAACCGGTAACAAAGTTCAGATTGACGCTTCTCCGGCTATTGGGGGAACAGGTAAAGGGGCAAGGCCCATGGAGTTGCTTATTATGGGCTTAGGCGGTTGTAGCGGGATAGATATTATAAGCATACTTCAAAAACAAAAGATTGAAGTTAAGGACTTTAAGATAGAAATAAAGGCAGAACGAGAGCATGACGCTATTCCTTCCTTATTTGAGAAAATTCATGTTCATTTTATCTTGAAAGGGGATATTGACGAGGAAAAGGCCCAACGGGCGGTAAGCCTTTCCATGGATAAATATTGTTCGGTAGCCAAAACACTGGAAAAGACAGCTACCATAACGCATTCATTAACAATAGAGAAAGTATACAAATAGATGAAGAAGCCAAAACATTTTGAAACGATTGCTATACGGACGCAGATGGAGAAAGCGAAAAGGGAACACTCTGCGCCTATATATATGACTTCGAGTTTTACCTTTGAAAGCGCCGAAGAGGCCAGGGCTATGTTTGCAGATGAAATTCCGGGCAATTTATACACCCGTTTTTCTAATCCTAATACTTCTGAATTTATAGAAAAAATGTGTTTGATGGAAGGGGCTGAAGATGGCTTTGCCACTGCTTCGGGTATGTCGGCGGTGTTTACCAGTATGGCGGCGTTTTTAAAAGCGGGAGATCATGTGCTGGTTTCAAAATCGGTGTTTGGTTCCAGTATGCAGGTAGTAGGGCAGATATTCCCGCGTTGGGGTATTACGCATACCTATGCGGATATTCAACATCCTGAAACCTGGGAGTCGCTTATCCAGAAAAACACGAAGATGATAATGATAGAGACGCCTTCTAATCCTGCGCTTGATCTTATCGACTTAGAATGGCTTGGTAAGCTGGCCAAAAAACATAACCTGATTTTAAATGTAGATAATTGCTTTGCTACTCCCTATTTGCAGCAACCTATAAAATACGGAGCGCACATAGTAACTCATTCTGCAACCAAGTACATAGACGGGCAGGGCAGAGCCATTGGAGGGATAATAGTAGGTAGTAAAGAACTAATAAAAGAAGTACGTTTCTTTAGCAGGCACACCGGCCCGGCGCTATCTCCGTTTAATGCGTGGATATTTTCAAAAAGTCTGGAAACCCTTGCCGTACGTATGGACAGGCATTGCGAAAACGCTTTAAAACTGGCGCAATGGCTGGAAAAGAATTCGGAAGTAGAATCTGTAAAATACCCATTCCTACCAAGCCATCCGCAATACGAACTGGCTAAAAAACAGATGAAAGCTGGTGGGGGGATAGTAACCTTTATCGTAAAAGGAGGAATAGAACGGGGAAGAAAATTCCTGGACGCTGCACAGATGGCCTCGCACACTGCTAACCTGGGCGACAGCCGTACTATTATTACCCACCCGGCTTCTACTACCCACTCAAAACTTACGGACGAGGATAGAGCAGCGGTAGGCATTATGCCGGGACTGATACGAATTTCTGTGGGGCTGGAGCATATAGATGATATTATTGCAGAGGTGGAACAGGCTTTGGAAAAATCGAAAAGGGTATTGGTAAATAGTTAATAGTAAATGACAATTAATAAAGAGCAAGTTTTAAAAGCCTTAGGCACAGTTCAGGAACCGGATCTTAAAAAAGACCTGGTTACTCTGAACATGATAAAGGATATAGAGATAGACGGGAAAAAAGTTTCTTTTACAGTGGTGCTTACTACTCCTGCCTGCCCATTAAAAGAATTTATAAGAAATTCCTGTATAGAGGCTATTAAGAAACATATTGGGGAGGATACAGAAGTTACCGTTAACCTAACTGCCGACGTTACCTCTGGCCGTATAGGGAATGCCCCAATACTGCCTAATGTTAAAAATATTATAGCTATTGCCTCTGGCAAAGGCGGTGTAGGAAAATCTACTGTTACAGCAAACCTTGCTATTGCTTTGGCAAAATCTGGCGCAAGCGTTGGTTTGATAGATGCGGATATCTCTGGCCCGTCTATGCCAGTTATGTTTGACCTTGAGGACGAAAGCCCAAGAGTAATACAAGAAGGTGGGCGTAACATGATTATCCCCCTAAAACAATATGGGGTAAAGCTTATTTCTATTGGTTTTCTTGCTCCGGCGGATGCTGCCGTGGTATGGAGAGGCCCTATGGCAAGTGCGGCATTAAAGCAATTTATTAGCGACTGCCAGTGGGGAGAGTTGGATTACCTGCTTATAGACCTGCCCCCTGGAACGAGCGATATTCACCTTACCCTAGTGCAAACCCTTCCGGTAACAGGTGTGGTAATTGTTACCACACCCCAGAAAGTGGCCCTGGCAGACGCGAGTAAGGGACTTGCTATGTTTAAACAACCACAGATCAATGTGCCTATACTTGGAATAGTGGAAAATATGGCGTATTTTACTCCTGCGGAACTTCCTGACCACAAATATTATATATTTGGAAAAGGAGGGGGGCAGGAACTTGCTGATAAAAATAACGTTCCTTTATTAGCGCAAATTCCTCTTATACAATCTATACGCGAAAGCGGGGACGAGGGAAAACCTGCGGTATTAAATGACGACCTTACGGCGGAAGCTTTTACCTTATTGGCAGAAGCGGTTGCGCAGCAGGTAGCAATAAGGAATGCCAATATGGGCGCGACAAAAAAAGTTGAAATAAAACTATAACATGGTAGCAAATTTAGAATTGCAGCAAAGAGTTGAAAAGGCTTTAGAGAGCATAAGGCCTTATTTGGAAGCAGACGGAGGCAATGTTAAAATTCTGGAGATAACGGACGATATGGTGGTAAAGCTTGAGCTTTTGGGAGCCTGTGGTTCTTGCCCTATGTCCACCATGACATTAAAGGCAGGCGTAGAGGAGGCCATTAAGCGTTCGGTGCCGGAAATTACTGCCGTAGAGGCCATTAATATTACTACAGAAGACGATCCCAGAGCAAAATTACCCCATCTTTTATAAATGATGTCCAAAACTTTTTTCTGTTTAGGATTGTATTTAATTTGATACTTATAAAAGAAAGACTTCATTAAATGAGAATAGGCATTTTTTTCGGTGGGCAGTCAAGAGAACGAGAAATATCTTTTGCAGGCGGCAGAACCGTTTACGATAATCTTAATAAGGCCTTGTTTGAACCTGTCCCTATTTTTGTGGATAGCCTGGGGAATTTTATACTACTTAACTGGGAGTATATTTACAAAGGAACAATACGAGATTTTTATCCACCTTTTAATACGTTACCATCTTCTCCTAATAGTTTTCAGGTATATATAGAGTCTCTTGGAAAATTAAGTAATGATGAGCAGGAGAAAATAGTAGAACAAGTGGGAAGGAAAATACAGCCTTCCGAGTTCTCTCTGCTAATGGATTTTGCTTTCCTAGCTCTTCATGGGCCTTATGGGGAAGACGGCAACATACAAGGACTTTTGGAATGGTATAATATTCCTTATTCAGGTTCGGGTATACTACCATCAGCAATAGGCATTAACAAAATAGTACAAAAGAAGTTAATGGCGAATGCAGGCTTTAATGGCCCCAAGAATATTTATCTTTCCAAAGAAGGCTGGCTTAAAACTGAGAATAAAGATTTACTATTTAATGAATTTGAGAGCAAGGTGGGTTTGCCATTTGTAATAAAAGCTCCTTACCAGGGTTCTTCTATAGGCATTTCCGTTGTTTCTAAAAAAGGTACTTCCGGTTTTATAAAGGCGGTAAATAAGGCCTTTTTCCTTCAGGAGATTGGTAAAGACTGGATAAGTTGGAGCCAAGAAAAGAAAGTTTCTTTTCTAAAAGAACTTACAGATATTCGCGAAGGCATAGGCATGCCGGTTGTTACCAGTAAAGGAGATACAATCAATCACCCCGAAGAGCTATTAAATTACCTCAATCATCATTTTGTAGAATCGGACGAATCGGTAGTATTAGAAAGCCTGGATAACGAAGAGGAAATAGTAATAGAATCTTTTATAGAAGGGAGAGAGTTTTCGTGCATAGTTATTCAGGACGAACAGGGTAATCCGATTGCTTTACCGCCTACTGAAATTATTAAAGGAAATAACTTGTTCGATTACCGGTCTAAATACCTGCCCGGTATGACGAGGAAAGTTACTCCAATCAACCTGCCCATAGAACAAATAGAAAAAATAAGGAAAGAGTGTGAGCGATTGTTTAAAGAACTCGGCTTTAATGTATATGCGCGTTTGGATGGCTTTATCAACGCCAATGGAGAGCTTTTCCTGAACGACCCTAATACTACTTCGGGCATGTTGCCTTCATCGTTTTTCTTCCACCAGGCGGCAGAGATTGGCTTAAACCCTTCCCAGTTCTTAACCTATATTATTAGAACGTCGCTTGTAGAACGTATAAAGACGGGCAAGAAAACAAACGCCTTTAAGCAGGTGCTTTTAAAACTGGATGAAAACATTCTTAATATAAAATCCGCCGCTTCCAATAAAATAAGAGTAGCGGTTATTATGGGCGGTTATTCTACAGAACGGCATATTTCTGTAGAAAGTGGAAGAAATATTTACGAGAAACTTTCATCTAGTAGTAAGTATGAGCCTATCCCGATTTTTCTTACTGGTAATTCTGAGCATCACGAGCTTTATATTATTCCTATTAACATCATGCTGAAGGACAATGCGGATGATATAAAGGAAAAAGTGCTTAACTCATCGGATAAACACCCTGTCCTAAAAGAAATTATTAAAGAAACAGCAGCTATTACCGATAAGTATGTGAGCGCTGCCATACTGAAACCTATAAAGGTAACCTATGCAGACCTTGCTGAGAAAGTAGACGCTGTATTTATTGCTCTGCATGGAAGGCCAGGGGAGGACGGCGGCATACAGCAAGAGCTTCAGAAATACCACTTGCCTTACAATGGCTCAGGGGTAGAAAGCTCCCAGATTACTATTAATAAGTACGAAACCAATGAGCTACTACGTAAGCATGGCATTCATGTAGCCAACCACCTGCTTGTCGATAAAGTAGAATGGGATAAGTCCCCGGAGGAACTAATAAAGAAGATAGAAAAGACATTTCATTACCCTGTCATTTGTAAACCGGCGGACGATGGATGCAGTTCTGCCGTAAAAAAAATAAAGAACAGGGAAGAACTCATAGCCTATGCACGACTTATTTTTGCCTACGAGCCTATAGAAGGCTCGCCAAGTTCTAAGGTTCTTAACCTAAAATACAACGAGGAATTCCCAAACAAGAATTATTTTCTGCTGGAAGATTTAATAACTAAAGAGAATGCCAAACACTTTTTGGAAGTTACCGGCGGCTTATTGACAAGTTATAGCCCAGATGGGAAAATTGAATATGAGGTATTTGAACCTTCTGAAACTTTGGCAACAGGAGACGTGCTTTCCCTTGAAGAGAAATTTTTAGCCGGGGAAGGGCAAAATATTACCCCTGCAAGGTTCTCCAAAGACACAAAGATCAATAAAATTATTTCTGAACAGGTAAGAATTACTTAATATACAGGGGTATGCACGCATAGATGCATTTGTTCGAATTTTTGAGAATAATAAAGCGGAAACAATAATCATTGAAGTTAACTCGTTACCAGGAATGACGCCCGCAACCTGCATTTTTCATCAGACGGCAATTAACGGGTATAAACCTTATGATTTTATTGATAATATACTCACTTTTGGAATTCATAGAGAAAAAGAAAATATAGAAAATTAAATGTTCCTAAAAGCCAACTCATTTAAAGACCTGCTTATTCATTTTTTTATAATGGGGCTACTATTTGTAGGTATTGTTCTTGCTTTCTTTTTCTTATACCTGCCAATGGCGACGGAACATGGGGAAACAATTACAGTGCCTAAATTGACTGGGATGAATGCCCAGGAACTTGATAGCTACCTCAGCTCTAAAGATTTAAGATTTCAGATCAATGATTCGTCTTTTTCTCCCGGAGTCAAACCGCTTACTATATTAACTCAAAATCCCCTGCCGGGCGCGCAGGTAAAGAAAAACAGAAAAATATACGTATCAGTAGCTTCTGTAAACCCTCCTAAAGTAAAAATGCCAAAGCTTACAGACGGCTCATTAAAAAGCGCGGAGATGACATTAAAGAGTTATAACCTTGCTTTGGGCAATATTAAATACGTCCCTAGTCCATACTCCAGCCTGGTTATTGAGCAATTAATTAATGGGAAGCCAATACAACCCGGAATTAGTATAGCCAAAGGCACAAAAATAGACCTTCTGGTAGGCAACGGAGCAGGGACAATTGACGTAGAGGTGCCGGACCTTATTGGTATGAGTATTGAAGAAGCAAAAGCAATTTTAAGCGGCGAGAATCTTGTGCTGGGAATTGAAAAAACAGACCCAACTTCCTCCGCAACGCCAGGAACAGTAACCAGGCAAAAACCAGCTCCTGGTTCTACGGTAAAAATGGGAGAGATGGTAGATATTTGGGAAGCGAGGAGTTCTTCAGACATAATTTTACAAGAAAAATAATGAGAATATTTTTTTGTACATTTTTTACTTTACTTGTAGGTATCTGCATGGCGCAAATCAAGCCGGTTTCTCCTGTTAATACTACTTCAAAAACGGTACAAAATAGCTCCACACTTAGAACAACCGGACAGACTACTATATATGATACAACCTATTTACAAAAAAGTAATGACGATACAACCATTAGCATTACAACCTATAGTCATACAGCCATTTTAGACACAACCATCGGCAATACGATTTATTCTGATACAACAATAACTGAGACCTTTAAAATAGATAGTATTACCCCGGATTCTACAATAAATGATACTATTGTGCGAAATACTATTATTCGGGCTCAAACCAGGGATACCAGCTATAATACTGCCTCAAATACTTTTCCGGATACTATCGGCGTCAATGCCAGTGGGGATACCATTTTTGTAGATACTGCCGGTACTGCCAAATATACCATGCTTAAGATTATTGTTAGCGGGGATACGCTTAGTGAATATAAAGCAAACAAAGATAAAAACTATAATTACCTGGCAACCCCGTTAGATACTCTTATTAATGTTACCTATCTGGATAGTACAATAAGAGATACTATCACTGTAAAGCCAATTGCGACTGATACTGTCGCATCGGCATATATTTTAACTGTCGATACTATTGCAGTAGCTCAAATTCTGGATACTGCAATCGGCTCTATTGTTTATATGGATACTTTAATTCATCAGACAGTTGTTACAGATACAATTAGTTCGACTTTCCCATATCCTGATAGTACTTTTTTCGATACAACAATTGTGAACGCTTATCTTATTCCTATAAACCTTCCTTTCTTTGATGATTTCTCGACTACGCTCACTTCTTACCCTCATCCTCTGCGATGGGCGCCAGGTGGGGGAACTTTAGTAAATAACAATTATCCTTTGCTACCTCCCAGCCAAAACGCGGTAACATTTGACGGATTAAACGCTAAAGGGCAACCTTATGGCGTAACCTATGGATGGGTGGATAGCCTCACTTCCTGGACTATAGATATTTCCAAACTTTCCCCAGCCGATTCTGTGTATTTAAGTTTTTATTGGCAGGAGGGGGGCTATGCCGATGGGCCTACGTATGATTATGGCAGCAACGAATTAGATTCCATAGCTCTTTTTTTTAAAGATACGAGCCAAATCTGGCAGCCTGTCTGGTCTCAGAGGGGTAATAATAATGTTAATACAACCCCTTTTAAACAGACACTTATAGCGTTGGATACGGCGTTTTTTCATAGCACTTTTCAGTTCCGGTTTGTGGCTTCCGGCCCGGAATTTGGAGGAGTTTCTATCTGGAACCTGGACTATTTCTTAATGGATAGCGGAAGGAACTATATAGATACTACACATCGCGATCTTGCTTTTATGTCTCCCCCGGGGCATTTGCTTAAAAACTATACCGCTATGCCCGCCGACCAGTTTTTTGGGTACGAAGCTAAAGAATTGGCAGAATCTATAACTTTTACTATTAAAAACCTGGGAGATGCCGCAAGCCACCAGGTTATTGAAGTTGTAGATACTACCGAAATATATAATAATGATACTCTTACAGTAGATACTACAGAAACTTTTTCAACTTCTTATGCACAGGCATCTATCAGCGCAGATGCCATCATTGATAATGATACCATATATAACAGGCAAGACCCTTTACCTGGCAGTCTGCCTATTGCATCACAGGATACCGGATATGCTACTATTAATATTAGTTTAGCAGATACGGCCACTTTTGATTTTCCAAACGATTCGGCCCAGATTATTACAACAAAAATTAGATTGCATACCCCGGATTTGGTTGTTGCAGGAATCAATTACAACCTCAACGATACTATTACGGTATCTACTAGTATTCAGGATTATTTTGCCTACGATGATGGTACCGCGGAATGGGGAATACAATACGTTACAACCGATAATCAATTGGCTATTGAATATTCTCTAAATAAACCCGACTCTATTACGGCAGTTGAGTTTTATTTCCCGCATTATACCTATGCTTATGATTCTGTTGCCGGAACAGATTTGTACTTAAAGGTATGGGATAGCATAAGCGTAGCCGGAAATTTTGCCCATGCCGTTCATACAGAGACTATTCCTTTACAATATTCTCCCCTTAACCAATTTGTAAGATATAACTTGGATTCTGCGGTAGCGTTAGGAGCGGGTCCATTTTATGTGGGGCTTGGCGTAGAAACAAATCCTAATTTGCAGGTTACTTTTCTTATTGGTTATGACGCTAATACCTACTTCCCTAATAAATCTTTCTGCAATTACGACAATGTATGGAGCCCCTGCCAGCTTAACGTTGATGTTCCTCCTGGAAGCTTTATGGTTCGCCCTGTATTTGCGAATTCTGTAAATGCTCCGCTTGGTATTCAGAAACCTATTAATACATTAGAATGTACAGTTTATCCTAATCCTGGTAACGGTCTTATTAACATAACTGGTAAGGTTAGTAACGCTAAGGTGTATGATGTTACAGGCCTGCTTTTAGCGCAGCAAAATTTTAATGTGCTGGAGAATGTTAAAAGCATGAACCTGGAAAGTCTAAACTCCGGGATGTATCTTATTAACCTTTCAAACTCGACCGCTACTACCGTTAAAAAGATAATAATAACTAAATAATTAGTAGTTACTAGTACTACTTTATTTGCTCAAAATAAAGTACCTGTGGAGTAAAGGAGATAATAAAAATAATAAGGGAAATCCATCCTATTACCTTTCTTTTAATATCCAAAGGTTGTTCTACCAGCGCCGGTGGGTGCTTTATTCCTAAAAATCTTCCTATAATAAAAGCAAATACAAACCATCCGCTAAATCCCTTGATCTCCGGAAACAGGTACTCAATAAAAAATTGAATGCTAAAAACTACCACGGCTATCATTAGATTAGTTAATGGCGATTCCGTTAACTTAGAAAATATGATATATAAAAAGTAGATATAAACGGATGAGAAAATTAACATATTCTCAGTAGAGCTAAACGCATTTACTACCATGTTATCTCTAAAGACGCCTATGCCAGCCAGAAAAACAAATACTATAAATATCCCCGTAGATATTCGGGTGTGATTCTTTAATCCCAACAGCCCGTACAAAATATGCCCTCCGTCCAACTGTCCTATAGGGAAAAGGTTTAACGCCGTAAAAAACAAAGCCAGGTACCCCGCCAACAAAAAAGGGTAGTGGAACATTTCATAGTTATTTGGGATAAGCGATTTGTCTTGTACAACGTATTTCTCAAAAAAAAGGAACAGTAGATTTTTCCCTAAAGAAGGGACATAAAACTCTGTAGTATCTTTCTTGGAAAGCGTCATACCTGTTTTTTTAGCCATATCTATAGTCTCTTCCTTCAAGAACGCTGGCGTGTAAACATATTTCGCATAATCTTTACCATATTTGGCATAGTCCTTATGCACGTTATTGTATATATAATCTTGTGTAGGCAGGTGTGTGAAACCGTAAGTCAAAATAATAAGCGCAGCTACAAAACCTGCTATTGGCCCGGCGGCCCCTACATCAAATACCTGCCTCCGGGTAGTTAAAAAAGATTTTATACGTATGAAGGCTCCAAACGTGCCTATAGACATAAGTCCCGGAAAGTAAAATGGTATGTAATAGGGCAGTGTAACCTTAACCTTATATATTTTGGCGGTAATATAGTGGCCAAACTCATGTATTGTTAGAATTCCCAGGAACGGGATAGAAAAATAAAAACCCTGCCTGAAGTTTATCCAAAAAGAAGTTGTATCAAACAGGCTTCGGCCTGTTATCCATTCTGTTCCGGCGGCGGTAGTTGTAGCTATGGTGGTTATAAGCAGCAGGGCATGCAGCAGGTACGTTTTAATTTTAGATTGCATTTTTTAAGATTTCTAATATGGAATTATCAGGGGTTACCTGCATGGCGTTTATACCCGTTGCTATGGCGCCGTTTACATTCTCTATCCCATCGTCAAGGAACAACGTTTCCGAAGGATCAAGGCCACTATGGTTCAGCACATGCTTATATATTTCTACAGAGGGTTTAGAAAGTCCGATGTTGAAAGAATAGTAAATGGAGTCAAAAAGTTCATCCAGTTTACTTATTCCTGATGTTCGGTGCAAAATAGCATTTACCTCGTCTATATGTATAACGTTGGTATTGCTTAACAGATATAGCCGGTAGCTTCCCCTCAGTTTTTTTATTAGTTCTATCCGCTCCTGTGGGATATCTAGCAGTAAAGCGTTCCACCGCCTGTCCAATTCTTCGTCAGAAATAGCAAGTTGCAGGGCGTCCTTTAAAAGTTTTCGTACTTCGGCGCTACTTAGTTCACCCCTTTCGTACCTGCCAAATACGTGTTCAGCGTTCAATTTTTGTCTTACTTCTTCAGCATTTAAAGGACAATCCTTAGCTAAAGCATTATAAGTCAGTGGTACGTCTATATTGATGATAACACCTCCCAAGTCGAAGATGATATTTTTAATGCGAGAGAAATTCAAGAAATAACTAATTAAACTTTGACAAATTGAATGCAAATATGTAAAATTGCACTCCCAAATTCAAAATGAAGTAATATTTCATTCTAAAAAGAAGGGTAATAGTTCAGGCGGATAAAACAGTTAGTTCATAAACGGCGGATTATTTAAGTGAGGTCAACTGACTAACAATTGGTTGAGTCTTTTTTTAGTGTATATAAAGTATTGTTCTTCGTTTGCCAGCCCTTAAAGCCAGGTAAACAGAGCAGGGCCCTTAGCTCATTCGGTTAGAGCAACAGACTCATAATCTGTGGGTGGCTGGTTCGATTCCAGCAGGGCCCACTATCAAGCCTTCGGTTTAACGCCGAGGGCTTTTTTATTCCTTACAAACGAAGCTGTAATAGACGATGCTCCCCACTGCCGCCCGTATTTACTAGTAGTTGCTTTCTAATGCCATATATCAGTAATATTATTGGCGCTTTTCTCCAACCGCGTTCTATCAGAAGTCCTTCAAAGCAAAAATATATCCATAATAAAAAAACGAAAAAAAATTTGCGTAGTTATTTAACTACGTTTATATTTGTAGTCAAATAGCTTCGCAATGAATTTAAGAAGAGATGTATTTCAGGCCATTGCAGACCCTACCAGGAGGGCTATACTTCTGTTAGTTGCTTCACAATCTATGACTGCCGGAGCTATAGCTTCAAACTTTGACACCGCCAGGCCAACCGTTTCTAAACATTTGCAAATACTTACCGAGTGCGAATTACTGGAACAAAAACAAAACGGTAGAGAAATTTATTACAATCTTAATGCAAAAAAAATGAAAGAATTAGCTGACTTTATTGAGCCATTCCGAAAACTATGGGATGACCGATTTAATAAATTAGAAACTGTAATGAAAAAATACAAACCCCAAAAATAGACCATCATGGAACAGAAAACAAAAGTAATTGCCGAAAGCGGCAAACAGGAAATGCTGATAACAAGAGAATTTGACTTGCCATTGGAGTTACTATTTAAAGCGTATGCAGAGGCCAAATTAGTGGAGCAATGGATGGGAACAAAAGTACTGAAACTGGAAAGCAAAAAATTTGGAAGCTACCAGTTCGAAAAAAAAGATGAGCAGGGAAATATAACGTTTAGTGCAAATGGAGTAACTCATGAATTTGTTCCTAACCAAAAAATTATCCGTACATTTGAAATGGAGAATACCCCTTTTGGCGTTCAGCTGGAGATCTATAAATTTGAAAAGCTAACAGATACAACTAGCAAACTTAGTATGCATACTATTTATGAATCAGTAGCGCTAAGAGACCAGGTATTACAGATGCCTTTTGCCCAAGGACTAAACTGGGCGCATAACCAGTTACAAGAAGTAGTAAGTAAACTAAAATAACACACTATGGCAAAAAGTGAAATGAACCCAAAGGTTGATTTTTATTTTACGAAAGAACAAAAGTGGCACAAAGAAATTGAGAAGTTAAGAACGATCGCTCTGGACTGTGGGCTAACGGAAGAGTTAAAGTGGGGGTGTCCTTGTTATGCATTTGAAAAAAGTAATATTGTTTTAATACATGTATTTAAAGAATACTGTGCGTTTCTGTTTTTTAAGGGAGCCTTGTTAAAAGACCCCAAAGGTATTTTAATACAACAAACGCCAAATGTACAGGCGCCACGACAGGTACGGTTCACCAATTTGCAGGAAATAGTAAAGATGCAAACAACTCTGAAGGCCTATATTAAAGAAGCCATAGAAGTGGAGAAAGCTGGCCTAAAAGTGGAACTTAAAAAAACATCAGACTTTGCAATTCCTGATGAATTTAAAGTGAAACTTGACAAAATGCCAGCACTGAAAAAGGCCTTTTATGCATTAACCCCGGGAAGGCAAAAAGGATACTTATTTTATTTTTCTCAGGCCAAACAATCTAAAACAAGGGAAGCAAGGATTGAAAAATACATGCCACAAATTCTTGATGGTAAGGGAATAGATGATTAAACTGAATCATAAGGTTGATGAATTTATAAGTAAAAACCCACAGTGGCAAGAACAGCTTGAAATGCTGAGAACAATTATTCTTGCTTGCGGGCTAATCGAAGAGTTGAAATGGAATGTTCCTGTTTATACATTTCAGAATAAAAATATAGTTGGAATAAATGGGTTAAAAGAAAGCTGTGTGATTGCATTTTTTAAAGGAGCTTTATTGAAAGATGTCAATGGCATTTTAACCAAACCAGGGCAGCATACCCAAGCGGGGCGTTGGATCAAGTTCTCTAATGTTAAAGAAATAATAAAGTTGAAAGCTGCTTTAAAAGCGTACATTAAGGAAGCCATTGAGGTAGAAAAGGCCGGCCTAAAAGTGAAATTAAAGAAAACTTTAGACTTTACTATGCCGGAAGAATTTCAAAATAAATTAAATAAAATACCTGCTCTTAAAAAAGCTTTTTATGCATTAACGCCCGGAAGGCAAAGAGCATACATTCTTTATTTTTCTCAAGCTAAACTATCTAAAACAAGGGAAGCAAGAGTTGAAAAATGGATGCAACAAATTCTTAATGGACAAGGATTAAATGACTAGTAGTAAATTATAAACTGTAAATTTTTAATCAACTAAAAAAATAAAAAATGGAAAAAGGAAAATTAATTACGTATTGGGTTACTACTAGTTTAGTAGCTTTTGGTATGATTGCAGGCGGCATACAACAACTCCTTCATACCAAAGCGATGGTTGACTTAATTACTCATATAGGTTATCCTGTATATTTCTTGTATATAATTGGTACATGGAAAATTCTTGGAGCGCTAGCTATTTTAGCGCCCGGATTTAAGCTTGTTAAAGAGTGGGCCTATGCAGGGTTGTTTTTTGCCATGACGGGCGCGCTTGCTTCACATTTGGCAACAGGGGATTATGAATTTAAAGCGATTGCCGGGCCATTATTTCAGACTATTTTTATTTGTGCGTCCTGGTACTTTAGGCCGGCAAGTCGTAAAATAGTGGTTAACTAATTATATTCTTGTTGGCGGAAACGGGGAACAAGGTTCATTACTGTTAGTCCAGGTTTTGTATAACATAACTTGGACTAACTAATAATACTTTCATTTTCGGTTAACCCCCACTGGTTTAAGTTTAACATAGTGTAACTTAAACCTATTTAATAAATAGTAAAGCACATGCGACACGCTTGCGCCAGCAAATGAAAATTATTCGCAGCGTGGACGCTACGAATGGCAAACAAACATTTTTTTACTCCCTATCAGTCTCGATGTCAGGCTCCTTTTTACTAGTAACAAAAAATAAAGCACAAGGAAATTCTTGCTCCAGAAACAAATCTTTTTAAATCTCCTACTGGTTCAGGAGGAGTACTCGAAGAGGGAGGCGGTCTTCTGTGCTACTTTTATTTTTCTTTAAACTTTGAACTCTAAGCTTTGCACTTAAAAATGCCAACTGGCACATCTTCAAAACGGGTAAAAAACTTACATCCCCCAAAAACAATAATGAAAAAAACAATGACAAAACAATGCCATAACAATGACAAAACAATAACATATTCCTGCATAAGCGGATGCCACGTAAGATTTTACCTCAACTAGTAGTTTTTAAGGTAGCACAAAACTTTCTGTATTATGTTTTTGGTTACTATCTTTAAGGTTATTAATAGTAAATAAAGAAAACAATGCCAATTGGCACAGCAGATCCACTATGCCAATTGGCATTATTAAAAAAAATTATGCAGTAGGCTCGGTAGGCAACACTATAATTCCATCCTCATCGCAACAAATAAATCTGCCTACATGAAAGGCTATACCGGCAAACCGAACTGCGATAGTATTCATCCATTCTGCATTGGTTACTCTCGAAATAGGGTAGGTGTCAAGCGCTTTTACTCCCAGGTCAAGCAGTCCTATGGCAGCAGAGTCGCGAATACAGCCATAAATAACAATTCCGTTCCAATTGTTTTTTACAGCCAATTCTGCCAGTCTGTCTCCCATTAAAGAGCAGCGCATGGAACCTCCGCCGTCAACAACTAAAACCTTACCGGTGCCATCTGTTTCTAAAGCCTTCTTCACAGGGGCGTGGTCTTCAAAGCATTTCAAGGTTTGTATTATGCCGCTGAATTTTGTTCTTCCGCCGTAATTTTTAAACCCAATTGGTTCTGCTATTTCCACCTTATCGCGGTAAGCGTCGCACAGGTCTGCTGTTCTATATTTCATATATAATTTTAGTTACTAGTTTATTTATTAATTGTTTAACTTATACTCTTCCATTTTTCTGTACAAAGTTGTTAGCCCAATTCCTAACAATTCCGCAGATTTTGTCTTATTTCCCTTCGTCAAATGCAATACCTTTTGTATGTATATCTTTTCAATAACTGATAAATCGTATGGAGATTTTCCAGTATCCTTAGCCAATACAACCTCCGAAGGTAGAAGGGCGGCGGTCAAAAGCTCGCCATCGCATAAAATTACCGCCCTCTCTATTATATTTCTTAATTCGCGAATATTTCCCTTAAAATCATAGGCCTTCAATTTATCAAAAAATGCTGAATCCATCCCAGTAATTTTCTTCTTTACCTGCGCAGAGTAAATATCAATAAAATGATTGGCAAGGGCTTCTATATCCTCTACTCTTTCCCGCAACGGTGGTAGGTTGATTACAAAAGCTGATAAGCGATAATACAAATCAGATCGGAACGAATGATTTTCACTTTCTTTAGCCAAATCTTTATTGGTGGCGGCAATTACCCGCACATTTACATTAGTGGTTTTGGTATCGCCAGGCTTTATAAACGAATGAGTCTCGAGTACCCTTAATAGTTTTGCCTGTAATTCCAGGTTCATATCGCCAATCTCATCCAGAAAAATAGAACCTTCGTTAGCCTCCTCAAAAAGTCCTTTCTTATCTCGTAAAGCGCCTGTAAATGCTCCAGCCTTATACCCAAACATCTCAGATTCAAGTAATTCTTTAGAAATGGCGCTGCAATTTATGGCTACATAGGGCTTTTGCTTTCTTGTACTGGAATAGTGCAAAGCCTGGGCAAAAACCTCTTTGCCAGTGCCTGTTTCACCAAGCAGTAAAACACTTGTATCTGTTTTGGCAACCTTCTTGGCAAGCTCAACAACATCAAGCAGTTGTTTGGATTTACCGATAATATTATTAAAACTGTATTTGTGTTCAATCTTTTCTTCAAGCTTTACTATACGGGCTTGTAATTGGGCCTTCTCCATGGCTCTTGCCACCGTTGGGATCAACTGTTCCTCGCCGTTTCCATGTCCTTTGGTAATGTAATCGAAAGCGCCGTGTTTAATGGCTTTTACACCGTCCTGTATGGTTCCATAAGCAGTCAGCACTATTACTTCAATACCAGGGTATTGAGCTTTTAGTTTAGGAAGCAACTCTAAACCGTTGCCATCAGGCAGTTTAACATCGCATAAAACTACTTCAATTTCTTCTTTCTCAAGTAGCTTCAAACCTGCTTTAATAGTAGGAGCCTCAAATACAGTATATTCTTCTAATGATAATATTTTGC
>Ga0302309_10001952_pt1 | contig 17887 bp, 18 predicted proteins | sample III_Palsa_N1_1_FD_200453 | JGI IMG/M metagenome (GOLD analysis project Ga0302309, IMG submission 200453) | Peat permafrost microbial communities from Stordalen Mire near Abisko, Sweden - III_Palsa_N1_1 | ecosystem: Environmental > Terrestrial > Soil > Palsa > Peat permafrost | place: Sweden... | reverse complement strand
TCTTTTACCTTGGTGTATTTAACAAGGTCGGCAACGTTATTTTGGTTAATGCCGCTGCCCGGCATAATAATTATCCTGTTGGCTGCTTTGTTCACCAGGTTGGCAATAATGCTGGCGCCCTCCATAGCAGTACTTTTGCCGCCCGAGGTTAGTATACGTTCAAAACCAAGTTCAATAATATCCTCCATGGCCTGTAATTGATTGGCGCACATATCAAATGCCCGGTGAAAGGTAATGCCCAGGCCCCATTGTTTGGCCATGCGCACAATTTCGCGATTTCGGTCTTTATCAACGGTACCATCGGCGTTTAATATCCCAACCACAATGCCGTCACAGCCCGATTCAATGCAGTACCGCACATCGGCCAGCATGGTTTCGTATTCGTTATCGTTGTATAAAAAGTCGCCACCACGGGGGCGTATCAATACGTGCAATTTAATATGCAGCAGCTTACGCGCCATTAATATTTGCCCGAATGATGGCGTAGTGCCGCCTTCCTGTAAATTCTCACATAATTCAACCCTTAAAGCGCCGCCATTTTGTGCTGCCAGTGCCGAACTAACAGAGTTGGCACAAACTTCGAGTAAAATCATAATTATAAAGAGGGGTTGATAATTAAGTGTTAACTATACAACAAATATAAAATAATAGTTAAAATTTACCAATCGATTTTACAACTATAAGTTGTAAAAACTTTTACCATTAATTAACGTATCCTGTGTATCCTGGTTACACACAGCGTATTGAAATCCTTTTTGAATAGCATAAGCGCCATGCTCGCCTTTTTTATTAATAGCCAAAAAACCCACCTGTATTTGTTTGGCGGTATCCGGTTTCTTTTTGATGATGCGGTTAACCACCTCTTTGCAGGCATCCTCGGGCGAGTAGCCCTGGCGCATCAGCTCAACTACTAAAAAACTGCCTGCATTGCGTATCACTTCTTCGCCCACACCTGTTGATGTGGCGCCGCCAACCTCATTATCTACATATAAACCTGCGCCAATAATGGGGCTATCACCAACACGGCCGCGTAATTTAAAGGCCATGCCGCTGGTAGTGCAAGCGCCGGATATATTGCCTTTAGCATCAATGGCCAGCATACCTATGGTATCGTGGTTATGGTGGTCGCCGGGTACTTCTTGTTTATTTTCGATATCAATTACCGGGGCATATTTTTCGGTTTTTAGCCATTCCTGCCATGCCGCTTTTGATTCGGGCGTTAATAAATCTTCCTTTTTAAAGCCCTGTTCAACCGCAAACTGGGTAGCGCCTTCTCCAACTAATAAAACGTGCGGTGTTTTTTCCATTACCAGCCTGGCTACAGATATGGGGTGGGCTATATATTCAATTGCAGCTACAGCACCGCAATTACCAAATTCATCCATAATAGAAGCATCTAGGGTAACATGTCCATCGCGGTCGGGATAACCTGCCCGGCCTACGGTATGATTTTTCATATCGGCTTCGGGTATTTTAACACCGGCTTCAACGGCATCAAGCGCACGGCCACCTGTCGAAAGTGTTTTCCAGGCTTCCTGGTTGGCTTGTATACCAAAATTCCAGGTAGAGATAACTATGGGTAAAACAGGTGCAGTAGTTTTATTAACTGATTTTGCAAACGCCGATTTAGAAACAGCAATTATTGATGCCCCGGCGGCAGAAATTTTAATGAACTTACGTCGATTGTACATTTCGCTAATATATAAAATAGCGTTAAAGATGTGTATACGTTAGGGTTAATTGTAATTAAAATAATACTTTTTTAGCTACTCAAAATCCTGTTTACAGTTAAAACAATGCCATACTTTAGGGTTATAAAAAGGTATTATTGAAGCAAAAAAAGAATAAAGCGTGTTTACCCAACCCGGGCGTTCGGCATCAGGCGCTATAGCCTCAACATTAGTTGATGCACAGTAGGGGCATATCACAGCATTTAGGGTTTCGGGGTCTATTTCCAAATGCTCTTCTAATTGCAGGCTATTATCTTCAGCAATAATTTCCTTGCATTTTTCAAGGTCGCGTTCAAAAACATTTAGTTTGATGCCTGTTATACCGCTGTTATAAATGGGGTTTAGGCCCGCCAGGTTATCATCTTCAATAAAACAGGGTATGCCGTAAGCCTCCAGCTTGGTGCGGATAATATGCGCCAGCATAGGATCGTGATAGGTTTCAAATGTTATGATCTTATCATCCATAAATCTAATTTAGATGATTTTATCTAAATTGGCGAATTATGAACCGTATCGACCGTATTTCGGCTATTTTAATACAATTGCAATCGCGCAGGGTGGTAAAGGCTAATGATATTGCCCAGCGCTTTAACATCAGCCTGCGTACGGTTTACCGCGATGTTAAAACCCTTGAACAAGCCGGCATACCCATAATAGGAGAAGCAGGCGTAGGATATTCCATTATGGACGGTTACCGCCTGCCGCCGGTAATGTTTACCAAAGAAGAAGCCACCGCGTTTTTAACCGCCGAAAAGTTTGTAGAGAAATTTACCGATGCCTCCACCATTGTAAACCACCAATCGGCCATGTATAAGATAAGGGCGATACTGCGGACTGCCGAAAAAGATTTGCTGGAGGATATGGATGGCAAGATAGCGGTTATCGGCAATCGTTATGTGCCCCAGGGTGCGGATAATGATTATATACAAACCATATTGAACGGCATCGCTCAAAAAAGCGTATTAGCCATTGAATATTTTGCCCACCACAACCAGCAAAATACCCTGCGTGAGATTGAACCCGTAGGTATATTTTATATGGATGGCTACTGGCACCTCATTGCCTATTGCCGCCTACGTAATGATTACCGCGATTTCAGGATTGACCGTATTAAAAAGCTGCGGGTTACGGATACGGTTTTCGTCAGCCAGCACCCAACGTTAAAATCCTACATCGCGCAAACTGCAAAAGAAAAGCACCTGGAAACTGTGGTAATTAAAGTTAATAAATCTGTTTATGGCAATATTAACCAGCAGAAATATTATAGTGGTTTTGTATCCGAAAAGGATTTAGGTGAAGTAATGGAGATGACTTTTTTAACCATATCATTAGAAGGCTTTGCCCGCTGGTACATGATGTTTGGCGATAATGCCGAAATTATTAAACCCGATAGTTTAAAGCAGCGTGTTAACGCCATTGCGCAATCGCTCCTCCAAAAAAACATATAACCACACTTTCCTGCTGACATACTGTTGTCATAAACTGGCTGTATTTTTGTTTGATAATAAACCATAAAACGTAAGCCAATGAAAACGCTCACATTAAATACCACTATCACTTTTAAGGCGCCGATAGCCAAAGTATGGCAAGGCTTAACCGACCCGGCAATTGTTAAACAATACTTTTTTGGTACCGATTTAAAATCCGACTGGAAAGAAGGCAGCCCCATAACCTTTAGCGGAGAATGGGAGGGCCATAAATATGAAGACGGCGGTATTATCCAAAACATCGATGCGCCAAACCTGCTGCGTTATTCTTACTGGAGCAGCATGTCGGGCACTGAGAAAAAGCCTGAAAATTTTAATAATATCACTTATCAGTTAAGTGAAAATAACGGCGTTACGACCTTAGTGCTTACCCAGGATGGTGTTAAAAACCAGGAGGCAGCTGATCACTCCGAGCATAACTGGCAATCGGTATTTGATGGGTTAAAGAAGATTATTGAGAAGTAATCCTGCTAACACCCATGTCATTCTGAGCGCAGCGAAGAATCTGCAAAGTGGTGCACCAAGCGACAGATTCTTCGCTGCGCTCAGAATGACATGGGTTATTTACTCCCGGTCAAAAGCCATTCTTTTACCGGAAACACCTTCGTTCAAAACACCATCGCTATAAGCCAGGTTACCCGACACTATTGTATGTGTAATTTTTGATTGAAAAGTTGTGCCTTCAAACGGGCTCCATTTGCATTTATATAGCAGGTTATCTTTGGTCACCTGCCACGGTTGGTTTAAATCAACCAAAACCAAATCGGCCCAGTAACCTTCGCGTATGTAGCCACGCTTATCAATTTGAAAGCATATCGCCACATTATGCGCCATTTTTTCGGCGATTTGCTCAAGGGTTATTTTGCCCTGGTGATGCAGCTCGAGCATGGCCGGCAATGCATGTTGTACCAACGGCCCACCGGATGGCGCCTGTAAATAGGGCAGTTCCTTTTCCTCCAGCGTGTGCGGGGCATGGTCGGTTGCAATTACATCAATATGGCCGTCTAAAACTGCTTTTAAAATGCCGTCGCGGTCACTCGCTTTTTTAACGGCGGGGTTCCATTTTATAAAATTGCCTTTGGTTTCGTAATCCTTATCACTAAACCATAAATGGTGTATGCAGGCCTCAGCAGTAATGCGTTTATCTTTTAACGGTGTTGTATTATCAAATAAGTGGGTTTCTTTTTCGGTGGATATATGCAAAATGTGCAGCCGCGTATTATGCTTTTTAGCCAATGCCACCGCCATGGATGATGACAGATAACAAGCCTCCTCGCTCCGTATTTTTGGGTGCAGCTTTACCGATATATTTTCGCCAAGCAATTGTTTGTAATGGTTCAGGTTGCTGCGGATGATTGCCTCATCCTCGCAATGCGTGGCAATCAGCATAGGCGCTTGCGCAAATAATTGCTCCAGCGTAACCGGGTTATCTACCAGCATATTACCGGTTGATGAGCCCATAAACACTTTTATGCCGCAAACATTATTGATGTCCGTGCGCAGCACTTCATCTAAATTATCATTACTTGCACCCATAAAGAACGAGTAGTTAGCCAATGAGTTACGGCTTGCTATCTCATATTTTTGTTCAAGCAAATCCTGCGTTAATGCATTGGGTATGGTATTGGGCATTTCCATAAACGAGGTAATGCCGCCGGCCACTGCCGCGCGCGATTCCGAATGTATATCAGCCTTATAAGTTAAACCCGGCTCGCGGAAATGCACCTGGTCGTCAATACAACCGGGGAACAGGTATAAACCTTCGGCGTTAATTTCCTGGTCGGCTTTAGTATCAATGTTTTTATCAATCCGCTCAATAAAACCATCTTTAACCAATACATCGGCAACGTATTGCTTGTTCTCGTTTACTATGGTGGCTGATTTTATGAGGATGGTAGGCATGGTGCAAATATAGTTGAAACAAAGAACGTATTAAAAGTATGACTATGATAATTTTACAACCTTGCTGATTATATTTGTCAACCAAACCAAACTCAATAAATGTTAAAATCAACTAAAATAATTATTACTATTGGCTTTATTGGATATGTTATTTTACTGATAAATACTTTTACTACCCAATATGTAAGTGCAAAAAACTGGGTCGTAATAAATGGCCATTTTAGCAGTATAAATTATATTCACAACAGGGGAGATCATAGTTATAATATACAAATAATTGAAACTGACAAAACTTTTAGCACAGGCGAATTCACCTCTCATTGTTTTGCTTACGATGCATTTAGAACTAGCATTAAAAAAGGAGATCCAATAGAAATTTACACTTATGAAAATGGTTTTTTTACGAATCCTGAAGTTGTTGGATTGGTATCAGGTAGATGGCAATATATGCCGTTAGATTGTGTTAACAAACAGTTTGATAAAAATAAATTTCTTATACCATTAGAAGGTTTATTTTATGCCGTAGGATTAACAGGTGGATTAATTGCCGCAATATCAAAATTTAAAACACTTCGGGATAACTTACGCGCTCAAAACCGCTCTACTTCTACCAATAATAATTCAACCCAAAACTGATATTGGTATTTAAGCCGGCATTAAAAGTCACGTCTTTTGTTTTGTAATCCATGTTATATTGCAGGTTACCAAAACCCAGGTTAATGGCCAGATTTGGTGTGGCAAAAAACACAATATTGGGGTTGCCGCCAATGGATAATGTACCTGCGCTAAAATCCTGCAAATCATTTGCGGTGGTAACGCCAAACTGCGGGAAAATGCCCACCTTATCGTTCAGCATCCAGTAATATCTGAAATGTACGCCTATACCAACGGCATCAGTATGGTATTTATCGGTGTGGATATAGCTGGTTGTGGTATTATCATCGGCCACATAATCATTAATTTCCTGGCCCGATGTACGGGTGTAGCCCAACTGCAGGCCAACCGCCCAGTTATCCGAGAAAAAGTAACCAAAATCAGGACTTACCTGGAAATCGGTAATATGGTTATTGGTATAATACGTTGTACCTGTGGCGTAGCTGTATGTATTGGTAGTACCGGCCTGGTCATAATTATAATTAAAGCTGCCGCCCAGGTAAAAACTGCCCTTGCTAACCTGCGCCGATACAGAACCAATAATTATAAATGACAGTACAAGGAGTAGAAGATGTTTTTTCATGAATGTTTTTTTGAGTTAATTGTTAATTATAGTTTTCACGTGATCCCTGTTCGATTTTCAAGGGATTTAATGTGTCATAGCATAATAAATGTTTGCCAAACATAACAATGGTATTGGCGTGCAAAGAATAATTAATGGAATAATAAACTTTAATTTATTTCTCTTAAAAAGTGTTTTTCTTCCAATAACACACAGAATTATCATAATAGCAACGGCTGGTATCCACACCATCGGCATCCAAATTACAATAAAAGCAAGCGTATCACCTGTGCCACTAGGTTGGCTTGCCGCATATTGATACAACAGGAGAGTTAGGACGTTAGCAACCACACCAATTAGCAATAGGTGAAAAGGTTTAATCATGATACGAATATAGTTAAAAAGCTAAAAGGTAAAAGCTTAAAGCAAACGACAAAATACCTTTAACCTTTCGCCCTTCACCTTTAACCTCCTCAAAAACCCTATCTTTGCGCCCATGGCTGTAACTTTTGATGATTTTAAATTTAACCGGCAAGTACTGAATGCTATTGCTGATGCCGGGTATACCGAAGTTACGCCGATACAGGAAAAGGCCATGCCGCCTATATTGAACGGCCAGGATGTAATGGGCATAGCGCAAACGGGCACGGGTAAAACCGCCGCCTATGTTTTGCCCATTATTATGAAGCTGAAATATGCGCAGGGCGATAACCCGCGCGCGCTAATAATCTCCCCAACCCGCGAGTTGGCTTTGCAGATTGAAGAAAACGTAAAGCAATTTGCCGCTTATACCGATTTACGGGTTGTTGCCCTTTACGGCGGTTTAGGCCCCAAAACACAAATTGAACTGATTAATAAGGGCGTTGATATTATTGTAGCCACGCCCGGCCGCTTTATGGATATTTACCTGGCGGGGCATATTGTTACCAAAACATTGCAAGTATTGGTGTTGGACGAGGCTGATAAAATGATGGATATGGGCTTTATGCCGCAGATAAACCGCATTTTGGAGGTGGTACCCGTTAAAAGGCAAAACCTGCTTTTTTCGGCCACCATGTCTGATAAGATACACCAGCTATCCAATAATTTCCTGGAGTTTCCAACTATTATAGAGGTTACCCCGCAGGCTACGCCGGCGCAAACAGTTAATCAAAAGCTGTATTATGTGCCCAACGTGAAAACCAAGATCAACCTGCTTAAAAAGCTGCTGGATGAGCCGGATGATATTAAAAAGCTTATCATTTTCTGCAAAACCCGCATGGCAGCAGAGGATGTTTATAAATTCCTACTGCGCAAGTTTGGCGAAAAAGAGGTAAAAGTACTGCATGCCAATAAAGGGCAAAATACCCGTATCAATTCCATTAACGCGTTTAAAAACGACGAGGTGAAGATATTAGTGGCAACAGATGTGGCCTCAAGGGGCATTGATGTGAGCGATGTAAGTCATGTGATTAATTTTGATGTACCTATTGTTATTGAAGATTATGTGCACCGAATAGGCCGCACGGGCCGTGCATTTCAAAGCGGCGAGGCCATAACCTTTTGCAACCCGGCAGAAGAATACTACATCCGCCAGGCCGAGAAGCTGATACGCCAGCCTATACCTGTTTATCCTATTCCGCCCGATGTATTTATTGAAGCAACCGAATACGATGAACGGCAGGAGCAGGCCAAGGAAGTCGATCTGCAAAAACGCCGTGATGATCCGGATTTTAAAGGCGCCTTCCACGAGAAAAAAACCTTGAACCAGCGCAAAAAATTCGACGCTAAAAAAGAGAAGAGGGATGGCAAGCCTGCACACTCCAAATCAAACAAAAAATATAAAAAGAAACATTAACCCACCGTGAAATTTTTAAACATAAGCGGATATAAATGCCAAGTTTCATTTTCAAATTTTCAAATCAACAAATTTTCAAATTATTTACAATGAAATTCAGGATAACGCCATTAAACTTTGCCAGCGCGTTTTTTTTATTCCTCGCAGTTTACACCTGGATATACGGTGCAAGTATATCAACCCTGCGAACCGTGCACCTGGGCACATCCATCGGCTGGATATTTTTGCTTTTTGCCTTTGTTGTGTCATTTTTAGACCTCATGCTGCGTAATTTTTTCCCGCAAACCAAAAAGTTGTGGATTGTAGAGCTAAGCTTTATAACTTTGACGGTAATTATTTTTTTAATTGTTAAGTGATTTATAATGAAGAAAGCAGAAATAAAACTGACTATAGAACTGGATGATAATAATGTACCCGAAAGTATTTTGTGGGAATCTACCGACTCAAAAAACAAGGAAGCATTGCCCGTAAAATCAATTATGCTGGCCCTTTGGGACCAAAGCTATAAAAACACCCTTCGTATCGATCTCTGGACAAAAGATATGCCCGTAGATGAGATGAAACGCTTTTTTTACGAAACACTGCAAACCATGGGCGATAGCTTTTTACGCGCCACCGGCGAAACAAACATTGTAGAAGACCTTCGCGATTACTGCGCCCATTTTGCCGATAAAATGGAACTGCAACAGAAATAAGTTATATGAGAATACCGTCGTTAATATCATTTACCGGGTTTATAATGATAATAGTGGCAACTTATTGCCCTATACTGCATGTGCTATTTATTAATCAAAATGTTTACCAGCTAAACAAACCCTTTGGTCTTGTGTTCCTGCTGATAGCAGTAGTGGGGATATTGGGTACGGTATTTAGCAATGCAAAATTAATAAGGCTTACCGCATGGGTATCGGTTGGGCTTGTAATATTGTTTTATATAGCAGCCTTATTTAGGATACATACCAGTTTTAGCTTTATTCCTTTTAATTCTTTAGCCAATTACTTAACAAAAAAAATAACCTTCAGGTGGGGCTGGTATTTATTATGCATCGGCGCTTTAATAGCATTGGCGGGTACGCTCGGCAAAAAATCAATAAATAACCTTACTGCAAATAGTTAATAATTAAAATATACAACATAAGGTTGTTTGATTATTATTATAAATTATTTTTTTTAACATATTTGTAATAGAATAAACTCATAATAAATGTTAAAACTTTCTTTTCGCAGCCAGGTACTGATCGGTTTTGGGGTATCAATAATACTTGTTTTTGTTGTAGGGATATTGTCTTTTAAAAGTATTAACCAGTTAGAGGATGATACTTCATGGGTTAACCATACTGAAAAGGTTATCCACACCTCCAATAACCTGCTACAATTGATGATTGATGCCGAAACCGGCATGCGCGGTTTTGGTGCTACCGATAACAAAGTTTTTCTAGCCCCTTACAATGAAGCCCTCCCCGAAATACAAACTGACCTTAACGACCTGCGTAATTTAGTACAGGACAACCCCATAGAAGTAAGGCGAACAGATACTTTAGCGGCATTAGTAGGTGCACAGCTTAGTATACTAAAAACCAACATTGATGCCCGCGATAGTAAAGGGCTTGATTACATGGTGCAAAACAGCATGTTTTTAGCCGGTAAGCATAATATGGATGAGATACGTATGCTCAACCAACACATTATGGATACCGAAAATGCGTTGCTCGAGGCACGCAAAGAAAGCTCGCGCGCGGCATCAACCAACGCTATCATATTTATTGTAGTTGGTTCGGCTATATTTCTGCTGATTATTATCGTGTTGTTTTATTATATACAGGGAACATTTAACCAGCAAAAGAAAATTGAGGAAGAGATAAGGGTAACCAACCTTGAGCTCGAAAAGGTGTTGGACGAAAACGAAGCTAAAAACTGGCTTCTCACCGGTATCGGGCTCCTCAACGAAAAAATGCAGGGGCAGCAGGCTGAAAAAGAGCTCTCAACCAATATTATAGCCGAAGTATGTGACTATGCAAAAGCGCTAACCGGCACTTTTTACCTGTATAATGAGGCGAGCGACAGCCTCGATTTATACGGCACTTATGCCTTCCATAACTTAAACGCGATTAAAAAAACGGTTAAAATTACTGAAGGCTGGCTTGGGCAGGTGGCAAAAAATCAAAAAGCGACCTTGCTTAAAGGCAGGTTGAATGAAGGTATCGCGCTTTCATCATCCATAATAAATGAAAACTTAACCGAGAGCTTTATAGCCCCGTTCTTTTTTGATAAAAAATTAAAGGGTGTTATGGAGGTTGCTTTCGCTAATGAAGTAAGCGAGGATATCAAAACCTATTTAAATGCAGTTTTAAATGACATTGGCATAGCGGTAAATACCTCGCAGGCACGTACCATCATGCACGATTTGTTTGAAGAAACACAGCAGCAGGCCGAAGAATTGGAAGCACAGCAGGAAGAAATGCGTGTTACCAACGAGGAACTGATGAACAAAACAGAAATGTTGCAGGCATCGGAAGAGGAATTGCGGGTACAGCAGGAAGAACTGCGTACCATAAATGCCGAACTGGAAGAAAAAGCCAGCTTACTGGAAGAAAAGAACCAGGCTATTGAAGAAGCACGTGAATCGATAAACCTCAAAGTGCACGAACTGGAAACTACCGGCAAATACAAATCGGAGTTTTTGGCTAATATGAGCCACGAGCTGCGCACGCCATTAAACAGCATTTTGGTGCTGGCACGTATATTAAAAGATAATAAACCGGCTAACCTGTCAGAAGACCAGATTAAATACGCCAGCGTAATATTTAACGCCGGTAACGATTTGCTTACACTGATTAATGATATTCTCGACCTATCGAAAATAGAATCGGGCAAGCTTGAGATGCAAAACGAGAATATCCAGGTTACGGATATACTGAAAAGCATGGAGATGCTGTTTGCCGAAGTTGCGGGTAACAAGCATATTCAATACTCAACTGCCGCGGTTGATGTGCCTAAATACATTTTTACCGATAAGGTAAGGGTAGAGCAGGTGATAAAGAACCTGCTGAGCAATGCGTTTAAATTTACGCCCGAAGCCGGCGCCATCAGTATAAAAGCTATTAAGGGCGATAAAAATGATACCATAAGCTTTGTAATAAAAGATAGCGGCATTGGCATTGCGCCAGAAAAACAAAAAGTAATATTTGAAGCCTTTCAGCAAGCAGATGGTTCAACCAGCCGTAAATATGGTGGTACAGGTTTAGGTTTATCTATAAGCCGAGAACTGGCCAGTTTGTTGGGCGGTAAAATAACATTGAGCAGCGAACCGGGTAAAGGCAGCGAATTTATCCTAACCATCCCATTAAAAGCAACACCGGTTATATCGATTGACGAAGTGCCAACCGCCGAAACCTTTAAAGCGCCTGTTGCCGAGTTTTTAAAACCTGCTGCAAGCGTTATTAAACGCGGCGATCGTGAGCCATTGGTAGTTATTGTTGAAGACGATAAAAACTTTGCCAATATTTTGCAGGATTATTCCCGCGATCACGGCTACAAATCAATTATTGTTAACGAAGGCACCAACGCTGTTGAAGTAATTAAAGAACACTTGCCAGATGCTGTGATACTGGATATTATGCTGCCGGGAAAGGATGGCTGGCAGATACTAAAGGAGCTTAAAAACTCGGAAGATACCGTTCATATCCCTGTTCACCTAATGTCGGCAGGGGATGCGGCGGCAAACCGGGTAAGGCGCGAGGGTGCTATCAGCTTCCTCAAAAAGCCTATCGATACAAATACCCTCGATAAGCTGTTTACAGATATTATGCTGCAAAGCGGCTCCAAATTTAAACAGATATTATTGGTGGAAGATCATAAAGCGCAAAGCCAGGCTTTAAAAGATATGATGGAAGGGCAGGGCATCACCGTCGACCAGGCATTTGATGGCGAATCGGCTTTCAGGATGCTGCATGAGAACGAATACCAATGTGTTATCCTTGATATAAACCTGCCTGATATTTCGGGCCTCGATTTACTGGACAAGATTAAGGAAGTGGACCGCTTTGCCAGTCTGCCGGTAATTGTAAATACCGCTATGGAGCTTGATAAAACATCAGTAAACAGGCTGATGCAATATGCTAACGCGATGGTGGTAAAAACCAGCAAATCATCCGACAGGCTGATTGATGAAGTAAATTTATTCTTAAACAAAATAAGCGAAATTGCTGCTAAGCCGGCAAAATTTGCAGCCAATCCAAACGCGGCAATTACTAAAGGCAGGGATGCCATTAAAGGCAAAAAGGTATTAATTGTTGATGATGATATGCGCAATATTTTTGCCCTGAGCAGCGCCTTGCAAAGTTACGACCTGATTGTAGAGATAGCCAACGATGGTGAAGAAGCCATCGCGAAGCTGGAAGAGGTTAGCGATATTGATATTGTGCTGATGGATATAATGATGCCCAAAATGGACGGATACGAAGCCACAAGATATATACGAAAACAAAACAAATGGAATAAGTTACCTGTAATAGCTTTAACCGCAAAAGCAATGAAGGATGACCGTGAGAAGTGTATAGCTGCCGGAGCTAATGATTATATTACCAAACCGGTGGATATGGACAGGCTCATCGCTTTAATGCAATTGTGGCTCGAAAGCTAAAATTATGGATACGACCACAGGTTATTTAACGGTACCGCAATTAAATGAGTTAATTGATCTGATAAAAAAAGTTCATGGGTTTGATTTTTCAAACTACTCAAAGGCATCGCTAAAACGGAGGGTTTTAAGAATAATGCAGCTTAAAAAGCTGGAATTTTACGATTTAAAGCATACACTGGTAAACGACCAGCATTTTTTTCAGGAGTTTTTGGATGAAATTACGGTTAACGTAACCGAAATGTTTCGCGACCCATCGTTTTACAAGGCTTTAAACAACCAGGTAATACCTTACATTTCCAGCTACCAGCACATAAAGGTGTGGAGCGCCGGGGCGTCTTCTGGTGAAGAGGTTTATTCGCTGGCCATATTACTAAATGAGGTAGGCCTGCGCAAAAAATCATTCATATACGGCACAGATATCAATAGCGAAATGCTGAAGGAAGCACGCAAAGGCATTTACAGTTTGCGTAAAATTAAGAGCTATGCCGAAAACTACCAGTTTTCGGGTTTAAAGGGCTCTATTACCGATCATTTTACCATCATGTACGATGCCGCTACTATCCACAGCGAATTGAAACAAAACACCCTGTTCTCTGTACATAACTTAATATCCGACAATATTTTTAACGAGTTTCAGCTCATTTGCTGCCGTAACGTGTTTATCTATTTTGAGTCTGAATTACAGGAGAAGGTGTTGGACCTTTTTTATAACAGTTTAGCACCGCTTGGTTTTTTGTGCATGGGCAGTAAGGAAACCATACGGTCGGAAAAGTTTAAGAAAAAGTTTAAGGTGATAAATTATAAAGAAAATATATACCAAAAAATTGGCACTTGATAAAAATATAATTGATCGCTGGCAAAAATCCAACATTTTGCTTTTAGGAGGCTCTGCGGGCTCGTTCAAACTCATATTTTCCATCATAAAAAACTTTAACGCCGATCTTAACAAAACCGTTATCATTATTATCCACCGAAAAAAGAATTTTTATAGCGAAATAGAAAAACTGTTTGCCGAAAACAGCCGTATGTTATTCCGGGAGATTTCCGATAAGGACAAAATAAGGGACAATACAATTTATATAGCACCTGCAAACTATCACGCTTTAATTGAAAAGGAAAAGTGTTTTGCTTTGGATGTATCGGATGCGATATGGTATTCAAAACCATCAATTGATGTAACTTTTGAAAGCGCTGCCGATGTTTATAAAAATAATTGTACAGCAGTGTTGCTTTCGGGCGCTAACCAGGATGGTGCAGAGGGTTTGTTAAAGTTGCGCAAAAGCGGGTCGTTAACTATAGTTCAGGATCCTAAAGATGCTGAAATGCCACAAATGCCCGAAGCCGCGGTTAATATAAACGCGGCCGAATTTATTTTGAGTTCCAACCAGATTTTAGAACTTTTAAAAACAGAAGCTTAAAAATATCACAATTCTTCTAAGCCATTAACACGAATGACCCCTATAAATATTTTAATTGTTGATGACAGGGAAGAAAATATAATTGCCCTCGAGGCTTTAATAATGCGGGACGATATCCGCATACTTTCTACTACATCGCCCAACGATGCTTTAAAAATCGCCTGGGAAAATAACATATCCATAGCACTTGTTGATGTTCAGATGCCCGAAATTGACGGCTTTGAGCTGGTGGATATGCTAAAATCGAACCCACGCACCAAAGATATACTGGTAATATTTGTAACAGCCATTTCTAAAGAATCTAAATACGCCATAAAGGGATTAAGTACCGGCGCTGTTGATTATCTTTTTAAACCGCTCGATCCGTATATCACTTCAGCCAAAGTCGATTCGTTTATTCAGCTTGCACGCTCGCAGGAGGAAATTAGGCTAAAAAATGAGGTGCTGGAAAACTTATCGCTGGTTATAAAAAACTCGGCTGATATTATCTGCGCTGTTGATGCCCAAAGTTTCCGCATACAAACCATTAATCCCGCGGTTGAGAAAATATTAGGCTTTAAACCATCCGAATTAGTAGGCAAAAGTATTATCGACAGGGCTGTAGATGCCCAGAAAGCCGCTTTCAAAAATAAGCTTGGCGAAATTATAAAGGATAACCTCAGCTTTGCTGTTTTCGAGTTCCAATTCGAAACCTTTGATAAAAGGGTTATCTGGGCCGAATGTAGGGCATCGTACCAAAATAAAACCATCTTTATCAATATCAGCGATATTTCGCCTCAAAAAAGCTACCTGGAGCAACTGCTTAAATCAAAAGACGCGGCGGAATACGGCAAAAAGGTAAAAGAGGCATTTTTAGCCAATATGAGCCACGAATTACGTACGCCTGTAAATGGCATCATCGGCTTAACAAAACTATTGCTTCAAACACCTTTAAACGATCAGCAGGTAAATATGCTTAACCTGATGGAGACTTCATCCGCATCACTATTAGGCGTGATAAACGATGTGCTGGATATATCAAAAATCGAAGCCGGTAAATTCAGCATAGTACGATCGACAAATAACCTGCACGAGTTGGTGGAATCTGTTTACAAGCTATTAAAATTTAAGGCCGATGAAAAGCAGATTGATTTAGTGCTGGATGTTGACCCGCAGGTGCCGCAATACCTCATTTTTGATTCGCTGCGCTTAAACCAGATATTGATGAACTTGCTGAGCAATGCCATTAAATTTACGGATAAGGGCTTTGTTAAACTAAAAATATCGCTGCTGAAAAAGCTAAACGATAAGGTGCAGTTAAAGTTTACGGTTGAAGATACCGGCGTAGGCATAGCTTCAAATAATCTATCAAGAATTTTTGAACAATTTGAGCAGGCCGAAGATGATACCGCGAGTAATTATGGCGGCACAGGCCTTGGCTTAACCATTGTTAAAAAACTGGTAGAACTAAAAGACGGCGAATTAACCTTTAGCAGCCAGGTAGGCAAGGGAAGTGTTTTTAATTTTACCAATTGGTACACAGTAGCTACCAAACCGCAACAAAAAACGGTTGATAAAACCGAAGACAAAAAACTGTCCCCGTTTGAAAATATAAGGATTTTGGTAGCCGAGGACAACCTGGTTAACCAGTTTATTTTGAAAAAAATGCTTAGCGACTGGAATTTAGAGGTAGCCTTTGTAGATAACGGCCGCAAAGCCATTGACAAGCTAAAAGAGCAGCATTTCGACTTGATATTAATGGATACCCACATGCCCGAACTAAACGGTTACCAGGCAGCCAAACAAATCAGGCTTGATTTTGAGGAGCCAAAGCGCAGTATACCCATTATATCGCTATCGGCAGCATCGTTTGACCATGAGCAGCAGGAAGCCATTGCCGCAGGCATGAATGATGTATTAGCAAAACCTTTTCAGCCGCAGGATTTGCACCAGAAAATAAAGCAGTTATTAAAGTTATAGGGCTAATTTAGTTTGCCCTATGCCAAGTACGCGGGCTTCGTGCTCCAGTAACCATTGCTTGCGCCATAAACCGCCGGCGTAGCCGGTTAAGCTGCCATCACCGCCTATAACACGGTGACAGGGCACAACTACCCATAAATTATTTTTGCCGTTGGCAGATGCAATAGCCCGTATGCCCAAAGGGTTATTCATTAATTTTGACTGCTGGCCGTAGCTTATAGTAGTGCCATACTTAATCTGCATTAACTGCTCCCAAACCTGCTGCTGAAAATCAGTCCCTGCCTGCCGTATCGGCAAATCAAAATCCATTCTTTTTCCCGCAAAATATTCATCCATTTGCTGTGCTGCCAATTTAAGCAATGGCAGTTCGCTTTGCGTTACCTCAATATCTTTATCATCCAAAATCGAAATAGCGGTAATAAAGCCATCATCGGCAGTAATACGGGCAATACCCAATGGTGTGCGGTGATATATAAATGGCATAGCGTAAAATTAGCAAATACATAATAAACGATGACAACATCAAAATCAAAAAACGCAATTAAAACAAAAAAAACACTTTAAACAGTTTGAACAATTAAAACAAAAAAAACACTTTAAACAGTTTGAACAATTAAAACAAAAAAAACACTTTAAACACTTTAATCAGTTTTTTTAAACCCTTGTCATGTTGAGCGATAGCGAAACATCTGTCGCTTGGTGCACCACCTGCCAGATTCTTCACTACGTTCAGAATGACAATATTAAGTATGGAAATTGGATTCCCAAATCCGTTATCGTTCCCCCTTCAGGGGGTTAGGGGTTTTTTTACTATCTTCGCTCCATGCAACTCGTTAACCAAACCTGGGGACTGCTAAAAAAAGAAATACTGCTGGAGTGGCGTTCAAAATACGCTTTCAACGGGGTATTGCTTTATGTAGTGGCTACCGTTTTTGTTTGCTATATCTCTTTCAGCCTTACGCCCGGCTTTAGTGGGAGCGAGGGCTACCGCGTGGTTTGGAATGTGCTGTTCTGGATTATCATCCTTTTTGCATCGGTAAATGCCATTGCCAAAAGCTTTATACAGGAAAACAAAGGCCGGTTGCTGTATTACTATTCCATTGCCAGTCCGCAGGCTATTATCCTGTCAAAAATCATATACAATATCCTGTTAATGACCTTGCTTAGTTTGCTGGCCTTGCTGGTTTACCTGTTGTTTTTCCCCAATACCATTGGCGATCCTTTTTTCTATTTCCTGTCAGTTTTATTAGGCAGCATCAGCTTTTCTACCATATTTACCATGATATCTGCCATCGCATCCAAAGCCGGTAATAACGGCACTTTAATGGCTATATTAAGTTTTCCCGTTATTATACCCGTTATCTTACTACTCATCCGTATCAGCAAAAGCGCTATGGATGGCTTGGCCCGCTATTTAAATTACGGTAATATTGGCGTGCTGTGCGCTATCAATGTGATTGTTATAGCAACCTCACTCATCCTTTTCCCATACCTGTGGAGGGATTAAACTTCCTTATTTAGAAATACTCTTAACTTTTTTACTTTTTATTTGGATTAAGTCTAAATAAGGACTTACTTTGCGCGATAATCACAGCAAAGTAATCCTTATGAGCAAACGATACCTATTTATCCTTTCACTGTTTATTATCACATTAAGTGCAACTATACTTTCCGTTACTTCTTGTTCTAAAATAGT